>Ga0335070_10007145_pt1 | contig 13105 bp, 12 predicted proteins | sample Lox_Sample_13_FD_206722 | JGI IMG/M metagenome (GOLD analysis project Ga0335070, IMG submission 206722) | Soil microbial communities from Loxahatchee National Wildlife Refuge, Florida, United States - Lox_Sample_1.3 | ecosystem: Environmental > Terrestrial > Soil > Wetlands | place: USA...
GTTCGACGGCGTCCATACGGAAGAACCCCGATCGGCTCATCCCGGCCGGAGCGAGCACGTGCTCTGCGACGTACGAGCGGTAGGTCGATCCTGTCGCCCGCTCGATCATCAAACCGAGCAGCACGAAGCCGACGTTGCAGTAGCGGCAACCCTCGCCGGGGGCGAAGTTGGCCGGCTTGCCGACGAACTGCGGAAGGTAGTCCGCCGTCTCGATCACCGAGTAGTTCGGCCGCTCGACGAAGACCTCCTCGTACCGCTCGCCTGCCTCCTCGTCGGCGTCGTCGGCGATGCCCGACGTGTGGGTCAGCAGGTGATAGGGCGTGACAGCGGGGGAGATTCCGGTGCCCTCCAGCCCGAGGTATTCGATCACCGACGTCTCGAGCGCGAACGCGCCCCGCTCGACGAGCTGAAGCGTCGCCACCGCGGTCAACAGCTTGGTGATCGACGCCGTGTCGAATCGGGTCTCGACCGTGGCCGGGACGTTCCACGTGCGGCTGGCGTAGCCGAAGGCATCGAGCCACAGCTGTCGATCGCCCTGCTCGACGCCCACGACGCCCGAGAACCGGTCGGCTGCCTCCAGCTCACGCAGCAGCGATTCGACGTCCCGCAATGCGGCCGTTACCGATGACACGCCCGCATCCTCGCCGATGGTTGCCTCGAGCCGCAGTCGTGAGGAGCGGGCCCGCGTGGTTCCAGAGGGTGGACAAGTGGGAGATTGTGGTTTATTGTGGGCCAAAGTGGTAGAGGAGGATCCGGCCCCCGCATGCTTCTCGGCGAGTACGACCACACCCTCGACGACAAGAACCGCCTCACGCTGCCGGCCCGCTTCCGGCAGGCGTTCGCGGAGGGGATCGTCGTGACCCGGGGCATGGACGGGTGCCTGTTCGCGTACACGCGCGAGGCGTGGGAGAGCATGGTCGGGAGCCGGCTGGCCACGCTGAACACGCTGAGCAAGGAGGGCCGCCGGATGCAGCGGTTCTTCTTCTCCGGCGCGACGGAGACGGAGCTCGACAAGCAGGGCCGGTTCGGGCTTCCCGCAGCGCTGCTCGAGCACGCGAAGCTCGGCCGCGACGTCGTCGTCGCGGGCGTCCACGACCACCTCGAGATCTGGGACCGGGCCGCCTGGCGGCGCGAGCTCGCCGAGGTCGAAGGGAGTGCGGAGCATGTTGCCGAACGTCTTGCAGCCCAGCGCGACTGATCACGTCCCGGTCCTCGCCGCCGAGGTGCGCGAGTGCCTCGCGGTGCGCCCGGGGGAGACGGTCGTCGACGCCACCTTCGGCGCCGGCGGACACGCGGCGCTGCTCGCGGCCGACCTGCACGGGAGCGGCAAGCTGATCGCGATCGACCGCGACCCGACCGCGCGCACCTACTTCGAGCGGCTCGAGCAGCGGGAGCGCGTGCAGGCTCGGCTTCTGCGCGGCGACTTCGGCATCGTATTGCCGCAGCTCGCCGCGAACGGCGTGCGGGCCGACGCGATCCTGCTCGACCTCGGCGTCTCCTCGATGCAGCTCGACCGGCCGGAGCGCGGCTTCTCCTACTCCGTCGACGCGCCGCTCGACATGCGCATGGACACGTCGCAGGACCTGACGGCACGCGACGTCGTCAACGAGTGGCCGGAGCGCGAGCTCGTCTCCATCTTCCGCCGCTACGGCGAAGAGCGGTATGCGCGGCAGATCGCGAAGGCGATCGTACGCCGCCGCAAGGAACAGCCGTTCACGCGGACGGGCGAGCTCGTCGACACGATCAAATGTGCGATCCCCACGCCGGCGCGCTTCGGCGAGGGGCACCCGGCGAAGCGGGTCTTCCAGGCGCTGCGCATCGCGGTCAACGACGAGCTCGTCTCGCTCGCCGCCGCGCTGCCGGCGGCGGTCGAGATGCTGCGGCCGGGAGGCCGGCTGGCGGTCATCGCCTTCCACTCGCTCGAGGACCGGATGGTGAAGCAGTTCCTCCGCGAAAGGGAGCGCGGCTGCACGTGCCCGCCGGACTTCCCCATCTGCGTCTGCGGCCACGAGCCGGAGCTGCGCGCGATCCAGCGCCGGCCGGTGCGTCCGGGCGAGGCGGAGGTCGCCGCGAACCCACGCGCCGCCTCGGCGCGGCTCCGGGCGGCGATGAAGGTCTGATGGCAGCGGTCGACTGGTTCAGCTCGGCGGCGGCTGCTCCTGCGCCCGCCCGCTCGCCGCGCCGGCGACCCGCGCCCGCGTCCGTGGCCGTCCCGGCGGCGCGCCGGCGGGCTTCCGGGCGGCGGCTCACCGGCGGCATCGTCTGGATCTCGGTGTTCGCGCTCCTCCTCGCCGGCGTCGTCGCTCTCAACGTCGCCGTCCTGCGCGTCAACGTCGGCGTGACGAAGCTCGACAAGCAGGAGCAGCAGCTGCAGGCGCAGAACGCCGCGCTCGCCTCGCAGGCCTCGAGCGCGGGCGCGTCGCTGAAGATCGAGGCGACGGCACGCCGGCTCGGGCTTGTGCCGGCGCCCGACACGAGCTACATCGACCTCGGATCGCGCGCTGCCAAGCCGTGACGCGGGTCGTCAACTCACGCATCCGCCTGCTGCTCCTCGTCATCCTGCTCGCGTTCGGCGTGCTGCTCGCGCGCGAGACGTGGCTCGCGACCGTGCGTGCGGCGTCGTTGTCGAAGCTCGCGCAAGCGCAGACGAAGAGCCAGGTCGTGCTCGCCGCGGGGCGCGGCACCATCTTCGACGCCATGGGGACGCCGCTCGCGCTCGACGAGCAGGCGACCACGGTGTTCGCCGATCCACGCCAGATCGCGAAGCCGAAGACCGATGCGCGAATCGCGGCGCGGATCCTCGGGCTCAAGGCGGCGCAGCTCTACCCCGTTCTCGCCGACCACTCGCACGGCTTCGTCTACGTCGAGCGCAAGGCGCCGCCGGACAAGGCGACCCTGCTCGCGAAGCGGAACCTCACAGGCTTCTACTTCACGCCCGAGGAGAAGCGCGTCTACCCGCAGGGGCCGGTGGCGGCGCCGGTGCTCGGCTACGCCGGCGTGGACAACACCGGGCTCGCCGGCCTCGAGCTCGAGCTCAACGCACCCCTGACCGGAACGCCCGGCGAAGAGACGGTCGTGCGCGACCCGCTCGGTCACGTGATCGACGTCCAGGCCGAGAAGCCGGTGCGCGACGGCCACAACGTCTTCCTCTCCCTCGATCACACGATCCAGGCGAACGCGGAGCAGGTGCTGCGAGCGACGGTGGCCAAGTGGAAGGCGAAGGACGCGACGGCAATCGTGCTCGACCCGAGGACGGGCGGCGTGCTTGCAATGGCGATGGAGCCCGGCTACGACGCGAATGCATTCCCGCGGGCCTTCGCGAAGGGCCTCCAGGCGAACCACGCTGTCGCCGACGTGTACGAGCCCGGATCGGTGTTCAAGGTCGTGACGATCGCGGGTGCGCTCTCCGACAGGCTCGTCACGCCGCAGACGAAGTTCAGGCTGCCCTACTCGATCCGCGTCGCCGACCGTGTCATTCACGACGCCGAGCCGCGCGGCACCGAGACCATGACGGTCGCGCAGATCCTCCAGCGCTCCTCGAACGTCGGCGCCGTCACGATCGCGCGGAAGAAGCTCGGCCAGACACGGCTGCTGAAGTGGATGCACCAGTTCGGCTTCGGGCGGCCGACGGGCATCGACTTCCCCGGCGAGAGCGCGGGCCTGCTGCCGGCGTACTGGTCGGGCTCGACGATCGGCAACGTGCCGATCGGCCAGGGCGTGTCGGTGACGGCGATCCAGCTCGCGTCGGTGTACGCCGCGATCGCGAACGGCGGCCTCTGGATCCAGCCGCACCTCGTCGACCATGTCCAGGGCGAGCAGCGGCTCGCGCTGCGCAGACGGCGGATCGTCTCCCGCCGCGTCGACCGCGAGCTGCTGACGATGCTGAAGGGCGTCGTCTCCGACGTCGGCACGGCGGCGGCCGCAGAGATCCCGGGCTACAGCGTCGCCGGCAAGACCGGCACCGCGCAGAAGCCGGGACCGCACGGCTACATCCCCGGCAAGTACGTGGCGACGTTCGTCGGCATGGTGCCGGCGAGCAATCCCCGCCTCGTCGTCCTCGTCACGGTCGACGAGCCGAAGCTCGACATCTTCGGCGGCGTCGTTGCCGCGCCCGCCTTCGCGCAGATCGCCGCCTTCGACCTCCAGTATCTCGAAGTTCCTCCCGACAGGCCCCTCGGCTAGCCGGGCGAAGTGCTGCGCACTTCGCCCGGGGAGATCTTGTGCTCCGCAGAGCGGACGCCGGCTGAGCCGGCGTCCTCTTTTCTGCCGAGAGTCGCTGCGGTACGGGAAGCGGGGCCGGTGGGGCTACGCCTCCCCGTCCGCGTGGATCCGCCTGCGGCTAACGCGCCTGCGGCTGCGTTAGCCTCCGGCCTGGACCGCTTGACGGGCGACGGTTTCAACCTTCTCCGGGACAACGGTCCAGGGCCGGAGCGAACGCGTCCGCAGGCGCGTTCGTGGAGGCCGGATGCTCGCGCGCGGGGATGGCGAAGCCGCCACCGCGCGCGCTATCCGGACCCGTCGCCTCCGTCAGGTAAGAGCCCGGCGGCTTCGCCGACGGGCGCTCTGCGGAGCAGAACCTCTTCTGTACCGCGAAGAGCTGTCAGCTCTTCGCGGTACAGTCTTGATGATGGATCTGGAGCGCCTCGTCGCCGCGCTCGGGGCGGTCGAGGTGGTAGGACGCGCTCCGGTCGAGGTGCGCGACCTCGCCTACGACGCGCGGGCCGTCACGCCGGGCGCGCTCTTCTTCTGCGTTCCGGGAGCGCGGGCCGATGGGCACGACTTCGCGCCCGACGCGGTGGAGCGGGGGGCGGCGGCGCTCGTGGTCGAGCGGCCGCTCGAGCTCGCCGTGCCCCAGGTCGTCGTGCGCGACGCGCGCGCCTCTATGGCGGTGGCCGCGGACGAGTTCTTCGGGCGGCCGACGCAGGAGCTCGCCGTCGTCGGCGTCACGGGGACGAGCGGCAAGACGACGACGGCGTTCCTGCTCTATGCGATCCTCGCCGCCGCCGGCCGGCGGCCCGGGCTGCTCGGCACGGTCGAGGCGCGCGTCGGCGGCGAGCGGCGTGGTGTCGTACGCACGACGCCGGAGGCGATCGACCTGCAGCGCACCTTCCGCGAGATGCTCGACGCCGGCGACCGCTCGTGCGCAATGGAGGCGTCGTCGCATGCGTCGCAGCTGCACCGGCTCGACCGCGTCCGCTTCGCCGCGCTCGTCTTCACGAACCTGAGCCAGGATCACCTCGATTTCCACGGAGACATGGAGTCGTACTTCGAGGCGAAGCGGCGCCTCTTCGTCACAGGGAGCCCGCCGGCGGCGGTCAACGTCGGCGACGAGTACGGGCGGCGGCTGGCGGCGGAGCTGCCGGATGCGCTCACGTTCGGCTTCGCTCCGGATGCGGCGATCGGGCCGGCGGCGCTCGAGGGCGTCGAGCTCAAGCTGCGCGGCCGCTTCAACGTCGAGAACGCGCTCGCCGCGCTTGCAGCTGCGCGCCTGCTCGGGATCGACGACGCCGCAATCGCGCGCGGGCTCGAGTCGGTACGCGGCGTGCCGGGCCGCTTCGAGTCCGTGGAGGAGGGGCAGCCGTTCACGGTGGTCGTCGACTACGCCCACAAGCCGGACGCGCTCGAAAACGTGCTGCGCGCGGCGCGCGAGCTCGCGCGCGGGCGCGTGATCTGCGTCGTCGGCGCGGGCGGCGACCGCGACCGCGGCAAGCGCCCGCTGATGGGCCGGCTCGCGTCCGAGCTGGCCGACGTCGCGATCGTCACGTCCGACAACCCGCGCAGCGAGGACCCGCAGGCGATCATCGACGAGATCGTCGCCGGCGCGGTCGGGGAGGTGGAGGTCGAGCCGGATCGCGCTGCGGCGATCGCGCGCGCGGTCGAGCTCGCGCGCGAGGGCGACGTGGTGCTGATCGCCGGCAAGGGCGCCGAGCAGGGCCAGCAGCTCGCCGACCGGACGATTCCGTTCGACGACCGTGAGGCCGCCCGGGAGGCGCTGCGGACGCTGGGGGCATGCGCCTGATCCCACTCTCGCTTGCGGAGCTGCGCGCGCTCGACCTCGGCCGGCTCGAGGGCGAGACCCAGACGGTGACCGGCGTCGAGATCGACTCGCGCCGCGTCGGACCGGGCGACCTGTTCGTCGCGCTCGGCGGCGGTGCCGCCTTCCTCGACGATGCGCGTGCTCACGGGGCTGCGGCGACGCTCGTTCCCGAGGACGGGTTCGCGGCGATGGCCGCGCTCGGTCGCGCCGTGCGCGAGCGCACCGACGCGCGGGTCGTCGCGATCACCGGCTCGAGCGGCAAGACCTCGACGAAGGACATCCTCGCTGCGCTCTGCCGTCCGGTCGCCCGCACCGTCGCCGCCGAGGGCGGCCACAACAACGAGATCGGCCTGCCGCTGACGCTGACGCGGATCGAGCCGGACACCGAGATCGTGCTCACGGAGATGGGCATGCGCGGCCTCGGCCAGATCGCCGAGCTGTGCGCGATCGCCCGGCCGGACGTCGCCGTGATCACGGCCATCGGCCCCGTCCACCTCGAGCTCGTGCACACCGTCGCGAACGTCGCACGAGCGAAGGCCGAGGCGATCGCCGCCCTCCCCGTCGGCGGGGTTGCCATCGTCCCGGCCGGCGTGCCGGAGCTCGAGGCCGTGCTGCTGCGCGACGACATCGACGTGCACCGCTTCGGACGAGGCGGGGACGCGTGGCTCGAGGCGTTCGTGCCGGGGCAGAGCGTGCGCGTGACCTTCTTCGACGGGCGGCGGCTCGAGCTGCCGGTGCCGTTCACGGTGCGTGTGCAGGCCGCGAACCTCGTCGCGGCGCTGCTCACATATCGCGCGCTCGGCCTACCGCTCGAGCGCGCCGCGGAGGGCTCGGCCGAGATCGTCTTCTCACGCTGGCGCTGCGAGGAGTCGCCGCTGCCCGGCGGCGGCCTGCTGATCAACGACGCCTACAACGCGAACCCCGCCTCGATGCGGGCCGCGCTCGAGCATCTCGTCGAGCGCGCCGGCCCGCGGCGGAAGGTCGCCGTGCTGGGCGAGATGGCCGAGCTCGGGGCCGAGGCCACGCGCTTCCACGAGGAGCTCGGCGCGTCCGCGCGCACGCTCGGCGTCGACGTGATCGTCGGCGTCGGCGAGCTGGGGCGGCGCTACGGCCCGGAGGAGTGGGCGGCGGACGCGGCCAGTGCCGTCGAGGTCGTGCGGGCCGTCGTCGAGCCCGGCGACACGGTGCTCGTGAAGGCGTCGCGAGCGGTCGGGCTCGAGGTCGTCGCCGAGGCGCTCGCGGGGGTGGCGGCGCAGTGACACGCGTCCTCATCGCCGCGCTCGTCGCGCTGATCGTGTCGATCGTCGTCGGCCCGAAGTTCATCGACTTCCTGCGGCGCAACGAGTTCGGGCAGCAGATCCGGGAAGAGGGACCGCAGCACCACGCGGGCAAGCGGGGGACGCCGACGATGGGCGGTCTGATGATCCTGTTCGCGGCGGCGATCGCGTTCCTGCCGGTCAGCCATTACCGGCTCCAGTCGCTCACGGTGCTGTTCGTGACGCTCGCCTGCGGCGCGATCGGCTTCCTCGACGACTTCACGAAGCTTACGCACCGTCGCTCGCTCGGCCTCAGCGGGCGCTGGAAGCTGCTGCTCCTCGCCGGCGTGACCGTCATCGTCGCGATCGTGGCTCATCACCTCAAGCTGAGTACCAGCGTCTTTCTGCCGATCGCCGACGTCTGGATTCCGCTCTCGTATGCGTGGTACCCGTTCCTCTTCGTGATCATCGCCGGCGCGTCGAACGCGACGAACCTCGCCGACGGCGTCGACGGGCTCGCGGCCGGCACCGGGATCGTCTCGTTGTTCACCTACACCGCAATGATGGTGGTCTCGTACGTGCGCTCGAGCTCGAACCCTGCCCACCGCAACCTGACGAGGCTCGATCTCGCGATCATTGGCGCCGCACTGATCGGCGCCGCTGTCGGCTTCCTCTGGTACAACGCATTCCCCGCCGAGGTCTTCATGGGCGACACGGGCTCGATGGCGTTCGGCGGCGCGATCGCGACGTTTGCGATCATGACGAAGACCGAGCTCCTGCTGCTCCTGATCGGCGGCATCTTCGTGATCGAGGCGCTCTCCGTGATGATCCAGGTGTTCACGTTCCGGTACCTGGGGCGGCGTGTGTTCCTGATGGCGCCGATCCATCACCACTTCGAGATGAAGGCCTGGTCCGAGACGAAGATCATGGTCCGCTTCTGGATCGTCGCGGGAATCCTCTGCGCCGCCGGCTTCGCCCTCTACTACCGCTACTACTTCTCGCAGGTACGGTGACGGGGACGGCGGCGGTGCTCGGCGCGGCGGCCGCGCGCGAGACACTTGCGCGGCTCGACGGCTTCGACGAGATCGTCGTGCTCGAGCCGTCGGTGCCGGAGCTCGAGCGGCTGATCGCGGAGCTGGCCGACCCGCGGCTCGACTACCTGCTCGGCGCGCTGCCGGTGCTGCCGCTGCCCGACGCCTCGATCGACCTGCTCGTCGGTGCCGACGTCGCCGACGCCGAAGTGGCACGAGTGCTGCGCGCGGGCGGCCGGGCCGAGCCGGGTTCCACTCAGCCGATCCGATAGCTGAGCGCCTGCCCACCGGATTGGCTTCCGGCGGTAACCGTGATGGAGATCTGCAGCAACTTACCTTTCGCGGTCGGCGGGACGGTGAGGGCGACTCTCGCACGTCCGTTCTTCAGCGACTGTGCGTGCCGGATCGGCTTTCCTCCGATCAACACGAGACAGGACGCGGTCCCATGCATGACGGGCGCGCCTGTGTCTCGCCGCGTGACGGGAAACGTGACGACGAAAGACTTTCCCGCAATCGGCCTCGCCGGCACCGGCGCCGCCTTGCCCACCCAGGGCGCCACCGCCGGATTGGCCGGTACCGGGAACCGAAGGCTGTACACCCAGCTGCCGCGATCGGGGCTGCGATCGAATCCGACGATGGTGCCGTTCGCGTCCACGCTCGTGGAGAAGGCGAAGAACGAGAAGCTTGTAGTCTTGCCGAGATCCTTGTTTGCGACCATGAGCGTGAACGTGTCGCCGTTTCGGCTGTAGTACGCCGGCGTGGAGCCCATCGGGACGAACGTTCCGCCGTTCCACTTGTAGAGGTCCCAGGTGCGGCCGTCGCTGCCGTAGTCGATCTCGAACGCGTAGTCGGCGCCGGTGCTCTGCTGCCCGGTTGCGAGGTTCTTGTCCGTGTCGAGGAGGATGTCCACGCCCATGTTGGGCTCCATCGCAGCCGTGAACCTGAACTGAATCTCGCCGCTCGAGTCGTTGTCGACCGTCATCGTCGTGAGGTCGGGTGCGCCGGACGCGTCCCCGGCCGGGTCTGTATATGTCTTCGTCGGGATGCCGGCGCCCGCGAGTTGCCCGGGAACGGCGAATCCCGCAGGGACGCCGAGCGCGAGGACCACGCCCACGGCCAGCTTTGTCGGTGCGACGACCTTCATCATCCCCCTCATCGGCACATGCCTCCCGGTTGACGATAGGCAGATCTGGGGAGGGTGGCGCAGGAGTCCGTGGCAGTGGGGGAGAAAGCGTCCGCGACACGCGAATGGAACACGCCACTGGGCCACCGGGATACAAGGCGTGGCTGCCGCGGCGCGTACTCGTGCTCGGGCTCGCCCGCTCGGGGCGCGCGGCAGCACTCGCGCTTGCCCGGCGCGGCGTCGCCGTCGTCGCCGCGGACCGCTCCCGCGACGTGGACAGCGGCAGGCTTGCCGGCGCCGGCGTCGAAGTCCGCCTCGGGACCGAGGAGGAGTCGCTGTTGGAGGGTGTCCAGCTCGTGGTCAAGAGCCCGGGCGTGCCGGCGGAGTCGCCGCTCGCCGCGGCCGCGCGCGCCCGCGCGATCCCGATCTGGAGCGAGGTGGAGCTCGGCTACCGCCTGCTGCCCGGCAACCCGCTGATCGGCGTCACCGGCACGAACGGCAAGACGACGACGACGGAGCTGCTCGGCGCGATCCTGCGCGCCGCGGGTCGGCCGGTCGAGGTCGCGGGCAACGTCGGCCGCGCCCTCACAGACGCCGTCGAGGGCATCGACCCCGACACCTGGGTCGTCTGCGAGCTCTCGAGCTTCCAGCTCGAGGACGTGCACACGCTCGCCTGCGACATCGCCGTGCTGCTCAACCTCGAGCCCGACCATCTCGACCGCCACGGCACGTTCGAGGCGTACCGCGACGCGAAGCTGCGTATCTTCGAGCGGGCCCGCATGAAGATCGTCCCGCGCGGCCTCGGTCTCGAGGGGATCGAGTTCGCCGCCGACGACACGCTGCCGGCGGAGCCGCTCATGCCCGGCGCGCACAACCGCGAGAACGCCGCAGCCGCCGCGGCCGCCGCCCGCGCCGCCGGCGTCGGCGACGACGCGATCGCCGAGGCGCTGCGCACCTTCCCGGGCGTTCCCCACCGGCTCGAGCTCGTGCGCGAGCTGCGCGGCGTCCGCTACGTCAACGACTCGAAGGCGACGAACACCGCCGCCGCCCGCCGCGGCGTCGCCGCCTATGACGCGCCGCTCCGCCTGATCCTCGGCGGCTCCCTCAAGGGCGAGGACTTCGGCGCGTTCGTACGCGACCTGCCTGCAGCGGTGCGCTCCGTGTACCTGATCGGCGAGGCGACGGACGAGCTCGCGCGTGCGCTCGACGAGAGCGGACGCGCGTACGGGCGCGACGGCGACCTCGCGCACGCGGTCGCGCATGCGGCGGCCGATGCCGAGCCCGGGGACGTCGTCCTTCTCTCCCCGGCCTGCGCGAGCTTCGACCAGTTCGACGACTTCGAGCAACGCGGAGACACGTTCCGGCGTCTCGTCGAGGAGCTCGCATGAGAAGGCGTACGAGGCAGCGCCCATTCGAATGGCAGTTGCTCGTGCTCGTGACGCTCGCGCTCACCGCGTTCGGTCTCGTGATGGTCTACAGTGCGACCTCCGCATCGGCGGCGCTCGGCCACGGGAACCCCACCGGGTATCTCGAGCGGCAAGCGACGTACGCGCTCGTCGGCGTTGTGCTGCTCGTCGTCGCGGCGCGCACCGACTTCCGCACGCTGCGCCCGCTCGCGCCGATGCTCGTGCTGTCCGCGCTCGGGCTGTGCCTGGCCGTGCTCGTGATCGGCACGCGCGTGAACGGCGCCCGGCGTTGGATCGGCTTCGGCCCGGCGACGTTCCAGCCGTCCGAGCTCGCGAAGCTCGCGCTCGTCGTCTGGTGTGCCGCGTACCTCGCCAGAACTCCGGCGCCCCGTACGCCGAAGGATCTCGCCCGCCCGATCGGGTTGCTCGTCGGCCTCTTCTGCGCGCTCGTCCTCGTCGAGCCCGACCTCGGCACCGTGATCACGATCGTCGTCATGGTCGGCGCGATGCTGCTCGTCGCCGGCACGCCGTTGCCGACGCTCGCGCTCGCGTTCTCGACGGTCGCGGGCCTCGGCACGATCGCCGCCTGGTCCTCTCCGTACCGGCGCGCGCGCCTCTTCACCTTTCTCGACCCGTGGAAGGACCCGCTCGGGGCCGGCCTCCAGAACGTGCAGGCGCAGATCAGCCTTGGCTCCGGCGGCATCTTCGGGCGCGGGCTGGGGCAGGGGATCGAAAAGATCCACTACCTGCCGGAGGCGCACACGGACATGATCTTCGCCGTCATCGGCGAGGAGCTCGGGCTCGTCGGCGCCGCCGTGCTCATGCTCGGCTACTGCGCCTTCGCCTACGCGGGCCTGCGCCTCGCCATCGCCTGCAGGGACCCGTTCGGAAAGCGGCTCGCGGCGGGGATCACCGCACTCGTCTGCGGGCAGGCGGCGATCAATCTCGCTGCCGTGCTCGGGCTCGCGCCGCTGACCGGCATCCCGCTCCCGTTCGTGTCATACGGCGGCTCGAGCCTCGTGGTGGCGCTCCTGTCGGTCGGCATCCTCCTTAACATCGCCCGTGGCCATGGCGGAATCCAGACAGCTTCGGTGCCTGATCGCGGCCGGCGGAACGGTGGGGCACGTCGCCCCGTCGCTCGCAGTGGCGGAAGCGCTGCGCACGCGCGGCGTGACCGTGACGTTCGCCGGGTCGCCGGATCGCGTCGAGGCGCGGCTCGTTCCTGAGCGCGGCTACGAGTTCGACGCCTTCCGCGTCGCCGGCTTCCCGCGCCGGCCCGGGGTCGGGCTCCTGCGGGCCATCGCTCTCGCTGCCGCGTCCCCCATCTCGTGCCTGCACATCCTCGGCAGGCGCCGTCCAGACGTCGTGCTCGGCGGCGGCGGGTATGTCGCCGGACCGATGGTGCTCGCGGCATGGTTGCGGCGCATTCCGGCGGCGCTCACCGAGGCAGATGCACACTTCGGGCTGGCGAACCGGCTTGCGGCGCCGTTCGCACAGCGGCTGTTCCTCGCCTTTCCGATCGACGGGGTGAACGGCAAGGCGCGCGTGGTCGGTCGCCCGATACCGTCCACGTCACAGGCCGTCGCCCGCGACGAGGCTCGCCGACGGTTCGAGCTTCCCCAAGAGGGCCCGGTCGTACTCGTCTTCGGCGGGAGCCTCGGGGCGCGCACGCTCAACGAGACCGCCGTCCAGGCGTGGGGCGTCAAAGGGCCTGCAGTCCTGCACCTCTCGGGGGAACGCGACTACGAAGAGTTGCGCGGCCGCGTCTCGAGACCGGATTACAGGCTCCTGCCGTTCGTCGACGACTTCGGCGCTGCGCTCGCGGCAGCCGATCTCGTCGTCTCGCGTGCAGGCGGCTCCGTGTGGGAGATCGCAGCCGCCGGTAGGCCGGCGATCCTCGTGCCGTACCCCGACGCGACCGCGAATCACCAGCTCAGGAACGCGGAGTACTTCGACCGCGCACGTGGTGCAGAGATCGTGCTCGACAAGGAGGCGGCGGAGTGGGTCCCGCTGCTCGTCGCGAAGCTCCTCGGCGACCCGGCACGGCTCGCCGCAATGGGGGATGCGATGCGCGCCGCCGCAAAGCCCGACGGGGCCGGGTGGATCGCCGATGAGCTCATCGCGCTCGCGGCCGCTCGCCGGTAGGCGCATCTGGATCGCCGGCATCGGCGGTGCCGGCATGAGCGCGTACGCGCTGCTCGCGCACGCGTGGGGGGCGGAGGTGGCGGGCTGGGACCGCGCTGCCACGCCGT
>Ga0335070_10007146_pt1 | contig 13105 bp, 14 predicted proteins | sample Lox_Sample_13_FD_206722 | JGI IMG/M metagenome (GOLD analysis project Ga0335070, IMG submission 206722) | Soil microbial communities from Loxahatchee National Wildlife Refuge, Florida, United States - Lox_Sample_1.3 | ecosystem: Environmental > Terrestrial > Soil > Wetlands | place: USA...
CTCCGCCCGTATTCGGATCGATTCCGGATTCATACGCAAAGCGCCATTGTAATGATTGGTGAGATTTAAGACTTCGCCGTACAACGTCAGCTTCCAGCGTTGAAATGCCCAGTCTTTATCTGCGCGTGCATCAATTCTCTGATAGGCTCCGAGTCTTGTGGTGTTGATCCCGGTCGCGATGAATTGCCCATTGCCAACCTGAACGAAGGTTCCGCTCGGGACGGGATATCCCGAGCTGCACAAAAACTTCCCACAGCGTTTGTTACTTAGATTCGCGAGAACTCAGCAACTGAAGTGCAGGGCGACGAACAGGATACATTCTATCCGCCGGACCACTGAGATCGGCGGTCAGACGCCTGCAGACCGCAGTCCGCCGCCTGACGCCCGATGTTAAACTTTTCCTTCATCCATCCTTGGCGCTTGCCTGGAGTTCATTCCTCCATGTCTGAATCTCAGATGCCTACTTCGCGGACGCGTGTAGTCCGCGAGCCAGAACGCGGCGTGTACGACCGCGAAACCGTCTATCGCATCCTCGATGAAGGGTTCATCTGCCACGTCGGCTTCTGCGTCGACGGCCAACCGTTTGTGATCCCGACCTCCTATGGCCGCAAGGACGCGAGCCTGTACATCCACGGCTCCGCCGCCAGCCGCATGCTGCGCCAAATCAAGGAGGGTGTCGCAGTCTGTGTCACTGTGACATTGCTCGATGGACTCGTGCTGGCGCGGTCTGTCTTCAATCACTCGATGAATTACCGCTCGGTTGTGATTCTGGGCAGGGCAACGCTGGTCGATGATCCGGAAGAAAAGCTTGCGGCGTTGCGGATTCTGTCCGAGCACATCATTCCGGGCCGCTGGGACGACGCGCGACTGCCAAACGAACGCGAACTGAAAGCCACGTCGGTCATGCGCGTTCCCATCGAAGAATTCTCAGCCAAAGTCCGCACCGGCCCGCCGGTCGACGATGCTGAGGACTATTCGTTTCCTACTTGGGCAGGAGTGATCCCGCTGGAAGTCAGAGTCGGAGAGCCTCTCCCGGATCCACGAGCCGACCCTGGCCAGAAGGTGCCAACCTACCTCCGTATTTATAAAAGACACGAATGAGCCGGGCTTGCCTGGAACTGAAGCTCATATAGGTCTTCCTGTGCCCTAAGTGGTGAGCGCTTTCATGGCGCCAGCAGCAGTTTGCCCGCGAAGTGACGCTCTTCCAGGTCCCGATGCGCCTGCGCCGCCTCCGCCAGCGGATACTTTTTCGCGATCCGCATGTGCAGCTTGCCATCGGCAATCATGGCGAACAATGCTGACGTTCGCGCCAGCAACTCCTCGCGACTGGCGGTGAAGTGCGCCAATGTCGTGCGCGCGATGTAGAGAGATCCCTTCTCCGACAGCTTTGCGGGATCGACTGGAGGCACCGCGCCGCTCGACATGCCGTACAACACCAGCATCCCGCGTAATCGCATCACGTTCAGGTTCTTTTCGAAGGTTGCCTTGCCGACCCCGTCGTAAACCACGTCGACGCCTTTGCCGCTGGTAAGGCGCTTTACTTCCGGCTCGAAATCCTGTTTCGTGAAAACGATGACTTCGTCGGCGCCGGCTTCGCGTGCGAGTTCTGCTTTCTCGTCACTCGATGCCGTTCCGATCACGCGCGCCCCGATCGCGTGTGCCAACTGCACGACTAGCATCCCCACTCCACCGGCCGCGGCATGCACCAGCGCAGTCTCGCCAGCTTTCAGCTTGTGCGCGTCAGTCACGAGGTAATGCGCGGTAAGCCCGTGAACCATGGCCGCGGTCGCCTGCTCGTCGCTGATCGCCTGCGGCACCGGCACCAGATGCTCTTCCGGGGCAGCCACGTACTCAGCGTACGATCCCAGCGTCCCGCTCCACGCCACGCGATCGCCAATCTTCAGCGCGGTCACCTGCGGGCCAACTTCGGTGACCACTCCGGCGCCTTCCTGCCCTGGGATGAACGGCAGCGGCGTGCGCAGCCGCCCGTCGCGGAACTGTGCGTCAATCGAATTCACGCCCGCAACGTTGACCCGGACAACGGCCTCCGACGCCTTCGCCTGCGGAACCGGAACCTCGACCAGCTTCATTACTTCCGGCCCGCCAATGTGTTCGACCCGAATCGCTCTCATGTTTTTTCCTGGCAGCGCCGCCGGCCTGGCGGCTACGGCGGCGGGCGTCTCTGCCCGCCGCTCCGCGCGAGAAGTGTACGGCAAACCTGACCGAAAATGGCGGCGCGCGAAAACGTCCACGCGACAGCCGACGAGGACACTCTCGCTACGGGATCAGCAGCAACTTCCCGGTCGTCTTTCGCCCCTCCAACTCGCGGTGCGCGCGCTGCGCCTCCGCCAGGGGATACGTATGCTCGATCCGCAGCTTCAGCTTTCCCGCCGCAATCATGCTAAATACCGCGCTCGACCGCGCCATAAGTTCTTCGCGCGTCGCAATGTAGGCGCCTAGAGAAGGACGCGTAAGGAAGAGCGAGCCCCTCTGCGTAAGCACAATCGGATCAAACGGTGGGACCGCGCCACTCGATCCGCCGAACAGCACCATCATTCCGCGTGGGCGCAGTATATTCAGCCCTTTCTCGAATGTCGTCTTGCCCACCGAGTCAAATATGACATCGACGCCCTTGCCCCCGGTCAGCCGTTTCGTTTCAGCTTCGAAGTCCGCCTGGGTATATAAAATGATGTCATCCGCTCCGGCGTCGCGCGCCAGCTTCGCCTTCGCCTCAGTCGATACCGTCGCAATCACCCGCGCACCGATGTTGTGCGCCATCTGCACCAGCAACAACCCCACGCCGCCGGCTGCCGCATGCACGAGCGCGGTCTCGCCGCGCTTCAGCGCATACGTGTCGTGGACGAGATAGTGTGCCGTCATCCCCTGCAGCATGGTCGCTGCAGCCTGCTGATCGCTGACGCCCGGGGGAATGGGAACCAGTCGGTCCGCAGGCACAGCCGCGTATTCCGCATACGCACCCAGTACCGACGTCCAGGCGACATGGTCGCCGGTCTTGACCGACTTCACATCCTTTCCCACCGAGACGACCTCGCCCGCCCCTTCCTGTCCGGGAATAAAAGGCAGTGGCACCTTGTAGCGCCCCTCGCGGTTGTAGACGTCGATGAAGTTCACACCCGAAGCAGCCAATTTCACGACCGTTTCATTCGGCTTGGGTTCGGGAACCGGCAAATCGACCAGTTCCATCGCCTCGGGCCCACCAACTTGTCTGACTTGAATGGCCTTCATGGAATCTTGGATTCCCCGCGGGTTCTTAAGGATTCGGTGCCGCGGAAGATTGCAGATTTCAGATTGAAAAGCCATGGTTGAATTGGCAAACTGCAATAATCTGAAATCGCCAATCGGGATTATACCGCCCACGTAGCGACAGCCGCCTCGGCTGTCCCGCGAGCGGCCACCATGAACCGAGGGTGCGACAAGCTGGCTATCGCCCGCGCATGGCTTTCCGATACGCGATCACATTCTTGTTGTGCTCCTGCATGGTGCGGGCAAACCGATGATGGCCCTGAGCGTCAGCTACGAAGTAGTAATAATCGGTCTGCGCCGGGTGCAAGGCGGCTTCGAGCGCGCTGCGCCCGGGATTACAAATCGGCCCCGGAGGCAATCCGGCGTTTCGGTAGGTGTTGTAAGGAGACGAAAAGCTCATGTCGGCGTGGTGGAGTGCACCCTGATACGTACCGGCCAGAAGTTCGGCGTAAATGATGCTGGGATCGGCGGCCAGAGCGATTCGCTTGTTCAGCCGGTTGTAGTAAACGCTGGCGACTTCCGGCCGCTCTTCCGGAACCGAGGTTTCTTTTTCGACGATGGAGGCCATCGTGACCATCTCGTGCAATGCAGGCGCAGTCCGCATCCCCTCGGCGATCATCGCAAAATTGGAGAGGCCGGTCTGCGCGGCAACGAGCCGAAATTGCTTGACCATGGCCGCGGCCATGTCGTGCATGGTCATCATGCGGCTGAACTCGTAAGTTTCGGGGAAGAGATAGCCTTCAAGTGATCGGGCAGTGGGATCGAGATCTGCGACCAGTGACGTGTCAGATTGAGCGACTTTCAGGAAGTCGTCGGCCGACCCGAGCCCCGCGTCCTCGATCGCGCGAGCAATGTCGAATATCGTGTAGCCTTCGGGGACCACGACCGTATGGAAATACACGTCGCCACTCCGAAGGCGCTTCTGGATATCGATGATGTTCGCGGCCTTATCGAAAAGATACTCGCCAGCCTTAAGGGAGCGGCGACGATGTACATAGTGCCAAAGGATGAAGGCTTCCTGGCTGCGAATCACGCCGGCGGCCTTCAATTCGGTGGCGATACGGCGGGTGGTGAAACCCGGCCGCAGCATGATAAACGTCTGTCCTGACGGTTCCACCGGGGACAGCACAGCCCAGGCGAACCAGCCTGCTACGCCGACGATCCCAATCAGAATGAGCCAGACGAGTTTTCGCACGGTAGGGACAGTGTAAATAAGATAGCCGAAAACACAGGCTGACGTTGGTGATACGGCTTCCGGGGAAGGGGTTGTGGCTGATGGAAGGTAGCGCCGCCGTCTCCGCCGGCTGTCCGGCGGGCAGTTTGCCGGCCGCTCGGCTGGAAAGCAGGGAAGTTGAAGCGCGCGTGCAAGTTTCCGGGCGACGGCCTGCTGGCGGCTGGCGCTACCAGCACGGCCAGCCCGCCGGGACAGTGGCTAAACTGACACATTCGGCTTTTGAACCCTTTAAAATCCGGTATACTCAAATGCTCTAGAGGCATCCTTACTACATTCATGAGACGTTCGTCGCCTTTTTTATCTGTAGTGTTGTTTCTGGCCCTTTTGCCCACCATGGGGTGCCTGTTTCGGACCCGCCCGGTCGAAGACCAATATTCCAAAGCGCCGCTGAAAGTATCCACGCAGCAGGGTCTGATCGATACGATCAACCAGCAGGCCGAAGCGATCCGTACCTTGAAGGCCACGGTCAACATCGCCAGCTCGGCCGGTGGGATCAAGAAGGGAAAGGTCACCGACTACACAGACATCCGCGGGTACATTCTCGCGAAGAAGCCGGATGAGCTCCACATGGTCGGCTTGATGCCATACGTGCGCACGACGGCTTTCGACATGGTGAGCGATGGCCGGGACTTCAAGCTCTGGATACCGCCGAAGAACAAGTTTGTGGTTGGCGAGAACCGGGTGATGACACCCAATGTGGATCAACCGATGGAGAATATCCGCCCACAGAACATCTACGAAGCACTGCTGATCCGGCCTATCGATCCAAGCACCGAGATTGCTGTCCTCGAAAACAACTACGAGACCTTGCATGATACTAAGGGGCATCGTGTGCTGCAGGAAGATTATGAGCTGACGGTGATCAAGCTTGGAGATGGCGGACCACGTTTGTCGCGAAAGATCGTTTTCTCGCGCGTAGACCTGCAGCCCCACCGGCAATTTATTTATAGCGAAGACGGCAAGGTTGCAACCGACTCCCGCTACGCCGAATACAGGGACTACAACGGCTTCAGTTTTCCGTCACGCATCGAAATCTACCGTCCTGAGGAGGAGTACGACATCACGTTGAACATCCTGAAACTGGATATCAACCTGCCGCTTAAGGACGAGCAGTTCGTGCTGCAGCAACCGGCCGGAGCGCAGGTCGTGCGTCTCGACCGTCCGCAGTCGAGTCTGGTCGTGCCGCTGGGAAACCAATAAGCAACCAGCAATTAGTCGTGCGGCGTCTCTATTTCTCACGGGCTGGGTTCGACAGCTGAGAGCTGAAGTCCAAACGGTTAAGAAAAACTGTGGCCTTGCTTAAACGATTCTGTCATGCGAGCGGAGGACGAGGTCGCGAAGCGAGCTCGTTCGGAGTCGAAGCATCCCTACCCAAAATGCAGTGCCGGAGGCAGGGATTCCTCGCTATACTCGGATGACAGTCGCGCCGAAACCGTAGACGTCGTGTATCAGACTTATCCCCTTCTTAACTGACCTCACTCCTATGATGAACAAGATGGTGGTGGCGAACCTGGTGCATCGGCCGATTCGGTCGCTGATCAGCATCATTGCGATCGCTCTGGAAGTGACCTTGATCCTGCTGATCGTGGGGCTCTGCTACGGCCTCATGAATGATTCGAAGAATCGGACTGCGGGGATTGGAGCGGATGTCATCGTGCAGCCGCCGGGCTCGTCCTTCCTGGCCGGCATCAGTGGTGCACCGGTTTCGGTCAAGGTAGCCGATGTCATTCGCAAAATGCCCCACGTCAAGGTCGTGAGCCCGGTGATCTGGAATATTGCGACCTCTGGGGGATTGGAGGTCATTGATGGCATCGACCAGGCAAGCTTCGAGGGATTGGGCGGGCCGTTCCGGTACATCGACGGCGGAGCCTTTCAGGGGCCAGATGATGTTCTGGTGGATGACTATATCGCCCGGCAGAGACACGTGAAGGTCGGCGATCCGATGATTATTTTCAATCACACATTTCGCATCAGCGGAATCGTAGAGAACGGCCGGGGAGCACGCAAATTTGTTCCGATCGCCACCTTGCAGGATCTCCTGGGGGCCGCGAATAAAGCATCGGTGTTTTACGTCAAACTCGACGATCCGGCGAATGCGGACCTGGTTGTGAAGGAAGTGAAAAGTCAGCCGGGCATGGAATCCTACTCCGTTCTGTCGACCCAGGACTATCTCAGCATGATGACCCCCAGCAACCTGCCCGGCTTCCGGCCGTTCATCGGAGTGGTCATTGGGGTGAGCGTCATTATTGGATTTCTCGTAATCTTCCAGGCGATTTATACGGCGGTCATGGAGCGAACGCGCGAGATTGGGATTCTTAAGTCGATGGGCGCGTCCAAGCTGTACATCGTCAACGTAGTTTTGCGCGAGACCCTGCTGCTGGCGATTGGCGGGATTGTGGTCGGCGTGACGGTGAGTCTGCTCGCCCGCATCGGAATCCAGCACCGTTGGCCCCTGGTTCATATTGACCGCAGCAATGAATGGATGATGGCGGCTACCCTCATTGCCATCGTGGGCGCCACGGCTGGGGCCATCTATCCGGCATACAAGGCGGCGCAAAAGGATCCCATCGACGCGCTGGCCTACGAGTAGCGATTCTGAATTTCTGATTGTGAGAAATTCTGATTTCTGATAGCATATCCCAGAGTCAGAGCAGTTCCCCGGGCCCTAGGGTGCACCCGGATCTGAAAGGGCTCGGCTTCAGCCGAGGCGCGAGTCGTCCGGGACGGATCGCGGCTTTAGCCGCTGAGGTCGCACAGCTTACGCTGGCGGGAGAGCTGCTAAGGAGATTGCTATGGCACGCGAATACGCACGCCTCAGAGAACGCAACCAGGTGACCTTGCCGGCATCAGTAGTAGAGCAAATGGGCCTCAGCTTGGGCGATATTGTGGAGTTCTCGCCGAACGGCAAGGGCGGAGTGCAGCTACACCCGGCGAAGATCGTCAAGGTTGGCTCGGCAGAAGCGAGGAACGAGGAGCAGGACGCGAAAAACGACATTCAAGAGGGCCGCTACACAGTCATCCGCAGCGTCGGAGACTTCCGCAAGCATGTCGAGAAGCTGCGAAAGGGCGAGATGCCCGACGTACAGGAGTCGGAAACCAACCACCTCACCGAATCGCAGCGTCACGAGGTGGCGGCGGTCGTCGAGTCGATCCTGAAGAAGTTACTGCCTAGCCTGGTAGAGGCCGAGAAATCCATTCGCAAACGTCACCATGAAGAGAGAGCTGCGCAGCGCCGGCAAGTTTGATCGCAGGCTTGCGAGCCTGTTTGAGGCTCTGGAGGGGCGGGAGAAGGAACTGCAATCCCGCCTCGATGGGATGGTGAAGGGCCTGCTGGACGGGAGCATCACAAAAGCTCCTGAGCATCATCCCACCGACGATACCTGCTGTCTTCCCCTCATCGATGATTTCGTAGTGGTGTTCCGGCCTGATCGGTCGGTCGCAGCCGGGCAGGATAAAGCGGGTAGGAATATCGTAAGTTTTGAGAATGCGTCGATGTTCGACCTGCTCACCATCGAAGACGAAAGGGAATAGAACTTGTCTCGCAATCGGTTTGACCAAGGCGGGGAGCCAGCAGAACCGGGAAGGGCACGAGTTCCACTCGTGCCCTTAAATCGCTGAAAATCTGCTGCGCTTTAGCGCCTGAGGTTTGGTCCAACCTATTCTGCCTCGGTGGATTCACGAGCTTGCTCCCTACCACTTCGCAATCAGATCCAGCAGAAATCCAATCGTCATCAAGCCGAACCCGATTCTCCCCGCGATCGCGACTCGGCGAGCAAATAAAAGTTGCAGTGCATAGGCGGAGCTCAGAACCCTATCGTTGTCATCCACATAAACGCCCTCGGCTTTTCTGACGGCCTCCTGCACCGACTTCTTTCCTCTTTCCGAGCGAGCGCGGCGCACGGCAAGGAGAGCCTCGAGCGAAAGGACGGTGCCGCCGAGGAATCCGAATATAGAAGCTGCTAGCTCAAGGGTGTGCTTGGTCACGGAACCTCCGCGAGGAATGGCTACTGAGAATCGGAATCAAGGCCGGCGCGCCGGAGCATGCGCCGGATACCACGTTCGCCCGCGGCACCATGCTGTTCTCCCGCAATGTTCCCGTCCCGGTCGATGACGACGTAGATCGGATACACCTGCGCGTTATACATCGCAGCCAGATTGGTGTCTTTCGTAAGGACGATGGGAACGGAGCGCGGGTGCTGAACCAGATAGTTTTTGACGGTCTTGTCGGGTTCGAGGACGTCTACTGCAAGCACGATCAGATCCTTGCTCTTGAATTCCTTGGCAATGTCATCAACCAGTTGTGCTTCTTCTTCGCAGTATTTGCACCATGTCGTCCAGAATTCGAACAGGACAACCTTGCCCTTCGTGGATTCATTGTTGAACTGCTCGCCAGCGGTGGTCCGGGCGCGGAAACGAGGCGCGGGCTGGCCGGTTTCGTCGCGCTGAGGGAAGGCGACTGAGGTGAGCATGAGCGTCAGGACGATTCCGGTGAGAATGTAGCGGCGCATGACGGCGGAATGGTAGCACACGCCGGAGAGTTCGACCCTTCATGTGGGGACAGCCGCCCTGGGCTGTCCGCGGAGCGAATCTGCCGCGCTGATCCTTCTGTGCTTGAGCTGTGCTTGATCTGCGCCTCTATTATGACCCGCGATCACTCCCAGCGCTCTCCATAAACCATTCCAGTTGCTCAACTTGCCGGAATTATGACAAATGTATGTACAATTTTGTAAGAAAAATGTTCCTTCAGGAACACTGTGGAAAACTCCCGGACTTATCCCATAACACATTTAGCCGCAATAACTTGCAAGACAGCGATCGTCGGATAGCCCAGGAGCCGGTTCAGCAGTATGATAGCCGCCTTCCCCGGGGAGGCGATCATGCCAGATTCTGTATCAACGGACCGCCCACGGCGGTTACTTGCGATTGATGGCGGCGGATTAGCGGGGCTGATTCCTGCCGAGGCGCTCATTCAGGTAGAACAACAACTCAATCAAATGACGGGCGCCGACAAGCCGCTCTGCGACCGCTTCGATCTTATTGCCGGAACGAGCACCGGTGCGATTCTCGCCGCGGGTCTCGGTCTGGGATTGAAGGCGGCAGACCTGCGCGACTTCTATCTCAATTTTGGAAAAGAGATATTCACCAAGGAGTTCCTGCCCATTCGGTGGTGGCACAGTTATCCCAGCGGGCCGCTGGAGAAACATCTCAAGGAAGTGTTCGGGGAATCGACCACGTTGGGCAGCGACAAGCTGCGCACGCAGATTGTGATTGTGACGAAGAATACGACGCTGGGGAGCGACTGGTTCTTTACCAACAATCCCAGGAATAAATTCTTCAAGAACAATTCGGCGCTGCCGCTGTGGCAGGTGGTACGCGCGAGCACGGCGGCACCAACCTACTTCCCTCCGCAGACGATCGCCGTGCCTGATGGCACTGGGAACACGATCGATTATGAATTCGTCGACGGCGGAGTGAGCAGCTACAACAATCCGGCGCTGCAGGTTTTTCTGGAGGCAACTGTTCCGGAATATGGCTTCGGCTGGCCTATGGGAGCAGACAAGCTGATGCTGCTTTCGCTGGGCACGGGATTCAATTCGATCACCATCCCGGCCGGAGAGGCTTCCGGGTATGAACTGCTGGACTGGGCCAAGTACATGATCAAGGAACTGATGGGGGAGGCGAACCTGCAGCAGAACGTTCTGATGCACATCATCGGGCAGCGGGCGCAGGCAGTTCGTTCATCGACGGTAGAACTGACCACCACAGGCGCGGCCCCCGGTGTGCCGAAAGTCGATGCGCTCGATCTGGTCAGCGGCAGCATGGGGGCGCAGAAACTGGTCACGTATCAGCGGATCACAGTTGGCCTGACCAGGGAGAGGCTGGATCAGCTTGCCCTGCACGATATCGACCCGGTCAAGGTGCGTGAGATGGATGCAGCGGATCAGATTCCGAACATGCGGCGCCTGGGAGCGGCGGTTGCGAAGGAGCAGGTCAAAATGGAGGCGTTTCGGAGCTTCTTCTGAACCACTAGGCTATTTCGTATCGATAGCCGTGTAGGATTCCACCTCTGGCAAAATCGGCCAGAAGTGGCGCAGCCCCAGTGGAAGAAGAGTCAGAATCGAGCGACTCTGACCGCTTATCGTCAGTAACATAGCGTTGACAATCGCTCAAAGCATACGATATGGTAAATGCTTGGTAGTGGTGTGGTTGCCCGCCTGATGGTCCTGGCGTCCTCGTCAGGGGAATCAAAGAGCGGTTTTCTTTCGCAGCCTTTTTTCAATCTGGGAGAGTTCCGATGTCAACGTATTTCCCCAAACAGGGGGAAATTGTGCGCAAGTGGTACGTCGTGGATGCGAGCGGGCAGACGCTCGGGCGCCTGGCTTCGCAAGTGGCGCGCATCCTTATGGGAAAAGAGAATCCGCGGTATACGCCGTTTATCGACGCCGGCGATCACGTGATCGTGATCAACGCGGAGAAGATCAAGACGACCGGCCTGAAGGCGGAGAGCAAGGTCTACCAGCATTACACCGGATATCCCGGCGGCCTGCGGACGGAAGAATACAAGAAGCGGATCGAGCGCAGGCCCGAGGCGATCATCGAAGCGGCAGTACGGCGCATGCTGCCGAAAAACAAGCTGGCGGCGCATATGCTTTCGAAGCTGAATGTGTACAAGGGCGACAAGCATCCGCACCAGGCGCAGAAGCCGCAGGATTACAAGCTGGAAGTGCGGGAGTACAAGCCGCGTAAGCTTGCGGTTTCGTAAGTAAAGCTACGAGCCTTGAGCTACGAGCTGCGAGAAATTCATCTTGGAAAGGTACTAAGAGTCAGGCTGCGATTCCGCTGTTCTTACTCGGAGCTCATGGCTCGAAGCTAAACATGGCAGAGTTGGTTCAATATTACGGAACGGGGCGGCGCAAGACGGCGATCGCCCGTGTGTATCTGCGTCCGGGCAGCGGCGATTTCAAGGTGAACGGACGCGCATTTGAAGAGTATTTTGTAACTCCGGCACAGCGGTCGGCGGCGAAGGCTCCGCTGACCTCGGCGGATGCGGCTGCTTCGTTCAACGTTGTCGCCAGCGTGCTGGGCGGCGGCGTGCGCGGACAGGCCGATGCCGTGAAGTTGGGCATTGCGCGCGCGCTGATGCAGTTCAATACCGAACTGCGCAAGAAACTGAAGACCGAGGGCATGATCAGCCGCGACTCGCGGGGCAAGGAACGCAAGAAGTACGGACAGAAGGGCGCGAGGAAGCGGTTCCAGTTCAGCAAGCGCTAGTGCGCTTGCAGTCACGAGTTGCGAGTCCCGAGTGAAACCGGTTTCCCGCGCTGCTCGGAATGACAAAGGTTTGGCTTTTGCTGAAGGCTGAGAGCTGACGGCTGAAAGCTGATTTTGGTGTTCAATTCTTCCCGTGCCTCGCGGTGCGGGGACGGGAATAGCAATCGGGAACAAAGCTGAGTTCCCGATGCAGACTAAACAGGAGGTTGATTGGCTACTATCACCATGAAGGAGTTGCTCGAAGCGGGAGTTCACTTCGGGCATCAGACCAAGCGCTGGAATCCCAAGATGAAGGAGTACATCTTCGGAGAGCGCAACGGCATTTACATCATCGATCTGCAGAAGACGCTGAAGATGTTCAAAGAGGCGTCGAAGTTTGTGCAGGACCTGGCGACCGACGGCAGGATTGTGCTGTTCGTGGGGACCAAGCGCCAGGCGCAGGACGCGATTGCCGAAGAGGCGCAGAAGTGCGGCGCGTTCTACATCAACCAGCGCTGGCTGGGCGGACTGCTCACCAACTGGGTCACCGTGCAGAAGTCGGTGAAGCGGCTGAAAGAGCTCGACGAGATGGCCACGGATGGCCGTTACGAGCTGCTACCGAAGAAAGAAGTGATTAAGCTCGAGCGCGAGCGGAAGCATTTGCAGGCCAACCTGGCTGGTATCAAGAATATGAACCGGCTGCCCGATGCGATCTTCGTGATCGACTCGAACAAAGAGCAGATTGCAGTGCGCGAAGCGCGCAAGCTGGGAATTCCGGTGGTTGCAGTGGTGGATACGAACTGCGATCCTACCGAAGTGGATTATGTGATCCCGGGCAACGATGATGCGTTGCGGGCGATCCGCCTTTTCACGTCGAAGATTTCGGAGTCGATTGCCGAAGGCGCTCAGTTGATGACCGACAAGCAGGTCGCGGATCTGAACGCGGGCGTGACTGAGGCGCAACAGGCGGAGAGCGCGGCGGGCGAACCTGCTGCGGAAAGCGCCCCGGATGCGAGCGGGATCGAATATGCTGCGGAAAGCGAGGACATCAGCATGGAAGAAGTGCTGGGTCCGGGCACGCATAAGAAGCCGGTCGTGAACGAGGACGCGGACCTGCCGAAAGTGGAGAGCCAGACGGTTTAGGAGCGGTCGTTGGCCGTTAGTCGTCGGTCGTTAGCTTGAGTCAGTGACAAACCGGGCTTTGGAAATTCAGACCCGCGCGGGTCGTCCGGCGCGGGTTTAATTGTCTAGGTTTCAAAGTTTCAAAGTGAAATCTTGACTCGACGTCTTTGAAACCTTGAAATTTGTAACATTGAAAACTGAGGAATTATGGGTACTACGACAGTGAATATTTCA
>Ga0335070_10007147_pt1 | contig 13104 bp, 6 predicted proteins | sample Lox_Sample_13_FD_206722 | JGI IMG/M metagenome (GOLD analysis project Ga0335070, IMG submission 206722) | Soil microbial communities from Loxahatchee National Wildlife Refuge, Florida, United States - Lox_Sample_1.3 | ecosystem: Environmental > Terrestrial > Soil > Wetlands | place: USA: Florida...
CGACAAAGGTTGTGACGAGCCCGCTTATTCTTGAGGATAAATCACTATAAACAAACAGCTTACTTTGCCTCAGCCCAGGTGACGATTCGGCTTCTCTCTAATCCGGACAGGAACAAAACGCCATGATTTCCCGTATATTTCGGCAATCGGGTACTTTCGCCGACAGGGGAGGAAAGTTATGACCGTCGGTAGGCGCGGAATCCTCATATCGCTATTTGCTTTGCTGGTTGTGGCACCCACGCAAATCTTCGCGCACGACGGCGGCGACCGGGTGCAGTTCTTTCAGAGCATCAACGTGACCTCCGATGAGACGGTCGGCTCCGTTGTCTGCATGTTTTGCTCAATTCACATGGCGGGCACTTCGGGCGACACAGTTGCCATTCTGGGCGACATCTTCGTTGACGGCACCGTGAAAGGAGACGTGGTTTCGGTCGGCGGTGGCGTGAAGTTGGGCGAGGACGCCAGCGTAGCCGGCGATTCGGTGGCAATTGGGCGAGGTTTATACCGGCACCCCAACGCAGTCGTCAAGGGCGAGATGATAAGCCAGTCTGGGCCAGCCGTATTTGTGGGCCTGATTTTAGGGCTGGTGGTAATTCCGCTATTGCCCATCATCCTGGTCGTGGCGCTCATTGTCTGGCTGGTGAGGCGAAACCGTTACACACCGCCCGCGCAGCCGGCCTACCGGCGCTAGCGAAAAGGCTCCGGAGGAACGATGAATGGTGCCGGCCCGACCCGGGCTTGGCCTGCCAACCGGCGCTTCACTACACAAAAGTGGGGGGCGAAAGCAATTCATCCGAGCTGCTGCCGAATTCCTCATCTTGGACAATTGCAGAGTTGCGGAACTTCACGAACCACGTCACACACATTTGTGCAGCAGGTCACTGCAGTCTGGGTTATGCGATGGTACAAACAGATGGTTGATCAATTTTATGTCGCATCCCTGTGGGTTCATTCAGCGGCGTTGCTAAGAGCGGCCCCGGGTGAAAGACATTGTGCACGACTCCAGCGCAGCACTTCGGTCCCTGATTGATCGCGCCCCGTTCGGGATCTGCCGTTCTTCGTTGAGCAGAGACCGCTTCGAGTACGTCAATCCGGCGCTTTGCCAGATGCTCGGCTTTTCTGATGCCGAGTTGCTGGGGATCCCCCTCTCACGAGAGTTGTACGCTCAAGCACCCAATCGCGCGGAACTTATGGAGTTGCTAAAGCGCGACCGGAAGTTGCACGGGCAAGAGACGTTCCTGCAGCGCAAGGATGGGAGCCAGGTGCGGGTGCGCGTAACCGCCTTCTTGACAGCGGATGATGACGGTGAATTCGACCTCGTCGAAGCTTACATCGAAGACTTGACGGAGCAGAGCGCTCTCGAACAGCAGATACGAGCGGTTCAGAAACTGGAAGCGGTCGGCCGCTTGGCTGGCGGAGTAGCGCACGACTTCAACAACATCCTCGTCGTCATCAAGCTGTCCACCGAGATGATGCTGGAACAGATTACGCCCGACAGTCCACTGAGCAAACCGCTGCTGCAGGTATCGCAGGCCGCCGATCGTGCCGCCTCGCTTACGCGACAGATGCTGGCGTTCAGCCGGCGGCAGGTGATGCAGGCCCGCGTCGTCAACATCAATTCGGTAGTTACGGAGACGTTGCACATGCTGCGCCGGATCATTGGCGAAGACATCCAGGTTGGCACGCGGCTGGCGGACGATCTCTCCAATTGCAAACTAGATCCCGACCAGCTTGTGCAAGTCGTGCTGAACCTGGCAGTGAATTCCCGGGATGCCATGCCCAACGGCGGAACGCTACATATCGAGACCGCCAACGTCGAACTCGACGAAGCATATTGCGCTACGCACTCTCCGGTTCAGCCGGGAACTTACGTCATGCTGGCGGTAACCGACACGGGGACGGGAATCGCCAAGTCGGACCTGCCGCGCATATTCGATCCCTTTTTCACCACCAAGGAAATGGGCAAGGGGACGGGCCTGGGCCTATCGATCGTATATGGAATCGTAAAACAGTGTGGCGGATATATCTGGGTGTATAGCGAGTTCGGATGCGGCACGACATTCAAGCTGTATTTCCCGGTAAGCGCTGGAGCCGCAAGCCAGGCCATACAGCAATTTGATACGGCAAGGTGCAATCAGGGCCGAACGATTCTAGTCGTGGAGGATGATGCTGCAATTCGCAGCAATGTTCGCGACTGCCTGCAACAGCTCGGCTATCAGACCTGGGGTGCCGCCAGCGGGGACGAGGCTTTGCAATTTTGCCAAGCGAATCACGCAAAGATTGACCTCATCCTGGCGGACTTGGTCATGCCTGGAATGGGAGGGCGGGAGTTGGAGAGAGAACTGGAAAGGCGGTTTCCGCAGATCCATTTGCTGTTTACCTCTGGATACACCGAGGACACAGCTCTCCGCCGCGACCTAATGGAATCCGGTCGGGTATTTCTGGAGAAGCCCTACAGTGTGGCTGCGCTCTCGGCTGCGATCGAGGAAGCCCTGGCTCGGGCGTCGTTACACCATGCGATTGCTGTTTCATCCTGAAAGCCTGGGGTAGGGAGCGGCGGGCGGCGCTGACCGGCATGCCACTCAACCTGGGCGAAACAGACTCTCCCACGATTCATCCAGCTTGTTCCAGCGGTCCTGGTCGAGGGAATTGGCGGCAGAATCTGGCTGGTACAGCACCCCGTGTCCTTCAGGGCATACCATCTCAGTCCCGGCCCAATTCAAGAGCACTGACCCCGGACGCCCAATCTCGACGGGCAGTTGCAGCCGCCGCAGGCATGTGCGACACCGACCTTGCTGGTCGCGCACCGACCACGACAAGGCGGCGATAGCCATGGGCAGGTATAACCAGAGCGAGTACTCGTCCACCATCGGGTAGGTCGAACCCACCGTCCAAGTGGCGATCCCGTGGACGAGGCACCATGCGATCAGCGCCATGATGGTGAGCAACAATATAGACTTCGCCGCAAAGAACCCAAGCCAGACCGTTCGCGCCGCGATTCCGCTGGGCAGGCGGCCGAAGCTATTGGACGAACGGCGAAGGACCACCACGAACACAGCACAGGCGGTGGCCACCAACACAAACCCTATGGCGTTCTGCAGGGTGTGCCGCAGCTGTTGTGCCACCGTCGTGACGACAAGTTCAGAGGACGGATGAACATAGCCGGCGCTCTCAGTAAGGTCCGTCAGATCGCGCTGCAAGGCCGCCGCACTGGCCTCGCCGTGCAAGCGCGCCACCGCTCCGATCCTGCGCTGAAAGTTGGTAAACAGTACTGCCGGGTCGATCAAGCCCCAGACTGCGATGCCGGGCGATATGAGCCGAAAGCTGGGGGGCAAGATGCCAATCACAGTTCGGGATGTGCCGTTCAACTCGATGACCTTGCCGACGATTCCCGGGTCGCCTCGGAGCTCATGTCGCCAGAGGGGATAGCTGAGCACCACGCAGTCCGGGCAATGCTGCGCGTCGTCCGGCAGAAATGTTCTGCCCATCGCCGCTTTGACATCGAGTGTTGCGAAGAATTCCGGACCGACTCTGGCGGTGGCCACTGGCAAGTCACGCCTCTGCAACAGCAGATTGCCCGGTCCCCACGAAAACGGCGTGAGACCTTCCCCCAGCTTCGACTTTCCCCAGATCGAAGCCAGATCGAGCAGCGTATCGGAGCGGGTGCGGCTGAAGGTGCCGTTAATTCCGTTGCCGTCGAGTGCAATGAGGACCACTTGCGTAGCATGAGGCACAGGGGCAGCGAAAGCCGCACGCGCCGCGGAGATGACGCCGCTGCCCAGCACCAGAGCGCACGCTACCAGAGCGAGGGCCGCAAGAAAGGTGATCGGCGAAGCAAATATGCGCCGCGACCGCGATTGAAAGCGCTCCTGGTCGAACCGCAGCCAGAAGGCCTTGGGGAACAGCGCCCAGCAATGGCGCGCGATCACCAGACGGCTGTCTGCGGTCAGTTGTCCCGACTCCGCGAGGAAATGACACCAGTGCCAGAACTTTCGGTCGTATTCGGAACGAAATTGCGCCCGGCTGGCCCGGGGCACTAGCAGACCGGCGCTCCAGACCATTGCCCGGCATCGCCACAATGTCGCACCCAAGCGATCTTGGGACCACATCACTCCGCTCCTCGCCCAACGCTATGCGGACAGCGCTTGGAGTTCATTCTAATCCACCCGCTTTCTATTCAGACGTCCGCGATGGCCAAGAGGTTCCGGCAAAATTCGGCCCCCGGAACAGGCACGAACAGGACTGAACTAGTGTTTTTTGATTATTGTCCGGAAGTCGCAATCGCGTTGTAATTCCACTACTTACGCACCTTCTTCCGGTGGGCTGAACGTTGCGGATGGGGGTTCTGCCGCAGTTTGCTGGTGCGCAGTGGGGACAAATTCTTAACGATTTGACCAGCACGAAAACAAGGACGGACCAGCGTGCCTTAGGACGATGGGGAAGGCGATTTGGGAACGAACGCAGCCTCTATAATCGAAGTTACCCACGCCATCGATTCTAAGGAGACAGCCTGAATGTTTGCCGGTCTGCGCCGTTGGATTCCGGGCGCCGTTACAACCTGTGTGCTGCTAGGCGCGTGCTCGGCTGAGACTCCGCAGGTGCGCGCGGAGGCGGCGAAGCTCAACAACCTGGGCGTCGCCATGATGAACCAGCAGTTGATGGAAAAAGCAGTGGCAAAATTCGACGCCGCGTACAAACTCGATCCATCTCTGGCGGTGGCCACCTTGAATAAGGGGATTGCCCTGCTCAGCCAGCAGAAGCTCCCGGAAGCCGAAGAGGCCTTGCAGCAGGCGGCCGCCAAGGACCCGGGCAACCCGCGCGTCTGGTACAACCTCGGGTTGGTGTATCGCGGCGAAGGCAAGACGGAGGAGGCGATTGCCGACTTTCAGAAGGCGCTGAAGATCGATCCCAGCGATCCAGACGCCTACTACTTCCTCGGGACTTTTTACAGCCAGCAGCAGGACTACCCCAAAGCGATTGAGGCATTTGAACAGGCGCTGAAGCTCAATCCGCTGCACGCCTCGGCCGAATTCGGCCTGGGGCGCGCACTACAACGCTCCGGCAAGACCAACGAGGCGCGGGAACATCTGAAACGGTTCGAGTACCTGACGCACAACAAGATTTCCTCGCCGATCACGCTGACCTATGGCGAGCAGGGCCGCTACTCGGTAGCGCAGGACGTAATCACGAACGAGCCGGCTGTGGGGCCGATGATTCCCGTGAAGTTCGTACCGAACGAATTGGGGACCGGGAAGCTTGGCGATGCGGGCGTCTGCATGTTGGATGTAGACGGCGACGGACGGTGGGACATCGTGTCGCTCGGCGACAGTGATTCAGCGGTTCGCGTCTTCCGCAATCTCGGCGACGGCAAGTTCAAGGAAGTGTCGGCTTCGGAGTTTGGGCTGGCGCTAAAGGGCAAAGGCGTTTCGTGCGCAGTGGGTGATTACGACAACGACGGCAAGAACGATCTGGCTGTCGCGCTGACTGATCGCGTGGTGCTGTTTCACAACGACGGCGGCGGGAAATTCACCGACGTGACAGCGAAGCTGGGGATCTCAATGTTGAACGAGCCCGCGGGGATGACCTTCGTCGATTACGACCACGATGGCGATCTCGATTTGTTCATCACGGGCAAGCGCTTGAGCGGCGTCAAGGATTCTACCGACAGCGCCCTGTGGCGGAACAACGGAAACAGCACGTTCACCAACTGGACGAAGGAGGCGGGATTCGCAGGCACCGGACCAACCACGAGCGTGGTGCTGTCGGACATCAACAACGACCGTGCCGTGGACTTGATTGTGACCGGTGCGAACGGCGTGCCTACCGTGTACCTGAACCAGCGCGAAGGCCCCTTCAAGGCGATGCCGCTGTACGACCCGGCGCGGCTGGGTCCGGCAACCGGCATCTACGTTTTCGACTTCAACAAAGATGGCTGGATGGATGTAGCGCTGACGCACGCAGGCGCACCTGGTGTAAGCCTCTGGCGCAACGTTGATGGCACTCACTTCGAACGCGTCATGCTGCCGATCAACGATGCAAAAAAGGGCTGGGGCATCGCCGCCATCGATTTCGATAACGACGGATGGATCGACCTGGCGGCGGTGGTCGAAACGGCGAAGGGAACGGAAGTAAGGGTGTTCCGCAATAAGGGCGCGGCGGGATTTGAAGATGTGAGCGCGTCGCTCGGACTGGACAAGGTGAAGCTTCACGATGCGCGGGCGCTGATTGCGGGAGATTTTGACGGTGATCTCGCAGCCGATTTGCTGGTGACGCAGCTCAGCGACGATCCGGTTCTGCTGCACAACCAAGGCGGCAACATGAATCATGCGCTGAGAATCGACTTCAAAGGTCTTGCCGACAACAAGACTGGACTCGGTACGAAGGTCGAGGTCTTCTCCAACGGCCTGTGGCAGAAATTCGAAGTGGCGGGTGGCGCGGGCTATCTCAGCCAGGGGCCGCCCGAAATCCTCGCCGGACTGGGCCAGAACACCAACGCCGACATCGTGCGCATGTTGTGGCCCACCGGCGTGCTGCAGGATGAGATCGACGTCGCCGTGAACAAGCCGGTTTCGTTCCTGGAGCTCGACCGGCGCGGCAGCTCTTGCCCGACGCTGTTTGCGTGGAATGGCGAGAAATACGAATTCATCACCGACGTCATCGGGGCGGGCGTGATTGGCCACTGGATTTCGCCAACTTCGAAGAACACGCCCGATCCTGAAGAGTGGGTAAAGATCGACGGCTCGAAGCTGCGCGCGAAAGACGGCTACATGAGCGTGCGCTTCGGCGAGCCGATGGAGGAAGTCAACTACATCGACCAACTGCGTATGGTTGCGGTCGACCACCCCGCGGACATCGATGTCTATCCCGACGAGCGTTTCCTCGACCATCCGCCATTCGCCAGCGGCAAGACCGTAGCGACATCGTGGCCGCATCCTCCGGCTGGTGCGTGGGACAACCAGGGCCGCGATGTACGGCAGTTGTTGAGCGCACGCGACCACCAATATGTGCGCGACTTCACCAATCTGCCGTATGCTGGCTTCGCCAATACGCACTCGCTAACGCTCGACCTCGGCACATGGACGCCGCAGAATCCACTGCGGCTGTTCCTCAGCGGATTCATCGAGTACTTCAGCGCGACGTCAATGTATGCGGCGTGGCAGGCGGGGCTGAAGCCTATCTCGCCGTACATCGAAGCCCAGATGCCCGACGGCTCCTGGCGGCGCGTGGTCGATGAGATGGGATTTCCCGCGGGACTGCCGCGCACCATCACCGTCGATTTGACCGGCAAGCTGCCGGCAGGAGCGCAGCGGATTCGCATCACGTCGAACTTGCAGATTTACTGGGACCAGGTGCTGGTGGACAACGGCCCGCCGCGCGAACATGCAGTGCGTACGACTGAGTTGCCACTGGCTTCGGCGGCGCTGGCCTTCCGCGGCTATCCGCGGCAGGTGGACGGAGAGACTCCCGGCGACCTCACCTATTACTACGAGCAAGCCAGCAGCACCGGCCCTTTCTCGCGCTTCCGCGGAAGCTACACGCAGTACGGCGACGTGACTCCGCTGCTCACCTCCATCGACAATCAATTCGTCGTTTTCGGCACGGGCGAGGACATCGACGCCGAGTTCGATACAGCCACTCTGCCTGCGCTGCCGCAGGGCTGGAAGCGCGACTACTTCTTCTACGCCAACGGATTTGTGAAGGACATGGACTTCTACGAAGCGACGCCGTTCACGGTCGCCGATATGCCGTTTCATGGAATGAGCACCTATCCTTATCCGCTGACGCAGCATTACCCCGACGACGCGCCGGCCAACCAGTACAGGTTCGACTGGAACGACCGCTTTGCGTCGGGAGCGAACAAAGCGGCGGGTTATCGGTTTGTATATCGCACACGGACGATCGATCCCCAGCCAATCACCCCGCACAAGAACTCGCAAGCCCAGCAGAACAACCAGCGCGCGGGAGGCTACGCCGGACAGCGATGAAGAAGTTGGCTGTACTTTCGATTGCTGCGCTGACGCTATCGGCCGTCTACTTGTACGCGTGGCCGGCGGCGAATCTGTTCTATGCCGCGATGGTGTTGTTTCACGTTGGTCTGGGCGTGGCGTTCTGCATCGGCGGACTGCGCCTCCTGCCCACAGTGATGCGCCAGCCCCTCGCGGTGAGAGCGGGGGCATTGATCCTGGCTGTCGGCGCAGTGATCGGGCTGGTGCTGATCAAGACGGGTACTACGCGGATACACTGGAACCTGCTCTACGCCCATATCGTCATGTCGGCGATTGGTGTAACTTTGCTGATTGCGTGGTGGCTGGTTCAGCGCAATTCCGGAAAACGCCGCCCGTGGATCACAGTATTTGCGACAGTAATTATTGCCGTCGCCGTTTCCTTTGCCGCGCAATATTCCCGCGATTCCTGGAGCAAGCGCTTCGTCATCCACAACCCGCCCATGGCGCCGCTCTCGATGAACAACGAAGGCGACGGCGCCAACGGTCCGTTCTTTCCCAGTTCGGCCCAGGTTGCTGGAAACAAGAAGATTCCTTCCAAATACTTCATGGAGTCCGACGCCTGCGAGCGCTGCCACCAGGACATCTACAAGGAGTGGCAAAGCTCGGCCCACCACTTCTCGTCGTTCAACAATCAGTGGTATCGCAAGAGCGTGGAGTACATGCAGGACGTCGATGGGGTGAAACCGTCGAAGTGGTGTGGCGGCTGCCACGACCCAGCTGTGCTCTATAGCGGAATGATGGACACACCCATCAAGCAGATCGTCAACACTCCCCCCGCTCAGGCCGGTCTGGGCTGCATGATGTGCCACTCCATCACTCAAGTAAAGAGCACCATGGGACAGGCTGACTTCAGGCTCGACTACCCTGAACTCCACGAGCTGGCCGCCAGCAAGAATCCAGTCATCCGGTTCTTGCACGACTTCAGCGTCAAGCTGAATCCTGAACCGCATCGCCGGGTATTTCTGAAGCCTTTCATGCGCACACAGACGCCTGAGTTCTGTTCGACTTGTCACAAAGTGCATCTCGATATGCCGGTGAACAATTACCGCTGGCTGCGCGGCTTTAATGAGTACGACAACTGGCAGGCCAGCGGCGTGTCCGGCATGGGCGCGCGTTCGTTCTACTACCCGCCGAAGCCGCAGGGCTGTCCCGATTGCCACATGCCCGACACCAAGTCGAATGACATGGGCAACGTCGCGGGCATGATCCATTCGCATTCGTTCCCTGCCGCCAATACCGCGCTACCGATGGCCAATCAGGACGCCCGCCAGATGGAGATCGAGGAGAACTTCCTGAAGAGCGGTGTGGTCAGCATCGACATCTTTGCCCTGTCAAACGCAGGTCCGGTCACAAGCTCAGCGGGCGGCCCGCAATCTGAGTTGCAAACTACTTTCGCCGTTGGTGAAGAAGCGGAAATGAAGACCACGGGCGAGACCAGCGGCGTAGTGGCTCCTGTAACAGCGCCGCTCGATAAGACCAATGCCTCGGTGCGGCGTGGCGATAGCGCGCGCATAGACGTTGTGGTCCGCACCCGCAAGGTAGGTCACTTCTTCCCCGGAGGCACGGTGGATGCTCCCGACACTTGGGTAGAACTCAAAGCGGTCGATGACAAGGGGCAAATGTTGTTCTGGAGCGGCAAAGTCGCCGACGATGGCAAGGGGCCGGTCGATCCGGGAGCGCACTTCTACCGTTCCCTGCAGATCGACGAGCACGGCAATCCCATCAACAAGCGCAACGCCTGGGCCACGCGAGCTGTGGTCTACGTGCACTTGATTCCGCCGGGCGCGGCTGACACTGTCCACTATCGGCTCAACGTGCCTCCCAACGCCGGCAGCAAGATCACGCTCACCGCGAAGCTCTGCTATCGCAAGTTCTCCTGGTGGAACACGCACTTCGCCTATGCCGGCGAGTCGGCTCGAGCGCCCGACGGTCCGCAAACCACAAAGAACTACGACGACCGGCAATTCACGTTCAATGGCGATCTGACGAGGGTTTCCGGCAAGTTGCACGAGATTCCCGAGTTGCCAATCGTCGTGCTGGCGGAGGACACGGTCGAGTTGCGCGTGCTGCCCAAGGGCGCGCCTGCCGACGCTCCCAAGACGGTCGTCGAAAAAGCCGACTGGCAGCGCTGGAACGATTACGGTATTGGTCTCTTCCTCCAGGGTGACTTTAAGGGGGCGGCTGCGGCGTGGGAGAAGGTTACCGAGGCCGACCCCGATAACCCGGATGGCTGGGTGAACCTGGGCCGCGTGGCCGTGCAGGAGGGCGATATGGAGCGGGCGCGCACCGTACTGCAAAAGGCCCTGGCGCTCAGTCCCAATCTGGCGCGGGCGCATTACTTCTACGCGCGTGTGCTGCGCTCCGACGGCGACTACGACGGCGCTGCCAGCCAATTGCAGAAGGTGCTGGCGCAGTATCCGCATGACCGTGTGGCGCGCAACGACCTCGGGCGTGTGCTGTTTCTCTCGCGCAAGTATCCCGATGCCGTCGCGCAATTGCAGCAGGCAATTGCGGTCGATCCCGAGGACCTGCAAGCCAATTACAATTTAATGCTCTGCTACAAGGGGATGGGAGATAGCGCCAAGGCCGCGGAATACGAGAAACTCTATCTGCGATTCAAGGCCGACGAATCGGCACAGGTCATCACCGGACCGTACCGCCGGCTGCATCCCGAGGACAACAACGAACGTCAGTTGATTCACGAACACGTGTCGGCGCCGCTCGGTCAGGCGGCAAAATCGACGCCGGCGGTGGCTGAAAAACCCCCGCCGGCGACCGCGGGTCAGTAACCGAAACCATGAAAATTACAATGGAAGTTATAACATTATAATGAAGGTTATAATAAGGACCTTTTTCCTCGTTCTTGTGGGCGTCGTTCTGGCTTCCTCCGGGACGGCGCAGGTTACCTTCCGTGACATCACCAAGCAGGCCGGCATTAACTTTGTGCACAACAACGGCGCTGCCGGCAAGAAGTGGCTGCCGGAAACCATGGGCGCAGGTTGCGCGTTCATCGACTACGACAACGACGGCTACCCCGACATCCTATTGGTCAACGGCAAAGACTGGACCGCGGGGGGCAAGCCCTCGACGTTGAAGCTTTACCACAACAACCGCAACGGAACGTTCACTGACGTGACCGCGAAGGCGGGGCTCGCGCTATCGTTGTACGGCATGGGCGCGGCCGTGGCCGATTATGACAACGACGGTTACGACGACATCTTCATTTCTGCGCTGGGTCAGAGCCACCTGTTCCACAACAACGGCAATGGGACGTTCACCGACGTAACCAAAGCCGCTGGCATGTGGGGACCGAACGAGTTCAGCACCAGCGCCGCGTGGTTCGACTACGACCGCGATGGCAAGCTCGACCTCATTGTTGTGAACTATGTGCAGTGGAGCCCGCAGGGCGACATCTACTGCACACTCGACGGTACGCACAAGTCCTATTGCACGCCGGAGTCGTACAAAGGCGCGTCGGTGCGCCTGTGGCACAACCTCGGCAACGGCCGGTTCGAAGATGCCACGGCGAAAGCCGGACTCTTTGATAACTCGTCCAAGTCGCTGGGCGTCGCCGTGCTTGATGTGAACAACGACGGCTGGCCGGATCTGGTCATCGCCAATGACACCCAGCCCAACAAGCTGTACGTCAACAACACCAAGGGCGGCTTTACCGAGTCGGCGGTCTCGGCCGGGATTGCGTTCAGCGAAGACGGAGTAGCCCGCGCGGGCATGGGCGTCGATGCCGCCGACTATGACCACACCGGGCGCCCCAGCATCGTCATCGGCAATTTCGCCAACCAGATGCTGGCGCTCTACCACAATGAAGGCAACGGCCTGTTCGTGGACGAAGCGCCGCGCTCAGAGGTTGGACGAAGGAGCCTGCTGACGCTGGGATTCGCGACGCTCTTCTTCGATTACGACAACGATGGCTGGCTCGATATCTTCGTGGCCAACGGGCACATCGAAAATGAAATCGAGCGCATCCAGAAGCGGGTGAAATACGCCGAATCACCGCATCTGTTTCACAACCAGGGTAAAGGGACGTTCGCGGATGCCACGCAGTCGGTCGGGCCGGACCTGGGCACTCCGCGAGTCGGACGTGGCGCCGCTTACGCGGATATTGATAATGACGGTGACCTCGACTTATTGCTCACGACGAATGGCGGGCCGACGGTGCTCTTCCGCAACGACGGAGGGAACGCGAACCATAGCGTGCGTATCAAACTGGTGGGCACGCGCTCGAACCGCGACGGCATCGGGACCATGGCCATCGTGAAAGCTAACGGCGACCGGCAGACGCAAATGCTCCGCAGCGGTTCCGGCTACCTGTCATCGAGTGAGCTGGTGCTGACGTTTGGGCTCGGCAAATCAGGACAGGCCGACGAAATCGAGCTGCGCTGGCCCAGCGGGCAGGTCGACAAGCTCTCAAAGGTCGCGGCCGGGCAGACGATCACGGTCAAGGAAGGCGCGGGCATCGTGCAGCAACGACCCTATGGAGCAGCGCCACCGCCTGCGCAGCCAGCGGGCGGACAACACAAGGCTATGCGATGAAGCCCGTCACCCAGCAGTCGGCCTGCGAGCTGCTGGTTCTGCTAGGAAGGAAGAGAATCTCGGCGCTCGAATTGGCCGACGAATACATAGGGCAGATCGAGCGTCTGAATCCGCACATCCACGCGCTGGTCGACTTTGACGCGGAGCGGGTACGCGCCCAGGCGCGGGCCATCGACAATTCCTGCGATAAACATGGGCCGTTAGCCGGATTGCCAGTCACCGTAAAGTCATCGATCTCGACTGCTGGCCATCGTTGCGAGATTGGCAGCCACGTCAATCGGGGAAGCACCCCCACCAAAGACGCCACCGTCGTGGCGCGTCTGCGTCAAGCGGGCGCGGTGATTCTCGGCACAACGAACTGCCCCGAATATCTGATGGCGTATGTAACCGAGAACGACCTGCACGGCCGCACGAACAATCCCTGGAATCTCGATTACACCCCCGGCGGGTCGAGTGGCGGAGAGTCGGCGGCGATTGCAGCGGGGATGTCGGCTGGTGGCCTGGGCAGCGACAGCGGAGGCTCGGTCCGCGTGCCAGCGCACTTCAC
>Ga0335070_10007148_pt1 | contig 13103 bp, 9 predicted proteins | sample Lox_Sample_13_FD_206722 | JGI IMG/M metagenome (GOLD analysis project Ga0335070, IMG submission 206722) | Soil microbial communities from Loxahatchee National Wildlife Refuge, Florida, United States - Lox_Sample_1.3 | ecosystem: Environmental > Terrestrial > Soil > Wetlands | place: USA: Florida...
TCGCCCCGGTCGTGATCGAGGAGAACGCCTTCGTGGCGGCCGGCTCGACGATCACCGAGCCGGTGCCGAAGGATGCGCTCGCGGTGGCTCGCGCGAAGCAGCGGAACGTCGAGGGATGGCGCTTACGCCGGAATCGATCCGGCAAGGGCCACAAGAAGGAGTAGGGCGCCATGTGTGGAATCGTCGGCTACGTCGGAAGGGATCGGCGGGCGGTGGACGTGCTGATCGACGGGCTGCGCCGGCTCGAGTATCGCGGCTACGACTCGGCGGGCGTCGCGGTGTTCGACCGGGGCACGCTCGCGCTGCGGCGCGCGGTGGGCAAGCTCTCCGCGCTCGAGGAGATCCTCAAGGACGAGCCGCTTCCCGGCGCCATCGGGATCGGCCACACGCGCTGGGCCACCCACGGCAAGCCGTCGGTCCGCAACGCGCATCCGCACCGCGCGGGCTCCGTCGTGGTCGTGCACAACGGCATCATCGAGAACTACCGCGCGATCCGGCACCAGCTCGAGGACGAGGGCCGCGAGATCGAGTCCGACACCGATACGGAGCTCATCGCGCACCTGATCGACCGGCGCCTGCGCGCCGGGGCCGACCTGCCGGACGCGGTGCGCGCGGTGGCCGGCGAGATGGTGGGCTCGTACGCGATCGCGGTGGCGTCGGAGAGCGACCCGCATCGCCTGGTCGCCGCGAAGCAGGGCGGCAGCCCCATCATCCTCGGCATCGGCGACGGCGAGGCGTTCCTCGGCAGCGACATCCCGGCGATCCTCCCCTACACGCGGCGCATGATGTTCCTGCAGGACGGGGACTTCGCGGTGATCTCCGCCGGCGCCGTCGAGATCACCGACGTGACCGGCCGCCCGGTGCGCCGCGAGGCGCGGGTGATCGCCTGGGACCCGGTCTCCGCGGAGAAGGGCGGCTACGACCGCTTCATGCAGAAGGAGATCCACGAGCAGCCGCGGGCGATCACCGACACGATCGGCACCCGCGTCCTCTGGCAGGAGGGGCGTGCCGAGCTCGATCTCGACGGGATCGACCTCTCGCCCGCCCGGGCGAAGGCGCTGCAGCGGGTCCAGCTCATCGCCTGCGGCACCGCGTACTACGCGAGCCTGGTGGGGCGCAGCATGATCGAGCAGCTCGCGAAGCTGCCGGTCGAGGCCGACCTCGCCAGCGAGTACCGCTACCGCAAGCCGGTGGTCGATGCCGGCGTGCTGCTGATCCCCGTCTCGCAGTCGGGCGAGACGGCCGACACGCTCGCGGCGCTGCGGGAGGGCAAGGAGCGCGGCGCGCGCGTGCTCGCGGTCTGCAACGTGCGCGAGGCCACGATCGCCCGCGAGAGCCACGACGTGCTCTACACGCACGCCGGGCCCGAGATCGGCGTGGCCTCGACCAAGGCCTTCACCACGCAGGTGGTGGCGCTGTACCTGCTGGCGCTCAAGCTCGGGCACGCGCGGGGCGTGCTCTCCGACGAGGAGCTGCGCAAGCGCCTCGCCGACCTGCAGCGGCTGCGCCGGGCGGTCGAGAAGGCGCTCGAGCTCGACGAGGCGGTGCGCAAGGTCGCCCATCGCTACAAGGACGCGCAGGACTTCCTCTACCTCGGTCGCGGCATCATGTACCCGATCGCGCTCGAGGGCGCGCTGAAGCTCAAGGAGATCTCGTACATCCACGCGGAGGGCTACGCCGCCGGCGAGATGAAGCACGGTCCGATCGCGCTGATCGACGAGGACATGCCCGTGGTGGTGATCGCGGAGAAGAGCGCCGTCTACGACAAGGTGCTCTCCAACCTCGAGGAGGTCCGCGCTCGCGACGGCCAGGTGATCGCGATCGCGAGCGAGGGCGACCGCGAGATCGCCGAGAAGGCGCACGAGGTGCTGTACATCCCCGAGGTCGGCGAGTTCCTGACGGCGCTGGTCGCCGTCGTGCCGCTGCAGCTCCTCGCCTATCACGTGGCGATGCTGAAGGGCACCGACGTCGATCAGCCGCGCAACCTCGCGAAGAGCGTCACGGTGGAGTAGGGGCGCCGCGGCGCGCGGCGAGCGCCGTCACCACCAGCACGTAGACGACGCAGGCCAGGCTCTGGACCATGCTCGCCTCGTCGATGGCGCGCGTGGAGGAGGCGATCGCCCAGGTCGCCGCGGAGAGCAGGAGGAGCCCGGTCGCGGCCGGCTCGCGGCGCGGACCGAGGAAGCCGTACACCGAGAGCAGCGCGTAGTAGTACGCGCCGATCTGCGCCCCGATCACCACGAGGCCGGTGCCCAGGATCGGCGCCGCCCACTCCTCCTCGCGCGCGACCGCGACGGCGAGCAGCACCGTGTACGCGGCGACGGCCGTCCAGAACCAGGGCTCGCGGCGCGCGAAGGTCGCGCGCTGCGCCTCGTGCCAGGGCGAGTAGGGATCGGGCAGCGAGAAGTCGCGGACGCGCAGCATGGTCGAGGCGGGCGAGAAGGCCGCGACCGTCTTCAGCCCCGCGAAGTTGGTGAGCGGAGAGGACAGGTGCTTGCGGCTGTTCTCGACGAATCCCCTCCAGGCGCCGAAGCCCCCGCACACGACCGCGGAGAGCGGCAGCGCGATCGCGAGCGCCGCGAGGCAGCCGAGCGCGAAGCGCCGCTGCGAGGTCGGCAGCCGAAGCGAGCGCCGCTGCCAGCATCCGACCGCCGCGCGCAGCGCGAGCGCCGCGACCAGGAAGCCGGGGAAGATGCGCAGGAGCGTCGCCACCGTGAGCGCAGCGCCGCCGGCCGCCATGCGCCCTCGCCGGAGCAGCGCGAGCCCGATCCCGGTCGCGGCCAGCCAGTCCTGTCGCAGGTAGGCGTTCCCGATCCAGATCCCGCGCGCGGGCTCGTTCGTGCCCCAGAAGATCAGCGCCACCGCCGCCGCGCGCCAGCCGAAGCCCCAGCACGCAGCGCCCCACAGGAGCGCGAGGAGCAGCGGGTCGATGAGCGCCAGCGCGCGCAGCCGCGTCTCGCTGGCGGGGCCGGTGTTGGCGAGCGTCGAGCCGGCGATCGCCCAGACGGGCGTTGCGTTGAAGCCGTGGTCGGTCAGCGCGGTGGCCCAGCGGCGCGGCGTCATCCGCTCGCGGAAGAATCCGACGTCCGCGCGGAAGGCCTCCCAGCGCTCCGGCGTGAAGTGGCTCTTGCACGCCTCGGGGTCGGCGACCACGCCGGCGGCCATCTCGACCCGATTGGTCGCGAGGCGGCGGACGGGTCGCTGGGCCGCCGGGAACTCGAAGCCGGCCTCCTCGTCGGCGATGAGCGTGCAGTCGTAGAGGCGCGTGTAGCCGAGCTCGCGGAAGTACTTGCCGCCGACGAAGTGGTGGTAGAACTCCCACTCGTGGCGCCGGTCCAGCATGTGCTGCGGCGCGAAGTCCCACCAGGCGAGCGCGGAGAGCACCGCCACGCCGGCCAGCAGCCGGTCGCGCAGCCGCGCGTGCTCGCCCTCGCGGCCGGCGCGCCGCAGCGCCCAGCTCCAGCCGAGCAGCGCCGCGCCGGCGAGCGCGAGCGCCACCTTCAGCGTCGCGAGCGTCCCGGACGACGCGAGCGCGACGTCGAGCGACGTCACGGTGACCCGGCTCGCATCGGTGCGCCCTCGGGCACGGCGGGCTCGAAGGGCCGGTGCGCGGCGAAGAGGGCGCGGTGCGCGCGCAGCTCGTCGGCGAGCTTCGGGTCCGTCGCCGCGGCCACGGCTGCGTCGATCGTCGCGACCGCATCGTCGAACCGTCCGTTCGCGGCCTGACAGACGGCGAGCGTGTCGAGCACGCTCGCGTCCCGGCGGCCGTTGGCTTCGGCCGCGCGCTCCGCCCAGCGCAGTCCCTCCGCCGGGCTGCGAAGCGCGCGGTCGTTTGCCGTCGCGAGCAGCCACGCCAGATTGTTCGCGGCCTCCTTCGAGTCCGGCCGAGAGCGCAGCCCCGCCTCGTACTGGTCGATCGCCTCGGCCTCGCGGCCGAGACGCCCGAGGGCATCCGCCATCCCGAAGTGCAGCTCGGGCCAGTCGACGCCGCCCGCCAGCGACGCCTCGAGGGTCCGCACCACCTCCGCGGGGTCCGCCGTGTCGAGGCGCGCCAGGGCCAGCTTGGCGCGCACCTCGGTGAGGTCGGGATCGCGGGCGAGCGCCCGCTCGTACGCCTCCGCTGCGCGCCCGGCCTGACCGCGCGCGCCCCACGCATCGCCGATGAGCGCGTAGATCCATCCCGCGCGCGCACCGCCGCGCACCTGCTCGTCGAGAGCGAGTGCGACGCCGTACTGCTCCAGCGCTTCGTCGTGCCAGCCGCGCTGCTCGAGGGTCCTGCCGTAGGCGAGGCGGGTCCCCTCGGAGTCCGGCTTGTCGCGCACGGCCTCGCCGTAGTTCCAGAGCGCCTCGTCGAGCTTGCCCTGCTTCGCGAGCACGTCGCCGAGGGCGGTGCGCGTGGACCAGTCGGCGCGGATGCGCACGGCCTCGACCGTTGCCTCGAGGGCGCCGTCGAGATCGCCGCGCTGGAGGCGGGCCTGTCCGATCCCCTGATGGGCGACGAAGTTGTCGCGCGTGACCGCCGCCGCGTGCTGGAACAGCGCCTCGGTGTCGCGCCAGTAGCCGAGCTGGACGCGCGTCGCCGCGGCGAGCGCGACGAGGACGAGGCCGCCGATGGCGGCGCCCGCGACCCGCCCCGTGCTCCCCTTCGGGAGGCGCGCAGCTCCTTCCCACCCCACCGCGATCGAGAGTCCGATCAGGGGCAGGTACATGTAGCGGTCGGCGTGCGCCTGCAGGCCGACCTGGACGAGGCCGATCATCGGGACCAGCAGCCCGACGTACCAGAGCCAGCCGACTGCGAGCCACGGCCGGCTGCGCCGCACCGCGAGCGCGCCCGCCGTGAGGAGCGCGAGCAGCGCAGCCGCGCCGAGCCACTGCCAGGCGGGAAGGGGCCGCATCAGGTGCGGGTAGAAGACGGCGAGGCGCGCGGGCCAGACCGCCTGCCGGAGGTAGACGAGGTACGACACCAGCGCGTTCTCGACGCGCACGCCGAGGGGGATTCCGTCGAGCGTCGACATCGCGCCCATCTTCTGCTGCACCCGGTAGGTGACGACCGCGATGGCGGCGCTGATTGCGAGGAACGGAAGCTTCTCGAGGCACGCGCGCCGGAGGCTCGATGCCGACCGCGCGCGGCCGAGCGGCCAGGCGTCGAGCAGCAGCAGCAGCAACGGCACCGTCACGCCGACGGATTTGGCGAGGAGTCCGAGGCCGAAGCAGAGCAGGGCCAGCGCATAGCGCAGGGCGCCGGGTCGGCGCGCGTAGGCGCACCAGGCCCCGAGCGTGAGCACGAAGAAGAGGCCGGAGAGGACGTCCTTGCGCTCCGCCACCCAGGCGACCGACTCGACGTGCAGCGGATGCAGGGCGAAGACACCCGCGGCGAACGCGCTCGGGCCGAGCGCCCCGGTGGCGCCCGCGAGCACCCAGAGCAGGAGCGCAGCGCTCGCCGCGTGCAGCAGGGCGTTGGTCACGTGATAGCCGGCCGGATCGACGCCGAACAGGGCGTGGTCGAGCTCGAAGGAGAGCCAGGTGAGCGGGATCCAGTTCGCTTCGTACGGCTGGAAGAACGCCCAGCGCAGCCCCTCGCGTCCGAGATCGCGCTTGCGCAGATGCGGGTTGTCCGTCACGTAGGCGTTGTCGTCGAACGCGACGAAGTCGTGGTGGCGCACGGGCTCGAAGACGAGCAGCGTGATCGCGAAGAGCGCCCCGGAGGCGAGCAGGCGCTTTCTGTCGCTCGACACGGCGGCGGACGATAGCGTCGGCCGCTCCGCTGCGGGGGTGCGGTCGGGCGGTTACCTTGCGCGCCGATGGGGACCCGTTGAGCGCCGAGACGATCCTCGCCGGATTGAACCCCGAGCAGCGCCGGGCGGCCGAGACCACCGAGGGTCCGCTGCTCGTCCTCGCCGGCGCGGGCAGCGGGAAGACGCGCGTCCTCGTGCACCGGATCGCCTACCTGATCGGCGCCTGCGGCATCCCGCCCGAGTCGATCCTGGCCGTCACCTTCACGAACAAGGCGGCGGGCGAGATGCGCGACCGGGTCGAGAAGCTGCTCGGCCCCGACGCCGGCAGGCTCTGGGTCACGACGTTCCACTCTGCCTGCGTGCGCATCCTGCGCCGCGACATCGGGCACCTCGGCCTGTCGCGCGGCTTCGCCATCTACGACGAGAGCGATTCGCTGTCGACCGTGAAGGAGGCGCTGCGCCGCCGCGGCCTCGACCCCAAGCTGCACGACCCGCGGCGCCTGCGCTGGCGCATCGACCAGTGGAAGAACGCGGGCGTGCTGCCGGCGGGGGCGGTGGATCAGGCGGGGGATCTCGAGGCCGAGGAGGCGGCCGAGACCTATGCCGTCTACCAGCGCCTGCTGCGCGACGCGAACGCGCTCGACTTCGGCGACCTGATCCTGCAGACCGTCGAGCTCTTCGACCGCTTCCCCGAGGTGCTCGGCCACTACCAGCGGCGCTGGAGCTACGTGCTGGTCGACGAGTACCAGGACACCAACCGCGTGCAGTATCGGCTCGTGAACCAGCTCGCGCGCGAGCACGGGAACCTGTGCGTCGTCGGCGACCCGAACCAGAGCGTCTACGGATGGCGCGGCGCCGACGTGCGCAACATCCTCGACTTCGAGCGCGACTTCCCGGGCGCGGCGGTCGTGAAGCTCGAGCGCAACTACCGCTCGCGCCGGCCGATCCTCGAGGGGGCGTCCGCCGTCGTCGCGAACAATCCGGCGGCGCCCGCGCTGCGGCTGCGCGCCGAGCGCGGCGACGGCGAGCCGATCCGCTTCGCCGAGGTCGCGGACGAGCGCGAGGAGGCGACGCTGGCGGTGCGCGAGATCCTGACCGCGCGCCAGCGCGACGGCCGCGCGCTGCGCGACTTCGCGATCTTCTACCGCACCAACGCGCAGTCGCGCCCCTTCGAGGACGAGCTGCTGCGCTACGACGTGCCCTACGTCGTGGTCGGCGGCGTGCGCTTCTACGACCGCGCGGAGGTGAAGGACGCGCTGGCCTACGTGCGGCTCGCGCTGAATCCGGCCGACGCGGCAGCGCTCCTCCGCATCGCCAACCTGCCGCCGCGCGGGATCGGCCGGACCACGCTCGAGCGCGCGCAGGAGCTCGCCGAGCGCGACGGCGTCTCGCTGCTCGAAGGCCTCCGCCGCCTCGGTGCGTCGGCCGATGCCGGCCGCGCCGCCGGCCCGATCGCAGCCTTCTCGGCGTTGGTCGACGAGCTGTCGGCGCTCCTGCGCAGCGCGTCGCCCGCCGAGGGCATCGCCTCCGTTCTCCGCCGCAGCGGCTACCTCGCGCACCTCGAGCGCGAGGGGACACCCGAGGCCGAGACGCGCCTCGAGAACCTGCGCGAGCTCGTGGCCGGCGCCGAGGACTTCGCCGCCGAGAGCGGCTCCGGCGACGAGGAGCGCTCGGCCATCGAGCTCTTCCTCGACCAGGTCGCCCTGGTCTCCGACATCGACGGCTGGGACCGGCGCGCCGACGCCGTCTCGCTGATGACCGCACACTCGGCCAAGGGCCTCGAGTTCCCGGTCGTCTTCCTGGTGGGGCTCGAGGAGGGAATCCTCCCGCACGCGTCGTCGTCGCGTGACGCAGCGGGCCTCGAGGAGGAGCGGAGGCTCTTCTACGTCGGCATGACGCGCGCGATGGAGCGGCTCCACCTCACCTGCGCGCGCGAGCGCCGCCGCTTCGGGTCGCGCAGCTTCGCGGTGCCGTCGCGCTTCCTGCGCGAGATCCCGGACTCGGTGATCGCGGGCGGCTCGCCCGCGCGGACTCCGGTCCTCCGCGACGCCGGCGACGCATCGTCCGCCGAAGGCCGGCTCGACTACGCGTACGCCCAGGGCGCCGACGGCGACGTGCCGGTCGGCCTCCGCGTACGCCATCCGGTGTTCGGCGCGGGCACGGTGCTCGACGCCAGCGGCCACGGCCTGGCGCAGAAGCTGCGCGTCCGCTTCGACCGGGTGGGGACCAAGACGCTGCTGGTGCGCTTCGCGAACCTGGAACCGCTCTGAGATGAGCAATCCGTTCGAGGCGGCCCGTCACGCGCGCTCCATCGCCGGCGCCCTCGACGCCTTCGCGCAGGTGCCGCTCCTGCGCGCGGGGCTGCAGCTCGGGCTCTTCGAGGCGCTGCGGCAGCCGCTCGAGCCCCAGGCGCTCGCGGAGCGGCTCGGCCTCGCGCCCGACCTGGTCGCGGCGTGGGCGCGCATGCTCCACGCGCAGGGCTGGCTGGCCAAGCGGGGCGACGCCTACCGCATCGGCCCGCCCCTCCTGTGGCTGCTCGATGCGCCGGAGGCGGCCGCCCTCTCGTCGCTGGTCGAGCACGCGGTCGAGTCGATGGCGCCGCGCCTGCGCGCGCTGCCCGAGCTGATGAAGGGCGGCGAGCGGCCCCTCTTCGGCGATCGGGACGAGGCGCTCCGCATGGCGGCGATCACCAAGCTGGTCGAGCCGCGGGCGCTGCGAGCCCTCGAGCGCCTTCCCGGGGCGCGGCGCCCGCGCCGCGTGCTCGACATCGGCTGCGGGCAGGGGAGCTACCTCGCCGACCTGCTCCGGCGACACCGGGACGCGATGGGGCTCGGCGTCGAGATCGACCCTCGCGTGGCCGACGAGGCGCGGCGGCGGCTCGTCGAGGCCGACGTCGCGCGGCGCGCCGAGATCCGCGTCGGGGACTTCCGCAGCGCGGCGCTGCCCGAGGGCCGCTTCGACCTGATCCTGCTGAACCACAACCTGCACTACTTCGCGCCGGGCGAGCGGGTGGCGTTGCTGCGACGCGCGCGCGGGCGGCTGGACGACGAGGGCGTCCTGGCGGTGCAGACGCTGGTGCTCACCGAGGGGCTCCTGCCGAGCCTCCTCGGCCTCCAGGCGGGCGCCGCCCTCTTCGACCTGCTCCTGCGGCTCCACCGAAACCTGCACGGCCTCCCCGCCGTGCAGGACGTCCACCAGGCGCTGCGCGACGCCGGCTTCGCGAAGACCGGCGAGGTGCCGGTGGTGCCGGGCGGCGCCGTGCGCTTCGTCTGGGGGAGCTAGGACTGGTCGTAGAACTTCATCGCGAGCGAGCCGTGCGCGGCGGCGCCGCCGGCGCGCAGAGCGGCCGCGAGCAGCACCGCCTCGGCCACCTCCCGCTTCGACGCCCCGGCCTTCTTGGCGCCCTTGGTGTGCACCTCGATGCAGTACACGCACTGCGTGGTGTGGGCGACGGCGACCGCCACCAGCTCGCGGTACTTGCGGGGGATCGCGCCGTCCTCGCGCGCGACGATGCGATCGAGGTCGGCCCAGGCCTTGAACTCCTCGGGCGCGAGCTGGCCCATCTCGCGGAGGCGCTTCAGGTCGTCGGGATCGTGGTAGTGGTTGGACATCGGGCTCGTAGCCTCCTCAGTGGGCCGCCTCGGCGGCAGGTTGCAGGGCCGGGAGCAGCGCAGCGAGGACCTGCCGCGCGATCCGCTCGACGCCGTGCCCCCGATGGCGTTGCACCCGGGGCGTCTCGTTCACGAAGGCGACGACGCCGAGCTCCAGCTCGGGGACCATCTGGACCCGCGTGGTGTAGCCCGGCAGCTCGCCATCCTTGCTCACCAGGGTGTAGCGCCCGTACGGCCGCACGAACCACCCGAGACCGGCGGAGCGCCCCTCGACGTTCGTCGCCGCCACGGGCTGCCACATCTCGCGCACCGAGGCGGCCGCGAGGACCGGCTTCCCGGCGGAGGCGTCCCCGCGGAACTGCAGCATCAGGAAGCGGCTGAGGTCGGAGATGCTGGAGAGGATCGTCCCGGAGGGCGGGAACGCGACCCTCGTGCTCGCGTCCCGGCCCCGCCAGCCGTCGTCCTCGAGCTCGAGCCGCTTGTAGCCGACCGCCAGCCGCGCGGGATCGACGGATCCGGCCTCGAAGCCCGTGCTCTCCATGGCGAGCGGCCGGAACAGGTGCTGGTGCATCAGGTCGTGGTAGGACAGGCGCGCCACCTTCGCGAGCGACTGACCCAGGACGACGTAGCCGAGATCGGAGAAGGCGTAGCGGGTGCCGGGCTTCGACGCCGCGGTCCGGCTCTGCACGTAGCGGAACAGGTGGGAGACGGTCTCGAGCCCGAGCGGGACGGGCCGCGGCAGCCCCGAGGTGTGAGCCGCCAGCTCCCGCCAGGTCGGCGACACCCGCGCGCCGGCCGCGTCGCGATACCAGACGTCCGGCACCGAGCGCTCGAGCGCGTCGTCGAGGCGGAAGTGCCCGGCGTCGCGGAGCTGCATCATCGCGGTGGCCTCGAAGACCTGGGTGAGCGAGCCGATGCGGTAGACCGTGTCCGGTGTCATCGGGCTGCGGCGCTCCAGGTTGGCGCAGCCGAAGCCCGCGGCGAACACCAGCGTCTGGCCCTGCACCACGCCGACGGCGACGCCGGCGAGGCCGCCCGCCTGCCGCTCGCCCTCGATCGAGGTCGGAAGACCGCGGAGCGCCTCGGCGAGCGCCGGGCCGATCGCGCGGTCGATGGCGGGCGCTGGGTTGGGGCAGGCGGGCGCGAACGCCTCGGGCTCCGGGGCCGGAGGCTCCGGCTCCGGCGCGCGGATGCACCCCGGCAGACCGGCCAGGAGGGCGATGAGCAGGACGCCGAGCCGCGCGCGCGTCACGCCCCAGGCCCGTCCGGCGGGCCCTTCAGCTCGACGACGTTGCCGTCGGGATCCGCGACGTAGAGGGAGGGACCGAGGCCTTCCGCCCCGTAGCGCGACGCGACGTCGCCGGGCGCGAAGCCGTGCGCCTCGAGCTGGGCGCGGATCGCGGCGGCGTCGAAGCGCGCCAGCGCGAGCGCGACGTGGTCGACGTTGCGCGCCTCGCGGCCGGGCGCGGCGCCGCCGTGGCGCCCGAGCGGACCGTCGACCGGCACCAGGTCGATCAGGCTCTCGCCCGCCCGCAGCTGGTGGAGGCCCAGGGCGTCGCTGCTGCGCTCGATCGTACACCCGAGTGCGTCGCGCCAGAACCGCAGGGAGGTGGCGAGGTCGCGCACGCGCAGCACCACGTGGTCGATGCGGCGGATCTCGATCGCGTTCATCGGGGCGGATCCTCCTGCGGCGCCACGCCCCTCGCGCGGAGCTGGTCCACCAGCCGGCGCGTCCCCTGGGCGTCCACCTCGACGGGCGCCAGGCGCAGCGACTCCTCGAGATCATAGAGCGCGCGCTCGGGCTGCTGCTGGCGCAGGCGCACGCGGCCGAGGAGCTGGCGCACGTGGCCGTCGTCGGGATGGACGGCGAGCGAGCGCAGGTACGCGGCGGCGGCTCCGTCCAGGTCGCCTTTGCGGTGTCGCTCGGCGCCGAGGCCGGTCCAGCCCGTGCGGCCGAGCGGGTAGCGCTCGGCGGACTCGCGGTAGAGGGCCTCGGGGTTGCCCCAGAGCGCGGCGCGCTGGACGGTGAGGGCCGCGAGGCCGAACGTCGCCGCGCCGAAGGCGGCCACGAGCGCGAGGGCAGCGCTCCGTCCGGCCCGCCGCGCCCAGCCGTCGGCCACGTCGGCGGCCAGACCGAGCGCTCCCGGCAGCGCGGCGTACAGATAGCGGTCGGCGAAGATCTCGATCATCGGGACGAGCTGCACGACCGGCAGCAGCATGAGCGCGAACCACGCGACCCCGAGCGCGCGCTCGCGCCGCGCGCGGACCGCCGCCGCGGTGAGCGCGCCCGTCGCGGCCAGCGCGGCGAGGGGCAGCCAGATGCGCGCATCGCCCCAGCCGTGGGTCGGCTCCGGATGGACGCCGAAGGCCAGGTCGAAGGGGGCCGCCGCCACCCGTACGTAGCGCCATGCGACCCACGGCAGCATGCGCGCCGTCGCGGCCGGCGAGCCGCCGAACCACGGTGCGACACCACCCTGCGTCCACTGCGCCTCCAGGTTCAGGAGGAAGGCGATGGCCGCGAAGGTCGCGAGCGGGATCAGGTCGAGCGCAGCCCGGCGAACGTCTCCCCGATGCGTCCACGCCGCGGCCAGCAGGATCGCGGGGAGCGGAAGCGCAGCCGGCTTCGCCAGCAGCGCGAGGACCCCGGCCGCCGTCGCGGCGACGATCTGCCGGCGCGCCCCCTCGCGCAGCCAGGCGAGCCACCGCTCGAGCGCGATCAGGCAGAGGCCCACGGCGAGCAGCGTCTTGCTCTGGTTGATCCATGCCACCACCTCGGCGCCGACGGGATGGACGAGGAAGATCGCCCCGGCGGCGACGGCGGCGCGGCGCGAGAGCCCCGCCTGCCTCGCGGTGGCGACGAGCGCGACCGAGACCCCGGCGTGCAGGATCACGTTGGCGATCCGGTACGGAAGCGGATCCGCGCCGAAGAGGTGCCACTCGAGGAGCAGCCAGAGCTGGTGGAGCGGCGACCAGTTGCCCATGCAGAAGGAGCGCTCGATCAGGATGCGGTGGAGCGCGGCGCCGACCGGAAGCGAGAGCGTCTGGTTGTACTCGAGGTAGAGGTAGTCATCCGAGACGAATGGACCGCCGTAGCTCGGCGCGTAGAGCGCGAGCGCGACGGCCGCGAAGACGGCGCCCAGCGCCGCGAGCTCGAGCGCCGCGCGTCCGGGCTTGAGGGGAGCGGCGTCCTCGCGACTCAAAACGGCGGCATCCAGTCCGCCATCATGCCCGGCGTCTCCAGCAGGACGCGTCCCTCGCGATCGAGCACGACCAGCCTCGTCTCCGCCGGATCGAGCTTCTCGCCGGCACGGCCGGGCGGCTGGCGCGGCACGGCGGTCACCACCAGACGCTCCCCGTCCGGCGACCAGTGCGGCGCCAGCTCGTCGCGATCGGGCGTGCGCGTCAGGTTGCGCGCCGGGCCCCCGTCGAGGGGCGCCAGGAAGACGTCGCGGCTGCCGTCGCGGTCCGACACGAACGCGATCTCGTCGCGCGTCGGCGATGGGCGCGCGGAGTGCTCGTCGGCGTCGGCCTTCGCCGCGGGGAGCGCGGTCACCTCTCCGTCGGCCCCGGTGCGCGCGATCCCGCGCGCCGCCGGGCCTCGCTGCCGCGTGAAGACGATCCGCGCGCCGTCGCGGGTGAAGAAGGGCTTGTCCTCGGACCAGCCGTCCTCGTGCGTCAGGCGGCGCGGCGACTCGCCCGCGGAGAGCAGCCATAGCTCGGAGCCCGGCGCGTCGGGCCTGCGACGCTGCGCCACGAT
>Ga0335070_10007149_pt1 | contig 13101 bp, 7 predicted proteins | sample Lox_Sample_13_FD_206722 | JGI IMG/M metagenome (GOLD analysis project Ga0335070, IMG submission 206722) | Soil microbial communities from Loxahatchee National Wildlife Refuge, Florida, United States - Lox_Sample_1.3 | ecosystem: Environmental > Terrestrial > Soil > Wetlands | place: USA: Florida...
CGGCCCGTCGAATCCGTTCGGCCAGTTTTTCGGGCCGCACATGCGCCGCCAGCCGCAGATTGAACACGGGATGGGGAGTGGCGTCGTGATCTCTCCCGATGGGTATATCGTCACCAACAACCACGTCGTCGATGGCGCAGTCGACATTCGTGTCACCACCAGCAACCGGCGCGTCCTGAAAGCGAAACTCATCGGAACCGATGCGCTGACGGACCTTGCAGTCATCAAGGTCAACGCCACGGACCTGGCCAGTGCTCCCTGGGGCAATTCACGAGAACTCAGGCCTGGCCAGACGGTGCTCGCATTCGGCAATCCCTACGGATTCCGTTTCACGGTGACAAAGGGAATCGTAAGCGCCCTGAATCGTGCGAATCCCGACCCCTCGAATCGAAGTAAGCCCGGAGAGTTCATCCAGACCGATGCGGCCATCAACCCCGGCAACTCCGGCGGCCCTCTGGTCAATGCCCGCGGCGAGGTCGTTGGCATCAACACATTCCTGATTTCGCCCTCGGGTTCGTTCTCCGGAATGGGTTTTGCCATCCCGACGCAGATCGTGCGGCCGACAGTGGAAACTCTGATTCGCGACGGCAAGGTCCGTCACGGTCACATCGGAATCGGCATTGCCGACGTGACTCCGGAAAACGCGAAGTTCTTCGGCGATTCTGCGGCGATGGGCGGCGTCGTTACGCAAGTCGAAGCCGACTCGCCTGGCGCTAAGGCGGGTCTTCAGATCGGCGATGTCATCACCGAGATCGACGGTCAGAAGGTAAACGATGCCGGAGAACTCCAGGTCATTGTCGGACAGAAGCAGCCGGGAACGAAGATCAATCTCACCGTGCTGCGCGATGGAAAGACGATCACGATCCCGGTCACGCTCGAGGAACTGGGCAGCCGCAACGGAGAGGGCTCCTCAAGTTCCAGCGAAGCCGCGGGCAAGATGCGCTGGGGACTTGGGCTCGGGAGCCTGACACCAGAAATGCGCGATCAACTTCAAGCACCGCGCGACATTCACGGCGCAGTAATCGAGCAGGTCCAGCCGGGCAGCCCGGCCGACAACGCCGGATTGCAGCAAGGCGACATCATCCTCGAAGTGAACCGTCACAAGGTTCAGTCCCCAAGCGATGTACAGCAGGCCCTGTCGAGCGTGCTCAAGGGACAAGACGCGCTCCTGCTGGTCTGGTCCAACGGCGGAAACACCTTCCGCGTGTTGCATTCACAGGAAGGCGCGTAAGCGGAACGGATCACTATACAAGCAGCAACGAGAAGAAGTCCCGGAGTACGCGCCGGGACTTCTTGGTTTCGGCCGTGGCCTGCAACTACGATGCGCGACGTTGGCGGTTTAGGCTCTCTTCTTCGTCCTCGGTGCCTGGGCCGCCCTTCTTCTGACCGGTCTGCCCGCTTTGACCTTCGTCTTGCCGCTGGGACTGGCTCCCATGTTGACCAGACTGCCCGGTCTGTTCGTTCACGGGCGTGCGGTTTTTCTCCATATCATCTGCCATAAAGTACTCCTTAGGTGCGCATCATGGCGCACCTTGACGATTGAGTTGACTGCGGTTGTTAGTTGCCGGGCGAGATAAGTTGGGTTGGAGACAGTCGAATTCTCGTGACTTGCCGCATGGCAAAGTAATTCAAGGCAGTTCAGTAATCTGGATAGCTGCAGCGTCTCGAGAGGAGAATGATTTCAGCTTCTGAAGTTCCTCCTGGGCTCGTTTCCAGGCGGCCGGCTTCTTCTTCGTGGCAATCGGCGCGTTGTCATCCTGGTAGAAACTTAGAATGTTCCGCCGCAACTCAGGTGTCAGTTGCTGAAAATTGTCCTTCGCCAAGTCATTCAGCAGATGTGCGTATGCATTATCCGTGAGGCGATATTCGCCTGCGCGAGTCGTACATCCCGTGTCAAAATCTGTATTGGGCAGATGTAAGTCGTGTTTCTTCACCTCCTCCAGGAGGCTTCGGTAATTTTCGAGGGCACGATTCACGCTTGCGATATATAGATCTTCGGTCTGGCGGTTAGGAATTTTGAAATCGAGCGCTTTGAACGGCCCGACCTTGGGGACGAACTTCAGAAAGAATGCTAGCACACGCGTTCCGAATCCAGGGCGCCGATAGCCCTTGCCCCACTCCCGCTGATAGTTTGCCTTGGTGAGATAATACCGAAACTTTCGCGCATTGAAGTTTGGGGTCTCTGCAACCATTTCTTTTTTTCTCGCCAGCAGCGCCACTCGCGTCATTTCAGGAATCACCTTGCTGATCGCCCGCCGAAAAGTTCCGATCGCCAGATCTTCGTTGGAAATCACGGCATTCAGAGGAATGCCGTAGGTGTCCTGAAATGCGCGCTCCAACACTGGTTTTGAGATCTCAAAGCCGATGAAGTCGTGGTAGCGATCGGAGGTGTAGCGATTCTTCGCGACCTGGGTCATATCAAAACCGAATTCCGTGCGGATGTGAGCCTTCGGATCATCCGCGTACGTCACGGCCTTTCCGTATTTGGCGGCGAGCTTTGGGAATAGCAAAGCGACCGACTCGTTAATGGTAGGATGCCCCAGATTATCGGCCGAGTAGTGCGCCAGCGCCCCCAATGCGAAAGCGTATTCATTCAGGTCGTTAGATTCGTCGATAAGATTTACGATGAAATCGCCACTGCGCACGTAATGAGTCAGATCGCTGAAGAACCTGTTTCCGAAGGGGTAATAGCCCATGTCTTGTACGAGGCATCCGCCATACGCGAATGCGTGCGCTTTCGTCAGTTCCTCAGATGTCGCGTCAGGGAATCGCTGGTGCAACAGCGGTTCAATGTCGTCTTTCCACAACAGATCTACAACCTGTTCGTGTGTCAGAACCGAATAGGCGCCACAAACGCCCGGCTTGAAGACCAGTAAAGAAAGGGCCAAGCCCGTACGCAGTGCGCTACGTAGAAGATTTGTCATTAGGAGAGTTGAAGAATCCCGCACAATCCGAGAAATCGTCGCTGACAACTATGACCTCCTTCCGCTCCGTTGCCGATGCCCAGTTCTCATTAGTTGCTAAGAGTGCCCCAGGGTTGGACCAAGTTGTTGGGTCCGCAGTGCTGGCGTGGGCACTTCCGATTTGGTTTAAGGAGCCGATACATGGACAATCCTGGGCGCATACAACATTCTCGTTACTGACACTCCGTCCTGAGGACGCTAGCGTAAAGAAACGTCGGCGGCTTTCCCCGATGTGACAGTTGTGGCGAGCCGTCGAGCGCCCGCGCAATCTTGATGTCAAGAGATGAAGGAGAGGACATGAGCATCTGGACAGTGTTGTTCATCATTTTGCTGATCGCCTGGCTTGGCGGCTTCACAGTGTTTCACGTGGCCAGCGGCCTCATTCATCTGCTGCTGGTTTTCGCGATTATCTCCCTGATTCTGCACTTTATCCTGGGCAGAAGGACGGTCTGAGTCGATTCGCCAGCACCTGACGCATCGACTCACGATCCATAAAAGACCCGCGTAGGCAAGCGTGCCGGGTCTTTGCCTCCTCCTTATCTACAGGAATCACCTTAGGGATTCAGCTACCCGTTCATGGTCCAATTCCTTGAGGCCGACGAGCTCGATCGGTCGCTTGGGATCAGGACCTGACACTTCTCACGCGTTCGAGAAGTTCCGTTTACAGCCAGACGTCCACACTGCGTGATTCGCTGTTTGGCAGGAACCCGTCCGCCACCGTCGGGCTGGTGATTTACGGGAGAACACAAAGATGAAGAGATCGTCCGCTAACGAAATGGCACCAACTGCAAGCGAAGCAATCACCTCTCTCTCGAAAAACAACGGAAAATCAAAAGCTCACGACGAGTCCATCGATCTCAATATCATCCTCGCAAGCCTGCAGAGCGTGCGCAATGGCGATTTCACGGTCCGGTTGCCGGGTACCTGGGTAGGTTTGGCGGGCAAGATCGCGGACACATTCAACGACATCGTTGCTGCGAATCAACACATGGCCCGCGAATTGAAACGGGTCGGTCATGTTGTAGGCAAGCAGGGAAAGACTCGCGAACGGACCCGCTTTCATGAATCGCGCGGGGCATGGGGCGAGATGGAAGTTTCGGTCAACACCCTGGTCGAAGATCTTCTCCGCCCGACTGCCGAAGTCACTCGCGCGATTGCCGCCGTCGCACAAGGCGATCTGACCCAAACAGTTCGGCTGGATGTCGATGGCCGCCCTCTGGAAGGCGAGTTCCTCCGATCCGCGAATCTTGTGAACACGATGATTCAGCAGCTTGGCGTCTTCACTGCTGAAGTAACGCGCGTGGCCCGCGAAGTCGGTACCGAAGGCAAACTCGGCGGACAGGCTCAAGTTCCTGACGTCGCCGGCACATGGAAGGACCTGACAGACAACGTGAACCTGATGGCCAGCAATCTGACGGGCCAAGTCCGAAACATCGCCGAAGTCGCGACCGCCGTTGCCAGCGGAGACTTGTCGCGCAAGATCACGGTCGACGTCCGCGGCGAGATTCTGCAGCTCAAGGAAGCCATCAACACGATGGTGGATCAGCTGCGCTCCTTCGCATCGGAAGTGACACGCGTTGCCCGCGAGGTGGGTACCGATGGAAAGCTCGGCGGCCAAGCAGTGGTACCGGGTGTTGCAGGAACCTGGAAGGATCTCACCGACTCCGTAAATGCCATGGCCGGCAACCTCACGGCCCAAGTCCGAAACATCGCCGAAGTAACCACGGCAGTAGCCCGCGGTGACTTGTCCCGCAAAATCACGGTCGACGTGAAGGGCGAGATTCTCGAGCTCAAAGATACGATCAACACCATGGTAGACCAACTTAACGCGTTCGCCGGCGAAGTGACCCGCGTGGCCCGCGAGGTTGGTACCGAAGGCAAGCTCGGCGGCCAGGCGCAGGTGTTTGGCGTCGGCGGCACGTGGAAAGACCTCACCGATAACGTGAACTTCATGGCCAGCAACCTGACTGGCCAGGTCCGAAATATCGCCGAGGTGGCCACGGCCATCGCAAACGGCGACCTGTCCAAGAAGATCACCGTCGACGTGCGCGGCGAGATCCTACAGCTCAAAGAGACGCTGAACACGATGGTGGACCAGCTCAACCGCTTCGCCGGAGAAGTAACCCGCGTCGCTCGCGAAGTCGGTACAGAAGGCCGCCTGGGTGGTCAGGCAAACGTGCCTGGTGTGGCCGGCACGTGGAAGGATCTTACCGACTCGGTCAATTCGATGGCCGGCAACCTCACCAGCCAGGTCCGCAACATCGCAGAAGTGACGACGGCTGTGGCCCGCGGCGATCTGTCACGCAAGATCACGGTCGACGTCAAAGGCGAGATTCTCGAGCTCAAGAACACCATCAACACGATGGTGGACCAGCTTAACGCCTTCGCGGGCGAAGTAACCCGCGTCGCTCGCGAGGTCGGCACGGAAGGTAAACTCGGCGGACAGGCGCAGGTGCCCGGAGTCGCCGGCACGTGGAAAGACCTCACTGACAACGTGAACTTCATGGCCAGCAACCTGACTGGCCAAGTACGAAACATCGCTGAGGTCGCCACGGCGGTGGCTCGCGGTGACCTCTCTCGCAAGATCACGGTAGACGTGAAGGGCGAAATTCTCGAATTGAAAGACACCATCAACACAATGGTGGACCAACTCCGCTCGTTTGCATCCGAAGTAACGCGCGTGGCCCGCGAAGTCGGAACCGACGGCAAACTCGGCGGCCAGGCGCTTGTGCCCGGTGTTGCCGGCACTTGGAAGGATCTCACGGATTCAGTGAACTCCATGGCCAGCAACCTCACTGGGCAGGTGCGTAACATTGCAGAGGTCTCGACCGCAATTGCCAGTGGCGACTTGTCAAAGAAGATCACGGTAAATGTCAGCGGAGAGATCCTGTTGCTGAAGGAAACCATCAACACGATGGTGGATCAGCTCAACGCCTTTGCCGCTGAAGTCACGCGCGTGGCCCGCGAAGTCGGTACCGAAGGCAAGCTCGGCGGTCAGGCGCAGGTGCCGGGCGTGGCTGGAACCTGGAAAGACCTCACTGACTCGGTCAACTCCATGGCCGGCAACCTCACCGCGCAAGTCCGAAACATCGCCGAAGTGACCACGGCCGTCGCTCGCGGCGACTTGTCCCGCAAAATCACAGTAGATGTGAAAGGCGAAATTCTCGAACTGAAGAACACCATCAATACGATGGTGGACCAGCTCAACGCCTTCGCGGGCGAAGTCACGCGCGTGGCCCGCGAGGTCGGCACCGAAGGCCGGCTCGGAGGACAAGCCAACGTGCCCGGTGTCGCCGGAACCTGGAAAGACCTCACCGACAACGTGAATTTCATGGCCAGCAACTTGACCGGCCAGGTGCGGAATATTGCCGAAGTCGCGACCGCGATTGCCAGCGGCGACTTGTCGCGCAAGATCACGGTCGACGTGCGCGGCGAAATCCTGCAGCTCAAGGAGACCCTGAACACGATGGTCGAGCAGTTGCGTTCCTTCGCGGCTGAAGTGACTCGCGTAGCCCGCGAAGTGGGATCCGAAGGCCGGCTCGGAGGACAAGCCAACGTTCCCGGCGTCGCCGGCACATGGAAAGATCTCACTGACTCCGTAAACGCAATGGCGGGCAACTTGACGGCTCAAGTCCGAAACATCGCCGAGGTCACGACCGCTGTCGCGCGCGGTGACTTGTCCCGCAAGATCACCGTCGACGTGAAGGGCGAGATTCTCGAACTCAAGAACACCATCAATACGATGGTGGATCAGCTGAACGCCTTCGCTGCCGAGGTCACGCGCGTGGGCCGCGAGGTCGGCACCGACGGCAAGCTTGGCGGTCAGGCCGAAGTCCCGGGAGTTGCCGGGATCTGGAAGGACTTAACCGATAACGTCAACGTCATGGCCGTGAACCTCACCGAGCAGGTGCGCGGTATTGCGAAAGTAGTGACGGCCGTCGCTAATGGAGACCTCACGCAGAAGCTGACGGTCAACGCGAAGGGCGAGATCGCAGCTCTTGCTGAAACCATCAACAACATGACCGGCACGCTCGCCACGTTTGCCGACCAGGTAACGACCGTGGCCCGCGAAGTCGGCGTCGAAGGCCGTCTCGGCGGACAGGCCAATGTCCCCGGTGCGTCGGGCACCTGGAAGGACCTCACGGGGAACGTAAACCTGCTCGCCGACAACCTGACGAACCAGGTTCGAGCTATCGCGGAGGTCGCAACGGCTGTCACCAAAGGTGACTTGACTCGATCTATTCAGGTTGAGGCCAGTGGTGAAGTCGCAGAGTTGAAAGACAACATCAACACGATGATCGATAACCTGCGACTCACGACGGAGCGCAACACGGAACAAGACTGGTTAAAGACGAACCTTGCCCGCTTCACCGGCATGTTGCAGGGACAGCGTGATCTCGCGACGGTCGGACGCATGCTGCTCTCAGAGCTGGCCCCGCTGGTCAACGCTCAACAGGGCGTCATGTATCAGATGGAAACCGAAGAATCCGCGGGCATGGTGCTCCTGTCAGCTTTTGCCGATGACGGGGAAGCAGGGCATCTTCGCCAGTTGAAGCTTGGGGAAGGCTTGGTCGGCCAGGTTGCAGCCGAGAAGCGCCGCATGCTGATCAGTGATCTCCCCGACAACACCGTCCCAATTCGCTCGGGCCTTTTCGAGGCGCCGCCGAGGAATGTAATCGTGCTTCCAGTCTTGTTCGAAGATCGGGTAAAGGCGGTCATCGAACTCGCGTCGTTGAGCGCATTCACCGCTTCTCACCTGGCGTTCCTCGAGCAACTGACCGCCAGTATTGGGATCGTCCTGAACAGTATCGAAGCCACCATGCAAACGGAAGGTTTGCTCAAGCAATCGCAGCAGCTGGCCGCTGAGCTGCAGACACAGCAGAAGGAATTGCAGCAGACCAACGAGCAGCTCGCCCAAAAAGCGCAGCAACTGGCGGAGCAGAACGTCGAAGTCGAGCGCAAGAACCAGGAAATCGAGCAAGCCCGCCGGGCGTTGGAAGAGAAGGCAAAAGAGCTGGCGCTCACCTCAAAGTACAAGTCCGAGTTCCTGGCCAACATGTCGCACGAGTTACGGACCCCGTTGAACTCGATCCTCGTGCTGGGCCAGCAGCTTAGTGAAAACCCGGATCACAACCTGACGCCGAAACAAGTCGAATTCGCCCGCACGATTCACGGCGCAGGAACCGACTTACTGAACTTGATCAGCGACATTCTCGACCTTTCGAAGATCGAGTCCGGAACTGTTTCCGTCGAAGCCGAGGAGCTCTTCTTCTCGAACTTGCTTGAGATGGTTGCCCGCCCGTTCCGTCACGAGGCGGAAAATCGCAAGCTCGCATTTGAAGTGCAGTCGGACGCGCGCCTCCCTCGGGCGTTGGTGACCGACTCCAAGCGATTGCAACAGGTTCTCAAGAACTTGCTGTCCAATGCGTTCAAGTTTACCGAGCACGGTTCCGTGCGCCTCTCGGTTTCGGCAGCGGAGAAAGGTTGGAGTGAAGATCATCCGATTCTGAGCAATGCCGGCTCCGTCGTCGCATTCGAGGTTGCCGATTCGGGCATCGGAATTCCACCCGACAAGCAACGGATCATCTTTGAGGCCTTCCAGCAAGCAGATGCCAGCACAAGCCGCAAGTATGGTGGAACTGGACTTGGTCTGGCCATTAGTCGTGAACTGGCGGCCTTGCTAGGCGGCGAGATCCAATTGAAGAGTACTCTCGGCCAGGGCAGCACGTTCACGCTTTATCTGCCGCTGACCTATGTGGGACCGTCAACGCCCAGGCTGTCAACTGCGGAAGCGAAAGCCCCGGCGGCTCCATTGAAACTTTCCAATATCGTAGTCACCGAGCATCCCGTCGAAGAAATTCCCGACGACCGCCACAATCTGCAGCCTGAGGATGCAGTGCTGCTCATCATCGAAGATGATCCTCATTACGCACGTGTCCTCTGCGATCTGGCGCGTGACAAGGGGTTCAAAGTACTCGCCGCCTTGCGCGGGGTGGAGGGGTTGGCCCTCGCTCGCGAGTTCCATCCCACGGCCGTTTCTCTCGACGTCTTTCTGCCGGATATGCTGGGCTGGACTGTCCTGAACCACCTGAAACAGGACGCTGCCACGCGGCACATTCCCGTGCAAATGCTGACTCTTGATGAAGACCGCCAACACGGCCTGGCTCGCGGCGCCTTTGCTTTCGTCACCAAGCCCACGAACCCGGAGGATCTCGAGGCGGCCCTGGCCCGAATCAAGGACTATGCCGCGCCTCGACGCAAGCGACTGTTGATCGTCGAAGACAATCCCGCCGAACAGCTCAGCATTCGCGAACTTCTAGGCCATGACGATATCGATGTCGTGGTGGCTGCAACCGGCGCGGAAGCGCTCCAACTGGTCGACAAGGACGCGTTCGATTGTGCGGTGCTCGATCTGCGGCTTCCCGATATGAGCGGCTTCGACATTCTCGAACGCATGCGCGACGTGCCGCAGGTCAAGGACCTTCCTGTGGTCGTGTTCACCGGCAAAGAATTGTCGCCCGAGGAAGATGCACGACTGCACACCCTGGCGCGCAGCGTGGTGGTGAAAGGTGTCGAGTCTCCAGAGCGCTTGCTTGACGAGACGGCGCTCTTCCTGCATCGCGTGGTCGCTGATCTCCCCCACGAAAAGCAACGCATGCTCGATCGCCTGCATCGTTCTGACGAAGCTCTGGTGGGCAAGAAGGTGCTTGTCGTGGACGACGACATGCGGAACATTTTTGCTCTCAGCAGTGTACTCGAGCGTCGCGGCATGGCCGTGCTGACCGCGGGAACCGGCCGAGAGGCGATCTCGATATTGGAATCGATCTCCGACGTCGCGATCGTTCTGATGGATATCATGATGCCCGAAATGGATGGATACGCCACCATGCAGGTCATCCGGCAGAACGCCGCGTTCCGCCGCTTGCCCATTATCGCATTGACGGCCAAAGCCATGAAGGGTGATCGCGAGAAGTGTCTTGAAGCCGGAGCATCAGAGTATCTGGCGAAGCCCGTGAATACGGAACAGCTACTTTCTGCTTTGCGCATGTGGCTGCACCGATGAGCATTGGACCGAGAATGGGACTGACTTCTAACTCGACCCCGGAAGTCTTCGAAAAGCCGGTTGTCCTCGACCGTGTAAATATCCTCATGGTCGACGACCAGCCGGGGAAGTTGCTGACCTATGAAGCCATCTTGTCAGATTTAGGAGAAAACCTGGTTAAGGCGACTTCCGCGAAAGAAGCGCTGGAGAGGTTGCTCAAGATCGACGTCGCGGTTGTGCTGATGGATGTCAGCATGCCCGAAATCGACGGCTTCGAGCTCGCAGAGATCATCCGTCAGCATCCGCGCTTTCAAAAGACCGCGATCATCTTTATCTCTGCTGTACACCTTACCGATCTCGATCGCCTGAAAGGTTACCAGCACGGAGCAGTGGACTATCTCTCTGTACCTGTCGTTCCTGAGGTCCTCCGTGCGAAGGTGAAAGTCTTCACGGAACTGCACCGCAAGAACCAACAACTCGAGCGGCTGAACGCTCAACTCGAACAGCGGGTAGTTGAACGCACGGCCGAACTCCGGCAGAAGGCAGGGGACTTGCAGAAGCTCAACCGCGAATTGGCGCAGAGGAATCAGGAGCTCGATGCCATCGTGCAAACGGCTCCCGATATTATCTTCAGCCGGAATCCCGACGGCAGCCGCGATTACATCAGCAGCCGTTTCTATGAATATACAGGTGCCCCACCAGATGCCGGAATAGGGTTCGGATGGCTCGCGTACGTTCACCCCGACGACAAGGAGCAGAGTCTCGCGCGCTGGATGCATAGTGTGAAGTCCGGCGAGCTCTATGAATCTGACTACAGGATGCGTGGCGCGGATTCGCAATATCGCTGGTTCCGTGCGCGTGCCGTTCCACTTCGCGACGGTCATGGCGATGTCGTGAAGTGGTACGGCACTTGTTCCGACATTCACGATAGCAAGGTGCTTGAACAATCGATCCGGGAAAACGCCATTGAGCTTGAACGAATGGTCGAGAGCAGAACGGTGGCGCTGCGCCGACTCTCAAACCGGATGATGACTATGCAGGACGAGGAGCGGCGCCGCATTGCCCGCGAAATCCACGACGGCCTCGGCCAGGAGCTCGCCGCTGCCAAAATGATTCTTGACGGAATCATGGCCAAAGACTTGTCGCCCGGAATCCAGCAGGCGTCTGTAGAAGCCAGCCAGTTGGTGGATCGCGCGATCCAGCAGGTGCGAACCATTTCTCACCTCTTGCATCCACCTTTGTTGGACGAAGTCGGACTGGCCTCCGCGCTCCGGTGGTTCCTGGAGGGCCTCTCGGAACGTAGCGGAATCAACATGGTGTTGGAACTCGATCCACCCAACCTTGGCCGCCTCAAGTCGGAACTCGAAACCGCCATCTTCCGAATCATCCAGGAAGCACTTACAAACATGTTCCGGCATTCGGGAGCTCGGAACGGCAGTGTTACCCTCATTCAGAAGAATGGGAGCATCATGGTAACCGTGCGCGACGACGGAAAGGGAATCGAGGAGCCGGTCATTCAGTTGCGTCCCGAGAGTGTTGGAGTGGGCATCGGCGGCATGCGGCAGCGCGTCACCGAGCTTGGAGGGACCCTGCGCCTGGCCAACGCCAACCCGGGTACCGTTGTCGAAGTTGTAATTCCAGCCTTTCGGCAGGATGCAGCGACCATGCCTCTTCCCGCCTAACTGCCCGCTTTCTCTGGCTGCCCTGCGCTGCTCGTTTTGTTTCCTGTTGCGCTCTGTGGCGTACGCGCTGCCCTACCATTCATAAGCGATCGTCAAGCGCGTCCTCTGGCGAGATGGCTGATCAGTGAGACCAGAAATAGTACCAGGAAGACGATGAACAGAACCTTCGCGATACCCGCTGAAGCCACTGCTACTCCAGTAAAACCTAAGACTCCTGCAATGAGCGCGATGACCAGAAATACTAAAGCCCAATAAAGCATAGTTCTGCCTCCGTGGAGACTCTCTCATACCACCATAAAGACTCCGGACAGGAATCGCCATCCGCGTAAGTCAGTATTCCGGCACTTTCAGCTCTGTAGAGTTTCTTTCTCGGAAGGAGCAGGTGCCGGTCCGTCCCAGAGGACCGGCACCCGCTTGGGGGGCGTTGTGTCGAGTAGAGATTGCAGGTTATTCGGTGAGCCGGGTCGTCACAATAGGGTGAAAACTGTACGTCGCACCTAAGTTTGCGTTCCCACACGGGGTAGATTCGATCGTCGGTAAACTTCTGCGACCGTTTACTGCCTACCCCGGATAGAAGCTTGCTCACCCACAGGATAGCTTAGCCTCGCAATCGAATCCTGGGGTGCTCCAGTCGAGCACAGAAGGGGACCAAATGAGACGATTTTCTTCGACACCAAGATGTCTGTTGGTGCTCGGCATCTGTTCGCTCCTGGTCGGTGTGAGCTGGTCCGCCGACGGCAAAGAGAAGTCCGATATCGCCAAGCGAATTGACAATTCGGCCAAAGTTCTCGACGAGATTATGTCGGTCAAGGACAAAGCGATTCCAGACAAAGTCATGCAAGATGCGAAGTGCATCGCCGTAATTCCATCGATGGTCAAGATTGCTATTGGCTTCGGCGGAAACCACGGCAAAGGGGTCGCCACTTGCCGCACAGAAAGCGGCACATGGAGCGCACCGGCGCCAATTACCATTACTGGCGGCAGTTGGGGTCTGCAGCTCGGGGGGCAAGCCATCGATTTGGTCATGGTGGTTATGAATCAACAAGGTATGGACCATCTGCTTTCCAGTAAGTTCAAGCTTGGCGCTGACGCATCTGCCGCGGCGGGACCCGTCGGTCGCGATGCTGCAGCCGATACGGACATCAAGATGAGAGCCGAGGTCCTGACCTATTCGCGTGCTCGTGGACTTTTCGCTGGTATTGACTTGAACGGCGCCGCAGTCACTCAGGACAAGGACGAAACCCATGTGCTCTACGGAAAGTTTGTTCCGTTCTCCGACATCCTGAACGGAAAGGTTGCGCCGCCTGCTTCCAGCCAGAATTTTCTGGCCGCGGTGCGAAGGTACTCGGAGCAGAGCCGCGAGTCCGGCCAGAATCCAGATGGCGCGACAACGGAATCAGCCGCGAAGAGATGA
>Ga0335070_10007150_pt1:5000-13099 | contig 13099 bp, 7 predicted proteins | sample Lox_Sample_13_FD_206722 | JGI IMG/M metagenome (GOLD analysis project Ga0335070, IMG submission 206722) | Soil microbial communities from Loxahatchee National Wildlife Refuge, Florida, United States - Lox_Sample_1.3 | ecosystem: Environmental > Terrestrial > Soil > Wetlands | place...
CGATGTCGGCCCATCGCATCCTGGGGCTGAAGTCGGTCCCAAGGGTTTGGCTGTTCGCCAATTAAAGCGGTACGCGAGCTGGGTTTAGAACGTCGTGAGACAGTTCGGTCCCTATCTTCCACGGGCGCAGGATATCTGAGAGGCGCTGTCCCTAGTACGAGAGGACCGGGATGGACGGACCCCTGGTGTTCCGGTTGTCGCGCCAGCGGCACAGCCGGGTAGCTACGTCCGGATCGGATAACCGCTGAAAGCATCTAAGCGGGAAACCGACCTCAAGATTAGATATCCCGGGCTTCGGCCCCTGAAGACCCCTCGGAGATGACGAGGTTGATAGGCCGGGTGTGGAAGTGTGGCAACACATGGAGCTTACCGGTACTAATAGGTCGTGAGGCTTGATTCCCAAAAATGACGTCCTCGATCTCCTATTTGGTTGATATAACCCGGGACCTCGGTCCCGGGCCGCACTTATAGATAGATTGGATTTCCCGGCGACTATAGCGGAGGGGAAACACCTGTTCCCATTCCGAACACAGCAGTTAAGCCCTCCAGCGCTGATGGTACTGCGTGGGTGACCGCGTGGGAGAGTAAGTCGTTGCCGGGATAAAAATAAACCCCTGTTCCACGCGGAACGGGGGTTTTTATTGCTGACTGCCCGAAAAACTTCACACGTATCCTCGGGAGATGAGACAATATTAACGTTGCGAATTGATAAACAAGCATTTGAGGACACCTATGACTATTAATCATTTCGCCCCGGGAGATGATGTCGAGGCATGGTGCACTCGGTGTCGGAGGAATTTGAACCACCGGGTCATAGCCGTGCTTGGAAACGACATTCAGAAGGTCCATTGCCTCACTTGTGGAGGTGACCACAAATATTATTCCCCGAAAGACAAGGACCGGAAGACGCCTAAGGTTCGTCCAACCCTCAAGGAACACAAGCCCATCGATAGAAACACGGCCAAAGCTGAAAGCGAATGGGCAACTTTCATGAAAGAGATGGCCCCCGATACTAATCCCCGGCCTTATCTGACTTCCGAATCCTACTCCAGGACGGAGTTCATAAATCACCCTGTCCTTGGTGTCGGGAGGGTCTTGGATATCGTTGGTCTGGAAAAAATGGAGGTCATTTTTAAAGAAGGTCGTAAGATCTTAATCTGCAATCGACGCAAGTCATAGACAGTAACTGTAAGGCCGAATTCCGCGAGACGATCTGTCATCGGACATTCTGATGCCTGACAAAACCGTTGCCGAGTTTGGTTCATAATGGTCGTGGGCGTCGCCCGGCAACAAGAGAGTCAGGAATTAGTTCAGGAGGCAACTTTGAGAAGCGACGTGATGAAAACAGGCCTCAGCCGGGCGCCGTCTCGGGCCCTCCTCAAGGCAATGGGTATTACTGATGAAGAGATGGAACGCCCGCTCATCGGCATTGCCAACTCCGCCAATGAGCTTGTTCCCGGCCACATCCATTTAGACAGAATTGTCGATTCCATAAAGGCCGGAATAAGAATGGCCGGCGGAACTCCACTCGAGTTTTCTACCATAGGAGTATGTGACGGCTTGGCCATGGGGCATGCCGGCATGAACTATTCTTTGGCCAGCCGCGAACTCATAGCTGATTCCGTGGAAATCATGGCTATGGCTCATCCTTTTGACGGCCTGGTGCTGGTGCCCAATTGTGACAAGGTTGTTCCAGGAATGTTGATGGCAGCATTGAGATTGAACATACCCGCAATCGTGGTGAGTGGCGGCCCCATGATGACCGGTCGATTCAAGGGAGCCAAAGCCGACGTCATTACTGTATTTGAGGCTGTCGGCAGAGTCAAAGCCGAGACAATGAGCATGGAAGAACTTGCCGAACTGGAAGAACGCGCCTGTCCGGGCTGCGGATCTTGCGCGGGCATGTTCACGGCCAATTCCATGAACTGTCTCACCGAAGCTTTGGGGCTTGGCCTTCCCGGGAATGGCACGATTCCCGCGGTCGAAGCTGCACGTGATCGGCTCGCAAAAAGAGCGGGCATGAAAGTCATGGAGCTTGTGGCCGCCGATTTGCGCCCAAGATGGATTGCAACCATGCCTGCCTTTCGGAACGCTATAGCAGTAGATATGGCGCTGGGTTGCTCGACCAACACGGTCCTGCACGTTCCAGCCATTGCAGCGGAGGCCGGAATCAGCATTGATTTGGACCTATTTGATGAAATTAGCTCTCGGACACCTCACATCTGTTCGCTGTCACCGGCCGGCCCAAACCATCTGGAAGACCTGGATCGCGCCGGCGGAGTTCAGGCGGTCCTCAAAGAACTGGTGGAAGGCGGACTGGCCGATCCCGAAGTGCTTACCGTTACCGGGAAAAAACTGGGCCACAATCTTGCAACCGTACGTATTTTGGACCAAGAAGTCATCCACAGCCTCGATAATCCGCACAGCCCGGTTGGCGGCATCGCGATACTCAGAGGCAGCCTTGCGCCGGATGGGGCCGTGGTGAAACAGTCCGCTGTAGACAAGAAGATGTTGAAAAATGCAGGAACAGCCCGTGTTTTCGATTCAGAAGAAGAAGCCGTTGAGGCCATACTTGGATCAAAGATAAATTCCGGAGATGTCGTGGTTATCCGATATGAAGGACCTCGTGGAGGGCCGGGAATGCGGGAGATGCTGAATCCGACTTCAGCCCTGGTGGGCATGGGATTGGATCGTTCGGTAGCGTTAATCACGGACGGACGCTTCAGTGGAGGAACACGCGGCTCGGCTATCGGCCACGTTTCACCTGAGGCCGCTCATGGCGGCCCCATAGCTTTGGTGGAAGATGGCGACGAAATCCTGATAGATATTCCTGCCAAAAGAGTGGACCTCAAGGTTTCTCAAAAGGAGCTTGATCGGCGCCGCGGCGCTTGGAAAGCCCCAAGCCCGAAGATAACGGAAGGTTATCTGGTCAGATACGCGAAAATGGTGAGCTCTGCAGCTCAAGGAGCAGTCCTGGTTGCCGATACGAGCCAGTGACGGTGAGAATTGTGGGAAAGAAAATCTTTCCCGAAAGCGAATATCCAGGGAGGATACTCTTTTGCAAAAGAGTTTCCGCCCTGGAACCCTCTTTCAGAAAACTCCCATTTGCTTGCGATGAAATAAGGTACTGGCGAGACCTTCACTTTACCGCACACGAGCATAACGCTCGATCAGTAGGGGCGCACGGCGATGCGCCTAAGCCGATCTCTTGTTGCTTAGCAAAAATGAACCCTTTTCAAGCGGATAATGTCGCTCTGAATCTTGCCGGACTCGATGAATACGGCGCTTTTATGGCTTTTTCGCTGCGTGGTGGAGGGGTCTCTCCTCCGCCCTTTGATTCCCTCAACTTCTCCGCTGAAGAGGGGGATTCGATTAGGAATGTTGAACGGAATTTTCAAAGCTTCGGTAAAACCCTTGGGATCAATCCAGACCGAATTGTTACCTGCCGGCAAATTCACGGGGATCAAATCGTCGTTGTAGAATCCATGCCCGTCGGGTTGCCGGAGGCGGATGCGGTGGTAACTGCCACGCCGGGATTCTATCCTGCGGTCAAGACGGCAGACTGCGTGCCCATTTTGCTCGTTGATCCGGTGCGCCGAGTCGCGGCCGCCGTGCACGTTGGGTGGCGCGGTCTTGTCAAGAGGATCGCCCGAAAGGTAACGCGGCTCATGAGCGACAGATTCATGAGTAATCCGCCGGATCTCATAGCCTCTTTGGGTCCTTCCATTGGAAAATGCTGCTATGAAGTGGATGACCGGGTGTTAAAGCCATTCCGAGAAGAATTTCCGGGAGCCGAACAATTCATAATCACGAATGAATTGCCGAACAGATCCGGAAACCGAACCTTTCTGGACCTTACAGCGGCTAGCCGTTTTGAGCTGATTTCCCAGGGCATTTGCGAGGAGAACATCCACACTGTAGATCTTTGCACCTCATGCCGACCGGACCTGTTTTTCTCTCACAGAAGAGACGGAGCCAAAACAGGTCGTCACGTTGCAGTCACAGGATTCAACTCCTGAATTCAACTCAAACGGGGGGACTTTTCTATGCTGAATTTCATGACGGGCGATGAAATAGTTGATCGGACCGCGAAAATGATATCAGCAAAGAAACAGCAGGCTGCATTTTCGCTCGACCTCACCGTAAGGGAAATTTACAGAGTAAATCGTGGTGGAGCGCTTGATTTTGGTGGCAGTGAATTCCAGGAGGCCTCCGCCACGTTGCTAAAACCCGAAAAGAAGTCGCCAAAAGAGCCGTATGGCTGGTGGAGGCTCGGACCCGGCGTCTATCTGATGAAATTCAATGAGAAGATTGATTTGCAAAATCAGGGCCTTGTTATTGTTCTGCCTCATAGCAGATTACTTGCCTCGGGAGCATCGCATTCTCCGGTGACGGTAGAAGTTCTCGACGAAGACGTGCAGGTCCCCATCAGCATAGGCCTGGAGGGATTGTCCATTAAGGAAAACGCCCGAGTGTCCAAAGCGATGGTGCTGGCGGCTGGAGCGGACGATTGATTGGGCACCAGTAACTTGGCGTTTAGAGCAATTGCCAAAAATTTTGTCCGATTCGAGGGAGCCTTGCACCGTCATTCCGGCCTACGCCGGGGTGACGGGTCACAACAAGGCCATTATTCTTGACATTTGCTATATGTGGCAATCTTGTCCTGTAGTCCTGTAGGGGCGGACGGCGTCCGCCCTCATTTTGGGCGCATGGTCATGCGCCCCTACCGGAGATTGCTTCGCTCGCTGGCGATGACATGCAAGAGACGCCAGGTCCTACTAATTTCTTTCATTGGAATGTATTGGATTACTTCAAGATTTCCACAACCGGCACGACAGGTACTCACAATGCCCCAAGATTCTTCTCGTAAACAGCTAGATCGTTCTTGGAAAATAGAACAAAAATCGCTTCTTTTATTTCCGGGAACCTCTTGAGCTGGGCGAGTGTGGTGGTCAGGGCAATCTTGGAAGCTTCTCCAATAGGATAACCGTAAGCGCCGGTACTGATTGAAGGAAAGGCTATGGACTTGAGGTTGTTCTCGCGGGCGACTTCAAAACACCTGGTGTAGCATTTCTTAAGAAGCTCGGGCTCTCCGGATCTTCCTCCTCGATAAATGGGGCCGACGGTGTGTATTACATGTCGTGCCTTAAGACGATAACCACCAGTAATTTTGGCGTCACCAGTTGCGCATCCTCCAAGGCCTCGACACTCGGCCAAGAGATCAGGTCCTGCTGCACGATGGATCGCTCCATCAACCCCTCCCCCTCCGAGGAGTGAATTATTGGCGGCATTGACGATGGCATCAACATCCAGGGTGGTGATGTCGCCTTGTACCAACCTGACTCTGTATTTCATCTATACCCCCCCGAATTTCTTCGCTTCCGGCTGTCAAACTTGCTAGGTTTACACAGGCCTGCCCTGAATCATTGTTTTAGATGAAAAGAAGTCTCAATTTGCAGAGGTTCTTCCGGAAATACCGTCTGTTCCATCTCCGGAAAGACGATTCTGAGGACCTCGTCCATGTGTTCTACAGGAATAATCTCCATGTCTTTCCTGATTCGTCTGGGCACCTCTTTGAGGTCCTTTTCGTTCTCCGCCGGAATTATGACCCTGGAGATTAACCCTCGTTTAGCTGCCAGTAGTTTTTCTTTCAATCCTCCTATGGGAAGGATGCGGCCTCGAAGTGTTATCTCGCCTGTCATAGCCAGGTCATTGGGGAACGGTTTCTTGGTCAGCGCGGAAACAATGGCTGTGGTCATGGTTATGCCCGCGGAAGGACCGTCTTTCGGGGTGGCGCCTTCGGGAACATGTATATGGGTGTCGATTTTATTATAAAAATCAGCGTTCAGACCCAGGCCCCACGCACGCGACCTGACGTAACTCATGGCTGCCTGTGCAGATTCCTGCATGACCTCGCCGAGTTTTCCGGTTACAGTCAGCCTGCCGGAGCCGGGCATCAGGGCCACTTCAACGATGAGCAGCTCGCCCCCCACTTCCGTCCAGGCCAACCCGGTAGCCACACCGACCTTTTCCTGTTCTTCTTTTACGTTATGACGAAATTTGGGAACGCCGAGGTACTTGCCGATATGTTTACTCTCGATTTCAAGGAACGAACCGATCTGTCCACTAAGGACCTGGCGAGCCACCTTGCGAAACACTTTGGATATTTGCCTTTCCAGGTCACGGACACCAGCTTCTCGGGTGTAGCGGCCAATGATGCGAAGTATAGCCTTTTTCGCAAACTTAATCTGTTCTTTCTTTAATCCAGTGGCCTTCATCTGTTTCGGGACCAGAAAGCGTTCGGCTATTTTCAGCTTTTCCAGTTCGGTGTATCCGGGCAATCGGATAATCTCCATCCTGTCCTGCAAGGGCGCCGGGATCCCATGTAAAGTGTTTGCGGTCGTGATAAACATAACCCGTGACAGGTCGTAGTCTATGTCCAGATAATGATCATTAAAAGTGTGGTTCTGCTCCGGATCGAGGACTTCCAACAATGCGGCCGATGGATCACCTCTGAAATCCATACTCATCTTGTCTACTTCATCGAGCAGCATAACTGGGTCAATGGTCTCCACTTTTTTCATGCTCTGAATGATCTTGCCGGGAAGTGCCCCGATATAGGTCCGGCGATGGCCCCTGATTTCCGCCTCGTCTCGGACACCTCCGAGAGAGATGCGAACGAATTCCCTTCCGGTCGCGCGGGCAACCGATTTTGCCAGAGAGGTCTTGCCGACACCCGGCGGACCGACAAGGCAAAGAATGGGTCCCTTGGTTTTGCCGACCAGCTTCTGGACAGCCAAATATTCGATAATGCGAGTCTTGACCTCTTTCAACCCGTAATGGTCCTCATCGAGGATCTGTTGTGCATCCGCAATGTTCAAATCCGATTCCGAAGTCTTGGACCAGGGCAGAACGAGGAACCAGTCCACGTAATTACGGACGACGGTGGCCTCCGCGGACATTGGGGACATCATCTTAAGCTTTCGAATTTCCTTGCGGACCTTGGCGGCCGCTTCGGAAGGGAGGTTCTTTTTGGCCAACTGCTCTTCAAGTTCGGCTATTTCGCTCTTGAAGTCGTCTTTGTCTCCCATTTCCTTTTGGATAGCCCGCATCTGCTCATTCAAATAGTATTCTTTCTGACTCTTCTCCATCTGCTTTTTTACGCGTTCTCGGATCTTCTTTTCGATCTCTCCGATTTCTATCTCACTTTGCATCAGTTCGAGGAGTCTTTCTATGCGCTCCTTGAGAGACGTGCGTTCGAGCAAATACTGTTTGTCATCCATTTTAAGGTTGAGCTGACCGGCTATGGTGTCAGTTAGACGGCCTGGATCGTTCATGGCTCGGACAGCCGAGACGAACTCTTGTGGAATCTTCTTGTTATGGCTTAAATAATTATCAAAAACGGACTTGAGCCCACGCACAAGGGCTTGAACCTCTATGTCCCTTTCCTTGATCTCATCCCCCAGAGAAACCACCTCGACCTGGAAGAATCGATCATTTTCCAGGAAGCGTAGGATACGGCCGCGTTCCCGGCCTTCCACGAAAACTTTGATCGTGTTGTCAGGCAGCTTGAGCATCTGAATGATCTGGCCCATAGTGCCGACCGTGAAAATCTCTTCTTCTTGCGGACTTGTCTGCTGAGCATTTCTCTGAGATGCAAGAAAAATCATTTTGTCACCCTTCATGGCCGCCTCAAGCGCCTTGATGGACCGATCTCTACCAACGAAGAGAGGCACGACCATGTGCGGGAACACAACGATATCTCTCAAAGGAAGTAAAGGCAGGGAAACTACAACATCGGAAGGAGGCTCTTCCTTCTTAGTGAAGAACATTTCAAATTCCTCGCCAAAAGTTTTTAGAGCGAGCGGACCCGGTCCTGCTTGGCCGAACTCAAGACCGAATTCCGACTCGCCGGTTTATTCTATTGTCGGTTGTAAAAGGATTAAGTCCCCAAGTTGACGGGAGTCCAAAGATTTCCCGATTCAGGAGGCCGATTCAACCTCTTTTTCAAAAACTAGGATACACGGGGCGTTTTCGTAAATTACTTCCTCGTTCACGATCACTTCCTGAAGGTTCTTATATTCCGGCAATTCATACAT
>Ga0335070_10007151_pt1 | contig 13099 bp, 3 predicted proteins | sample Lox_Sample_13_FD_206722 | JGI IMG/M metagenome (GOLD analysis project Ga0335070, IMG submission 206722) | Soil microbial communities from Loxahatchee National Wildlife Refuge, Florida, United States - Lox_Sample_1.3 | ecosystem: Environmental > Terrestrial > Soil > Wetlands | place: USA: Florida...
CCTTCAGCCCGGTCCAGATCCAGGACGAAGCCTTTCAATGACTGGTCAAGCGCTCCCCTGCCGGCTTCGTAAATGATCTGCCGCCGGTTGGGATGGACGGTAAAAAGGTGCACGTACGGATAACCCAGGCGTTCCTGGATCAACGCCGCGACCTTGCCGAGCAGCTCATCCAGCAGCATGATCGAGCTGATGTCCTCCCCCACTTCGGATACAAGGGCCAGATGCTCGACACGCTTCTGCAGATCACCGTACAGGCGCGCGTTATTGATCGCAATGGCAATGGTATCGGCCAGGGCGCGCAGGACGAGCAAATCGTTCGGATGGAAGGCGTCCGGCTGGTTGGACTGGATGTCCAAGACGCCCAAAATCTGCGCCTCAATCTTAATCGGCAGCACGACCTCGGAGCGTGTATCGGGAAGCATATCCAGGTATCGATAGCGGGGCTCCGTGAGGACGTCATTGGAGGCGATTTCCTCCCCCGTCTCTGCCGCGATGCCGATCAGTCCCTGCCCGGGTTCGACCTGCAAGACGGGGGAACGACGGCGTTTTCCCCGCCGCCCGGCTGGCCCGGCGCTCGCCCGGAAGCACAACCCGCCCCCATCCTTTTCGACGGTGAAAATGGAAACGTAATAGTAATGAAAAGTACGCTGGATCAGCCTGGTCACCTGACCGGTCAGTTTTTCCAGGTCCAGCACGTTGGCGATCTGGGCGCTGACCCGGCGCACGAGGGTCAACTGCTCGATGCGCCACTGCTCGACGGCGAATCGATGGGAGGCCACCAGGGCAAGCGTCACATGACCGGCCAGGCCTTCCAGCAGCTCGACATCCGGCTTGCGGAATTTCTCGCCCGACTTTCGCCGCAGATGGAGAACGCCAAAGGTCAGATCCTGATTCCGGAGCGGGCAGGCAATTTCAGGGTCCGTGTCACGCCTGCTAAAATGCAGGCTGGAGGTCTCCAGTGCAAGGCGCATCAGCTCCGAGGGCGGCTTTTCCTCGAACAAAGGAGTTAGGTTCAGGCCGGGCAGGCGGAACAAACGCTCCTCCAGCCAGAGATCGGACCGGGCTTTCAGCAAGGCGGCTGCGGCCTTGCGAATCAGATCGCATTGGGAGGCAAGGTCGGGAGCCTCGAGCAGCTGCTCTCCCAACAAGATGACCTGCCGCCAGGCGGAAGGGGAAGGGGTGCGACTTTTGCTCACTGCCGACTCCACCGCTTGATTAGGGTGAGCACATTCCCGCTCTCACCCAACGGCTCGAAGTGCACCTCATCCATCAGCTTGCGGATTATATAGACGCCCAGGCCGCCGACCTTGCGGTCTTTGAGCTCCGCATCCAGGTTCGGGTATGGTACCGAAGAGGGGTTAAATGGTTTGCCATGATCCCGGAGGATGATGGTCAGGCTTTCGGCCTGGGCATCGCAGGTGCATTCGATATCCCCCCCTTTGATCCCGCGGTAGGCATGCTCGATGATATTCGTGCAGGCTTCATCGACAGCCAGTTCCACGGTGTAAATATCCGAGTCGTCCATGCCCATATCCCTGGCAGCCTGGCCAGCGAATTTTCGTATGGCTTCCAGTTGATCGAATTTTGCCGGGAAAATGGTGGTACGCATCGGGACAACCAGAGGCCGCCTCATGAAATGATCCACGGGAGAGGCGGCCTCACATGAGACGAGGAACGAAACGGGCTAGATGTTACCTACTGCGGAAGTAACGTCATTATAAAACTTGAAGAGGGGGGTGAAGCCGGTCAGTTCGAAGGCTTCGAGGATTTTCTTCGGGACTGAAGCCAGGACGACCTCGCCGCGGTTGTAGCGTTTGCAGGTCCGCTGGCCGACCAGCAGGGCGCGAAAACCGGCGCTGGACATATACTCGAGCTTGCCCAAATCGAGGACGATCTTGAAGCGGCCTTCGTTGTTGATCACCGTGAACGCCTTGATCAGATCGGGGGCAGTGTAGCTGTCGACTTTACCCTTAACGCTCACCAGATCACAGTGTTTGAATCGCTGGGTTGTGATTTCCATTTCTCCTCCGTTCACGTGAGTAATATCAGGGAAATTATATCATGTCAGAACGACCAGCGATCATAATCCCAAACCGAAGAACTCGCCGCCCAGCTTATAACCGGCGGCTTCCAGACGGGGGCTGAACAAGGGGCGCATCCCGGTCGGGCGCAGCTGGCCGAGAATTTTTCCGTCCGGGGCGACACCGGTCTGTTCGAATTTAAAGATATCGGTGAGCGTGATCACCTCCCCCTCCATGCCGGACAACTCGGTGATGTGGGTCATTTTCCGTGTCCCATCCGGAAGGCGGGCGAGGTGCACGATGAGATTGATCGCCGCAGCAATTTGCTTGCGGACAGCCAGCAGGGGCATGTCCAGGCCGGCCATCATGGCCATCGTCTCCAGCCGGGAGGTGCCATCGCGCGGTGAGTTGGCGTGCAGGGTGGTGATCGAGCCGGTGTGGCCGGTGTTCATGGCTTGCAGCATGTCCATTGCCTCCCCGCCGCGTACCTCCCCGACGACGATCCGGTCCGGGCGCATGCGCAGGGCGTTGCGCACCAGGTCCCGGACGCTGACCGCGCCGCTGCCGTCCACGTTGGGGAGCTTGGTCTCCAGGCGGACGACGTGGCGCTGCTTGAGCTTCAGCTCGACCGCGTCCTCGATGGTGACAATCCTCTCACGATCGGGGATGAAGCTGGACAACACGTTCAGGATCGTGGTCTTGCCCGAACTGGTGTTCCCGGTGACTAGGATGTTCAGGCGCGTCACCACACAGGCTTCCAGGAACTTGCCCATGTACTGGGTCAGAGCGCCCATCTTGACCAGATCGTCCATCTCCATCTTGGTCTGGAGAAACTTGCGGATGGTGATCTGCGGGCCGTCCACGGCCACGGGCGGGATGACCACGTTGACCCGCGAGCCATCCGGCAGACGGGCGTCGGCGCTGGGGTTGTCGGCATCCACGCGGCGGCCGAGCGGGTTGAGGATCCGGTCGATGATGCGCATCACCTGGGCATCGTCGTCGAACCTGACATCGGTCTCGAGCAGTTCCCCGTTGCGCTCGACGAAGACCCGGTTGTGGCCGTTGACCATGATCTCGCTGACTTCCGGGTCGCGCAAGATGAGCTCGAGCGGACCATAACCGATCAGATCGGCGACGCACCCGTCCACGATTTTCTCGCGGACCTCGGGACGCAGCTCCGCCTTGGAACTTTCCAGCACCCGCAGGACCAGCTGGCGGACCGCCTGGCGATCCTGCTGCTGCTGGGGAGATAAACTCTGCATCTGCTGCGTGACGGAGTTGATCAGGTAGTCTTTCAATTGGGACTGGCGGGGGTCGGCGCGCGCGGTTGAAACGGTGGCATTGTTTTCGGTCATATGTCCATCCTCGCCTAACAGTATAGCATAACGGAGGATTTGCGAACCCGAACTTTTCCCTCGCTTGGCGGACGATAGATAACAAAAGAAAAGCTCCCGCTGGAAAAATCTGCGCGAGCTTTTTGTCGTCCGTTTTTTATTCGACTTTCCGGTGTCAGTAACCTCCAGCCGGTCGACTGGATGCATTTGCATCCGCTTCCGTCTTGACCAGCACGGCGCGTACCGCGATGCGATAGCGATAAGTCTGCCTGACCGGATCATAGTCCTGGCAGGTGATCAGGGTCAGGGTGGGATCAGCCTGATGCGCCAGGACGGTATTATCGTCCGGCCACACGCGGCGGACGTCCTGGACCTGGTAAATATACTTCTGCCTGCCCAGGTGGACGATCACCTGCTGCCCCCAATACAAAGTCTTCAAATTCACAAAAGGTCCCGGTGAACCATCGGACAGGTAGACATGTGCGGTGAGGACGGAATTTCCCGTCCAGGTCGGATACGCCGTGCCTTCCAGGTAGCCGGCCTGATCCCAGAGCCAGGTCAGGTCCCAGCCGTTCGAGCCGCTTGGAACGCCGATGATCGGCACCCGGACGCCAAGGGCCGGAATTTCCAGCCACAGGTCGCCCATGGCAAGATAACGGCTGTCGGAGGGCTGCTGCGGCAGGACAGTTAATTCGCCGGGCGCAAAACCGGTCTGGGGCAACACTGGCTGCCTGAGGGTGACAGAAGCGCTGGTGCGATAATTGTTTACTCCTCCCCCAATGACCGGGTCGTAGCGCCGCTCGGTGGAATGCACATTGTAATCCGAGAAGGGCAACAGGTGTTGGCGTGGATCGATCTGGATGCTCGACCATTCGACATTGGCCGTGTTGACCACGGGGCTCGGCCCGATAAATTGGGCCTGGAAGGTGATCGTCGCCGTGCTGGCGAGGGGGAACTCCGACCAATAGACGCTCAACTGCGTCGGGCCGGTGGTAATTGTCGGGGTAGGAAGGCCCAGGGATCCGACGACCTGGACCGAGGCTTCGTCGAGGACCAGGCCGGTCGGAATGGCATCCGTCACCAGCACGTCATACGCCGGCGCCGTGCTGCTGAGGTCATGTCCGATCTCGAGGTTGTAGGTGACCGTGCTCTCCAGGGCGGCAATCTCGGGGGTGACGGTTTTTTCGATGGTCAATTTTGGTTCGATGACGTCGACCGCCGCGGCTTCGCCGGAGAGTGTCCCACCCTCCCAACTCCAGGTGACCAGGTTGTTCAGCCCGCTCGTGCCGTTGACGTTCGCGGCGAGGTTGAGAACGATGACGCGATATTCGACAGTGATTTTCTGAGTGGGATCATCATTGGTGAGTCGTCCAAAATTGAAGGTCAGCTTTCCACCCTCGTTCTCGACCAACGGGTTGCTCCCGCTGGTGGTCCCGGCCGTGCAGTTGGTGCAGATGCCGGAACTGTCGAACGTCATCACGTTGCTGTAGATGCCATCATCCGTCGTGCCGGCACCATCCGCATCCGGGTTGGAAACCTGGATCGTGGTAACATCCACAAAAGCCAGGCCGCTGTCGAGCACGTCCACCGCCTGCAGATGGTCGATGGTTCCACTGGGGACATTCATGGTGATGCTGTAATCCAAAACTTCGCCAATCAGGACATCCAAATTGTGAGAACCCGGCTGTTCCGTCCCGGTCAGCAGCTTGGCACTCGAAATGGCAATCTGATCGGTATCGGTCGCCTGCGCCGTGACTGGCGTGCCGTTAGTGTTATTGCCATCATCCTGGACGTCGACCGTGTTGGTTATGAAGGTGATGCCCGCACTCAGCAGGTCGGCAGCGTCGTTCACCCGGATGTTTACGGTGAATTGTCTTGAAGCCCCAACCGCCAAATCGAAGGCCGGCCAGGTGACCTGGCTGCTGCCGCACGTCGTGCAACCTGGGGCGGTAACGAAGGTCATCCCGGACGGGAGGGTATCGACGAGCTGGACGCCGGTCGCATCCTGATCGCCGTTGTTGGTGACGGTGATGGTATAGTCGACTTCGGCACCCGGAGCGACAATCTCCCAGCCGTCATCCTTGGTGACCTCTAGCGCCGGCGCGGCAGTCACCGGCGTTGTATCGCTGGCCGTCTTCGGGGAAGGGTTGGGACCATGGGCGTGGTCGTCGTCGATGCTGGCAGTGTTTGTCAGCGTATCCACGCCGGCCGGAAGCGGGTTATCCACCCTTATGACGAAGGTGACCGAACCGACCGTGCCGGCCGCCACTGTGCCGACGCTGAACGCACAGGTGGTTCCAGAAGCCGCCGGATTGACCGGTCCACAATCCCAGGCGGTTGAATTGTCCGCACTGTCGTAGGTGGCGTGATCTGGTACGGTCTCGGTCAGGATGACGCCGGTCGCATCGAGATTTCCGGCATTGTTGTAACTCAGGGTATAGATCACATTCCCGCCGGCAACGGCAGTGATGCCGCCGTCGCTCTTGGTCAACGTGTAATCGACGTTGGTATAAGTGATATCCCGGCTGGCACTGTCCGCGTAGTCGTTGACCCCGCCGGATCCGTCGCGCTCGCCCTCGGGCTGGCCGGAGCTGACATCCCCGGGCAGCGACGACCAGGCCGCGTTGACGTTGTTGGCCAGGGTATCGCCTGGGCTGGCGGGCGGGTCGGCTATCGTGGCCTTGAAGGTGAACTGGACGCTGCCGGTGGCGAGGCTGAGATCGCCCGTCCAGGCAAGGCTGGAAGGAGTGCTATCGTTCGGCGTCCATCCGCCCGGAGCCGTGATTGAACCTGCCACGTATTGCAAGCCTGCCGGCAGGGTGTCCGTCACAGTCACTTCATGCGCATCGGCCGTGCTCGACGGCAGGTGCGACAAGGTGAGCGTGAAGGTAATTTGCTCCAAATAGCGTGGAGCAGGATTGTCGACCGATTTCTGGACCTGCAGCTCGGGTTCGATGACGGTTACGGTGACGATGTTCGAATCCACCGGCGTCCCGGCACCGATCTGGAGGCTGGCTTGGTTATCCAGAGGAGCGTTATTCTGGTTGACGTTGATGTTCAGCAGGCGCGCCTGGAAGCGGACGTGGAATGTGTTGTTGGAGCTGTCGTTATCGGCAGCCACGCTGATCGAGTTGTTGAAGGTGAAGGTGACGTCATCCCCGCTGCCGCAGGAGGCCGCGCAGCTCACCACCGGATCAGAAGGATTGATCGTACCATTGAAGCCCGCGGTGACCAATTGCATCGAGCTGCTCACGTATTCGAGGCCAAGCGGGAGGTCGTCGATGATCGCGATCGGCGCCGGGCTGCTGCCCTCCGAGAGGACCACCGCCAGGTCGTACGTGACCAGCTGGCCGACGGCGAGCTTCCCGCTTGCCGGAGAGACGATACTTTTATTGAAGGTATAGCTGCCGACGGTAAAGCTGACATTGTCGCTGCCAGCGTAATCGTTCAGGCCGCCTGAGCCATCCGAACCATCGCGCTCGCCGCTGACGGTGCCGCTGTCGCCGTTCGTGTCATGCAACGAACACCAGGTGGCATCGGAGGTGTTGGTGACAAGCTGACCCGGGGTTACGCTGCCGGCGATGGTGCCGCTGTATTCGATGACGACCGAACCACCGACTGCGATCGAGTCGATCGTCAGGTCGATGGTATTTCCGGAGGAGGAGTCGGATGCGACCGTTCCGCCGGTGACCGTGATGGATGGGATGTCCAGGAGGACGGCAGCGGGCAGCGTATCGGTAAAGTGGACGTCGTAAGCTGTCACAAGACTGGAGGCCGCCGGCGCGATCGTCGTCCGGTAGATGACGGTATCCCCGGCATCCTGGGTGACATCGATATAGGCGATGATCTTGTCTACCGTCAGCAGGGGCTCCCTCACGGTCACGGTCGTGCTGTCGGTCAGCCGCGGCGCAGGCGTGCCATCGGCGTAGTGGTGGTCGAACCAGACCGTATTGGGGAGAGTCTGGCCTTCCACATTCGTGGCGACGTTGGCGGCACGCACCGAATAGCTGATGGTGGCATTGGCCGCATTCTTGTACACATCGCCGAACGTCCAAGTCAACGTGACCGGGCCGGAGCCGTCCGCCGGCCCGCTCACCGCCGGCGAAGGCGAAGAGGCGAGGCCGCTGATGGCCGAATCGTTGTTGTAGATCAAGCCCGCCGGGAGGTGATCGGTGACCACCGCGCTGCGGATGGTGCCGGTCGGGCCGCTGAGGGTCAGGGTGTAATGGACATCCTGGCCGATGACGACCTGGGTGACGTCGACTGTCTTGTCAAGCGACAGCCCGCCGACATTGAAGCTGGCAGTAGCCGTATCCTGCGTGCCGTCGACGGTGCGCACGACACTGTCGTCGTAGTTGCGCTCATTGGCATCGGGGCCATCGATACTGGTCCAGTCGGCGTCGACGGTGTTGGCGTGGCTGCCGTCCACATACAGGCCGGACTGGGCGGTGGCCGTGTAGATGCAGGTGATGGCGCTGCCGGCGGGAACGTCCCAGGCGCTGCCGCTGAAGGTCACCTGCCCAGGCGTCGAGGTGTCCACCGTGGTCACACCGGTCAGATCGGTGGCGGGTGTGTCGAGGTTGCAGCTGGTCAGGGAGGTAAAGGTCACGCCCTGGGCCAGCAGGTCAGTGGCGCTGACCTCGTATGCCGTGCTGACGTTCGTGATCGGATTGTTCGTGTTGGTGAAGGATATGGTATAGGTGAGCAGAGTACCGGCCTGGACGTTTGCTGCCGGGCTGACCTGTTTGTCGGTGACGATGCGCGGCTCGGCGACGGTGATGGCCTGCGTCCCGCCGGGGACGTCCGGCGCATCCGTGCCGGTGTTCGGGTTGACATAGCGCAGCACGGCGCCGTTGGTCAGTGTGGTCCCGATCTGGTTGGCAGAGACGTTCAACACACGCAGGGTCACGTTCAGGATGAAGCTGTTGTTGGCGCCATTGTTGTCGTCCGTCGTGGTGGTATCGCCGAAGGTGAAGGTTACGTCGTCGCCGTCGGCCGGGCTGGCCGGGGAGATGGCCGGGCTGGTGTTCACCGTACCCGCAAAGGACGAGTCATCCACGCTCGAACCGGCGTAGACCATCCCGGCTGGCACTTGATCGATCACGCGCAGGGAGCGGGTGACGCCCTCGGGCAGAGTTACCAGGATGGGGTAGGTCACTGTCGCGCCGATGGCGTAGCGGGTCGGCGTGGGCGCCTGTTTGGCGATGGTTGGTGTGGCCACAGTAAGGCTGACTGTCCCCTGTGAGCGGTAATCGTTCAGGATGCCCGGTCCGGGCAGGCCGTCGGACCCATCGCGCTCCTCCGAGTTGATGTTGTACGTCGAACGGTCGCCCACTACTCCATTCATGCTGGTCCACCGGGTGGCAGCGGTGTTCCCGACGATCTGGCCGGCTGGAACCGTAGCCGAGAGGGTTGCATCCAGCGTGATCGTGACGGTGGTATTGGCCGAGATATCGATCCCGGCGGCCGCGGCGGTCTGGAGGACACACGTACCCGGGCAGCCGGTCACGTTGAAATCGGATGGGGTGAATCCGCCTCCCGACACTGCAATGATCGAAGCCGCGGAGATGGATAACGAAAGCGGATCATTCAGAGTAGTGTCGAAAGCCGTCGTGCTGCCGGCCGGATTGGCAAGCGCTATGGTGTAGGTCACAACATTCCCGGCATCGTACGGGCCGGCGGAGACGTTCTTGGTGGTGGTCACGGTGGCTTCAACTATTCCGACGCCAACACCGACTGCCGGCCGGGAATTCCCCGTCCACGACACCACCGCGGCATTGGTCCGGGTGAAACCAGCCTGGTTATTGATATGGTTAAGCACAACTGCCTGGTACAAGATCGTGACGGTCTCTGGATTGGCATTGTTCGTATCCGAATTGGTCACGGTGCCCAACGACCAGGTGATCACATTTCCGGAAGCGGTGATCAGCGGGTTGTTCGTACCGAGGGTGGTGCCGTCGTTGCAGGCATCCGCGAACCCGCCGGGTAGCGAAGTGGTCAAAGCCGCCGAAGCGCTGATCGGCGCCGCCACCGCCGGATAGCCGCTGACGCACACGTCCGTCACCGCCATGTTGGCGCCGAGCGTATCGACGACCTGCAAGCCGGGGGTGGTGCCTTCCGGCACGGTGATCACCAGTTGGTAGGTGACGATCTCGCCGATCGTGGCCTGGGTGTTGTTATTGCCGGCGACGTTCACCTCGGTGTCGACCAGGGTCTTGGCGCGTGCCACGGTGCGGGTGGTGATCTGGGCGGTATCACTGCCGTTGTAGTCGTTCACCCCGCCGGAGGTGCCGTTGCGTTCGCCGTTGGGGGCACCACTCCCACCGGGCGTCTGCGTCCCCGTCCCGGAGAGGCTGGTATAGGTGAGACTGGCCGTATTGGTGATGGTCTGGTTGGGGGTGACGGCTGTGCGCAGGGTGGCGGTATAGGTAAACGTTACCGTACAACCGACCCGCACCCGGTCGATGGTGAGATCAAGAACGTCAGTGATCAAGTTCGATGCGTCGGTCACGCCGGGGGACTGGCAGGCGGCATTATAGGTCGGGGAATTGACGGCCGTCAGGTCGAGGTAGGTGAAGGGCAGGTTATCCAGGACGCGCACCTCGAAGGCGTCCGCCAGGCCGGTGTTGGTGTAAGTAACGGTATACGTGGCGACATCGCCCGCATCCGGGTTGGCCGCGATGCTGACCGTCTTGTTGTTGGTACCACCATTAAAATTGATGATCGGCTCGACAATGCGCGTGCCGATATTGTTGGAAGTGCCCGCCAGGCTGCCGTTGATGCTTACAGTAAAAGAGTTGTTGTCGAGATCCGTATTGTTGTTGTTGGCGTCGTTGTTGACCAGGGCGTTGAAGTCGATGACGACGTATTCCGCGTCGGCATCATTGTCGTTGTTGACCAGGTCCCCGAGTGAGAAGGTCACATTCTGGCCGGCGACCGAAACACGCCCGGGCGGGACCGCGAAGATCGGCGGCAGACTCCCGCTGTCTGCCAAGGCCAGGTCGAGCGGCTCGGTGGTATTGTGATCGGTGGTGAGGAAGATCACATTGGCGCCGCCGAGGTAGGTGAAACCGGCCGGCAGGGTGTCGGTGAGGATGAACGCAGGCGAACTGCCTTCGGGCAGTTGGACGCTCAAACGGTAGCGGATAACCTCACCGATGGCCAGATCGCGCGGATTGCCCGCCGAGCCGTCCCCGCTCTCCGAAGTATGCCCTTCAGAGGTGCTGACGATGGATTTGACCGGTGCGACATTCAGGACATTGACCGTGGCAGTGTTATCCGCGGCATAATCATTCAGGGCACCCCCTATCCCGTCGGCGCCGGTGCGCTCACCGGAATCCGCCAGGTTATGCGCGGAGCGTCCGGTCACATTCCCGTTCAGGCTCGTCCAGCGCGCCGTGGCGGTGTTGGTGATGACCTGGCTGGGTATGACGGCATAGGAAACCGTGCCCTGCACGTAGATCACGATCGAAGCTCCGGGCGCCAGGTCGATGTTCGCCGAGCCGGCCGTCTGCACGGTCCCTCCGGCGATCTGGAAATCCGCCGGGTTGGCGCCGGAGACACTGACAATGGCCGGAGCCGGAAGGCTCGCCATTGCTGCGGGCAGGGGATCGCTGAAGGTGAGGTCGTAGGAATCGGTCAGGTCGCCGGTCAGCTGGATGCGATAGAACAGAGGATCTCCCGCATCCAGGCTGCCGACCACTGCGCACGGGTCTGCGGCGTCGTCGCAGACCTGCTTCAGCACCGCGACCGCCGGCTCGATGACCGTGACGGCTGTCGTGGGCGTCTGCTGATTGATCTGATGCCCAGTCCCGGCGACCGTCCAATTGAATAAAGATGTATTGGTGAGCGTCGCCCCGCCCTGGTTGGTGGAGACGTTCAGGACCACGGCGCGCAGAACGATGACGATCGTATCCGGGGTCGTGTTATCGTTAAGGTTGGTGAGGGTGCCGAAATCGAAGGTCAGCTGGTTGGCCGACGAACCCGCGATGGTCACATGGGTCGGGTTGGCCGGGTCGGTCAGGTCGATGGTGTTGCTGGCGGAGACTCCACTCGACAAAGTGACGCTGAGCACATCGACGAAGGACATGCGGCTGTCCAGCGTATCCACCAGCGTGGCGCCGGGAATCACGCCCTCGGGCAGGGTCAGCGTCAACGTATAGGTTGCCAGCTCGCCGACGACTGCCTGGGTATTGTTATTGGTGGCATTATTGAGCTCGGTGGAACTCAGGACTTTATCCAGGAACGGGGAGCCGATCGTCGTTGTGGCACTATCCTCCAGCGAGCCGGAGCCGGTATAGTCTGAACCGCCTTCCTTGCCGCTGTAGGAGGTCACCCCGCCGGTGTTGACGATCTGCTGCTCGGGATTGACGTTGTTGTCCACCTGCAGGTCGTAAGTGATAATGGCAATGTTTCGTCCGTTGCTTGGGTTGTAGTGCTCGCAGGAGCCGACCGAGCCCGAATCATCCAGCCGGATGCCGTTGTTGAATAGATCGTCCTCGGTGCCGGAACCGCCGCCGCCCAGGTAGGTGAAGGAGACGTCCGTGCCGTCGCCGCGCGTGACTTTCAAGTGCAGCCCACCGGTGGGGATGATGTATCCGGCCGGGAGGCTGTCGTACACGGTCACGTCGAACGCGCCGTACAGGCCGCTGCCCTGGTTCTCCACAACGATGGCGAAGCGTACCAGGTCGCCGGCATCCACGCCGGAGATGTCGCTGTTGATCGGCGTCGTGGACAACAGGCTGGAGCTGATCGTGCCGCCGGTCCAGGGAAGGCCGCTGGTGCCCGGAGGGTTGAAAGGTCTTGGTGTGGCCGCACTCAAGGTGGCGGCGAGGTTGTCGCTCGAGACCGCGCTCTTGTCCGACACCAGATAAGGCGCCGTGATCTTAAAATCCAGGATATGGTTGAGGATCTGGGGTGTGGAGTTGGTCGTGCCCTCGTCGGCATGCGCCTGGTTCGTCAGGAACAGGCCATCCGTGAACGGTTTGTCGGTCACCGTCAGCGTGAAGAGCAGGTCGATCTGGGTATCGGTATTGGTCGGGTCGTCGAAGTTGCCGTAATTGATGATGAGGGAATTGTTGGCCAGGCTGGTTGACAGACAGGGCGTGCCGTCGGCATTGGCGGGCGGCGATCCGACCGGCGCGCCGCCCGAGCAGCTCACCGAATTCCCCGCCAAAGCGCGGAAGGTATCCGTCGGCCCGAACTTGACATGCCCGGGCGCCGGCGACGACGCACTGACCACGTCGTCCAGCGCCCAGGATGGACCGGGACTCCCATTCGCGTCCGGGTCGCTGATGTCGAAGATCGGCAGGGGGAAGTAGTCGGTCAGGACGAGGGTCTCGAAGTCGCTCGTCGGCAGGGTGTAGACGAAGCGGAAGGTGATATCGTCACCCGTGGCGATGCCGTCAGCCAGGTCGTAGCCGGTATCCCCATTTACGGCATAAACCGTCTTGGTCAGGGATCCGAAGGCGATACGAACGCTGGTAGCGCTGGTGTCGGCCTCCGAAAACCCGGTCGTGTTGGCGGTATTCGTCACCGTAAGCAAATCGCCGCTGACCGTCACGTTATCGGTGAGGAGGTCGCCATGGTCGACCGAGGGATCCCCGGAGGGATACGTGTCGGTGAACTGGTCCTGGATGATCGTGCGGAAAGTAATCGTCCCGGTGGTGGCGCCATTGTCGTAGCCGCCGTTCCCCGGGTCACAGTTAAGCACAGTGGCAGGCAGGGTGGAATTGAGACCACCGG
>Ga0335070_10007152_pt1 | contig 13097 bp, 12 predicted proteins | sample Lox_Sample_13_FD_206722 | JGI IMG/M metagenome (GOLD analysis project Ga0335070, IMG submission 206722) | Soil microbial communities from Loxahatchee National Wildlife Refuge, Florida, United States - Lox_Sample_1.3 | ecosystem: Environmental > Terrestrial > Soil > Wetlands | place: USA...
AGCTCGCCGTCGGGCCAGTCCCGCGGCTGACCGAAGCGTTCCACGCTGATCTCCAGCTCCTCGCGCTCGTGCAGCGGCCCCGTCGCCGGTGTCAGGGACTTCGCCGTGACCAGGAGCCGGCCCGACGCGGCGCGGAACCGCAGCGCCCAGCCGGCCGCAAGAAGCGCCCGGCCCGGCGTGTCCCAGTAACCGTCGTGGACGGACACGTCCTCGCCGCCGGTGAGCGTGAATCCGGCGAGCTCGCCCAGAGACTTGAGGCGATTGAACGAGACGAGGTCGTCGACGACGAACTTCGCCTCGACCTCCATGCTCATGGCGCCAGGAGGCGCGGCGGCAGGAGCCACTGGAGGGTTCCGCGCGGGCGCTGGGGGTCCTTCAGGTCGATCTTCGCGAGGCCGCCCTTCTTGCATTCCACGCGCCCTCCGCCGATGCATGCCCCGATGGTCTCGGTGAAGTCCGGGTCATGACCGACGAGCATGAGCGCCCCTACCTCCGCGTGGTCGGCAAGGATCTGGCGAAGCGCGCTGGCGTCAAAACCGGGCTCGAGGCGCTCGTCAGGGGCGAGGGAGTCCGAAAGCCCAATGGCCGCGGCCACGATTTCCGCGGTCTGCCAGGCGCGCGCATAGGGGCTGGAGACGATGAGGGAGATCCCGAGCTTCAGTCCGGCCAGTGCCTGCGCCTCCCGGCGCGTGCGCTCCTTCCCTTCGTCGCTCAAGGGCCGGTCGCGATCGTCGCCGGCCCAGGATTCGCGGGCTCCGGCGTCGCCGTGACGGAGGAAATAGAGCTCCATCATCCACCTCCTGCAATTCTTCTTGTGCGGATCAGCTCGGCCTGGGAGTCGAACGGCTTCTCCCCGGCCATGGCCGCAGCCCGGACGTACGTTCCATCAGGGGTCATGATCCGCGCCTTGACCGTGTCAGCGAGACAGGCGGCAAGTACCTCATCTCGAAGCTCCCGCACAAGACGGGGGCTGGTGACCGGAAAGAGGATCTCCACCCTGCGGTCGAGATTCCTCATCATGAGGTCCGCGCTCCCCAGGTAGACCTCTTCCTTCCCTCCGTTGTGAAACCAGAAGATCCTGCTGTGCTCGAGAAACCTTCCCACGATGCTCGTCACGTGGATGGTCTCGCTGACGCCGGGAACCTGGGGTCGCAGGCAGCACATCCCGCGCACGATGAGATCGATCTTCACGCCGGCCTGGGAGGCTTCGTACAGGAGCTGGATCATGGGCCGGTCCACCAGGGCGTTCACCTTGAAAATCAGGTGCCCGGTGCCGGCCGTTCGCTGATGCTCCATCTCCCGGCGGACCAGCGACTCCAGCCTCCGGCGGAGGTTGATCGGCGCCACGAGAAACTTCCGGTAGTCGCGCTTGTCGGAGTAGCCGGTGAGGTAGTTGAAAACGTCCGACGCGTCGGCCCCGACGTCGTCGTCGCAGGTGAACAGGCCCAGGTCGGTGTACTGCTGGGCCGTGACGACGTTGTAGTTTCCCGTGGACAGGTGCACGTAGCGCCGGATCCGGTCTCCCTCCTGGCGGACCACGAGAGCGAGCTTGGAGTGGGTCTTCAGGCCGAGCAGGCCGTACACGACGTGGACCCCTTCCCGCTCCAGCGCCCGGGCCCACTCGATGTTGCTCTCCTCGTCGAAGCGCGCCTTGAGCTCCACGAGCACGGCGACCTGCTTCCCGTTTCGCGCGGCTTCCAGGAGCGCCTCCACCACCGGAGAGTTGCGGCCCACGCGGTAGAGCGTCTGCTTGATGGCCAGAACCGCGGGGTCGCGCGCGGCCCGGTCCAGGAACTCCACGACGGGGGCAAAGGAGTCGTACGGGTGATGGAGGAGGATATCCTCCCGCCGGACCGCGGCAAAGATGTTCCCCTCCGGCTCCTGGAAAGCCGCGGGAGTGACCGGCACAAAGGGCGGGTCCTTCAGGTCGGGGCGGTCGATGCCGTGGAGCTGCATGATATCGCTCATCCCGAGGGGAGGCTCGAGGGTGTACACGTCCTGTCGATCGATCTCGAGATTTTCGGAAAGCAGGTTCCTGATGGACGCCGGCATATCCTGGTCAACCGTAACGCGCACCACCCGGCCGAACCTTCGCTGGCGGACGCCGCGCTCGATCGTCTCCAGGAGATCCTCGGCTTCGAGCTCCTGGATGGAAACCTCCGCGTCCCGCGTGACTCGGAAGGGAAACGACTGCACGACCCGCATGCCCGGGAAAAGGGACCCGAGGTTCGCCGCTACCACCTGGTCGAGCCAGACGAAGTCCTCGCGGGGTTCTTCACCTTCGCCGGCGGGCACGGCAAGAAGCCGGGGGAGGGTGCTGGGCAGCTTGACCCGGGCGAACTTCTCCTCGCCGGCCGGGTCGCGGATGACGAGGGCCAGGTTCAGGCTCATGTTGGAGATGTGGGGAAACGGCCGTCCCGGATCCACGGCCAGCGGCGTCAGGACGGGGAAGACGACCTGCTCGTAGTAGCGGTCCACGGTGGCTTTCCGTTCTCCCTGGAGGGACGCGTACGGCACGATACGGATCCCCTCCTCCTCCAGGAGCGGCAGGAGCCCGCGCATGCAGGCGCGCGCATCCAGCATGAGGTCCTGGGCTGCCGTTCGGACCATCGCAAGCTGCGCGGACGGGGAGAGTCCGGTTACGGTGACCTCGCTCACGCCTGCCTCGATCTGCTGCTTGAGCCCGGACACTCGTACCATGAAGAACTCCGCGAGGTTGGAGCTCACGATGGAAAGGAACTTGACCCGCTCCAGGAGGGGGTTCGCCGGATCCTGGGCCTCCTCCAGGACGCGGCGGAAGAAGTCGAGCTGGCTCAGCTCGCGGTCGATGTAGAGCGCCGGATCGGCCAGGTCCTGGGTGGAACGGAGGGGCTCAGCCATCGGCAGCCTCACTGCTGGCAGCCAGGGTCATGTCCACGCCGAACACTTTGCGAAAGACGTCGCTCTTCTTTTCCAGCGCCCACCGTTCCAGGAGAAGGTCGTCCTTTTCTCCGGTCGTGATGACGAACCCGCTGTCGCGCAGGAGGAGTGAGATCCTGCGGATGCGGCCCCGATGCTCGCGGTCCAGGGCGTCCGCGATGCGGATGAGCGCGGCGAGCCGGCGCACCCGGTCACGGTCCGCCGGAGACAGGAGAACGAACTGCGGGTGGGCGAGGCTGGGTCCGCCCTTGCGGTGGTAGCGGGCGACATTCGCCACGAGAAACATCTCGGTGGAGGTGAAGCCGGGCAGCTCGGAGCGGGCGATGAGGTAGGCGGAGTGCTTGTGGTGACTCTTGAGGCTGACGAAGTCCCCGATGTCGTGCAGGACGGCCGCCGCGGCGAGGATCCGCCTCTCACGCCTGCCCAGGCCGTGGAGGGACGAAAGTTGATCGAAGAGCTGCACCGCGAGCCGGGCAACGTGGACGGAGTGTCCCTCCTCAAAGGAAAACTTCCGTCCCAGCGCGGCGGCGTCCTCGATGACGTCGTCGACGCCGGGCTCCCGCCTCGCCGTGAGCTTTTCCCCCAGGTCCTCGATGATGCCTTCCCGGATTCCGCCTCCCGGCACAATGAGCTCCTCGGCGTGAAGGAGCTCGGCGAGGTACACGTACATCAGCGCCGCCGGAACGATCACGTCCGCGCGGTCGGGCTTCAGGTCGTAGAAGCGCGTGCGCTCGGCAACCGGGAGCTTCGCCAGCTCCTCGGTGATCTTGCGCAGCGCCGGCAAAGGGATCCGGGCCGGCGCGCCCGCGTCGTGCGCCGGGGCTGCCAGGCGCGCGAGCGCCTCGATGTTCCCCCCCGTGGCGATGAATCCCCGGGTCTTCGCCTCCCGAGCGTGCGGGGGAAGGCGCAGTGAGCCGACGTACTCCGCGACGATACGGGAGAAACCGCGCGGCTCGGTCCCTCCGGGCGCGAAGAGCTCGCGGAGCCTGACCGCTCCCATGGCGCGCGTCTCGCACCAATGCACCTTGTCAGCGTCTACCAGCGCCACTTCGAGGCTCCCTCCCCCGAGCTCGACGAGAATCCACCGATCCGGTCCCAGGAGAAGCCGGCGTCTCACGGCCTTGTGCACGAGACGCATCTCCTCCGCTCCCGAGATGACTTCCACGACGAGACCCGTCCGTTCCCGCACGCTCCGCAGGAACCTCCGGCGGTCGGAGCTTTCCCGCACCGCGCTTGTCGCCACGGCGCGGTACTTCTCGACCCCGAGCTCCTTCAGGCTCGCCGCTACCGTGGTCAGGCTCTCCACGGCGGCGGAGGCAGCGTCCGGGCTTATGTGTCCTGTAGAGTACACCCCATGGCCGATCCGCACCGGGAAGCGCTTGTCCGACAGCGTGCGGGCAGGAACCTCCCCGTCCAGCTCCACCGCCAGGAAGCGGATCGCGTTGGTTCCGACGTCGACGGCGGCGACACGGAGGGGCACCTCGCCTACCGCTCCTCCAGTCTATGGTGCTTGATCACGCGGCCCTCGGTCATGTAGATGACGTCCTCGCCGATGTTGGTAGACAGATCCGCGATGCGCTCGAGGTTCGCCGCGATCTTCAGCACGCAGAGGCTGTTTTCAATGGTAAACGGATCATTTGTCATGGACGAGCTCATCCGCTCGAGGATGTCCGTGGCCCGCTGGTCCACCGAGGCGTCGGATTCGCAGACCTGCTGTCCGAGCTCCGCATCGTCGCTGATGAAGCTGCGCACGGCGCTGTCCACCATCCGGATGGTTTCGTCGAAGAGCGTCATGAGATCCGCGTCGGGCCGTATGGTGGACAGTCCGATGCTCTCGAGCGCTGCCTCCGCGATGTTCACGGCATGGTCAGCCATCCGTTCCAGGTCGTTCGTCATGCGGAGCACCATGAGGAGCGTGCGGAGCTCCCGCGCCATGGGCTGGTGCTGGGCGATGAGGGACGTGCACTCCTCCTCCAGCTCGACCTCCAGCTCGTTGGCGCGCGGCTCTTCATTGTTGACGAGAGCGCTCAGGACTTCCGGGGTCCGCTTGACCAGGGACGAGCGGCACTGCTCGATCATGTCCTCCACGAGCCGCGCGTAGGCTACCACGCGCGCCTTCAGGTCCTCGATCTGGGCGATGGGCATGAAAACTCCTATCCGAATTTGCCGGACAGGTACTCCTCTGTCCGCTTGTCCTTGGGAACCGTGAAGAGCTTGTTCGTCGGCCCGAACTCCACGAGCTCCCCGAGGTGAATGAACGCCGTATAGTCAGAGATGCGGGCTGCCTGCGGGATGTTGTGCGTGACCTGCACGATGGTGACCGATCCCTTCAGGGAAACGATCAGCTCCTCGATGGCCGCCGTGGCCTTGGGGTCCAGGGCGGAGGTCGGCTCGTCCAGGAGGATGATCTCGGGCTTCATCGCCAGCGCCCGCGCGATGCAGAGTCTCTGCTGCTGGCCGCCGGAGAGAAAGGTGCCGCGGCGATACAGGGCGTCCTTCACCTCGTCCCACAGCGTCACGCGGCGCAGCGTCTCCTCCACGATCCGGTCCCGGTCGGCGCGATCCATCCGGGCCCCGTTGAGCGTGTAGCCGGCAACGACGTTGTTGTAGATGCTCATCGTGGGAAACGGGTTGGGCCTCTGGAAGACCATGCCGATGCGCCGGCGCAGGAGGATGGGATTGAGCCGGTAGACGTCCTCCCCGTCCAGAAGCACTTCTCCGCTGACCTGCGCGTTGGCAGCGAGCTCGTGCATGCGGTTGATGCAGCGCATGAATGTCGTCTTCCCGCAGCCGGAAGGCCCCATGATCGCCGTGACCTTCTGCTCGGGGACGGCGAGAGACACGCTCTTGACGATGTCCTTACCGTCGAAGCCGGCGGTGAGCCCGCGCGTCTCCAGAATGACCTTTTCCGCTGTTAGAACTGAGTCTTCCATCTTGATGTTACCAGCTTGGTCACGAGATTCAGAGCGAGCACGAGGACGAGAAGAACAAAGGAGGCGCCCCAGGCGAGGGACTGCCATTCCGGATACGGGCTCGTCGCATAGTAGAAGATCGTCTGCGGCAGGGATGCCATGGGCTTGAGGATGTTCATCTCCATGTAGGGACTGCCGAAGGACGTGAACAGGAGGGGCGCGGTCTCCCCCGCGGCGCGGGCCACGGCAAGAAGCGTCCCGGTGATGATCCCGCTGAGCCCGGCGGGCAGGATCACTTTCAGGACGGTCCGCGGGTAGGAGACGCCGAGGGCCAGCGCGGCCTCCCGGAGGCTCAGCGGTATCATGAGCAGCGTCTCCTCGGTCGACAGCGTGATCACGGGAAGCATGATCATGGCGAGGGCGACGCCGCCGGAGAGGGCGGAGAAGTGCCCCAGGGGGCGCACCACCCAGACATAGGCGACGATCCCGATGACGATGGACGGAATGCCCATGAGGGTTTCCACCGACAGCCGCGTCACCCTGCCGAGGCCGGTCTTTGCGCTCTCCGAGAGAAAGACGCCGGCGAAGATGCCCAACGGGATGGAGACGACGGAAGCAACAATGATGAGGAGAATGGTCCCGACGATGGCGTTCGAGATTCCCCCTCCGGTCTCGCCGATGGGCTTGGGAAGCTCCGTCAGGAACTGCCAGTTGATCGACGAGGCGCCGCGCACGACGATGAAGACGAGGATGAGGATCAGCGGAACAGTGGCAGCGAGGGAAAGGACGAGCACGCCGGTCCGGAAAGCGGTATCCCCGCGGAGCCGGGCTCTCAGCTCGGCGTCCACCGTGCGTGTCTTGCTCACCAGCACGCCCGGGGTCGCCGGAGTGTCGTCGCCGGGCAGGCGCACGATCGTGTCGCCCATGTCACACTGCCTCCACCATGCGGTTGATGACGAGCTTCCCGAGGATATTGATCACCGTGCTGATCACGAACAGGAGAAGCGCGATCTCGATCAGGCTCGCCAGGTAGACGGTTCCCGTCGCCTCGGAGAACTCGTTCGCAATGAGACTCGCCATTGTATTGCCGGGTGCCAGGAGGTTCAACGTCAGTGAGTTGGAGTTCCCGATCACCATGGTGACCGCCATGGTCTCCCCGAGCGCACGGCCCAGGGAGAGAAAAACGCCGCCCAGGATGCCCGAGCGGGCATATGGGAGTGTCACTCTCCAGATGGTCTCAGAGGGAGTGGCGCCCAGGGACAAGGCCGCCTCCTTGAGGTCCATCGGAACGAGGCTGACCATCTCCCTCCCGATCGAGGCGGAGTACGGCAGCACCATGAAAGCCAGCAGAATCGCGGAGGTGAGGATTCCGACGCCGAAGGGCGGAACCCCGAGAATGATCTGCACTTCCCGGACGACCGGCACGAGGAAAAACAGCCCGATGAATCCGTAGACGATGGACGGGATACCGGCCAGGAGCTCCACCGCCGTTCTCATGACAGACGCGAAAACGCCCGTCTTGAAATACTCCCCCATGAGGACCGCGAGGGCGAGGGCCAGGACCGTTGCGATCACGAGAGCGATGAGAGACGTCAGGAGCGTGCCCACGACGAACGCCAGGGAATGGAAGGTGTTCGTCACGGGGTCCCAGTCGGCTCCGGTCAGGAAGCGGAATCCGTTGGCGACGAGCGCGGGCCGGGAGGACAGCAGAAGAGAAAGGAAGATCGCGATGAGCAGAACGCTCACCGCGATCCCTGCGAGATAGATCGCTGTTCGGAATGCGACGCTGGAACTACGGGGGTTGCGCATTCTCCCTCGCCTGGCCCTTGCTCCGCCAGTATCCTACATCCCGCCTTCCTTGAGCAACGGCTTTCCGTCGAACGTGACTGACTTGAGGATCGACTCGGCCTTGGAGACGACGTTCGCCGGCAGCGTGGCGTAGGACAGCGGCTCGGCGTACTTCTGGCCGTCGTGGGTCATCCACCACAGCATCTTGAGGAGAGCCTCTGCCTTGGCCTTGTCCTTGTGGTTCTCGTAGCTCTGATCCTTGTACAGGATGATCCAGGTGAAGGTGGCGATCGAGTACGCGTCGGCAACGGATGAATCGGTCAGGCTCATCTTGGTCACGTCCTCGGGAACAGGCACGTTGGCCGCCGCGCTCGTGGACGCGAGCGTGGCCTTGATCCAGTTGCCGCTCCTGTTCTTGACCTGGGCATAGGGCATGTTGTTCTGCAGGGCATAGATCAGCTCGACGTAGCCGAGGCTGCCGGGGAGCTGCTTCACGAGCCCCGCGACGCCCGGGTTCCCCTTGGCTCCGACGCCAGCCGGCCACTGGAGGGAGGTTCCGCTGCCGACCTTCTCCTTCCATTCGTCGGAAACCTTGCTGAGGTAGTCGCTGAACACGCCGGTGGTGCCGCTTCCGTCGGAGCGGTGAACGACGGTGATGTTCATGTCAGGGAGCTTCACGCCGGGATTCGCCCCGGTGATCCTCGGATCGCTCCACTTCTTGATCTTGCCCAGGAAGATGTCGGCCACGACGTCCCCGGTGAACTTCAGCTCGGGATTGCCCGGCAGGTTGGACGTGAGAACCACCGCGCCGGCAACCATCGGGACGTGCACGATTGCCGCCGGAGCCCCCGCCAGGTCCTTCTCCGTCATGATAACGTCGGTCGCTCCGAAATCGACGGTGCGGTTCTTGAGCTGGCTCTGCCCGCCGCCGGAGCCGATTGCCTGGTAGTTGACCTTGGTTCCGAACTCTTTCGAATACTGGTCGAAGAGCTTGGTGTACAGCGGCGCCGGGAACGTGGCGCCCGCGCCGGTGAACTCGAATGACTGCGCAAAGGCCGCTCCCGCGAGTGCGCTGACCATGACAGCCGTTGCCAGGACCCTGTGGAATCTCATCGTTTTCCTCCTTCAGTGGATAGAGACACGCGCGTCAAAACGCACGGCCAATGTTCGGAGAGCACGTTAGCCGCGGGTGAAGGTTTTGTTAATTTCCTGTTAATTCCTGCGAGTGGTCTCGGCGGGAAGGCGAACGATGAATCGCGTGCCCCGCCCCGGAGCGCTTTCGACGGCGACGTTCCCGCCGTGGCTCTGGGCGATGTGTTTCACAATGGAGAGACCGAGCCCGGTGCCGCCGAGCTTGCGGGAGCGCGACTTGTCCACAACGTAGAACCGCTCGAACAGCCGCGGAATGTGCTCGTCGGCGATGCCGATCCCGGTATCGGAGACCTCGATCCGCAGCCAGCCGTCCTCGTCGGTGGACACGGTGACCGTGACGCCTCCGGTGTCGGTGAACTTCAGGGCATTGTCCAGGAGGTTCACGAGCATCTGCTCCAGGAGAAACGAATCCGCATGGAACGGAGGGAGGGAACCGGGGAATGAGACGTGCAACGCAAGCCCCTTTGCCTGGGCGCGCGGCGTGAAGATGGCAGTGACGTCATCGACGATCCGCCGCATGTCCACCGGCTCGCTTGCGGGCTCGGCGCCGCGGGCCTCGAGCTGGGAAAGGAGGAGCAGGTCCTCCACGATGGCCGACATCCGCTCGGCGTTGCGCCGGATGGCGTCCACCCAGCGCGCCGATTCCCCCTCCACCTCGTCCTCCAGCATCTCCAGGGATCCGCGGATGGAGGTGAGCGGCGTGCGAAGCTCATGGGACGCGTTGACGACGAAGTCCCGTTTCACGGTTTCCAGCCGTCGGATGTCGCTGGTGTCCGTAAGAACCACGATGAGCTCGTCCCGGCCCGCCATGCGCTGGATGGTACAGAGGAGCCACCCTTCCCCGCAGGCCACCTCCTCCGACCTCCGCTCTCCGGTGGACCGCGCGTCCTGGAGCAGCTCGGTCAGGCGGGGGGCGCGCACCAGCTCCCAGAGGGTCTTTCCCTCCACCGGAGCAGCTCCGGCGAGATCGATGAACCCCCGGTTGGCTCGCAGGATGCGCCCGCCCCTGTCCAGAAGGACGATTCCCTGCTGGACGGAAGAGAAGATCCCGTCCAGCTCCTGGGAGCGACGGGCGCTCTCCTGGAAAAGCTCCTGCACGCGCTCTCCCATCGCATTGAAGCCCTCGGCGAGCCCTCTCATCTCGTCTCCGCGCCGCAGGTGCAGCCGCGCTCCGAAGTCTCCCGTTGCGAACCTCGCCACCGCGCCGGCAAGATCGCGCAGAGGCGACAGGACGGCCTTCGCGAATGCGAGCGCGCTCAGGAGTCCGGCCACGAGGAGGCACGCGGCAAAAATGAACACGGCCTCCTCCTGCCGCGGGTACGCCGCCTCCAGCTCCGCCCGGGGGGCGCTTGCGCGCACCACACCCCGCACCTGGCCGTTGACGAGCACCGGCACGGCGACGTACACGTTCCAGCGTTTCACCGTGCTGGAAAGCCGGGCGGAGACGCCGCGCTCCCCGAGCAGCGCCTGCGCAACCTCGGGGCGAAGGGAATGGTTTTCCATCTTCGCCGGGTCTTCTTCGGAATCCGCCAGGACCACTCCGCGGGCGTCGATCAGCGTGATGCGGTCATGACCTTCCTGCGCCATGGCATCCGCCAGGGCCTGCAGCTCGGCACTCCTGCCCCGTGCCATGAGCGGCGCGGCGGCGGCCTTCGCCGTCAGCGCGGCCTCCTCCAGCGCGCGGGCAAACGAATCGAACGTCATCCGGCGGACCACCGAGACGGTGAAGACGAGAAAGGCGGCAATGATGATGGCGCACAGCACCGCGAGACCGCGAAAGACCCGGCTCAGCAGAAGACGCTTCACCTGCCCTCCGGTGCCGCATCAGCGGCGGCGAGCTTGTAACCGACGCCTCGGACATTCACGATCCGTGACCCGCGCGCGCCGAGCTTGTCCCTCAGGTGCTTCACGTGAACGTCCACGGACCGGTCGGTCACGTTCTTCTCGTTGCCCCAGAGGTGATCGAGGATCTTCTCCCGGGAAAAGACCCAGCCGATGCGGGAGGCAAGGAGCTGGAGGATACGGAACTCCGCCTGCGTCAGGTCCAGCCGCTTGCCGTCCGCCAGCACTTCCACCGTGTCGCCGTCGATGAGCAGCCGGCCTCCCGCGTCGATGCGCGACCGGGCGGACTCCGGGGCGGACCGGCGCAGAACGGCTTTCACGCGGGCCGCCAGCTCCTTCGGAGAGAACGGCTTCACGACGTAGTCATCCGCGCCCAGTTCCAGCCCGCGGATGCGGTCCGCTTCACCGGCCCGGGCGGTGAGCATGATCACGGGGATGGAAGCGAGGCTGCTGTCGGCGCGAAGGCGCCGACAGATCTCGAATCCGTCCGCGTCCGGCAGCATGAGATCCAGCACGACGAGATCCGGCCGGCCGGACCGAAGAGAGGCGAAGAAGCCCTTCGCGTCCGCGTGCTCGCGGACCTGGTAGCTCTCCTTTGTCAGCCCGACGGCAACCAGCGCCCGGATGTCATCTTCGTCCTCGACAACGGCAATGACTTCGTTCATCACCTGGGAATGTACGGCAAACGGCACAAGGGAGCAATCCCCACGGCGCCCCGGGGGGCTTCTCAGAGCACGCGGGCGAACCCCGGCACTTTCTTCAGCGCGAGGGTGAGGAGCACGATGAGAAATCCGCGGCAGCGCGAGACGAACAGGAGCCGTCTATGCACGGCCGGCCAGTTCCCGCCAGCGGTAACAGCTCACCAGGTGATCATTGACGATACCCACGGCCTGCAGGTGCGCATAGACGATCGTGGAGCCGAGGAACTTGAAGCCGCGCTGCTTCAGCTCCTTCGAAATGCGGTCGGAGAGAAGCGTTCGGGGCGGGATGTCGGAGAGGGAGCGGCGGTGGTTGACCACCGGCACGCCGTCGGTCCAGTCCCAGAGCCACGCGTCGAAGCTGCCGAACTCACGCGCAATCCGGAGGAACAGCCGCGCGTTGGAGATGGACGCCTCGATCTTCGCCCGGTTGCGCACAATCCCCGCGTCCCCAAGCAGGCGCTGAACGTCGCGCGCCCCGAAGCGCGCCACGCGCGCGGGATCGAACCCGCGGTACGCGGCGCGATACGCGTCGCGCTTGGAGAGAATGGTCCGCCACGACAGCCCGGCCTGCGCGCTTTCCAGGACAAGGAACTCGAACTGCCGCTGATCGTCGTGCACGGGACAGCCCCACTCCTCGTCGTGGTAGCGGACCATCCGTTCGTCGGCGGACTCCCAGCCGCAGCGTTTCTTTTCCGTCATCGTGACGTGCCTCCCCCGTGCTCGGCGCAGAACCAGTCGATGAGCCGCCGCGCCACCGTCATGCGGTCCGGGATGCGGGGCAGGGCATCCGCGGTGTACCAGCCGGCGTCCTTCAGCTCCGTCCCGTCCACCACGATCTCCCCGCCGGCGTGTTCCGCGGTGAAGGCGATCATGAGGGAATGGGGGAAGGGCCACGGCTGGCTCGCGAAGTAGCGGAGGTTCTTCACCTCGACGCCGGCCTCCTCGCGGATCTCCCGGTGGACGCACTCCTCGAGCGTCTCCCCGGGCTCCACGTAGCCGGCGAGCACGCTGTACAGTCCGGGCGGAAAACGCGCAGCACGGGCGAGGAGGATGGATGGGCCGCGCACGACAGCCACGATGACCGCGGGTGAAATACGCGGGTAGCTCAGGCTTCCACAACCGGGGCACTCCCGCGCCCGTTCTCCAGGGCGCGGGACCGTTGGCGTGCCGCATGCACCGCAGAACCGGTGAGACCGGTCCCACTCGATGATCTCCAGTGCCCGGGCGGCAACGGCGAAGAAGCCCATCGAAATGCCGTCGAACAGGGACCGCAGTCCCTCGAAGCTCCAGCCTTCCGGAGCGGGAACGCTCAGCGGAACACCCACCGCGCGGCACGGGTGGCCGTCGATCGTGCCCAGAACGTGCGAGCTGCCGCCGGGCAGGCCGAGGGCCTGGAGGTCCCGGGAGAAGGGCACGGCCAGCCCGCCGTCCCCGCGCGAGACGAGGAGGCTGCTGCCCTGGCATGCAAGCCAGAATCCGGGCCGTTCGTCGTCAGCTCCGGCACCGATGCCGGGCGCAAACTGCTCGAATGAGGAGAGGAGCCCTGCTGGTTCAGAATGGCCCACCGCGCAAAGGTAGCAGGAATGGCTTCCCATGAAAAGTGACTCATTGTGAGTCAAAATACCGCATGATGTTTCCTAATGAATCAAAGTGACTCAGAAACGGACCTCTCCGTGGAGACCCAAGCCGGCCCAATAGTTCACGCAATTCTTTATTAAAAAAACACTTATGAAGACTTCTGCTAGATTGGCATGGTTCGTGCATAATAAGGTCGGGATTCATG
>Ga0335070_10007153_pt1 | contig 13097 bp, 13 predicted proteins | sample Lox_Sample_13_FD_206722 | JGI IMG/M metagenome (GOLD analysis project Ga0335070, IMG submission 206722) | Soil microbial communities from Loxahatchee National Wildlife Refuge, Florida, United States - Lox_Sample_1.3 | ecosystem: Environmental > Terrestrial > Soil > Wetlands | place: USA...
TCCACCGGACGCGACGTGAGCGACTGGGTGCGCTCGATCGAACGTCTCGAGTACCGGGTCAGCCACGATCCGCTCACGGACCTGCCCAGCCGCGCCCTGTTCCTCGATCGCCTGGAGCACGCGCTGGCCTATGCCTCGCGGCGAACCGAGGCTTTCGTCGTGGCCTATCTGGACATCGACCGCTTCAAGGAGATCAACGATTCGATCGGCCACGCGGCCGGAGATGTCGTGCTGAAGGAAGTGGCCCGCCGGCTCAAGGCCTGCGTCCGCGCGGGGGACACGGTGGCGAGGCTGCACGGCGACGAGTTCGCGATCATGCTGGATGTGGGCCTGGCCGCCGCGGCTGGGGGCGTGCTGGACAAGATCGTTGCCGAGTTCAGATCGCCGCTGCGTGTCGACGACCGCATCGTCCCGGTCACCGTGAGCATCGGCGCCTGCCCCTACCCGCTGGGCGGGAAGGACAGCCAGACGCTGCTGCGGCGCGCCGACGGTGCCATGTACCAGGCCAAGAGCGCGGGCGGCAACTGCTGGCGAATCTTCTTCGGTAGGGACAAGGACGGTGCTGCGAGCAAGACCGGCGCAGCAAAAGCACGCAATGGGACCTCGGGCAACGGTCGCGCGGGACCCAGGCGAGCAGCATGATCGGCGTTGGGTTGGGTCAACTCGCCCGCGAGCACGCGTGTCACCCGAAACCATGGTCGCCGGTGACGCGCGCATCCCTCAACCGACCGCCACGGCTGGAACAGCTTTAGGCCGGGCGATCGACCACGTTGTCGTCTTACGCCAGGGAGCTGCTTATGTCGTTGCACGCCATACCCGAACTGACCAAGACGCATGACGAGCTCGCGAGTTCCGTGACCCTCGGCGAGCTGGCCGAGCTGCTGCACGCGCCGTTACCGATACAGGCGCGGCTGGCCGCCGCTCGCGTCGGACTGCACCGCCCGGCGCCGCGTACGGTGTTGTACCGCTCGGGAGATCGGTTCGACTCGTTCTACGTGGTTCTCTCAGGGATGCTCAAGCTCACAGCGGCCGACGACAGTGGGTTCGAGCAGGTGTTCGCGTTTGTCGCTCCGGGGGAGACCGCCGGTCTGGACGGGTTCGAGGACGGCAGTCACGGTGTGGATGCTACCGCGCTCGGTGCAGTCGAGGTGGCATCGGTTCCGTTGACTCAGCTGCAGAGGGTGGCGCAGCTTGCAGGAGAGCACGAGCTGGCCAATCAGCTGGTCCGCCGCATCCTTGCGCAGGCCACGGTGAAGGACGCTGGTTTGCTTCGTCTGCTGGAGACGCTGGATCCGCGGTGCCGTATCGCAGCCTTCCTCTTGTCACTGCTCACGCGGCTCGGGCGAGTCTACAGCGAACCGGTGGGGGCCGAGCTTCCCATGACCGATCGCGAGATCGGCAGCTATCTGCGGCTCTCGCCCGAAGCCGTCGGTAGCGTGCTGCGCGATTTCGTCGAGGCAGGGCTAGTGCATCTCAACGGACGAAGCGTATCGCTGGCGAGCCGCAGCAGCCTGGCCGCAGTGGTCGACGAGGGAAGGTGGAGCCCCGGCTACCATGCAGTCGCATTGCATTGAGCTCACGCTCACGGCGCTCAGGCCTTGAAGCTCGCCGCAACCGCCGCCGTTTCCCGCGCCAGCAGGAACTGATCGCTGGTAACCGCGACGAACTGCGCGCCCTGCCCGATCCACCTCTTCGCGTCGGCCTCGTTGAAGTTGAGCAGTCCCGGCGCCTTGCCGGTGGCCTTGATGCGGGCGATTGCCTCGCCGATCGCCTGCTGCACGTCCGGGTGTCCGGGGTTGCCGAGGTGCCCGAGGTCGGCTGCGAGATCCTGCGGGCCGACGAACAGCCCGTCCACGCCGTCGATGGCCGCCATCTTTTCGACGCGGTCGATGGCGGCGCGCGTCTCGATCTGCAGCAGAAGGCAGATGTTGTCGTCGGCCTGCCGGAAGAAGTCCTTGACCCGCCCGAAGCGGTTGGCCCGGGAGTTGGCCGACACTCCGCGCACGCCGCGTGGCGGGTAACGCACCGCCGCGACCGCGCGCCGCGCCTCCTCCTCGTTCTGCACGTAAGGCAGCAGCAGGCTCTGCACGCCAACGTCGAGTAAGCGCTTGATCAGGACGGTGTCGTTCCACGGCGCGCGCACCAGCACGCTGCACGGGTATGCAGCCGCCGCGTGCAGCTGGTGGTGCACTTGCGGCAAGTCGTTGGGCGCGTGCTCCATGTCGATCAGGATCCAGTCGAAGCCGGCGCTGGCGCAGATCTCGGCGGAAGCGTGGCTGGCGAGGCTGACCCAGCAGCCGGTCTGCACCCTGCCGGCCCGCAGGTTCTGCTTGAGGCGATTGACGGGGAATTCCATTTCAGAGGACAGAGGACCGAAGACAGGGGACTGAAAAAGCCGGGACGTTTACAGCAAGCCTCGGGCGTCGGAGAATGTCGCGCACCGTTACGCGGGAAGCTGCCATCATGCCACCAATCGCCTTTCAGGGTGTGTACCCGATCCTCGCCACCCCCTTGCAGGACGACGAGAGCCTCGATCTGGAGTCCCTGGACCGGATGATCCGCTTCATGGCCCGTGCCGGCGTCGACGGGGTCACGGTGCTCGGCGTGCTCGGCGAGGCTAACCGCATGCTGGACGGCGAGCGCGAGCAGGTGATCCGCACCGCGGTCAAGGCGGCGCAGGACCGGCTGCCGGTCATCGTCGGCACCAGCCACAGCGGCACCCGCGCAGCGCTGGCGCTGAGTCAGATGGCACAGGAGCTCGGCGCGCAGGCAGTGATGGTCACGCCGCACGCGGAAGCGGTACCCAGCGACGAGCGCGTGTTCGAGTACTACAAGACGATCGCCGGCGGCATTCGCATCCCGGTCGTGCTGCAGGACCATCCGGCGTCGACCGGCGTCCACATGGGCGTGCCGCTCATGCTGCGCCTGGTCGCGGAGTTACCGGGCATCGCTGCGCTGAAGGAGGAAGCCGTCCCCACCGCCCCGAAGATCCGCGCCCTGCTGCAAGGCATGACCGCGCGCAAGGTGCCGATCCTCACCGGGCTGGGGGCGCTCTACGCGCAGTTCGATCTGGAGGCCGGCTCCGCAGGATTCAACACGGGCTTCGCCTTCCCGGAGGCGCTGATGGCAATGGTGGAGGCGGCCAGGTCGGGCGACTGGGGGACGGCGCGCGCGCTGTACACGCGCTTCCTGCCGCTGATCGTGTTCGAGCAGCAGCCTGGCGTCGCGATCCGCAAGGAGATCCTGCGTCTGCGGGGACTGCTGGCGAGCAGCCGGGCACGCCACCCGGGGGCAAGCATCCAGCCGGCCGTCGCCGAGCAACTGCGCCGCCTTATCGAGCAGGTGCTGCCGGGGCGGGACATTACGCAGCCGATCACGCCGTAAGCGGCTGCCGACCCGCGCCGCTCAATAGGTTTCCAGCTCCGACGCCCGCCGCTCGAAGGCCCGCAGCAGGCAGGGCACGTCGTTGCAGGCGTCGCGCACGTTCTTGCGCCACTCCTCCTGCTCCCGGATCAGGGCTTCCTTGTCGCTCGTGCGGTTGAAGGCGTCGCGAAACGCCATCGACATGATCTCGTCAGCGGTGGAGACGCGGTCGTTGGTGCAGATCAGCCACTCCACGCCGGACTTGTCGGGCTTGGAGCAGTTCACCGCGCCCCAGACGCAAGCGTTCGCCACGAGCGTGCAGACGAACAGGATCGACTTCATCGGCTGGCCCCCCGAACTTGGAGAATGTTACCAGCGGCCTCGGAATCAGGAGCTCAGAAACCCGCGGATCAGCGCGTTCACGCGGTCCGGCTGCTCGTGAACTACCCAATGCGAGCCGTCGGGGATGCGCTCCACGCGCAGATCGGACACCAGTTCCTCGAGGCCATCCAGGTTGCCGGGCAACAAGGCTTCGTCGCGTTCCCCCCAGATCACCAGCGTCGGCACGGACACTCGGAAAGCATCCGGGTTGATTGCCGGAATCGCCGAGCCGGACTCGTCGGGCGGATGCAGCGGCGATGCGCGGTAGTAGTTCAAGCCGCCGGTCAGCGCACCGGGCTGCGTCCATGCGTCGAGGTAGGCGCGGTGATCTTGCTCCGACGCACGACCTCCGTTCGCGGCCCAGGCATCGAGCGTCATCCTGCGCAGGCGCTGGCAGTGGTTCTCGGACAGCACGCGCTCCGCCTTGTCGCTGCGAAACAGGTTCATGTAGGCGCTGGCGCGCTGCTGCGCCGGGTTGTCGCGCAGCTCGCGCGCGAACGTAACCGGGTGCGGCGCGTTGACGATCACCAGCTTGTCCAGTCTGCCCGGATGCGCCGCGGCGAAGTTCCACGCCACCGCTCCGCCCCAGTCGTGCGCCACGAGGACGAAGCGCTCGTGGCCCATATGATTCGCGAGCTGCCGCAGGTCCTCCACCAGATGCCGGGCTTTGTACGCAGCCACCTCCGCCGGTTTGGCGGAGAGGTTGTAGCCGCGCATGTCCAACGCGACTGCAAGGTGGTCGCGCCCGAACTCCGCGAGCTGATCCTTCCACTCGTACCAGAACTCGGGGAAGCCGTGCACGAACAGGATCAGCTTCCCGCTGCCCTCCGATACTGTGTGCAGACGGATGCCGTTGGGCAGGTCGGCAAGAGCGGACTTCACGCCGCCTCCTCGAGCTTCGTCATGCCACCGCCACCGGCTCGAGCCGGCCGTCGACGAGCTTCGGCACGACATCCAGCACGCCGAGCTGCGCGGCGTACTTCACCTCGTGCGTCAGACCCCGCTCCTGCATCATCTTGCCCACCCGGCAACGCAACAGCGCGCTCTCCGGAGCTTCGCTGCGGAACAGCGCCCGCGCAGCCCAGGCGGCATCGGAGAAATCGCGCTGCTCGCCCAGCTCGCGCGCGATCAGGTCCACGAAGTACCCGGCGCCGTACATGTCCTCCAGGTTCGGGTTACCCATTGACCCCGAGCATACGACCAGGATCGTGCCCTCGGGGTGCGTGCGCGCGATATGCTTGACCACCGCGTCGGCGTTGAGCAGCGCGCCGGCGAAGACATGATCTCCGGCGGACGCCTCCTTCAGCGCGACGGTCCCGTTGGTGGTGGCGTAAATCACGGTCCGGCCCCGCACGTCGTGCTCGAGCAGGGCGAGCGGCGTGGGCGGTGCGAAGCCTTCTATGACGTCCGCAAACAGCTCGCCGGAGAGCAAGTGGTCCTTGCGGCCCAACCGCTTCGCCTCCTCGCGCGCATGCTGCTCGTTGAGCGTGGGGATCACTTCGGTCGCGCCGTGCGCCAGCGCGGTGATCATGGTGGAGGTGGCGAACAGCACGTCGAGCACGATGACCACCTTGCCTTCCAGCTTGACCATGTCCAGGTCCTGCCGGCGGAACAGCACGTGTACCTTGTGATGGAGCCGGACCAGCATCAGCCGCGCGCCTCTCCGGGCTGACGGCGCGCGAACATGCCGTAGCCCTCCATCGTCATGACCAGTTCGTCGTTCTGGTTGTAGACCTCCCAGCGCGTCTTCACCACCCCCATGTTCGGGCGGCTGCCGGAGGCGCGGGACTCCAGCACGGTACGCTGCCCTCTGATGCGATCCCCCGGGCGCACCGGCTTGAGCCAGCGCACGTTATCCACTCCGGGCGAGCCCAGGCTGGCCGCCTTGCTCAGGTAGGAGTCCACCATCATGCGCATTACCAGCGCCACAGTATGCCAGCCGCTGGCGATCAGCCCGCCGTACATCGAGGCCCTGGCCGCCGCCTCGTCGATATGGAACGGCTGCGGGTCGTACTTGGAGGCGAACTCGATCGCCGCGTCCCGCTCGACCAGCGCCTCGCCCATGGGCGCGGTATCGCCGACCTGGAAGTCTTCCCAGAACATCGTGTGCTGCGTCATGTGTGAACCGGCTTTCTGCGTGAAGGGCAACGGCTGCCCGGAGGGCGGATTCTAACCGCGCCGCATGACCGTACAGGGCGGTGCGCCGCTCCACGACCGCTAGTCGACCTCGACGGCCGCGCCCAGGGTCGGGCCGATCTCGTCGTGGATCACCAGGTCGGCCAGATCGTCCTGTTCGGTCGGCTCGCGGTTGACGATCACCAGGCGCGCCCCGTTGCGCTTCGCGACGCGCGGGAACTCGGCGGCCGGATAGACTACCAGCGACGAGCCGAGCACGACGAACAGGTCGCAGGCCAGGGTCTCGCTCTCGGCCAACTGCATCTGCCGCAGCGGCATGGCCTGGCCGAACGAGATAGTCGCGGTCTTGACCATGCCACCGCAGACGCGGCACACCGGCAGCGTCTGCTCGCGCTCGAAGGCGGCGAGGATCGGGTCGAGTTCGTGTCTCAGACCGCAGTCGAGACAGGCGGCATAGGTGCTGTTGCCGTGCAGCTCGACAACGCGCTCTTCGGGCACGCCGGCGCGCTGGTGCAGCCCGTCGACGTTCTGCGTGATCACGCCGGCGCATACGCCATCGGCTACCAGCTTCGCCACGGCGCGATGCCCGCGGTTGGGCTCGGCAGCGCGCATCGTCCGGTCGCTGGCCAGCCTGCGGCGCCAGGCCTCGTGCCGCAGCGGTTCCGAAGCAACGAAATCCTGGAAATCGATCGGCCGCATCTGCGTCCACAGCCCGCCGGGGCTGCGGAAATCCGGGATGCCCGACTCGGTGCTGATGCCGGCGCCAGTGAAGCACACTGCGCGCCGGGCCTCGCGTAGAAGGCCGGCCAGCCGAGCGACCGAGTCGTGCATGTGGACGCCTCGCACGCGGTGCTAGGAACCAGCCGCGAGCAGCCGGCGGGAACAGGCGGTGACGGTGCCGGGCGCCAGAGCCATGCGTGGAGGCGCTGCGCTCAACGATCTTGCTTCTTGTCGCCGTACCGATACCACCCGCGGCCGGCCCGCTTGCCGTTATACCCCGCCTGCACCATCTGTTTGAGCAACGGGCGCGGGAGGAAGCGCTCGCCGTACGCGCCTTGGAGGATGTTTTCCACCTGCAGCGACAGGCTGAGCTGAGTCGCATCCATCAGCTCGAAGGGCCCGATCGGATGTCCGAGCCCGAGCTTGCACGCAAGGTCGATGTCCTCCGGCGTGGCCACGCCTTCCTCCACCAGCCTCACCGCTTCGATCATGAACGCGTGCAGCACCCGGTTGACCGCGAAGCCGACCACGTCCTTGACCCGGACGGGGGTCTTGCCGGCTTCGCGGCACACTGCGAGTGTAGTCTCGATCGTGGTCTCGTCGGTGTCGAGCCCCGGAATCACTTCCACCAGCTTCATGCGCGACACCGGCGAGAAGAAGTGCGTGCCGAGGAAGCGGCGCCGCCGGTCCGCCTGGACATGCGAGGCCAGCCCCGAGATCGAGATACTCGACGTATTGCTGGCCAGGATGCACTGCGGCGGGCAGATCCCGTCGAGGGCGCGGAAGGTTTCCGCCTTCACCCGCTCGTCCTCGAACACCGCCTCGATCACCATGTCCCGGTCGGCGTAGGACGCGAGGTCGCGCGCCGGTCGGATGCGCGCCAGGGCCTGGCGCTCCTGATCGGCAGAGTAGAACCCTCTTTGCACGCCTTTCTGGAGAATCTTCGCGAGATTGTCTCGCGCGCGTGCGACGTTGGCTTCGTTCGTGTCACTGAGCAGGACATCCTTGCCGGCCAGTGCGAACACCAGCGCGATCTCGGAGCCCATCAGGCCTGCTCCCACCACGCCCATCTTCTGGATCGTCACGACGAATCACTCCTCCTGGTTCAGCAGCTGCCCGGCGCACCGGCCGCGATCAGCAGCGCATCGACCTGCTTGTACCCTAGCGCCCGGGCATAGCACACCGGCGTGCGACCGTCCCCCATCGGCACACCGGGATCGGCACCCGCATCGAGCAGCAGCACCAGCACCTCCGCGTCGCCCTTGCGCACCGCCTCGGTGAGCGCGGTCGACCCCGCGCTATCGCGCGCGTTAGCGTCCGCACCTGCTTTCAAGAGCAAGGCGACCATCGGCGCGCTGCTGTTCAGCGCGGCTGCCATCAGCGGGGTCACGCCGCCGCCGTGCTCGCCGCCGTTGGGCTTCGCACCCTTCTCGATCAGCTTCTTGGCGATCTCGACGTAGCCGTACGTCGCCGCGTGGAACAGCGGCGGCCGGCCCTCGAAACCGCGTACCTTGTCGGCGTTCACATCGGCGCCTTGTGCAATCAGCCGATCAACCTCCGCCGGCCGATTGCGCCGCACCGCCAGGATCAGCTGCTCTTCCAGGGACTGCTGCGCACAAGCGGCCACCAGCGCTGCCACAAGCGCCAGCAGCAGGCGCCTCAAACCAGCTGCTTCCACTTCTTCTTGGGTTGGGCCGGCTCGAGGATGGTCTCCCGCACTTCGGCCGCAAACCGCTCGAGATGATGGTCGCTGTTGCCGAACGCGGTATCGATCGCGGTGAGCCGCTTGACGTAGTGCCCCACCGCCAGCTCGTCGGTCATGCCCATCCCGCCGTGCAGCTGGATCGCCTGCTGTCCGACGAAGCGCCCGGCGCGCCCGATCAGCTCCTTCGCCGCCGACACCGCGCGGCGCCGCTCCGCGTAGTCCGAGGAGTCGACCTTCACCGCGGCCAGCATGGCCATCGATCTGGCGTTCTCGTAATGCATGAGCATGTCCACCATGCGATGCTGCAGCGCCTGGAACCGCCCGATCGGCACGCCGAATTGCTCGCGCGTCTTGAGGTAGGCCAACGTCAGGTCAGTGAGCGCCCCCATGCAGCCCACCGCCTCCGCGCACAGCGCAGCCACCGCACGGTCTGCCAGCAGCTCGAGCAGCGGGTAAGCGCTGTCGATCGACCCGATCAGCGACTCCGGGCTGATGGTGACATTGTCGAACGTCACTTCCGCCGCCCGCATGCCGTCGTAGGTGGGATAGTCGCGCCCGGCGACGCCTTCCTCGGCCGGGTTGACGAAGAACAGCGAGATGCCTGATTTCGCGTCTGTCGCCCCACTGGTGCGCGCGGTGACGATCAGCAGGTCCGCGATCGCACCGTGGATCACCACGGACTTGCCGCCGCTGATCACCCACATCCCCCCTTCCTGGCGCGCCGTGGTTTCGACCCGATGCAGGTCGAAGCGCGAGCCCGGCTCGGTATGCGCGAAGGCGAACTTCATCGACCCGTCGGCGATGCGCGGCAGCAGGATCTGGCGCTGTGCGGCGCTGCCGGCGAGTGCGATGGCGCCGGCGGCGAGCACGGCGTTGGCGAGATAGGGCTCCAGGACGAGCGAGCGTCCGAATGCCTCCATCACGATCATCAGGTCCACGGCATTGCCGCCGAAACCGCCGAACTCCTCGGGGACAGGCAGCGCCAGCAATCCCATGGACGAGAACCCTTCCCACGCCGTCGGGCTGAAGCCCGCGTGGTTGGCCAAGATGTCGCGCCGCTGCTCGAAGCCGTAGTTCTTCGCCAGGAACTTCTCCAGGGAGTCCTTCAGCAGTTGCTGCTCTTCGGTGTAGTTGAAGTCCATTTGCGTTCGCCTCGATCGAAGCGGGCCGATGCTTGCCGTTCAAAGCCCCAGTATGTGCTGCGCGATGATGTTGCGCTGGATCTCGTTGGAGCCGCCGTAGATGCTGGTCTTGCGGAAGTTGAAGTACCGGGCTGCGAGCGGCGCCGCATAGTCCGGGCCGACCCGCTCGCCGAGCCAGTGATCGCTCCACTGCGCGGGCAGGTAGGGCAGCGCGTACGGGCCCACCGCCTCCATCATCAGCTCGGTGAGCGCCTGCTGGATCTCGGTGCCCTTGATCTTGAGCATCGACACCTGCGCCCCGGGCGGCTTGCCCTCCTCCTCCGCGGCGAGCATGCGCAGGTTGGTGATCTCGAGCGCCATCAGATCGATCTCGACGCGGGCGATCTTGTCGCGGAAGCGCGTGTCCTCGATCAACGGGCGCCCGCCCTGCACCTCCTGCGAGGCGATGTACTTGAGCGCCTTCAACTCGCGCTTGGATGCGCCCACGCCAGCGATGCCGCTGCGCTCGTGCGACAGCAGGAACTTGGCGTAGGTCCAGCCGCGATTTTCCTCGCCCACCAGGTTCTCCACCGGCACCTTGACGTTGTCGAACCAGACTTCGTTGACCTCGTGCCCGCCGTCCAGCGTGATGATCGGCCGCACCGTGACGCCCGGGGTGCGCATGTCGATCAGCAGGAAGGAGATGCCTTCCTGGCGCTTGCCGCCGCTGGCGGTGCGCACCAGGCAGAAGATCATGTCCGCATGCTGGGCCAGCGTGGTCCAGGTCTTTTGGCCGTTGACGATGTAATGGTCTGCCTGGCGCTCCGCCCGGGTCTTGAGCGAGGCCAGATCCGATCCGGCGCCCGGCTCGGAGTAGCCCTGGCACCACCAGTCCTCGCTGGACAGGATGCGCGGCAGGTAGTGTTGCTTCTGCCACGGGCTGCCGAACGCGATGATCACCGGCCCGACCATATTCACGCCGAAGGGCAGCACGCGCGGGGCGCCCGCTTCGGCGCACTCCTCATCGAAGATGTGGCGCTGCACTGGCGTCCAGGCGAGGCCGCCGTATTCGACCGGCCAGCCCGGCGCCATCCAGCCGCGCTGGTGCAGGATCTTCTGCCAGCGCACATAATCCTCCTTGCCGAGTTCTTTGTGCTCCAGCACCTTGCGGCTGATGTCTTGCGGCAGGTCGGCGCGGACGAATGCGCGCACTTCGTCGCGGAAAGCCTGCTCTTCAGGGGTGTAGTTGAGGTCCATGGCGATGTCAGGATCGGGGGCAGGAAAGGACCCGGCGTACGGCAAGGGCAGGATACGGCAATCGCCTCGCAGCGGCAACGACTCGGCGGCGAATGGCGGTTGCAACCGCCCGAGGGCTATAATTTCGGCCTCGGCGACCTCCAGCCGGAGCGCCCCGATTTCCCTCGTCAGGAGGCCTCATGGGTACCCGCGAACAGGAGTTGCTGGCTCAGCTCAACCTCGAACCGCTGTGGATCCCGTTCACGGCGAACCGCCAGTTCAAGTCCCAGCCGCGGCTGCTGGTGGCGGCGAAGGACATGCACTACACGGCCCACGACGGCCGCCAGATTCTGGACGGCATCGCCGGCTTGTGGGCGGTGAATGCCGGCCACTGCCGCGCGCCGATCGTCGAAGCCATCAAGAAGCAGGCGGAGAGCCTGGACTATGCCACCGGCTTTCAGATGCACAGCCCCGGGCCGTTCCTGGCTGCCGAGCGGCTGGTGCAGATCACGCCCCAGGGCATGGACCACGTGTTCTTCGTCAACTCGGGTTCCGAGGCGGTGGACACGGCGCTCAAGATCGCGCTCGCGTACCACCGCGCCCGCGGCGAAGGCACCCGTACCCGGCTGATCGGCCGCGAGCGCGGCTACCACGGCGTAGGCTTCGGCGGCATCTCGGTCGGTGGCATGACGGCCAATCGCAAGACCTTCAGCGGCAACCTGCTGCCCAGCGTGGATCACCTGCCGCACACGCACAACCTGGAGCAGAACGCCTTCTCGCACGGGCAGCCTGAATGGGGCGCGCACTTCGCCGATGACCTGGAGCGCCTGGTCGCGCTGCACGACGCGTCGAACATCGCGGCCGTCATCGTCGAGCCGGTAGCCGGCTCCACCGGCGTGCTGATTCCGCCCCAGGGCTATCTCCAGCGCCTGCGCGCGATTTGCGACAAGTACGGCATCCTGCTCATCTTCGACGAGGTCATCACCGGCTTCGGGCGCACCGGCAACGCCTTCGCCGCGCAGACCTTTGGCGTGACCCCGGACATGATCACCTGCGCCAAGGGGCTCACCAACGCGGCCGTCCCGATGGGCGCGGTGATCGTGAAGAAGGAGATCTACGACGCTTTCATGCAAGGCCCCGAGAGCGCAATCGAGCTGTATCACGGCTACACCTACTCGGGGCACCCGCTGGCCGCCGCTGCGGCGATCGCCACGCTGGACCTGTTCAAGGCCGAAGGCTTGTTCGAGCGCGCCGCCTCGCTCGCACCTTACTGGGAGGAGGCCGCGCATTCGCTGGAGGAACTTCCGCATGTCATCGACATCCGCAACATCGGGCTGATCGCCGGCATCGAGCTGGAGCCGATCCCAGGCAAGCCAACCGCGCGGGCATTCGAGGCATTCCTGCGCGCCTACCAGAAGGGCGTGCTCATCCGCACCACCGGCGACACCATCGCGCTGTCGCCCCCGTTCATCATCGAGAAGGGGCAGATCGACCAGCTCTTCGAGACGGTACGCGAGGTCCTCAAAACGTTGCCCTGACAACGGTGGCTACAGAGCGCACGGAGAACTCGCTCAAACCAGGCGTTGGCGCTCGGATCTGCGTGCTCTCCGCGGCTCAACCCCTTGCGACCTGAACTTCCACCCAGCGCAACCGCGATGAAGATCGTCATCGCCCAGATGCAGCACGAGACGAACACGTTCTCGCCGGTGCCCACGCCGTGGGAGGCGTTCGGCAACGCCGGTCCGTTCCTCGGGCGCGCTGCGTACGAAGCGATAAGGGGCACGCGCCTGCCGATGGCCGCGTTCATCGACCTCGCGGAGGCGGCTGGTGCGAACATCGCGACGCCGATCGCGGCCTGGGCCAATCCGAGCGGGCCGGTCGACGGGAAGGCCTACGATCGGATCTGCGCGCTGATCTGCGAGGAAGTCGCCAGGGGATGCGACGCCGTGTTCCTCGACCTGCACGGTGCGATGGTCGTCGCGGACCGCACCGACGACGGCGAGGGCACCCTGCTGGAGAAGGTCCGCGCGGTGGCGCCGACCGTCCCGATCGCCGTGTCTCTCGACCTGCATGCCAACGTCACCGAACGGATGGTGCGCAACTGCACCGCGATCGCAGGCTACAAGACCTACCCCCATGTCGACCAGTACGAGTCGGGCCAGCTCGCGGGCACCATCGTGCTGCGCGCCATGAAGGGCGAGGTCAAGCCGGTCATGGCCTGGGGCAACGTCCCGCTGCTCGCGCAGACACTCAGGCAGAACACCGGCGAGACGCCGATGCAGGACTGCGTGGAAGCGGCACGCGCGGCAGAGAAGCGCGGGTTGCTCGCGGCGACCGCGTTCGGAGGATTTCAGCAAGCCGACATTCACGACGCCGGCTTGAGCGCGGTCGTGGTGGCGGATGGCGACCGATCCGCTGCCGAGTCGGCCTGCAAG
>Ga0335070_10007155_pt1 | contig 13094 bp, 6 predicted proteins | sample Lox_Sample_13_FD_206722 | JGI IMG/M metagenome (GOLD analysis project Ga0335070, IMG submission 206722) | Soil microbial communities from Loxahatchee National Wildlife Refuge, Florida, United States - Lox_Sample_1.3 | ecosystem: Environmental > Terrestrial > Soil > Wetlands | place: USA: Florida...
GCGGCGCGGGCGGAGACGGCACGGCGGTCGCGCCCCGGTCGATGAACGTGAGGATGTCGTCCTTGGTGACGCGGCCGTGGATTCCGGTACCGGGCACCGAGGCGATGTCGACGCCGTGCTCGCTCGCGATTCGGCGTACGAGCGGCGAGGAGCGCCGGCGCAGGTTCTCGGCCTCGCCGGCGGGCGCCGCAGCCGGCTTCGGCTCAGGAGTGGGGACCGGCGCAGGCGCCGGCCTCGGCGCAGCCTGCGCGACCTGCGGCGCGGCGGGGGCCGGCTCCGCCTTCGCCGGTTGCGGCGGCGCGGGCTCCGTACTGGGCGGCGCCGCCGCGGCAGGCGAGCCGGCCTGCTCGATCACCCCGATGACGGTCTCCACCGCGACGGTCGCACCCGGCCCGTGGAGGATCTTCCCGAGCTTCCCGCTCGCCGGCGCCGGGACCTCGGCGTCGACCTTGTCGGTCGAGATCTCGAGCAGCGGCTCGTCCTTGGCGACCTCGTCCCCCTCGTTCTTGAACCAGCGGACCACCGTTCCCTCGGTGATCGACTCGCCCATCTGCGGCATCAAGACGTTGACCGGCATGTGCGCCCCCTCACGCCCCATCTTTGGTGAAACTCCCTGCGCCCTGCGGCATTCCCGTTGAGACAGCCCACAGCTCACAGCCGACAGCTCACAGCAGGCCTCTGAATCAACCGTGGAGCCCGGAACCGCACCCTGCAAGACCCGCAGCTGTCAGCTGTGAGCTGTCAGCTGTCAGCGTCGCTCAGAAGTGGATCGTCTGCCCGTGCACCCCCTCGGCGGCCTCGTGGATCGCCTCGTGCAGCGTCGGGTGCGCGTGGATCGTCCGGATGAGCTCCTCGACTGTCAGCTCGCCGCGCAGCGCGACCTCTCCCTCGGCGATCAACTCGGTCGCATGCGGCCCGACGATGTGCACGCCGAGGATCTCGTCGTACTTCGCCTCGGCGACGATCTTGACGAACCCGCCGCTCTCGCCGAGGATCGCGGCCTTGCCGCTCGCGGAGAACGGGAACGCGCCGATGCGGACGTCGTACCCCTGCTCGCGCGCCTGCGCCTCCTGGAGCCCGATGGTGCCGACCTCGGGCCAGCAGTACGTGCACGACGGGACCTGGCGGTAGTTGATCGGGGGAGGGTTCTGCCCCGCCATGTGCTCGACCGCGAGCACCCCCTCCATCGAGGCGACGTGCGCGAGCCACGGCGTCGGCAGCAGGTCGCCGATGGCGTACACGCCGTCCTCGTGAGTCCGGCAGAACTCGTCGACCACGATCCTCCCGCGCTCGATCTGGACGCGCGTGCTCTCGAGGCCGATCCCCTTGAAGTTCGCCTGCCGGCCGACGGCCAGCAGCAGCCTCTCGGCCTCCAGGAGGAGCGGCTCGCCGCTCGAGGCGACCGCCTTGCAGCGGACGACGCCGTTCTCCACCTTCGCCTCCTCGACGCGGGTGGCCGTGTAGGAGGTGATCCCCTGGCGGCGGAACGCCTTGGCGAGCTCCGCCGAGACGTCGGCGTCCTCGAGCGGGAGGAGGCGGTCGAGGAGCTCGACGACCGTGACCTTGGAGCCGAAACGGGAGAAGATCGAGGCGAACTCCAACCCGACCGCGCCGGCGCCGAGCACCAGCAGGCGGGGCGGGACCTCGGCGAGCTCGAGCGCGTGGTCGGAGTTGATGATCCGGTCGCCGTCCGCCGCGAGGAACGGGAGGTCGCCGCACCGTGACCCGGTCGCGAGGATGACGTTCTTCGCCTGGACACGGTCGATGGACCCGTCCGGCTTCGCGATCTCGACGGTGCGGCTGCCCGCGAGCCTTCCCGTCCCCTGGACCCAGACGACCTTGTTCTTCTTGAAGAGACCCTCTACGCCCTTCGCTTTCTTGGCCACTGTCCGTCGCTTGTTCTCGAGCGCCGCGGCGAGGTCCAGCCTGACGTCGCCGCACACCACCCCGAACTTCGCGCCGTCGCGGGCCTGCTGGAGCAGATCGGCCGTGTGCAGCAGCACCTTGGTCGGGATGCACCCGCGGTGCAGGCAGGTGCCGCCGAGGAACGGGTCCTTCTCGACCACGAGAGTGTCGAGGCCGAGCTGCCCGGCGCGGATCGCAGCGACGTAGCCGCCGGAGCCGGAACCGATGACGACGAGATCACGCTGCGAATCAGCCATCGCAAACCTCCCCACGGCCGCCGGTGGCGGCGACTCATTCTAGCTTGGAGGCCGCTCCGCCGGCGCGGGGGCTACGGCCCGACGATGATCTTCGGGAACGACGCGGCCGCGAACACCCTCTGCTTGTTGCAGTAGACGGAGTAGATGTACGTGACCGGCCGCCGCACCCTCGCCTTGGAGACGACGAGCCTCTTGCCCTTTGCGGGGACCGCGATCACGGGACCGCGCGAGCGCGGGAAGAGCGATGCGGCGCGGCCCGGCGTCGGCACGAACAGCGTCAGCGGCCCGGCCTTCTGCGACTTGAACCTCACGCTCGCGCCCGGCTTGACGTACGCCACCGGCGTGTCGACGCGCCACTCCTTCTTCCGCACGTCGAAGTAGACGGTCACCACCACGTTCCTCAGGGGCTTCGGAGCGGCGACCCGCTTCGCGGCCTTCCTGGCGACCTTCCTCGCAGCCTTCTTGCGCCTGAGCATCTCCTCACTCCTTTCCTCTGGCCGGTCCCGGAAGCGCCCCACCGCTTCCGTGGCCGCACCGGTTCGGACCGCCCCTGCAACAGTCGCTTCGTACGTCGTGCGCTCGGTTCTCTCGAACCGCCGCCAACCAACCACTCGTTCCCGAGCTGGACTCGACTCATTCTCGCACGGTGCGCAAGCCGCCGGACGAGGCGGGGTGGCCCGCAGGCGGGACGGCGGCGGCGTCAATTCAGCGAGACTGCGGTGGCTGAGCGCCGCGATGCGACTCCAGGAGCTCGCGTACCCGCGGGTCGCGGAGCAACGGCTCGAACGCCGGCCGCTTCTCGACGTCCGTCACCGGGCAGCCGAGGTCGAGCGCGGTGCCGATCCACTCGACTGCCTTCGTGGTGTCGTCGAGGTCGGCGTACACGTCGGCGATCGAGATTGCGAGGTCGGCCTGCTGACGCCCGTCCGCCTCGACCTCCCGGAGGTACCCGCGTGCCTTGTCCCTCTCGCCGAGCGTGGCGCAGTAGCTAGCCAGGTCGGCGAGGACGCCCGTGTCGTGGGGGTTGACTGTCAGCGCCCGCTCGGCGAGCGTGACGGCGGTGCGCAGCGCCTGCTCCGCGTCGCGGTCGTGGTTGCGCAGCCAGTGATAGGCGATGCCGATGTTTCCCCAGAGCGCGTAGTCGCGGTCGTCCAGGGCCCTCGCCTGCTCGTACTTCGCGACGGCCTCGCTCCAGTCGCGCCGCATGAAGGCGAGCGTGCCGAGGTTCGAGTACGCGGCGTAGGTGGCCCGGATCGCGAGCGAGCGCTCGAACATCGCGCGCGCGTCGTCGTACCTCCCGGCCGAGAAGTACAAGGCCCCGAGGTTGTTGGGGAGCCACTCGTTGGTCGGGTCGAGCGCCATCGCCTTCCGGTACTCGGCCTCGGCGTCCGCGAACCGGCTGCGACGCCAGTAGAACCTGGCGAGGCTCTGGTGGGACGGCCAGAGCTCCCCCTGGGCGGCGACGGCGCGCTTGTACGCCGCCTCCGCCTCGTCGAACCGCCCGAGCTTCTCGTACGCCCCGGCCAGCCCGCGCAGGGCGGCGGCGTCGACGGGGTTGAGCTCGAGGGCGCGCTCGAACTCGCGCGCGGCCCGGGCGTCCTCACCCTTCGCGGCCTCGATGACGCCCAGCGTTGCGTGGACCTGCGGAAGGGCCGGGTTGAGCCGGGCCGCCTTCTCGGCGGCGGCGACGGCGCGTTCGACCAGTGCAGGGTCCCTCTCTCGCTTGAACCGCTCGAGCTGGGCCTGCCCGAGGCCGGCCCAGGCGAGGGCAAACGAGGGGTCGAGGCGGACCGCGCGCTCGAAGAGCTCCACGGCGGTCTTCGGGTCCGGAGTGCCCTTGCCGGGGTTGAGGGCGCCGTATCCTTCCAGGTAGCGCTCCTGCGCCTCGGCCACCGTCGTGCCGCCTGGCAACGGCGTGCGCCTGGCCTCGCGCGGCAGCTCGAGGTCGAGCATCTCAGCGAGCGCCCACACGACCTCGTCCTCCAGCGACTCGAGCGCCGAGACCTTCTCCGTGATCGTGCGCGACCGCACCTGGCGCGCGGTCGCGCCGTCCACCCGGTTGAGGTTGAGCGTGACGCGAACGTCGTCGCGGGTGCGCTGCACGAACCCGGTGACCGCGAGGTTCACGCCGAGCCCTTCGCGCGCCCTCGCCGGGCTCGAGATCCCCGCGGCGCGCACGTCCGAGAAAGGCACGACCCAGAGCGGGTACCGCTCGAGCTGCGTCAGCCGGCTGGTCAGGCTCTCCGGGAGGCCGTCGCAGAACTCCTGGTCCGCGCGCTCGCCGCCGACGTTGGTGAACGGCAACACGGCGAGCACCCGCTGCCGCGACGGCTCGTTCGGCGACAGGAACGGTCGGACGAGCGGCCGCCACGAGAGCGCGAGCGCCCCCGCGACGAGCAGGGCGGCTCCTCCGAGGGCGGCCGCCCGCGCCCACCGCCGGCGCAGCGGGGGCACCGGCGCGACGCCCGTGACCGTCCGGTCGGAGGCGGTGGAGACCGCCCGCCGCATGCGCTCGAGCTCGGCGCGCAGCTCGGCGGCGCTCTGCCACCGGTCGCGAGGGTCCTTCACGAGGCACCGTTTCACCACAGCGCACAGCTGCGGCGGCAGGCCGGGGCGGGCGTCCTCGAGGGGCAGGAAGTCATCGTGGACGATGGCGTGCAGGACCGCCCCGTCGCTCTGGGCGACGAACGGGAGCCTGTGGGTCAGCATCTCGTACATCACGACTCCGAGCGCCCACACGTCGGTCCGGCCGTCCACCTCCTGGCCGCGCGCCTGCTCCGGCGACATGTACGAGGCGGTGCCGACCACCTGCCCGACGTTCGTGATCCGCGGCTGCCCGCCAAGCGTCGCGAGCCCGAAGTCGACGATCTTCACGTTCCCGTCGCGCGTCAGCATCAGGTTCCCGGGCTTGATGTCGCGGTGGATGATCCCGTGGGCGTGGGCCTGCGCCAGGCCGTCGGCGACTTGCGTCGCGACGCCCAGCGTCTCCTCGATCCCCAGCGGGCCGCGGGCGAGGCGGCTCCGGAGCGACTCTCCGTCGACGTACGCCATGCAGATGAACACGTGGCCGTCGGAGGTTTCGTCGATCTCGTAGACAGTGCAGACGTGGGGGTGGTCGAGCGCGCTGGCGGCGCGCGCCTCGAGGACGAAGCGCTCCTTGGCCTTCTGGTCGCGGGTCAGCTCCGGCGGGAGGAACTTGAGCGCCACGGTGCGCTTGAGCCTGGTGTCCTCGGCTTTGAACACCACTCCCATGCCGCCGCCGCCGATGCGCTCGAGCACGGTGAAGTGGGAGACCGTGGTGCCGATCACGCGTTGACCCGGGAGGCGCGGTGGCGCTCCCCTCCCTGCGCGCCGGCGGACGGGGTTCCGGACATGGGACTCTCCGTCTCGATATCGCTCAGGTCCAGGAGTTTGTCAAGCGTCGGCCGGCGCGGCGCGATAATCGCGGCATGAGCATGGCCCGTCCCGGGTTCGCGCCCCACGCCTCGCTGCTGGCGCTCGGCTTCGCGGCCGCGGTCGGGCAGGCCGTGCTCCTGCGCGAGGCGATGGCCGCGCTCGGAGGGTCGGAGCTGGCGTGGGGCGCGGTCCTGGCGCTCTGGCTCGCGGGGATGGGGCTGGGATCGTGGCTGGGCGCGCGCCCGGCCGGCCGGTCGGCGGCCGTCGTCGGGCCCGTTCTCGTCCTCGCTCTGGTCGCGCTCGGCGTCGTCCTGATGCGTGCCGCTCCGGCCGTGTCGGGCGCGGGACCCGGAGAGGCGGGGACCGCGTGGCGCGGGGCGTGGCTTTGGGCGATCGCGGTCGCCCTCCCGGCCGCGGCGGGCGGGTGGTGCTTCCCGGCCGCGGCATCCGCGCTCGCCGGCGCGGGCCGAGCGGGGAACGCGTACGCGCTCGAGGCCGCCGGTGCGACCGTCGGCGGCCTCGCGTTCACGTTCGCGTTGGCGGAGTCCGGATCGGCGGGCGCCGTGTGCGCCTCGGCCGGGGTGTGCGCCGCGGTGTGGTGCCTCGCGTGGGGCAGGCGGTGGGCGGCAGTGGTGCCCCTGGCCTTGGGCCTGCTTGTCGCCGGCCCGGCCGAGCGTGCCCTTGCGCACGCCGGCTGGGCTTGGTCCGGCCGCACGGGGGCCCTCGCCGCGTGGCGCGAGACGCGCGTCGAAAGGCTGGAGCTCGCCGGGGGGCACCCGGCCGAGCTGTACGCCGACGGCAGGCTCGCGGCCACGTTCCCGGATCCGTACGGCACCGCCGCCCGCGCCCACCTGGTGATGGTCCTCCACCCGCGCCCCGAGCGCGTGTTCGTGGTCGGCGGTCTCGAGAACGGCGCCGTGGTGACGATGCTCCGGCACCCCGTGAGACGCCTCGTGGCGGCCGAGGAGGACCCGGGACTGCCGAAAGTCCTCCCCCGCTGGTTCGGCGCCCCTCTCCGCGACGCGCTCGCGGACCCGCGCCTCGAGATCGTCACGGGCGACCCGCTGCGGGCGATCCGCCGGGGCCGGTGGGATCTCGTCGTGCTCGCCGACCCGGACCCCGTGACGCTGCGCCTTGACCGCACGCGGACGATCGAGTTCTTCCGCGGATGCGCCGGGGCGCTCGAGCCGGGCGGCGTGCTGGTCGTCCGGGTGGGCGCGACCGACACCTACCTCGGCGGGGGGGCCGGCCGGCTGCTGGCCGTGCTCGCGTCGACGCTCCGAAGCGTGTTCCCGGAGGTTGCCGCGATCCCGGGCGAGGAGGTGCTCCTCGTGGCCGGGCAGGGGAGAGCGGCGGTCGTGCTCGACCCCGCGGCGATCGAGGCGCGGTGGCGGGAGCGGGGCGTGTGCGATCCCGATTTCGACCCCGCCGTGCTCCGTCTTCTCCTCGACCCGGGCCGGGCTGCTCCGTTGGCTGCGTTCCTCCGGAGCGCCGACGCTCCCGTCAACTCGGCCTCGCACCCGCGCGCGGTCCTGCTGGCCGCAGCTCTGCGCGAGGCGCGGGGCGCGCCGCCGGTCCTCACGGCAGCGCGCACCCTCGAGGGCCGGTCGCCGGCGCCGCTCCTTGCCGTGCTCGCGGCGGCGATCGCGGTTCTCGTGGTGCGCGGTGCGGCGGGAGCCGGGATGGGGGCCGAGGCGGCAGCGGTGGTGGGTTTCGCGTCGATGGGGTGGTGGCTGCTCCTGCTGGCGTCGTGGCAATCGACGATGGGGTCGGTGTACGGCGAAGTGGGCGCCCTTTCCGCGGCGTTCATGGCGGGCACGGTCGCGGGCGCAGCGGCCGCGCGCCGGTGGGTCGCGCCGCGGCCGGCGGCGTTGCTCTGGGTGCTCGCGGGCGGCGCGGCGCTCTCGCTGGTCGTCGCGACCGGCACACCGCTCGAGTACCCGCGAGCGGCGGTGGTGCCGCTCCTCGTGCTCGGCGGTGGGCTGACAGGTGCCGCGTTCCCCGCGGTGGCGGCGCTGGCCGGGCGGCGGTCGCCCGACCGCGGCATCGGACGGGGGTTCGCAGCCGATGAGGCGGGCGCCGCGGCCGCGGCGGCGGTGCTCGGTCTGCTCGTCGTGCCGTGGGCGGGAATGGCGGCGAGCGCGGCCGCGATTGCCGTTCTCGAGGTGTCCGCTGCAGTCGCGCTGCTGGCGGCCGCGCGGCGAGGCAGCTAGGATCCCCGCGGGGAGGTCGCGATGGAGCCACGTCAGAAGAGGTCCCGGTACGAGCGCGTGGCGGCGCAACTGGGGGAGCTGTTCGAGGCGACGCGGGACCCCGCGGCCCGGATGGCGACCGCTGCCGCGCTGCTGCACGCCAAGCTGCCGGGGTTCTTCTGGACCGGCTGGTACCTCCTGCGCGGCGGCGATCTCACGGTCGGCCCGTACCAGGGGCCGCTCGCCTGCCTGGTCCTCAAGTCCCACACCGGCGTCTGCTGGGCCGCGGTCGACGGCGGCGAGAGCGTGGTCGTACCCGACGTGCACGCGTTCGCGGGGCACATCGCGTGCGACCCCCGCTCGCGCTCGGAGATCGTGGTGCCGCTGCGCGACCGCAGAGGCGCGGTCGTCGGCGTCCTCGACGTGGACTCGAAGGAGCTCGCGCACTTCGACGAGACGGACCGCACGGGGCTCGAGGCCGTGGCCGCGCTGATCTTCGGCTGAGACCGGGGAGCCGAGCCGCTCGGGCGGAGCGGGGGGCCGCTCCGACTCCGGGCGCTCACCGTCGGAGACCGGCCACAAGCTCCGCGGCCCCAACGCGGCAATCTCGTCACGCGGCGCGGTCTTGACACGCCGACTGTCCGGTAGTAAAGCGGATTCGGAAAGCCACACGGAGGCGAGAGCACCTTCGCGGCCCTTGGCGTCGCTGGCGGGGAGGCCCCATGAAGAGGCTCGGCTTGATCGTCGTCGTCGCCCTGGCTGGCCTTCACCCTCTGGGCGGCCAGACCGCCGCACCCGCCACGAGGCCGCCGCTCCCGGGGCCGATCGTCCCGCCGTCGCAGCTCGGGTTCGCCCAGGCTCCAACCGCGGCCAAGGTCGGCGTCGCGATCGCCCCGGCCGTCCGTGTCCAGCTGTTGGACAAGGACGACACCCCGGTCGGGCTGGCCGGCGTGGCGATCACGATGTCGCTGTCGTTCGGGACCGGCGCCCTGAGCGGCACTCTGACGCAGACGACCGATACCTCGGGGATCGCGTCGTTCGCGGACCTCACGATCGACACGGTGGGGCTCAAGCAGCTCACGGCGGCCAGCCCGGGGCTCACGTCGGCCGTCAGCGACCTGTTCGCGATCACCGCAGGTCCCCCGAGCCGCCTCGCCTTCGTCCAGCAGCCGACGGCGACCGCCGCGGGTCAGCACATCACGCCGGCGGTGACGGTGAAGCTCCAGGACGCGGGCGGGAACGACGTCTTCCAGTCGGGCGTGGCGGTCACCGTGTCGCGATCGTCGGGGACCGGCACGCTGAGCGGGACGCTCACGCAACAGACGAACGGCTCGGGCGTCGCCACGTTCTCCGACCTGGCGATCGACCTCGCCGGCCCCAAACAGCTCGCCGCCGCGAGCACCGGGCTGGCGTCCGCCGTCAGCGCGACGTTCACGATCAGCGCGGGCGCTCCGAGCCGGCTCGCCTTCGTCCAGCAGCCGAGCACGGCGACCTCGGGCCAGCACATCGCGCCCGCCGTGACCGTCCAGCTTGCGGACGGTGCCGGGAACGCCGTGGCGCGCTCCGGGGTGGCGGTCAGCGTGGCGCTTACGTCGGGCGGCGGGACGCTCGCGGGCACGCTGACCCAGCAGAGCGACGCCACCGGCCTCGCGACGTTCTCCGACCTCGCGATCGACCTCGCGGGGACGAAGCAGCTCACCGCGTCGAGCACGGGGTTGACGGCCGCCACGAGCGGCACGTTCAACATCACCGCCGGCGCACCGTCCCTCCTCGGGTTCGTCCAGCAGCCGACCACCGTCGTTGCGGGGCAGCGGATCGCGCCGCCGGTCACGGTGCAGCTGCTCGACGGAGCGGGCAACGCCTCGCCTCAGGCGGGGACGGGGGTCCAGCTCGCACTCTCTTCCGGGAGCGGCGCGCTGGGCGGCACGCTGACGAGGCAGACCGACGCCTCCGGCTTGGCGGCGTTCGCCGACCTCTCGATCGACCAGCCCGGCTCCAAGCAGCTCACCGCGACCTCGGGAAGCCTGGCGTCGGCGGTCAGCGCGGCGTTCACGGTGCAGTCGGTCTGCACGGTCGCGCCGGTCGCCTCGTTCACCTATGCGCCCGCGGCGGTGACGACGGGACTGCCGATCCGCTTCACCGACACCTCCACCGGGACGCCGACGTCGTGGTCGTGGAGCTTCCAGGGCGGGAGCCCCGCGACCTCGAGCCTGCAGAACCCCGTGGTGACGTTCGTGCGGACCGGCGCCTACACCGTGACGCTCACCGTGAGCAACTGCAAGGGCAGCGATGTGGCCCAGCAGCAGGTGCGGGTCGTGGCGTGCAGCCGGTCCGCCGCGCCCGTGCCGATGTATAGCGCACCGGTGGGTCCGATGCCGGGGTTTCCCGAGCAATGGCTCCCGATTCCCGGCCATCCATTCACCTTCAAGGACCTTTCCTCGAACGACCCGGTCGAGTGGTCGTGGAGCGCGGATCCCGGCGGGATGACCTCGACCGAGCAGAACGCTGCGTTCGTGTTCCCCGCTGTTGGCAACTACAACGTGACATTGATCGCCACGAACTGCGCCGGCAGTTCAGTGCCGTACACCACGCCCATCACCGTGTACCAGGACAACCGTCAGGTTACTGCGGCGTTCTCGTGGTCGGCGGAGAAAGTCACTGCCGGCTCGCCGGTCACATGGACGGCCGGTCTGGGCCTGGAGAACGGCGATCCGGACTCGTTCACGTGGGACTTCGGCGACGGCCCGCTCCAGAGCGGGCCGTCGGTCACGCACACGTTCGCGTGCGGCGGTCCGCACGTCGTCAAGCTGACGGCCTCGCGCAGCAACTACACGTACAGCGCCAACAGCGCCACGCGGCAGATCCAGGTTGCCGGGACGCCGTGCCGCCCCGAGGCCGTGATGACGGTGGACCTCGCGAAGCTGCCTGGTCTCAACGGCACCTCGTGGCGGACCGACGTGCGGATGTTCAACCCGTCGCAGTGCTGGTCCAGCGTGCGGCTGCAGTTCCTGCCGGTCGCGGTCGTGGACAACTCGCATGCGTTCACCGCCGGGCCGTATCCGATCGCGCCGTACGGCACGCTCGTGTTCGACGACGTCATAGGCTGGGCGAATGCGACGTTCGGCACGAGCTTCACGAAAACGGCGCTGCGCGTCACGTACGACGACCGAGAGGGGTGCGGCACGCTCACCCCGGTGGTCATGTCGAGGACCTACACGCCCTCGCCCGGCGGCGGCACATACGGGCAGTTCGCGGCGGGGGTGGACATCCTGCCGAACGCGAGCCCTTCGCCCGTTTGGCTGACCGGCCTGCGCAACAACGGCGTGCAGGACGGGTTCCGCTCGAACTACAGCATGCTGAGCCTCCGGGACCCGGGCACGGGAGACGCCAAGAGCATCGGCCTCTCGGCGTTCGACGAGAGCGGGGTCCAGAGACCCTCCGACGTCCACCCGAGCGTCAACGCGTGGCTGTGGCTGGGGCCGTTCACCTACCTTCAAGACTCGTTCAACAATCTCTTCTACGGGAAGGTCGGCACCATCGGGACGTTCTCGGTGAAGGTCGACGTGCCGGCTGGGGTCGCGCTCCAGGCGTACGCGTCGGTGATCGACAACCGCACGGGCGCCCCGGTGCTCATCCCCGCGGTGACGCCGCCGACGTCGCCGATCTACCTCCCGGCGGTGGCGCACAACCCCGGCCTGAACGGAACGATCTGGCGCAGCGACCTGCAGGTCACCAACCCGGCCACCGCCGGCCACATCTGGGAAGTCAAGTTCCTGCCCAGGGGAGGCGGAGCACCAGTCACGCGGCCGGTCACGCTCGCTCCGCACGCGAGCGTCTACCTGGACGACGCCATAGGGTGGGCGTACAACGGCGCGATCACGGAAGACACCAACGTCAACGGCATGCTCAGGATCGCTCCTGCGGACGGGAGCGGGCTCTACCCGGTCGTGCAGGCGCGCTCGTACAACCGGACGCCGAACGGCACGTTCGGGCAGAACATCACCCCGACGACCGCCGAGATGGGGGTCTCGGCCACGTCGGCGAACACGCGGCTCGTGCTCGCCGGGATGTCGAGCGAGGACATCGCGAGGACGAACATCGGGTTCGTGACGTTCTCGGAGAGCTCGCCCACCGTGTTTGCGGCGTACTTCTACGACGAGAGCGGGAACGTGCTCAACCCCAAGGGCACCGACACCAAACCGTTGCCGTACACGTTCGCGATGGCTCCCGGCGGCTGGAACCAGGACAGGCTGGAGAACCGCTTCCGCAACGCGTTTGGCGCCAGCCTGCCGGCGGGCCTGCGGGCGATCTCGGCCGTGGTGTTCGTGACCGGCGGCGGCCCGGGGACCGTGTACGCGACCGTGATCGACAACATGACCGGCGACCCGCTCTACATCCCCGCGAAGCCGCTGCCCTGATCCGCCGCGGTCACCCGGGTCTGCAGGGGCGACCGCCCGGCGACCGGTCCCGCACCGTCGCGGCCGAGCTTGTGAACAACGAATTGTGTTGAATTGCACAAGCACAAAACAACCGCTCCCTGGCGTTGATTTTGTGCACACTTGCACAACCAGCTCCTGGAGTTTCAATGATTTCCGGGATCTTGACACGTGGAAATTCCAGGCATATGGTGGCCCCAATTTTCGTTTTGCCGGGGGAATCAGGACACACAGGGCATCACAGGTAGCACCCTCCTGCGCCAGGCGCGGAGCAGACGCGGCCGGTGGTGCCCGCGAGGAAGGGGAGGACGGACCTGCTGCTGGGGGGTGGCGACAGGGCTTCGTCGCACGGGGGCCGCGAGGTGCGGGTGGTGGCGGTCACCCCGTTCCCAGGTGCACCCGGGCGCAGCCCTCCCGGGATGTCCGGAAGCGGATCGAGAAAGATCGTCGGCTGAGTCGTCCGGCCCGCGTCGAGTTGCTCGCAGTGAACCGTCAGTGCACCTCAGGAGGGAGGAACCAAATGGCAGCTTCGCAGGCTCCGCAGTCGGTCGTCGTCCACGACACCACCGCGAACCCGGCGCCGCTCGGGTTGCTCGGATTCGGGATGACCACGGTGCTCCTCAACCTTCACAACGCCGGCATCTACCCGCTCGACAGCATGATCCTCGCCATGGGGATCTTCTACGGCGGCATGGCGCAGGTCTTCGCGGGGATCTTCGAGTGGAAGAAGAAGAACACCTTCGGAACCACCGCGTTCCTGTCGTACGGCCTGTTCTGGCTGACGCTGGTGGCGTTGATCGTGATCCCGAAGTTCGGCTGGGTCCCGGCGCAGACGGCAACCTCGTTCGGCTGGTACCTGTTCATGTGGGGCGTGTTTACATTCATCATGTTCTTCGGCACGCTGAGGG
>Ga0335070_10007156_pt1 | contig 13093 bp, 9 predicted proteins | sample Lox_Sample_13_FD_206722 | JGI IMG/M metagenome (GOLD analysis project Ga0335070, IMG submission 206722) | Soil microbial communities from Loxahatchee National Wildlife Refuge, Florida, United States - Lox_Sample_1.3 | ecosystem: Environmental > Terrestrial > Soil > Wetlands | place: USA: Florida...
TTTCCGTCGAGCATGCGGCTGGTGATCGGCGCGTAGCTGTCGATCCGGCGATCGCGGAGGAACGGCCAGTTACGGCGCGTCTCTTCCATGTGGCGCAGGTCGACTTCGCCAATCAGGATTTCTTCTTGGTCATGCGATCCTTCGGCAATCACGCGCCCGAAGGGATCCGCGAGGAACGATCCACCCCAGAATTCAAGGCCTTTTCCGGCGGCGGAGTTCCCTCGGATGTTGCCGGTCTCAAAGCCGACGCGGTTCACTACTCCGACATAGACGCCGTTTGCGATGGCGTGCGCGCGTTGGATCGTGCGCCAGGCGTCGTGCTGCGCCACCCCGAACTCGGCTTTCTCCGCCGGATGCCAGCCAATCGCGGTCGGATAAAGAAGGATGCTCGCGCCCTGCAGCGCCGTCAGGCGCGCACCCTCGGGATACCACTGGTCCCAGCACACGAGCGTGCCAACTTTGCCGGCAGCGGTATCGAAGGCTTTGAATCCCAGATCCCCCGGCGTGAAATAAAACTTCTCGTAGTAGAGCGGATCGTCGGGGATATGCATCTTCCTGTAAATGCCGCGCTGCGCGCCGTCGGAATCGAACGTGACCGCGGTGTTGTGATACAGGCCGGGCGCACGCTTCTCAAAGAGCGATGCCACCAGCACGACTTTGTTTTGTTTCGCGGCGTCCGAAAGCTTTTCCGTGCCGGGGCCGGGAATCGGCTCGGCGAGATCGAATAGCGCTGCATCTTCGCGCTGGCAGAAATATTGCGTCTGAAAAAGTTCGGGGAGGCAGACGACCTGAGCTCCGCGCCGAGCGGCGTCAGAAATCCGATCGACCGCTTTCGCCATATTGTCGACCGGCTCGGGCCCGCATGACATCTGGACGAGCGCCACCGTGAACTTGTCTGCCAAGGAATTCTCCTGTTGAAACGAGGCGCCCTTAGAATATCAAAAGCGATCGCCTTCGTTTGTGCGCAATTGCGCGACGCGATTCGCCGCACCGCGCTCACTTCTAGTAGAGTATTTCTTCCATTTGATTTTCTTTTTCATTCCGGAGGTTCGATCTTGAAACACAAACATGGCTCGAAGCATGGCACTCATGATGGTGCGGGAATCGAGCGCGACCTGCACGATCCGGTAAGAGACCGCCTGATTCCTCTCGAGCCGCTGGATCTGGGAAAGATTCGCTCGATCGACGGACTGGTGCGCGCCATGGCGAAAACTGCGTTCACCGGACGCCAACTCGGAGAGGCCGCCGACGTGCTCGAGGCGATGGCACGCGATCAGGATTGTTTCGTAGTCATGACGCTGGCCGGCGCAATGACCGTCGCGAAACAGGGTCTGGTGATTGCGGAACTGATTGATCGCGGCATAGTGAATGCAATTGTTTCCACCGGCGCTCTCATGGCGCACGGCCTGGTCGAGGCGACCGGGCGCGCGCACTTTCAGGTCAATCCGGAATTCACGGATGAGCAGATGTATGAGGCGGGCTACAACCGCGTCTACGACACGATTGAGCCGGAGCAGAATCTCGATGACGTGGAACGCGTGATGCATGCCGTGTTCTCGGCGTGGGATTCGAGCGAGATAATATGCTCCTACAAGCTGAACCGCGCCATCGGAGCGCATCTTGCGAAGACTGCCAAGGGACAGCGCGGAATTTTGAAGTCTGCTTACGAGCAGAATGTTCCGGTGTTCGTTCCCGCTTTTTCCGATTCCGAACTGGGCCTTGACTACGCGCTCACTAATCGCGAGCGCGATAAGGCCAAGAAGGAACGGTTTCGTTTCGATCCGTTCCTCGATCTGGAGTACTTTGCTGAAACGCTGCTGAAACAGAAGCGGCTGGGGATTTTCACGATCGGCGGCGGCGTGCCCCGCAACTGGTCGCAGCAGTTCGGACCGTTCATCGAACTGCGTCACCGGCGGGGAGGGGAAGAGCTGCCGCTGAAGCGCTATCACTACGGCCTGCGCATTTGTCCCGAGCCGGTCTATTGGGGCGGTTTGTCTGGCAGCCCCTACAGTGAGGCGGTCTCGTGGGGCAAATTCGTGCCTCCCTCGGAGGGTGGGAAGTTCGGCGAGGTGTTCGTCGACGCCACCATTGGGCTGCCGCTGATTGTGGCGGCGGTGCTCGAGCGGCTCGATCAAGAGAAGGCAAGTCCGAAGAAGAAGATGGATGTTTCTGGCGCGCGCAAGTAGGGCGCGTAGTGATCTCGAGCGGCCGCTAACGCGATGCAATCACCCGCGTTTGAAGAATTGCACGGCGCGTTCGTGCTTCTGCGCAGCCTCTCGTGTGTTAAATGTTCCTAGATTGCGGCGCTTCCCGGTCTTGGGATTCCTTTTTTTCGAGTAAAGCCGGAATTTCCCGCTCGACAATTTGCGAATCATGAAAGCGCCCCTTCCTGCGCAACGAAGGGACGCCCTCGATCGTCCAAGGGTTGCCCGCGCACTGCTGCGACAGCAATCGCTCTCCTTTCACAATCCAGCCGGTCAGGGAAGACAGGGCGCAAAAAAGGGGGAGCCCACAGGCTCCCCAAAGTTCCAAGCAGCACAACACTAGAAGTTCAACCGCAGGCCGAACTGGATGTTTCGCCGGTCGAAAGGCGTCCCATACAGTTCGTGGCTCGGAGGCACACCGCGCCGTGCCAGCACCTCGCCCGATCCCAGGTGCCCTGCGCCGGGCAAAAGGAGGGCCATCTGCAGTTTTGGCGCGCCGGTGAAGAGCTGGTCCGGTCAGATCTGAGGAGAGAAACAAGAAATCATAGACCTACAAAACCTGCTCTACGAAAATGCGGAGCGCCGCTGTCCACGAGGTTTTGTGGATCGCTCAACAAGTTTTGCGCTGACATAACAGGTTGGAGCGGCAAGGGCGCAGCCGAGAACGAGCGGCTCAGAACATCGGCCCTGGCGCTGTCAGGAATGTTTCACGCCGGGCAGGGCGTGGGCCTAGCTGGGACCGTCCAATGAAAACGCGCACCCGAAGGCGCGCGCGGAGTGGAATGGGAAAACCTAATCGAAAATCAGAACCGCCGAGGCAATCACCGTCGTCCAGAGACCGCGTTTATCGCCCACCGCTGATTGCGTCACATTCGCGGTTCGGACGATTTTGTTCGAGATGCGGTAGATCTCTTTCTTCTCGTCCCACGACCGGTCGGGATCGAACTCGACGTTGAGCGTGGTCGCGAGCATTTCGGCGGCAAGCTCCTCCGCGTAGTCGCCGGCCGAGTCTTCGGTCTCGCCGAACGAGTGATGCTCGCTCAGATAACCGTAGGTGTTCCGGTCGGCCGGAATCGCGACTCCGATCGAAGAGGCGAGAAGGCGGTGCGGTTCGTGGGTGGAATTTTCAGCCACCACCGCGAACACGACTTCTCCCGGGTGCAGATATTTCAATCCCTGGGATCGGGCGATCAGTTTGCAGTTGGGTGGAAAGATGGAGGAGACGCGCACGAGATTCTGTGCCGCAATGCCGGCGTCACGCAAGGCGAGCTCGAAAGAGGTCAGACGTTCGCGGTGCTTGCCCACTCCTTTCGTGAAGAAGATCCGCTTGGGGACCATGTCCTTGCCCAATTCATTTTCCTCCGCGAAATTCGAGATATAGAAAACAGAATCTAACACAGCGGTTTATGAAGATAGTATGAAAAAAAGCCCCTGAGCCTTGCACAATCAAAAAAATTGCCGGGCCCGTTCCGCCCGGCAGTAAAAACCACAGCAATGCCGATAATCGCAGGAGATGAACCGGTCGACGCGCTGAGCGACAGCCGCGCAAACCGTCCGTATGAAGCCCTCCCCCAGAAGATCCGTCTCGTCCTTATGGGGTCCAGAGCGGATGTCCTTGGTGATCCCGGAAGATCAACACTTCGCTGCCCCGCGTGATTTCCCGCGCCAGCATCGCATCCTGCCCCTGGAAACGCACGCGCGTGCCGATGACCTCCACCTGGTCCTGCGGGTTGAAGTGAATTCCCTGCGACCGCAGGAATCGCGCTGGCGCCACGTGCACCAGCACGTTTCCTTGAGCCGTGCGCAGCAGCAGGTGCATACCCTGATCGTCGGCCAGCGGACAGTAGAATTCTTTCGTTTCCTGAACGACCCCGGTGAGGGAAGTCTCGGCAGCCGCGTTGTAGGTGGGCGGAGTTTTATCGCGCCGTGGTTCGATCGCGCTGAAAACCACGATCAGGATCACGGTCGCAGCAGCGACAATGTAGTTCACTTTTTTCATGGCGTTTCTCCTGACCCCGTCCTGGGGTTTTCAGGCCGCGTGGGATCTGGCTTTTCCCACCGCCAATGGAAGCAGGATCGGATTGACCAGATCGCGGAAATCCCCGAAGGTCATCCGCACCAGTTCACGATGAGACCCGGCGTTGAAGGCGATTTCCTTGTCGAACGCCAGGCTGTTGTCGACGAAGACGTCCATTCCGTAAAGATTCCCGAAGGGTGGCATCGCCCCCAGTTCACAGTCGGTAAAACGGTCACGAAAATCGGATTCCGTGGCCAGCTCTACCGTCTCGGCAGCGAGGTATTTCCTCAACTTGAGGATATCGACACGCAGCGAGGCGGGCACCACGGCCATCGCCATGCGCCCATCCACCATGACGATCACCGTTTTGGCAATCTCTTTGCCGGAAATGTGAGTGAGGGCTGCAACTCCCTGCGCCGTGTATGCCACGGAGTGGGAAATCACCATGTACCGGATGTTGTGAGTATCGAGGAAATCGCGGAGCTTGGACAGAGGCACAGGTACCTCCCGGCCGATCCGCTGTGTGGGAATGCCCGGCGATCGCCGGAACACCTGGGCGGCTCGGCGCCACCTCCATTGTGACACTGGAAAGCTGTGAGAAAGACAGTTCTCTGCCTTGGAATTGCCGAATTCGTTCCGAAAGGGGAATAGAATCGAGACGTTCGAGAATTGGAAGCGAAGCGGGCCGCCCGCCTTCGCTCAGGCGGCTTCCTTGGTCACGAGCGCGGCTTGCGCCGACCGCTGCCCTCTGGCATCAAGCACTTTCATGGCTCGCCAGTCATACGGGAGTTCCTTCCCACAATCGAGGCAAACTACGTAGGTCCCCGTGAGTGATGCGGCGGCATTCTTTCTGCCCTTACGGACCGTGATCGGGAAACTGTAACGAGAGTGCCAACAACCAAACATCGCGTCCATCAACCTGGACAACATGTACCTACCCTCCCCCACAGCGGGCCGGCAGCCGTCAATCCGCTGCCCTATCTAGACAAGGAGAAATATTCCCTTATCCCTTTACTTAGATTCCGTGCGCCTGGAAAAGGTTCGTTACACAACGGAGCACACCTTTTCAGCACCGTGTAACACTCTGGAAACAAGGACCTATGGGGAAATCACAGGAGCGAAGGGGATTCGCTCCCTTCTTGGTTCAGACGCTTTGCGGCCCTGACTTCTTGCTCTGCGCGCACTTGGTCATGATGGCCGACCGTAGCCTTCCACGCAGATCATCCGGCAACTCGTAGAGTTCGGAATCGCGGTAGATTTCGATGGTTTTCTTGGTGGTATCGCAGACCACATAGCAGTTGTGGCACCAAGCTAGGTGATCTTCGAGCTCGGACTTGGTGCGCTCGTCGATTGCCCCGTCCAGATAGTTGGTCAGTTCCTTGAGGAAATCAGTGCATTTCACTTGTCGCCGTCTCCACTCGCACGTTTCTGAAAGTAGCGGCTCAAACGATCGCGCAGTTGCAAACGCGCTCGCAACAGCCGCGACTTGACCGCAGGGATACTTAAGTCCAGCGCCTGCGCTGTCTCTTCGGTCGAGAGACCTTCTACGTCCCGGAGGACAAAAACCGTCCGGAAACCTGCGGGCAATCCCTGGATCGTGCGAGTCAGGATGTCACGCAATTCCGCCTGGTTATACATCTGCTCAGGATTCGGGCTCCAGTCCGCAACTTCGCGGGGAAGCGTGTCATCCTCAGTCTTTACTTCTTCATCGAGCGAAACCATGCGCTCGGGGCGCCGTCGGCGCAACTTCATCAACGCTTCGTTAACCGCAATCCGGACCAGCCAAGTATAAAACTTGGACTGTTCCTGAAACTGATTGAGGTTGCCGTACGCCTTGAGGAACGCGTCTTGAACGACGTCTTCGGCGTCCTCGCGGTTTTGCGTGATGTGCTGCGCAATCCGAAAGACGTTGCGGTCGTAGCGCCGCACCAACTCTTCAAACGCCTTATCGTCGCCGCCCTTGGCAGCCCGTACCAGCGCTAACTCATCGCTGATTGGCTCACTTACGTTGGGTTGGATGGCACTCATTCGTAACTCGATGCAGATTTTTCCAGCGCCCCTTGGAATCGCTGAATGCTATTGTAATGGTTCAACCGTGATTTGCGGGATTGTCATTCGAGGTGTGATCCGGAACATAGCCGAAACCAGCCGGAACAAGACCGGCAAAAACCGGGAGAACACGTACCACGGTGTACCGGCAGTATCCGCAAGTGGCCTATAATCATAGTTTAGAGGCTATTGCCGACGGAAGGGCCGTAGACCGTCGTTGGGAGCAGGAATGTCAGAGCGCAGTTGGATGGAACCAATTGTGGAACGGGTCGTCTCTCAGACTCTGGAGAGCCACGCCAGCCAACTCCGCAGTGAGATTGTTCGCAAAGTGATGGAAGAAGTCGAAGCGCAGGCGCCTTCCGCAGCGGTTCAATCTTCCTCCGGCGCTGCTTCCGCTGATCTTGCTCGCGCCATCGCTGAAATCCAGACCGGCTCTTCGCAAAAAGAAATCCTGCGCTCTTTGCTCGACAACTGCGCACGCTATGCCGCCCGCACAGCGCTGTTCGTCGTCAAGGGCTCGCACGCATCCGGATGGCAGGGCCGGGGCTTTTCAAGCGCCGACGCGCTAAGAGACTTCACGCTCGATGCCCAGGCCTCAGCAGTCTCGCGCGCCATCAACGATCGCATCGTCGTCAGTGCGTCGGGCGCCGACTTCGACAGCCGCTTCCTGCAGGAATTCGGCAGTCCTACTAGCGGCGAGGCCAAAGTGCTGCCGCTGCTCTTAAAAGATAAAGTTGCCGCTCTCGTTTATGTCGATGGTGGAACCGACGGGACGGGCCAGGTTGACAGCGGCGCGATCGAATTGATTGTTCTCGCGACCAGCGCGTGGCTCGAGGTCAACTCGCTCCGCAAACAGGTCCACAAGGAACCGATCGCCGAAGCTTCCACGGCCGCGCCGGTGGCTGCCGCTCCTGAGCCTGCGCTCAACGATCCGTTCGCGGCTCACGCACCCAGTCATGCCATGGCCGCTGTGGCATCGGCTGAGGCCAGCGCTCCCGTGGCTTCCGCGGCAGTCGCTGAGCCCCCGGCAGCGGCCGAGCCGATTGCGGTCGAGGTGCCCCCCGCCGCCGCCGCTCCAGCGGAGGTTCCGGCAGCGTCGACCGAAGATCAGGACACCCACCGCAAGGCCCAGCGCTTCGCTCGCCTGCTGGTCGACGAGATCAAGCTGTACAATCAGGCCAAGGTCGCCGAGGGCCGTAAGCACAAGGATCTTTACGACCGGTTGAAAGAGACGATCGAGAAAAGCCGCGCCACGTACCAGAAGCGTTACGGCAGCACAGTTGCCTCTTCCGGGAATTACTTTCAACATGAATTGGTTCGCAGTTTGGCGGAAGATGACATCTCAATAATGGGAACCAATTTCAAGCACTAGGTAGGGAAACTCATTGCGTAGTACGTTCGTCCTGGTTCTGGCCGCGCTGTTCATCCCACTGCTCGGATCTCGTGATATCGGCGTTGCTCAAGACGCGCCCCCTCCAAAAACAACGGCTCCAGCGGCGACGCCCAAGCCGAAGTCCGCACCGTCGGAAAAGAAAGCCACGCCTTCGTCTCCTTCGAAGCCTGCCTTGCCGAAAGCTGCCCCGGCGAAAAGCGCGCCCGCGAAGAAGGGAACAACGGCAAGAAAGACGTCGAAGCGCAGGCGTGCCGCGTCGCCTCGTGTCCGGCGGGTACGGCGAGCCTTCGTGGCGTCCGCCAGCCTGCGGCCAATGGCGCAGCAACTCCTGCAAGATCGAACGCCTGCCGCCTATGCGGGCGTCGAAAGCTACGCGCGGCGCCACGCGAAAGAGGACGCTGGAGCCCTGGCATGGCTCGTTCTCGGATACGCCCGCACCCTTGATCACGACTACGCCAAGGCGGTCGATCCTCTGAACCGCTCGAAAGCGGGAGCCAGCGAACTAGGAGACTATGTCGCCTACTATCTTGGGAACGCGTATCTCCAGACGAGCCGAACTGCCGAGGCGCTCTCCACCCTGGCCGACTTCGACAAGAATTTTCCTGACTCGCTGCTGGCCCGCGACGCACATCTCGTCTATGCCAGCGCCCTGCTGGCCGAAGGCCGTGCACCGGAAGCCGTCGCCGTGCTGGCCAAGGATCGAGCTCCAGTCCGAAGCGATATTGAACTGGCCATCGGCCGAGCGTACGAGGCGACCCAGGACCAAAACCACGCATCCGCCGCCTTTCGCAATATCTACTACAACCTGCCTACCAGCGCCGAGGCGGACGCGGCGGGCGCCGAACTGCGCAAGCTGAACCTCCGAGGTAGCCTGGCCGAGCGCCGCACCCGAGTCGATCTTCTGTTCAAAGCGCGGCGCTACAACGATGCGGCCGCTGAATACCGCGACCTGCTCGACGAAGTCAGCCCGCAGGAGCGCCCCACCTTTCAGCTTGCGCTAGCCACCTCGCTCGAGAAAGCCGGGCGAAGCCGTGACGCCCGCCAGATCCTGACTTCGATGGGCGCGCAGTCGGGCGACGACGAGGCCCAGCGTCTTTACCTGTTGAACGAGACTGCCCGCTCGACCAACGATACCGACGCGCTCGAGCATACGCTCAACCAACTTCGCGAGTTCGGACCGTCCAGCCCATGGCTCGAGCAGAGCCTGCTCTCGGTTGGAAACATGTACCTGCTTCGCAAGGACTACGATCGCGCGATCGACTTGTTCCGCGAGCAGCAGCAACGTTTTCCTCGCGGGACGCGGGCCTCGTACGCGCACTGGAAAACGGCGTGGCTGAGTCTGCGCCAGGGGCGTACGGAAGAAGCCAAGCGCGGTTTCGAAAACCAAATCGCTCTCTATCCCGATTCCGGTGAGATTCCCGCAGCGCTCTACTGGCGCGCCCGGCTCGCTGAAGAAGACGGCGACCCGGTGATGGCGCGGACGTTCTACCAGAAGCTCTCCTCCCGCTTCCGCAATTATTACTATGCAGAACTCGCCCGCCAGCGGATGAAAAACCTGAAAGCCACGTCGGGTGAGGAAGTGGTAGTTCACTACGCACTGCTCGACCACATTCCGCCACTGATCGCTGTTCCGAAAGTCACGACCAGCGACATTCCAGAAGACAACCTGCGTCTGCAGCGTGCGCGCTTGCTCTCAAATGGCGCGCTCGCCGATCTGGCAGTGAGAGAGTTGCAGGCCGCGGCCTCGGAAGAAGGAGGCTCGTGGGCTCCGCCCGAGATGGCGAAGATTTACCAGGATGGCGGACGCTACGATCGCGGCATCGAGATCATGAAGCGCACGACGCCGAATTACTTCGCCGTCGATCTGCCCGAATTGCCGCGCCCCTACTGGGAAGCGCTTTTTCCGAAGCCCTATTGGACAGACCTGCGCAAGTATTCAATGCAGAATGGGCTCGATCCGTATCTGGTCGCTTCGCTGATCCGTCAGGAATCGGAGTTCAATCCGCTCGCGCTCTCGCGCGCCAACGCCGTCGGCCTGATGCAGCTTCTCCCGAAGACCGGTAAGACAGTGGCGAAGCAGGTGAAGCTCAGGGGATATAACGCCAGCCAGCTCTACTCGCCGGCCATCAACTTGCAGTTGGGGACGCGCTATTTCAGGTCGATGGTCGACAAGTACGATGGCCGCTTCGAGTATGCACTCGCGGCCTACAACGCGGGCACGGACCGCGTCGAAGACTGGCTGGGGCAAGGGAAGTACCGCGACCCACAAGAATTCGTGGAGTCGATTCCATTTACCGAGACCCGTGAGTACGTGCAAGCGATCCTGCGCAACGCGAACGTCTACCGGCAGCTGTACGGAACGCCGTAGGGAAATTCTCGATTGAAGTAGGATTTTCGAGGAAGAAGTTCGTTCGGGCGTTCGACTTATCTCGCTGTCATTCTCAGCGAACTCGAGGCATCCCTGCTCCCCATAGTGCCGCCAAAAGGGTAAAGGCGTTCTTTTGCGCCGCCCGGGTAGTAAATTGCTTTTCCCTACGCGGTCTTCTGGCTCGGCGACTTGGTGAACAGGATCTCGAACACCAGCAGTCCCGCGCCCACCACAATTGCGCTATCAGCGATGTTGAAGGCCGGCCACTGATATTGGCCGATATAGAAGAGAAGAAAGTCGACCACGTGACCACTCACAAGGCGATCCCACAGGTTCCCGATGGCGCCACCAAGAATCAGCGCCAAGCCGATGCCCGTGGTCGTCAGGCTGTGGCTGTTCTTCCATAGCAGGGTCGAGACGATCAGCAGCGCGACCAGCGAAAACAGGATCAGCAGGCTGATCTTCCACTCTGACGGCGATTCGGAGAACAAGCCGAAAGCGGCGCCCCGGTTCTCGATGTGTGTGATGCGGAAGAAACCTGGGATCACCGAAATGCTGTCGTGCAGCGAGACGCGGTTGGCGATCGTCCACTTGGTGACTCGATCGAGGGCGATCACGAGAACGGCAATCAGAAAATGATACTTGCGCATGAGCAAAACAGAGCTTTTGAATAGATTACCGCGTTTCGCACCGCCGCGAGCAGTGTCTCAATGATTCAATGTCTCAATGAACCATTCCCTCAAAGTCCCATCTCTTTCAGCACCGCACTACAGCGCTCGCACACCGTTGGATGATTCTTGTCCTCGCCAACGTGGGTCGAATAGTTCCAGCAGCGCTCGCACTTCGCGCCGTCGGCCTTCTTGACCTCGACATGCAGGCTGGACGTGCCGTTCCCTGAGCCCTGCTGCAGCGTCACCGCGGAAACGATAAACAGGTAGCGCAGTTGCTCGGCGTAGCGGTTCAAAAGTGAATACACTGGGTCGGACGCCGTGATCAGAACCTGCGCTTCCAGTCCGGTGCCGATGAGCTTCTGATTGCGAGCCTCTTCGAGTGCCTTCAGCACTTCATCGCGTACCGAGCGCAGCGTGCTCCAGTCGTGCTCCTGTTGCTTGTCGTCGGCCGCGGCCCCCCCACCTAGAATATCGGCCGCGTCCGGGAACATCGCCAAGTGCACGCTCTCGCCTCGCTCTTGATTCTTCGGCAGATGCTGCCAGACCTCTTCGCAGGTAAAGCTCATGATCGGTGCGAGCACGCGCACCAGCGCCTCTCCGATCCTCCAGATGGCGGTCTGCGCCGAGCGCCGTCCCAGCGATTTCGGCGCCGAGATGTACAGCCGGTCTTTGAGCACGTCGAAATAGAACGCGCTCAGGTCGACGATGCAGAAGTGGTTGACCCGGTGATAGATCTTGTGGAAAGCGAACTCGTCGTACCATCCGCGCACATCGCCGGCGAAGGCGCCGGTCTGCCACAGCATGTATTGGTCGAGAGATTCCATCCGATCGAACGGCACGGCATCGGCCCGCGGATCGAAATCGTAAAGATTGCTCAGGATGTAGCGGAACGTGTTGCGGATCTTCTTGTAATTCTCGCCAATGCGCTGCATCAGCGCTTCCGAACCGACCACATCTTCGCGGAAGTCGACCGAAGCGGTCCACAGGCGCACAATCTCGCCGCCCAGCCGGTTGGCGATATCGACTGGATCGACATCGTTGCCGCGCGATTTCGACATCGCCTGGCCTTTTTCGTCGAGCGTCCATCCGGGTGTGACCACGCCACGATACGGTGGGGTCAGCCGTGCGCCCATGGCGCAGAGCAGGGAAGACTGAAACCATCCACGGTACTGATCGCCGCCCTCAAGGTAGAGATCGGAGGGCCAGGGATAGTCCGGTTCGTCTGCGATCAGCGCCAGGTAGCTCGCGCCCGATTCCAGCCAGACATCGAATATGTCGGTCTCCTTTTCGAATTTCGTGCCGCCGCAATGCGGGCAGGTAGTCCCGGCGGGCAGGATCATGTCTGACTCCGACGTGAACCATGCGTCGGCCCCCGAGCGCGCGAATAGTTCGACCAATTTGCGATTCACGGCATGGTTGTTCAGGGGCTTGCCGCATTTTTCGCAGAGGAAAACCGCGATCGGCACGCCCCACACACGCTGGCGCGAGATGCACCAGTCGGGCCGCGTCGCGATCATATTTGACAATCGCTCTTCTCCCCACGACGGATCCCACTTCACATGCTTGATTTCATCAAGCGTGCGCGTTCGAAAGGTTCCTCCTCCCTCCATCGGAGTTTCCATCGAGATGAACCACTGTTCGGTGGCGCGGAAGATGACCGGGTTGTGGCAGCGCCAGCAGTGCGGATAAGAGTGCTCAGTCTTCTCCGTGTGCAGCAGGGCGCCACGGCGCTTCACCAGGTCAATGATCGGCGCGTTCGCCTCCCACACCCGCTTGCCTTCGTACTCGGGAAGCCCGTTGCGCAGGATTCCTTTTTCGTCGACATTGCTCGTCGCATCAAGCCCGTACTTGACGCCGGTGGCAAAGTCCTCCGCGCCATGCGAGGGCGCCGTGTGCACCACGCCCGTGCCCGTGTCCATGGTGACGTAGTCGGCGAGCACACCCAGAACTCTGCGATCCAGAAATGGGTGTTGGAAGTTCAGGCGCTCCAGCTTCCGTCCGGGGAAGTGTGCCAGCTCGCGCGGGTCGGCCAGGCCACATTTCTGTGCCACCTCCCCTGCCAGCTTCGACGCGACGATATAGACCTCGCCCCCCGATTCCAGCGCGACATAGTCGGCATCCGGATGGAACGCCACCGCCATCGAGGCTGGCAACGTCCAGGGCGTGGTCGTCCAGATAATTGTGGAAATCCTCTTGCCCGCGATCGACGGATCGATCTTCGCTGGATCGTCGAGCAGCGCGTATTTCACCCATACAGTGGAACTGGTGTGGTTTTCGTACTCGACCTCGGCCTCAGCGAGCGCGGTTTCGTCGTGCATGCACCAATAGACCGCGCGCAGTCCTTTGTAGACGAAATTCTTCTCGTAAAAAGCGTAGAAGGTTTCGAGCACC
>Ga0335070_10007157_pt1 | contig 13093 bp, 14 predicted proteins | sample Lox_Sample_13_FD_206722 | JGI IMG/M metagenome (GOLD analysis project Ga0335070, IMG submission 206722) | Soil microbial communities from Loxahatchee National Wildlife Refuge, Florida, United States - Lox_Sample_1.3 | ecosystem: Environmental > Terrestrial > Soil > Wetlands | place: USA...
GATTCTAGGCAGCATAAACGCGATTCAGTTCGCTTGTGCAGCAGCACCGCCTGGAGGAACAATCTACATTACACCAAAATACAACAATTTCACTAATCCACCAAAGAACGTTGGTGATTGGTTCACGATGAATATCCGTATCGCAAACTATTCTAACGTTGCCGGCTGGCAAGTCAAACTCGTTTACGATAAGAATATTCTCTACACGACCGACAAGAATGTCTCTTATGCTTCTGACATGCTCTTTCCATCGGGTACTTATCCGCCAATTCCGTCTGCCGTAGAATCCTTCAACGCCACTCACAACTACGCATTAATGACTACCACGACCTACGGTGCAGTGGAATACGCTGGAGCAGATGCCGGTCTTATGACTGTCAAATTCAAAATTCTGAAAGCTCCAAGCAAATGCCTACTCTGGCTCGAATCAATAGACACGTGGATGATAGACACAAACATCAATGAACTTCCAGAAGTTTTGAAGGATGGATATTTTGAACTCAGATTACCCACTCCACCATCAGCAAACATCTACGTTGACCCACCAAAAGTGGTGAATGCTTCTCTAACACCAAGCAACAACTTCAAAGTGAACGTAAGCATAGAAGACGCTTCCTATGTGCAAAGCTTCGAGTTCAAACTAACCTTTGACCCAACCGTATTAAATGCAGTGAACGCAAAACTGGGCAGTTTCTTCCCACCCGCCATCGTCCCAGTAATTGGCATAGATAACACGACTGGCTACGTGACAGTAGCCGCCACATTGCGTCCATCGGATCCTTATGCAAATGGAGACGGAACCCTCGCAACAATAACTTTCCATGTGGAATCGCTTGGCGCATGCGATTTGATTTTTAGCAAAACAGACTTACGCGACCCACTGGGCTATTCATTACCTCACACGACGGCAAACGGTTACTTCAACAACATGCTCGTTCCCAAACTTGCAGTTGACCCAGTAGAAATAGTGGATCCAACACTGGTCCCGCCTAAAACATTCTCCGTGAACATAACAGTCTCTGAAGTTGAAGACCTCTACCATTACGAATTCACACTTGGATACGATCCAAACATATTGGTCGGCGTGAACCTTCAAATAAACAACATCTTCGATGAAGTGGATTATGTTTCACAGTTCTCAATAGACAATGTAGCCGGTATTGCATGGGTCAAAGTAGACTACTACGAGCCTGCAGTAGCAATATCAACCATGAATCCAGTAGCGCTTGTGAGTATTACTTTCAGAGTGAGAGCACTCGGTATTTCTGCATTAGACCTTTACGACACAGCACTTAACGACAGCAGCGGTGCACCAATGAGCCATGAAGTCTATGATGGAACTTTCACGCCACTAACAAGAGACATAGCACTGCTAGACGTAATTCCAAATGTTAATGCCGCCTATCCTGGAGGACTTATCAAGATAAACGTGACAGCATTGAACAAAGGGGACATCATAGAAACATTCAACGTCAGCGTTTACTATGAACCAGCCAATCTAATAGGGAACTTAACGTTCACGAATCTCGCTTCAAAAGCACAGGCAACCCAAACGATTACGTGGAACACATTCGGGGTAGCTTCAAATCACAACTATACCATATGGGCAGAAGCCGATTCTTTGCCGTACGAAAAGAATCTGACAGACAACACGTACACAGACGGAAAGATCATGATCAAGAAAACTGGCGACACGAACGGCGACGGAAAAGTTGACGGTATAGACTTGCTAGCTGTAGCCAATGCTTTCAATTCTGTGCCGAAGAGTCCAAGATGGCGTCCGGAAGCAGACTTTAACTATGATTCAAAGATAGATGGCAGAGACATAGCGATGCTCATAAGACAATTTGGAAAATAGACTGTCAAGACAAAACTTGAAATTTTAGCGAACCCTTTCTCGATGAAGATTCTTAACCTGCCAAGAATATCTTCTTATCGTGGTTGTTTCGCCATAGCCGCATGCTGCGCAACGTTTCTTTGAAACATTATATGCTCTGCGGCCACACCGTCTGCAACGTATATGAACAGTTTTTCCTGCACGTTTGCCAAAAGACGGTGTTCCTTTTCCCAAAGTTTTCACCTAGGCGGAGGTGAGATTAAAACAACATTGTCTCCGCGAACTATGATTGTTCCCAGTCTTTTCATGCTTTCAGCAATGGTGGTGTCTTCTGTTTCCTCGAGAACAAGGTTTAGGTGTTGGTCGAAGCCTTTTAGTTTTCCTCTCAGGCTTTTTCCGCCTTTCAATCTAACGAGCACTATTTTTCCGAGGTTCTGTTCAAGGATTTCGGTCGTCATTTCACTCATTTGTAAGCCCTCGAAATCGTATGTTTTTATGTCTGCTATTACTTAAACTTATACGATTTAAACCTATCTAATAGAGAACCTGAAAATGTCAGAGAAGCATAGAAGATATTTCCTGAAGGAAAAGGAAGCAAAAACGCTCTTAACAGAAGTTTCGCAAAAGGCGGGTCTAAATCTGGAGCAGATCTTGAAGAGCAAAGTCAACTTGGAAATTGTTCAAACAGATTTTGCACAAATCTTCTTGATAAAAAACAAACCGATCCTTGCGAGGATTGGAGACCAGGTTTTTCCAACTTTGATGTTTGATGAAGCACTAAGTCCTATTTCGAGAGTTGTGGTGGATATGGGTGCTATTCCGCATGTATGTAATGGAGCAGATATAATGGCGCCTGGAATTGTTCGAGTTCATGGAGATATTAAGAAAGGAAACTTTGTCTTTGTCGTGGATGAGAAATTTGGCAAGGCAATTGCGGTTGGCAAAGCGTTGTGTGATATGAATGAAGCGACAAAACCTAGACAGGGTGTCGTAATAAGAAACACACACTTTGTCGGGGACAGGCTGTGGAATTTCATCAAAGAAACAAAATGAGGCTCACTTAGCGTAGGGGTTGTTCCCTTCTATCTGAAAAATGAAAGCTTTCATAGTGAAAGATGGAGGTAATGCCAGAAATCTTGTCAGCATGACCGCAAGCAACTTTTTCATGCTAACCACTTTCCTGAGAACGCACAGTCATTTGCAATTCATAGTATCCAAAAGAATATCCATCGGTTAATACCTGAATAAACCATTCTCCAGAAGAGTCAGCAATACATGAGGTATTTTGAGAGTAATTAGTGCTGGAAGATCCAGTCTTCCATTTTTCTTCTGGGGTATACAAGTTTACGTAGAAAGCTGGATGCGCCTGATTTGCTGGTCCCGTTTCATGTGCATATACTTGAATAAGATGGTTTTGAGGAACATAAATTCTGTAATAGTCTTCCTTGTCATATCCGCCTAAATATAGCTTCGAATAGGTGCCTTGAGCTATTTCTCGGGCTTCTTCAAAACTGTTGTTGCTGTCTAGAGCTAGTTGAATTTGAAACGGTTGAACCACTTTCTTGTAAGCTGTTCCATTAAAGTATGTAAGTTCCATGTCTACGCTCAGTTTGTGTGCATGATTTGGTGGAGTTCTAAGAACCCATTGTACACCTTGAACACTAAGGTGAACACTTTTTGGACGGCTCGTTCCGACAAATTCCATAAAAGCCTTCAAACCATTCTGTTGCAAGGCATCAGCATAGCCAATTAACGTTAGGTTTTGTAATCAGCAAAGATAGATGGCCAATTCTGCACTTCATGCAACCATATTTGGGAGTATTGATATTCTTCGAAAAAAGTTATGTTAATACTCTCTACAAAACCCTGAACAACTTACTGCCGTCATATTAGTGAAAATATTTATGAAATCTGAACCACCATAAGGTGATGCTGCATTCTCAAAATTGGCAAAAAAGATTGAGAAGTTTGCTGAAATTTGTTCTTCAGAGCAAGAACCCTCATTGTTTCATTCATTAAAGTTGAACCATAAGGCCTTTCGAATTCTCCTTTCGTTACGTCTAACACAACAGTTTCAGCGATTGCCATTGGTTCGTGCAGTATGCCACTCAACTTAAATGAGGTCACTAGGCATATTGGGATAACAATAGACAGAAGGAGTACTATTTTCCAATTGATACTCCACATTAGGCATCACAGTTGTTGCAGCTAACAGACAATTTATTGTTTAACCTTCCTATGAATTTTATCGTTTTGCACGGATACCAGCAAGATTTAGACTTATTCGCTAATTATTACCAGAGTTGCAGTCTCTATTATCGCTGCAACGAATAAAAGAAGAATTATCCAAACATACAATCCAACACTCTCCTTCAATGCCTTCTTTACCGATTCAATTCTTGTCAACTTCTCCTCGCCAAACACCAATCTCGATTTAACCCATGAAGCCCCAACAACAGTTCCGCAAACAGCCGCAATGCAATAAGCTTCCCCCTCAAGGACCAGAGTCGGCACAGCAGCAACAAAAACCCACTCTGGCTGCTGGTAAAAAAGAAGCCCCCACACAAAAGATCTAAAAACCAAAAAGCCTGTCGAGAAAGGAAAAAACGCAAATCCTGGCAAAGTAACTATGGCAAAAGCACTCAAAAACAAATTAGACAAGAAAATCCCAAAAACGGCAAAATAAATACTACTCCCAGAGAAAAGATCAGAAAAAGGCAACTTCTGACCAGAATATAGTGACGGAGAAAACATAGCATCAAATAAAACGACAAACAGAAAAAAGCTAACAAAGAAAACAAAGTTCATGAACGCTAAGAGTTTACCCCTCGCGGAGAGCCATACAAGCAACAACGAAAAATGCAACTCTCCAACTCACGATCAGAACGATAGTACCGTAGCCATCATTTGATTTTTACTGAAAACCCACCACAATAACTGCCAAGCCTTCCGTAAATTGTGATTTCCTTGTCCAAGATTCATAAAACACTTTTATAGTTAAAATATGAAATGAAGACTCAGAAATGGATACAATAAAAGAAACATTTAAACTGTTAAAGGGCATATAACATGTCAGAGAGGAGAAATTTGCCAAGCTTTAGCGGCATATTCCGCAAGAGCAAAAGAACAGAAGAAAAAGAAACTGAAAAAGTAGAGCAAAAAGAGGCTTCTAAAACCTACTTAAAGGCATTGCCTCTCCGCGACCTATCTGACTTGGACATGGTCAAAAACGAAGTTAATTCTGGAAACATCCTCATTCTCAGAATCACTCCTCTCGCAACAAAAAGCATTGAAGACGTTAAAAGAGCAGTAAACGAGTTAACTGAGTACGCAACATCAGTCGGCGGCGACATCGCCCGGTTAGGCGAAGAACGTGTCGTGATTTGTCCGCCAAACGTCAAGATTTGGCGAGAAAAAACGCCGATTTCAAACGAGCCTATACCTACAGCAGCCTAAGAGTCTCCAGAATTGCTGGAACATACGTTGGAATCCCCATCTTTCTATCTATAAAATTCGCTATTCCCATGCACTTAGCTCTTTCACCGTGACAAACAATAATTCTCTCCGGCTTCGGTTTAAGATAACTCACATAGTTCAATATCTGTCGCCTATCTGAGTGCCCAGAAAAGCCTTCAATCGACTCTACTCGCAGTCTGACTCCCACAACGCCCATCTTACCCTCATTGTCTATCATTGCAGCCTCATTCAAACCCTTCTGAACTCTCCTTCCCAGGGTGCCTTCAATCTGGTAGCTCACAAAGATCATTGAGTTTCTCTCATCATTAGCCAAGCTCTTGAAATACTCAATTACCGGTCCGCCCTCAAGCATGCCTGATGTAGCCATTATTATGCATGGTTCTCCGTCTATGATGTCTTGTCTAACGCTTGGGTGCTCGACAACTGTGAAGTAGTCAGATTCAAACGGGTTTATTCCATCATGAAGAACGCTATTTCGAACTTCTTTGCCTAGATATTCTGGATATGCTGTGTGGATCGCTGTTGCCTCAGAAATCATACCTTCAATGAAAACAGGCGCTTCTTTCATCAAGCCACGACGCATGTATCCGTCAATAATCAACATTATTTCTTGAGCTCTGCCTACAGCAGGCACAGGAATCAGAACCTTGCCTTTTTTTTCCAAAGTTTCGTTTATAATGCTTGTTAAGCGTTGCTCCGCTTCAACTCTCGAAGGCATAATATCGTCTGGGCCACCGTAAGTGCTTTCAGTTATGAGCGTTTCCACTCTTGGAAACTCGGTTGTAGCTGCTTCCAGCAGCATGGTTCTACCAAACTTGTAGTCTCCAGAATACACGATGTTATGGAGTCCCTCGCCAATGTGCAAATGCGCCATTGAAGAACCTAGAATATGGCCCGCGTTATGCAACGTTAGCCGCATATCTGGGGCAATATCCGTCACGACGCCGTACCTTAAAGGGACAGTGTGTAAAACGCATTCTCGAACGTCCTTCTGATCGTAATGTGCAGTTACACCCTGTTTACTTGCGACATCTAAATAGTCTAGTTGGAGTAGAGTCATCAAATTCGAAGTTGGAGCCGAACAGTAGACAGGTCCGTCAAAACCATATTTGAACAAGAAAGGGAGCAAGCCACAATGGTCAAGATGAGCGTGGCTAATAACCACCGCATCTAAAGCGTCAATCTCAAACGTTGGATCATCAAGTCTTGGAAAAGCGTCGAAAGGTCTTGAAGAACCTGGATTTATACCACAATCGAGAAGAACATTGCTTTCCCTCGTTTGGACAAGAAAAGCTGACCTACCGACCTCTTGAGCTCCTCCTAGAGCCGTGATTCGAACATCTCCAACTTCATAGATTTTTGGCCTGAAAATTCTTTCACCAACTGCTCTCAAAACACGTTCTCTTTCCTTGCTTTCTGAATGAAGATAATGCCTCATATTGGCGATTATTTTGGAACGCAACGGAGGACTTCTTAGAACATGAGGTCGCCACTTGCTCTGCTTGATTATCTCCTGCAAAATGGAACCATTTCTTCCTATGGCCAAGCCAGGCTTTTTAGCTTCAATTATTATTTCGCCAAGACTTGGATCAAAGTTTATCTCTGTAACCTCAGCTTCTTCGGTGACTATTTGTCTTGCTATTTTTTCAGCTTCTTTTTCGGGCATTCGTACTGAAGGGTCTGATCGCACCACGATGCGTTTTCTTATGACGTTGACTATGCTTGCTATTAGGCCACTTTGTTCAACTAAGATTTCAGGTTTTTTAGCATAAACTGCAAGCATTGGACCTTCATATTCTATTCTTGTGACTTCAGCTTCTTTTGGGACGTGTTCGAGAATGTATTGGCTTATTTCTATTTTTTCTTTTTCGGAGTTGTGATTCACAATCTAGACTTCCCTAGCTTTCCCGAAACTTCTGTTTCTCTTCTTCAGCCAGTTCTTGGTAGCCTTCTTCGTTGATTATGGCAACGTTGAAGCTATCTCCAGTTCCGACGTTACGTTTCATGGCTGAGGAAACGGCTTTGACTACTACGGGTAAAGCATCTTTCATGCGCATGCCTTCCTTGAACTTGTCCTCGAGAACACCATATGCGACTGGAGAGCCAGAGCCTGTGGAAACGCATTTCTCTTCGGTTAAGCTTCCAAATGGGTCGATAGAAAACACGTGGGGGCCAGAGTTGTCTACGCCTCCGATTAGGGCTTCGGTGAGAAGCGGTGCATATCTGGATGAGAACATGAGATTGGCCACGAACCTTGCCGCTGAGCTCACTGGCAATGGTCTATCCATGTTCAGCTTGTAGAGCCTTGCGTTTGCTGCTAGTATGTCGACAACCCTTTGGGCGTCAGCAACGCTCCCTGCGATTGTCATGCCTAGATGGTCGTCTATCTGGTAGATTTTCTTTCCATGTTTGTGGGCAACGTAGAAGCCCATGGTTACGCGGGTGTCCGAGGCTAAGATTACGCCGTCTTTGCAGACAACGCCTATAGTTGTTGTTCCTTTCATTGCTAGTTGATTGACTGAATCCTTATTCATCATGTTATTTTTCTCCCCAAAACTGATTTCGCGTTACGGAAATTTTCCGCCAGGAAAACGAAGAACTATTCATTGCTATGGGATTTATTAATATTACGGTTCAAAACCGCTTTTGGCTTCTTTGTAGTGGCATGATGGATTTTTTGCTTAATTTTGGATTCTATAACTATTTGCCACACACCTTATTTATTGGACTAAAGATGAAATACATAGCAGCTGACAGATGTTTATAAAAAAGCATCTAAAAGACGATGTCAGGTGCAATGGTTATTGAGAAGAGAACATGCGTTAAACACGTTATGCGTGGCGTTCGTAATAGGCATGATGATGCTAAATCATGAAGACCAAATGTTGAAGCAAGCCCTCTAACAATAGTTGTTCCAGACAACTGTCCTACTATTCAGGCTGCTGTAGGTGCAGCAATGGCTGGCGACACGGTTTTCGTGAGGGCTGGAACTTATTATGAACATGTTGTTGTGAACAAGAGCATTTCACTCACAGGAGAGAATCGTGACACGGCATTTATTGACGGAAACCATAGCGGAACTGTCTTGCGAGTAACCGCAAGCCATGTTCTTATCACCAATTTTACAATACAGAACAGCGGCAGATTATCCATAACCTAATTTTATTCAAACAGAAATAGCTGGATTTTCGCAACTCAAGCTAACTAAAGATGCCCTAAGCAAAACTTAAAATAAACCGCGTGTGCTAACTTGGAGAAGTGAGTCTGGAAAGGTCTTAATTACAAAGACTATGAATGATAGAGAGATTACACATTTGAACAGTGATTTGTTTGTCTTTGAAACGGCATAGAATGCAGCTTCCAAGAGAAGTAATCATAGGAAACGGAATAATAGAAGGCATCGGCGGAGTTGCACGAAGACTAGGCTTCACACAATCCGCACTCATAGTCACAGGCTCAAAAACCTATGAAATAGTAGGAAAAACCGTTCAAAAACACCTAGAAGAGTACGGAATAAAAGTAGATGTTTTCCTAACTGAATCCGCCACGGTCAAGGAAGTTGAAATGGTCGAAGCAAAAATAGAAAGACTGAAGCCTCAAGTCGTTTTAGGTGTAGGTGGCGGAACAAAAATAGACGTGGCAAAATTCAGTGCAATGCGACAAGGAGTACCCTGCATAAGCGTCCCGACCACCGCTTCCCATGACGGCATAGCCAGTCCTTCATCGTCAGTCAAAGGTCTGGAAAAACCATTCTCCGTAATAGCTGAAGCACCTATAGCCATCATAGCAGACACGAACGTAATCCTAAAAGCGCCATACCGAATGATTAGCAGCGGAGCTGCAGATGTCATCGCGAAATTCACCGCAGTAAGAGACTGGAAACTTGCACACGAAGACAACAACGAATACTACGGAGAATACGCTGCAAGCCTAGCGCTGATGAGCGCCAAACTTGTCATTCAAAGCGCCAAAATTATCAAGCCAGAAAGCGAAGAAGGCTTAAGAGTTCTTCTGGAAGCACTGATAAGCTGCGGAGTATCCATGAGCATCGCTGGCAGCACACGACCATGCAGTGGCTCAGAGCATTTGTTCAGCCACGCGCTTGACATAATACGGTCAGACCACGCAATGCACGGCGAACAATGCGGTGTCGGCACAATAATCATGGCTTATTTGCACAGGGCTAACTGGAAACTCGTAAGAGGCACATTAAAACGACTTGGCGCGCCAACCACTGCCAAGGAACTAGATGTGGACAAGGACGACGTTGTCAAAGCAATCCTAATGGCATCAACAATAAGACCAGACAGATACACCATTCTCAACAGAGTAAATCTAACAGAAGAGTACTGCAAAAGAATAGCAGAAATAACCGAAGTCATCTAACAGTTTGAATCATTTTTTGGGCTCAGGTTCTTTTTTCTCCGCCTTAAACGTCTCCGAAAACTTGACTGATGAGATTTCTGGGAAAAACCTCTGTACATCCAGTGCTATGCCTCTTTTTGCGACCTGAATCCCGTCCAAATAGAAAGCTTCCTCAGGCATCTCAATGCTCACTGATTTCTCTTTCAGACTAAACTTGAACTTGCCCTCTTCAACAGCAGGTATTCTTCGATGAATAAGCGCACCAGTTTTCTCTTCTGGGGTTTCAAGCTTCTTTTTCACTGTAACGTCATAAACTAATGTTTTTCCAGCCAATGGCTGATTAAAATCAAGCAAAACACGTCCGGCCCCAACTGCTCGCACGGTAGCCATTTTTCCGTCATGCTCTACACGCATCCCTATTGCAGGAGTAATGCCCTTATCAGTTAAGTGTCGTAGCGAAATGCGTTTCACTTTGTCAGGATCTCTTGCGCCAAACGCTTTGTCCTGCGCTATCTCTACTGTGGCAGGTTTGTCAACGTCCATTGTAGCAAGACTTTCATCTAGGGCTTTCAGAACCCAGTTTTCTCCTATAACGACAAGTTTCGGTTCATAAATTTCGCCTTCTTTGTAGAGATGCTCCTTCTTCGCAGTCTCTTCATTAGTCGTATCGAAAACTTCTCCTGTCTCCTTAACTCTGCCAACATAATCTATGAGCGCAAAATCGCCTCTTTGCAAAGCCATATGCATCATCTCTTAGAATATTGCCTAAATAAGTTTGGGATTGAATAAAAAAGCTTTCTCTAAGAGAAAATGTGCAACGTCATGTTTATTCAGTGTTCACGTCAAAAACTCTAAAGATTGCCGAAATTTCGAAGCACCGCGAGAAGAAGTGTGCTATTTCTTTCACTTTTCCCTATCGCTAGCCTCTTTCCTCAAATGGAAGAGTTTATAAAAAACACCTGAACACCTAAGAAAAAGAAAGGAGTAGAAAGGCAATGTTTGAAGATTTGTTCGATTATCTAGAAACACACTCAATCTTCGGAGTCAAGTTGTCGACTGTTCTGTCGCTAGCCATCATGGCCATTATCGGCATAATTCTTGAAAGAATAGTAACAAGATATCTGAGAAAATTTGCAAAAAGGGCGCATCTGGCTCCAGGTGTAACGAACAATCTCGTTCTGACGTTTCGTCTTTTGATATTGATTGGCGCAACTGCATTTGTGATAGGAGTCGGCGGACTCCCAACAGAATGGATCGTTACTTTTTCTGCGCTCGGAGGCGCCGCACTCGGTTTCGCTTCAACCAAGACAATCGGAAACTTCGTTGCAGGACTTTACCTTCTTGCAACTCGCCCATTCAGAGTTGGCGACTATGTTCGCATCGGAACAGTAGAGGGAATCGTGGAAGAAATGACAATTAATTATACCAAAGTCCTAACGATGGGAAACAACATTGTTTCAATTAGCAACGTTCAAATCATGGACAGAGACATCACCAATTTCCTGTTTGAAAAAGAAAAGAACAGACAAATCTACTGCTACACATTTGAAATCAACTTTGACCACAGCGTTTCCACATCAAAGATTGCAGGAATTTTCGGCGAAGTCTTCGATTCGCATAAGCTTTCACTCCCGAAAGCTCCCAGTTATGCGTTACTTAGATCGGATGCTTTTGGGAGAGTATACTTGGTCTATCTTTACGTTGAGAATCCTCAAGACATTCTCTCTCTAAGACCGCAAATTGCTGAAGAAGTGTACAAGCGTTGGGATATTGCAAGAGGCATCAAAACTTGAAGAAGATTTCAAGCATTCCCAACGGGTTCATTGATGGAGAAAACGTTAAAGCTCTGCGTTGCAACTTCCTTCAAACGTGATAAGGTTGTCCACTTATGACGAGTCAAAAGTCTTAGAAATGCTGGAAAAAGTCAGCAAAAGCGTCGTCAACATAAGCACCACGAGACTGATACAAACGGCATTCTACCAAGTTTTCCCAGTTGAAGGCGTAGGCTCCGGCACAATCATAGATGCAGAAGGTCACATTCTCACCAACAACCATGTAGTTCATGGAGCAGAACGCATCACAGTAACCCTTTGGAACGGTGAGGTCTTAAATGGACGTTTAATAGGAGCATGCACAGCCCACGACATTGCTGTTGTAAAGGTTGACAAGAAAAACCTTCCCTACGCAGAACTTGGCGACTCTGACAAGCTGCGAATAGGACAAAGAATTTACGCGATCGGTAACCCCTTTGGATTGGTCGGAGGACCAACGATAACTTCAGGGGTCATAAGCGCTTTAAATCGGGCAATTGAATCCGAAAGAGAGTTTCTCGAAAATCTTGTTCAGACAGATGCCTCAATTAACCCGGGAAACAGTGGAGGTCCGCTGGTTAGCCTTGATGGAAAGATCGTAGCGATAAGCACAGCGATCATTCCGTTTGCGCACGGTATTGGCTTTGCAATTCCGATAAACTCTGCTAAAACATGTACACATGAAATAGTAACAACTGGCACTCACGCCAGACCTATGCTCGGCATAATAGGTTTAAGCCTCACAAAGGAGATTTCAAACTACTACAGCATTCCAGTGGATAAAGGAGTTTTAGTAACAAAAGTCGTTGAAGACAGCCCAGCAAGCAATGCTGGAATAGTAGCTGGAGACATTATTATAGCGATGAACGACGTGGTGACTGACAAAATTGAAAAGCTGTTAAGCGAAATTCACAAGAAAAAAACTGGAGAAAAAGTCAACCTGACAGTGTACCGAGAGGGATTTGAATATTCACTTGAAGCCACATTAGCCGAAGCGTCCTGACGCAAGAGCAATTACAATTCATTGAACATGAGAGCTATTCTATGCCCCATTTCTTCGTTATCTTCATTATTAGAAAGATCACGCTGGCTACTATTATGAAGGTTATCAACGCTACCAGAAATTCTCCAACGCCGAATATTTGATTGGCAACTGAGACCGTGTACGTTGCCAAGTCTCCAAGTCCAGGTATGGCTAGACCGATTAAGGGCAAAATCAAGTCTTTGACAAGCGCCTGAACCAAAGCACCTAAGTAGACGCCCATGATAAAAGCAACAGCAAGACCCAAAACCTTGTACTTTGATAGAAAATCCATTAATTCTCCCCACAACCCTTTACGTGCAGGAGCTGCGGGCGCAGGCTTAGGTTCCACAGCAGCACGAATCTTCCGCAATTCTTCTAACATCTCATCTTCCGTTTTTGCCAAAATACCCTACCCTAGAGAACAGATTCGTCTTTGTATCTTTATATAACTTTGCATCTCGCAACCTCCACTTTTATTGCTGAACTCCTCTAACGAAAAAACGAGAAAAAAATGCAAGGTTAGAATAGCATAAAGCAAAAACGAAATACCATTAGTGTTAAAGGCTCCGGCTGAGCAGC
>Ga0335070_10007158_pt1 | contig 13093 bp, 11 predicted proteins | sample Lox_Sample_13_FD_206722 | JGI IMG/M metagenome (GOLD analysis project Ga0335070, IMG submission 206722) | Soil microbial communities from Loxahatchee National Wildlife Refuge, Florida, United States - Lox_Sample_1.3 | ecosystem: Environmental > Terrestrial > Soil > Wetlands | place: USA...
GTTCTGCAGGCCGAACAGCTCGTTCCTGAGGTCGCGCGCGGCGCCGATCTGCTGGTCCACCCGGATGCGGTTCGCCAGCTGCGCGAGGTTCGCCGGGTACTGCACGTCCCGCAGGTACTCCAGCTGCGCCATCGTGTTGAGCCGGCCCGTCGAGCCGGGGTTCCCCACGACGAACACCAGCTCGCCGTCGCTCGATCCGTTGGGGCTCCACCGCAGGTAGTCGGTGTGCACCGGCTGCCCGTCCTCGTACGCCCGCACGATCGAGACGTCCAGATCGTACCGCGGGTAAGTGAAGTTGTCGGGGTCGCCGCCGAAGAAGCCGGTCTCGCTCTCCACCGCGAAGACCAGCCTGAGGTCCGTGTAGTGGTGGAACCGGTACAGCTTGTACTGGCCGCCCTGGTACATCGTCACGACCTGGCAGACGATCTTCGGATCGCCGCCGGCGCAACGCTGTTGCAGGCCGAGAATCGCCGCGTCGCGCAGCGCCGTCGCGCGAGCCGGCGCCGTCCCCGCGGGGACCGCCGCGTTGACGCTGTCGGTCACGTCGGTGATGGCGAGCAGCTGGTCCACGTACATCCCGCGGCACGCCCGCTCCTCTTCACGCGTCTTCGCGTAGAACCCGTTCGTGAGCAGGTCCTCGCCGGGACGCGTCGCCGACTCGATGCAGCCGCGGCCGCAGTGATGGTTGCTCAGGATCAGGCCGTCCGGCGAGACGAACGACGCCGAGCATCCGGGGAGGCGTCCCGCCGCCAGGCGCACGTGGTCGAGCCACGACTGCGTGGGATGGAAGTCGTAGCGATGCGCCCAGTAGTCGAGCGGCGGTACGTCGAAGGTCCACATCTTCCCCGTCTCGATCCCGGGATACTCGGACGGGGCCGCCTGCTGCGCCCGCGCCGGGGAGACCGCCGCGACGCCGAGGATGCCTGCCAGCACGAACGCCACGCGTAGACGCTGCATAGAGGATTCTCCGTTGAAGGCCGGATACGGAACCATCGCCTTGGGAGCTAGCAATATTCGTACGCGAAGGTAAGGGGAAATGCTCTATTGCCGCGGGAGATTGCCCCAGACCTTGCCCACGCCGAAGGACGCCAGCGGCTTGAGGCCCAGCCGCCGGGCGAGCGAGTCCGGCGGCGCCATCGGCTCGTAGTCCTGGCCGAAGGAGAGCACCAGGGCGCGGCGCCCCGCGATGACCTGTGCGAAGTCGTCGAGCGCGGCAGAATCCAGTGCTTCCGGAAGATCGCGCGACGGCCGGTGCACGAGGAACCAGACTGCGGCCGGATCGTTCGAGAAGATCTCCGCGGAACGCCCCTCTGCGGCGAGCCACGGACCCAGCCGCGAGTCACGCCACTCGTCGCTCGCGTACCCCCAGCCTCCGTCCCGGGCGTCCCCGATGGCCCGCACCGTGCCCCAGGCCGACGCCGCCAGCCAGAGCACCGCGAGCGCCGCGGCGGCGCCCCGGCCCCGGACGCTCCACGCGCGCCAGCACGCGCCGAACGTCGCCGCCACGGCGATGAGGACGAGCAGCATCACCGGCGAGAGCATGCGATCGTCGAACGGAATGTTGTCGAAGACGAACACGCGCGAAACGAACACGAAGGCGGCGTAGCAGGCCGCGACGAGCGCGGCGGCGGCCATCAGCGCCCGGGCCGGTGAGCCCGGCTGCGGCCGTCCCGCCCGCCCCGAGGCCGCGTCGCGCAGCAGCGCGATCCCCGCGCCGGTGACCAGAACGGCCACGAGGGCGGCGCCGATCCCCGCCGGCATCGCGGGGGCCAGCCACGCCTCGAGGGTCAAGCCCAGCTCGCGCGCCATCGGTCCCAGGTCGAGACGCGGCTTGATGCCGCGCCCCGCCCCCGACTCGAGAACGGACCGCAGCATCACGGGTCCCGATAGGAGCGCGGACGGGATCGCCGCGAGCGCCGCCCGCCGCAGCCGCTCTCGCAGGTCCCCGTGCCTGCCGAACGCCCACAGGACCGCCGCTCCTCCAGTGGGGACGGCGGCGTAGCGCACGAGGCCCGCCGCCGCGGCCGCCAGGCCGTAGAGGAAGGGCCGATCCGAAAAGACCATCAACGCCAGCATGGCGGCGAGCAGGGCGAAACAGAGGGGCTCGCTCAGGATCCGCGCATGGTCCAGCGCCAAGGCCGGAGCCGCGAGGAGCGCCACGCCGGCGAGCGCGCCCGCCGCGGGGCCCGCGATCGCAGCCGCGATCCAGACGGCCAGCGCCACCGTTGCGAACGCCGCTACCGCCTCGACGCCCCGCGCCGCCTGCTCGGGGTCGACCCCGAGCGCGACGGGAACGCTGATCGCGAGGGAGAAACCGGGAGGGAAGTGGAGCAGCGGTGATGTGCTGTCCGCGTCGGACCAGGACGACACCGGGATGCGCAACGCGCCGCGATGCACGAGCGCATCCGCCGCGCCGAGGTACGACATCGAATCGGGGTCGAGGCCGGGGCCGGGAGGCTCCGTGATGGTCACAACGCCGAAGCAGGCGATGGCGCCGAACAGCGCCGCGAGGACTGAGCGCCGCACGGGCATCAATGTACTATTTAGCGCCATGCGCGCGATGCTCCTCGAGGCCACGCGGCGGCCGCTGCGCGAAGCGATCCTGGCGCCGCCCGTCCCCGGGCCGCACCAGGTGCTGCTCCGCGTGGCGGCATGCGGCGTGTGCCGCACCGACCTGCACGTCGCCGACGGCGATCTGCCCGACCCCAAGCTCCCGCTGGTCCTCGGCCATGAGATCGTCGGTGACGTCGTGGCCCTCGGGCCCGATGCCACCCGCTTCCCGGTGGGCGCCCGCTTGGGTGTGCCCTGGCTCGGCTCGACCTGCGGCGTCTGCCGCTTCTGCCGGTCGGGGCGCGAGAACCTCTGCTCTGCAGCGCGCTTCACCGGCTACCACGTCGACGGCGGCTACGCCGAATTCACGGTGGCCGACGAGCGCTACTGCTTCGAGCTGCCGCAGCAACTCCGCGCTCCGGACGCCGCACCGCTGCTCTGCGCCGGTCTCATCGGCTACCGGTCGCTGGTCGCCGCGGGCGACGGCGCCGAGCGACTCGGGCTGTACGGCTTCGGCGCCGCCGCCCACATCGTGGCACAGGTCGCGCGCGCCCAGGGAAGGCGCGTCTTCGCGTTCACCCGCCCCGGCGATGCGGCGGCCCAGGGCCTGGCACGCGAGCTGGGCGCCGTCTGGGCGGGTCCGTCCGACGCGCTGCCCCCCGAGCCGCTGGACGCCGCGATTATCTTCGCGCCGGTCGGCGCGCTGGTCCCCGCTGCACTCCGGGCGGTCGATCGCGGCGGCACGGTGGTGTGCGCGGGCATCCACATGAGCGACATCCCGCCCTTCCCATACGGGATCCTGTGGGGGGAGCGGACCGTCCGCTCCGTCGCCAACCTCACGCGGCGCGACGGCGAGGAGTTCCTGTCCCTCGTGCCGCGCCTCCAGGTGCGCACCAGCGTGGAGCCGTATCCGCTGGAGCGGGCTGCCGACGCCCTCGACGCCCTGCGCGCCGGGCGCGTCCGCGGCGCGGCCGTCCTCGTGATGGAGGGGACCGGATCCGCATGAGATCGCGCCTGCGCCCCCTCCTGCTGGGGCTCGGCGTCCTCGCGGGAGCGTGCCCGATCGCCGCCGCCCAGGAGCCACCACCGCCGCCCCGCACCGCAGAAGCCCTGCGCGTCTTCCTCGATTGCCGGACCACCTACTGCGACTTCGACTACGTCCGCACCGAAATCAACTTCGTCAACTACGTCCGCGACCCGGTGGACGCCCAGATCTTCGTGCTCGTCACCACCGAGTACACCGGAGGCGGCGGCACCCGGTTCACCGTGAACCTGCTCGGCCGCCAGGATCTCACCGGACGCAACGACACGCTGGTCTACATCTCGCGCCAGACCGACACCTACGACGAAGTGCGCCGCTCGCTCACCCAGACACTCAAGCTCGGGCTCGTCGGATACGCCGCCCGCTCCGCTCTGGCCGAGCGGATCCAGATCACCTACGAGGCGCCGCCGGGCCAGCCCGACGGCGGCCGGCAGCGCGGCGACCCGTGGGACTACTGGGTGTTCAACACCGGCATGAGCGGCAACTTCAGCGGAGAGCAGGCGCGGCTCACGACCTCCTTGTACGGCTCCTTCTCGGCCAACCGCACCACCGAGAAGTGGAAGCTCAGCTTCGGGCTGAGCGCGCAGTACAGCCATACGGTGCAGACCATCTCCGCCGACACGATGGTGGCCACGGACACCCACAGCGAGAGCTTCGGCAGCCTGACCGTGCGGAGCCTGGGGGACCACTGGGCGGCCGGCCTGCGAACCTCCGTGTCCTCGTCCACCTACTACAACCAGCTCATCGACGTCCGCCTCCTCCCGGCCATCGAGTACGACGTGTTCCCGTACTCCGAGGCCACCCGCCACTCCCTCGCCATCCAGTACGCGCTCGGCATGGACGCCGTCCGCTACCGGGAGGAGACGATCTACCTGCGGACCAGCGAGCTCCTGCCGCTCCACACCCTGCGAGCCCTGTACAACACGAGGCAGCCCTGGGGCGCGGCGAACGCGTCGCTGGCGTACTCGCAATACCTGCACGACCCGCGCCGGCTGAGCCTGGGGCTGACGGGGAACCTCGACTTCCGCGTGTTCCGGGGACTCTCGCTCGGCGTGCACGCGAACGTGTCTTTCATCCACGATCAGCTGTACCTGCCCCTGGCGGGGGCGACCCCGGATGAAGTCCTGCTGAACCTGCGCCAGCTGGCGACGTCGTACAGCTACTACAGCGCCATCGGCTTCAGCTACACCTTCGGCTCCATCTACAACAACGTCGTCAACCCGCGCTTCCAGTAGGCCTGGGCGCGCTCTCCGAAGTCAGCCCGTCAGACTCTTGCAGAGCAGCGCGAGGACCAGGAGCGCGACGAGCAGATAGGTGCGGTCGCGCTCGAAGGCGAAGGCCACCGCCGTGAGCGCGACTCTGGCGACCGGCGTCGCGATAAGCAGCAGCAGGCCGAGCTGCACGATGCCGCGGCCGCGCAGCGCGGCGACGTCGGCCAGAGTGCCCCTGAGCCCCCGCAGGTCGAGCGGCTCCCCGCGGAAAGCGTGGTAGTCGGGCCGCTCCACTCCGTGACGTGCCAGGAAGAGGAGGCCGCCGGCGAGGACGACGGCCGCGGCGGTCAGCACGCCACCGCGCAGCAGGTTACCGACCGCGCGCTGAACCTGCGCATCCGTTACCCGGGGTAACCGCAGGTGCATCTAGATGCTCCCCGCCAGGCCGTGGTAGATCATCTCGAGGGCGATCCCCGCCACCACCACGGCGAACAGCAGCCGCAACCGCGCCGCCGGCGTCGCGAACAGCAGCCTCGCCCCACCATCGAGCCTCCCAGGACGCCCAGCATCACCGGCATCGCCAGCGCCGGATCCACGTAGCCGTGCCGGATGTAGACCCCGGCGCTGGCCGCCGCAGTCACGCCGATCATGAAGTTGCTCGTCGCGGTGGACACCTTGAACGGCATCCGCATCACCTGATCCATCGCCAGCACCTTCACCGCCCCCGAGCCGAGGCCCAGCAGGCCCGACAGGACGCCCGCCAGCCCCATCAGCCCGAACCCTCCCGGCACGTTGCGCACGCGGTAGGCCCGCTCGCCCTCCGGCGTCGGATAGCTCGAGTCGAGCCTGAACCGCGCCGCGAGCCGGTTGGGGGGCTGCTCCGCGTCCAAGCGCTCGGCGCGCGGCCGCGTGATCAGGTAGGCCGACTGCAGCAGGACAAGGCCGAAGATGACCGCGATCACGTGCGTAGGGAGTACGGTTGTGAGCGACGCGCCGACCATCGCGCCGATCACCGTCGCGATCTCGAGCAGCACGCCAACGCGGAGGTTCGTGAAGCCCTCCCGGACGTATGCCGCCGCCGCGCCCGAGCTGGTCGCGATGATCGCGATGATCGAGGCCCCGATCGCGTACCGGATGTCCGCCTTGAAGACGAGCGTCAACACCGGCGTGACGATGAAGCCGCCGCCGAGCCCGGTGAGGGACCCGAGGAAGCCGGCGCAGAACGACGCCGCGCCGACGATGGCGCTGAACTCGAGGGTACTCATGTCACGGCTCGGGGGTGTACACTAATCACCCAGCGGGGGAGGCGCGAATGGTGGAGCGGCGGGAAATCGAGGACGTCGTCATCGTGGGCGCCGGGCCCATCGGCCTGGCGTGCGCGATCTCCGCGAAGCGGCGCGGACTCGACCCGCTGATCGTCGACGCCGGCGCCGTCGTCAACTCGATCGTGCACTACCCCGTCGGGATGACGTTCTTCACGACGCCCGACCTGCTGGAGGTCGGCGGCCACCCGTTCGCCTGCGCCGGCCAGAAGCCGACCCGCGAGGAGGCGCTCAAGTACTATCGCGGCGTGGTACGCGCCGAGGCGCTGCGCATCCGCACCTATACCCGGTTGCTGGGCGCGTCGGCGACTGAGGCCGGCGCCGTCCGCTGCGATCTCGAGACCGCTGGCGGCCCCGCGCGCCAGACATGCCATCGTTTGGTGCTCGCCACCGGCTACTACGATCACTTCAACCCGCTCGGCGTGCCCGGCGAGGACCTGCCGCACGTGAGCCACCGGTTCGACGAGGCGCACCGCTCCTACGGGCTCGACGTGGTCGTGGTGGGAGGCAAGAACTCCGCCATCGAGGCCGCGCTCGAGCTGTTCCGCGCCGGCGCGCGCGTCACGCTCGTCTACCGGCGCGACGCGTTCCGGCCCACCGTGAAGTACTGGCTCAAGCCCGACGTCGAGAACCGGATCAAGGCGAAGGAGATCGCGGCGCGCCTCGGGGCGGAGGTGCTCCGCATCGAGCCGCACCACGTCGTCGTCCGGCTCGCCGACGGGCGGGAGGAGCGGATCCCCGCCGACCGCGTGTACGCGCTGACCGGCTACCACCCCGACTTCGACCTCTTCCGCCGGATCGGGATCGAGCTCGAGGAGGCGACCGCACGGCCCCGCTGCGACCCCGGGACGCTCGAGACCAACGTGCGCGGCGTCTACATGGCGGGCAGCATCACGGCCGGCCGCGCCACCTCGGAGGTCTTCATCGAGAACGGCAGATTCGACGGCGAGCGGATCTTCGGGAGCGGGGAGGCGAAACCAGCCGCGCCGCCCGGCGTAGGGGAAGCAGGCTAGCACCCGATCCGCGGAGGTCGTCGTGGGCACGGCATTTCGTCCGCTCGTCGCCGTCGCAGCGCTCGCCGTTCTCCCCTGCGCACTCCGGGCCCAGGACACCACCGACACCGAACAGGCGCCGAGCCACTGGAGCATCAACCTCCCGTTCCCCGAGTACGGTATCTCCTTCGGCAACTCCTCCCGATTCACCGGACTGCGCTTCAACTGGGAAGACGCGGGCCTCGACCGGATCAACGGGATCAACATCACCTTCTGGCGGCCCGGCAAGCTGATCACCGGCACGGTGAACGGGCTCGCCGTGGGCCTCGCCGCCCCGGCGGCCTCCGTGCTCAACGGCCTCGCGGTCGGGGGAGGCGGCGTCGTGGCCGAGTACGCGGTGCGCGGCGTGGCCATCGGCGGCCTGGGCGTCGTCTCGCAGGGCAGGATCGACGGGATCAGCATTGCGGGCCTCGGAGTGTTCGCCCAGGGTTCGATGCGCGGCATCAGCCTCTCGGGGCTCGGTGTCGTGTCGCAGGGCGGTCTCACGGGCATCAGCGCCTCCGGCCTGGGCGTCGTGTCGCAGGGACCGATGGCGGGGATCGACCTCGCCGGCCTCGGCGTCGTCTCGCAGGGGAGCATGTCGGGCGTGACGTTCGCCGGCATGGGCGTCGTCTCGCAGGGGAACCTGACCGGCCTGGCCGTTTCGGGCCTCGGCACGGTCTCCCAGGGGAGTCTCAAGGGCCTCAGCCTGAGCGGCCTCGCCTCCGTCGCGCAGGGCGACGTCACCGGTGTGCACGCCGGCGGGATCGCGGTGGTCGCGCAGGGCCACATCGAGGGATTCACGGTCAGCGGGATCGGAACCGTGGCGCAAGGCGGCATCGAGGGCGCGACGGTGAGCGGCGTGGCGGTGGTGGCGCAGCGAGGCATCACCGGCCTCACGGCGGCGGGCATCGCCGTGGTGAGCCAGGGGCTGGTGAAGGGCCTGACGGTCGCAGGCTACCGGGTGCGGACCGCCCGCGTCTCCGGCCTCACCATCGCGGGAATCAATCTGAAGACCGAGGAGATGTCAGGGTTGTCGGTGAGCGCGTTCAACCAGATCCGCGGATTGCAGGCCGGCATCGCGATCGGGCTCCTGAACGTCGCCCGGCGGTTGAAGGGGATCCAGATCGGCGTGCTGAACATCGCCCACAACAATCCGCCGCCGTTCCGGGTGTTGCCGGTCATCAACGCGCACTTCGACTAGAGGCGGCGCGCCGCGGGGCGCCTCAGAAGAGGTGCGTGACCAGCCGCATGACCCAGGAGAAGATGGCCAAGGGAACGGGCAGCAGCGTAAGGCCGACCGCGAAGCTCAGCCCCTGGCGGAACAGCGCCGGCCCCGCGAGCGGCGCCTCCTCCCCCCACAGACCGCGCATCCCCACCTCGGTCAGCCATCCCATCGTGTAGCCGACGTTGGCCGCCACCCCGTAGATCAGCACGCCGCCCCACCACTTGAAACCGAGCCCCGGCGCCCCGGGCGGCAGGCTGCTGACCAGCGCCATGACCGCGAGCGACATCACGCCCGCCCCGCCCACGAACAGGTTGTACGTCAGCCGTCGGGCCTCCCACCACTGGAGCAGCGTCCACGGCGTGCGCCGATAGTCCGGCAGCGGAAAGAGGATCCTCGTCAGCGCGGTCACGGGCGTCTCCCGGCGGGTGCGCCCCTACTATGGCCCGCCTACTCTGAATTGGCAAGTACTTTGCACTGTAAAGTCACTAGCCGTCCGGGGCCCGAGCATCTAGCCTGCTCAGGTTCCGCAACAGGGACGGGGGCACGTGACGCGACCCGGCTGGGTCAGCGAAGACGAGATCCGGGACCTCGGGTTCGGCGCGGTCGTCGCGCGGGAGAGCCGGCAACGCCTGCTCAATCGCGACGGCTCCTTCAACGTGGCCCGGCGGGGGTTGAGGCCCGGGACCTCCCTGAGTCTCTACCATGCGCTCCTGACGACGACCTGGACGCGGTTCGTGGCGCTGGTGGTCGTGTCGTATGTCCTGATCAACGGCGGTTTCGCACTGGCGTACCTGCTGTGCGGTCCCGGTGCGCTGCAGCCCTCGCTTCCGGCGGCCACCGGAGGCGGCGATTTCGGGCGGGGGTTCTTCTTCAGCGTCGAGACCTTCTCCACGATCGGGTACGGCAACGTCGCGCCGGTCGGCCTCGCGGCCAACCTGGTGGTGACCGTGGAGGCCCTGGTCGGCCTGCTGTGGCTGGCACTGGCGACCGGGCTGCTGTTCGCCCGCTTCTCGCGTCCCACAGCGAAGATCATGTTCAGTCGCACCGCGGTGATCGCGCCGTATCGCGGCATCCGGGCGTTCGAGTTCCGGATCGCGAACATGCGCCGCAGCGAGCTGATCGAGGTCCGGGCGACGGTGATGTTCACGCGGTTCGAGGAGCAGGACGGCCGCCCGGTGCGCCGCTTCTATCTCCTGCCGCTGGAGCGCAGCTCGGTCACGTTCTTCCCCCTGTCGTGGACCATCGTCCATCCGATCGACGAGGCGAGCCCGCTCAACGGGCTCACCCGTGACGACATGCGGCGCTCCAACGCCGAGTTCCTGGTGCTGCTCTCCGGCCTGGAGGAGACCTTCGCCCAGCGCGTGCACGCGCGGTCCAGCTACCGTTGGGACGAAGTGGTCTGGGGCGCGAAGTTCAGCGACATCCTGCACCACCCGCACGGCGACGAAGCGGTGACCCTCGACGTGAGCCGACTCGACAGCATCGAGCCGGTGGCATAGGGTATCTGCTACGACTCCCTGGGTGACGTTCCTGATTCTCGCCAACCTGGTGGTGCTGCTGGGTGGCGGGTTGGTGCCGGGCCTCGTGCGGGACATGGTGCTCGTGCCGGGCCTCATCCTGATCCGGCCGTGGACGGTCGTGACGTACATGTTCCTGCACGCCGGCTTCACGCACTTCTTCTTCAACATGCTGGCGCTGTACTTCTTCGGGCCGCGGCTGGAGATGCGTCTTGGCGGCCGGCGGTTCATCGGCCTGTACCTGACGAGCGGGATCGCGGGGGCGGTGATGTCCCTGGTGACGCCCTACGCGCAGATCGTCGGGGCCTCCGGCGCGGTGTTCGGCGTGATGCTGGGGTACGCGCACTACTGGCCCCGCGATCTCGTCTACGTGTTCTTTTTGCCGATGGAAGCGCGGTGGCTGGTCGTGCTGATGACCGCCATGGCGCTGTTTGGCGCCTGGCAGGGGCAGGGAGGCATCGCGCACTTCGCGCACCTCGGCGGGTTCGCCGGGGGCTTCTTCTATCTCCGCTGGATGGAGTTGCGCTCGCCGGCGGTGCAGTTCCGTGCCGCCGCGGCGCCGCCGCAGAGGAGCTCGACGGCGGACCTCGACCGGTGGCGGCGCGTGAACCTGGACGCGCTGCACCCCGTCAACCGCGAGGAGTACGAGCGCGTAATGGCGAAACTGGAATTGACGGGCGCGGCCAGTCTCACGCCCGACGAGCGGGCATTCCTCGACCGGTTCAGCGCCGGCTGATACAAGGAGACGCACCGATGACCAGCATTCGCGGTTGGCTCGCCACGGCCACTCTGCTCCTCGCGCCGGCCCCGGCGCTCCTCGCGCAGACCGCGCCCCCGGTGCGCGGCTTTCCCCCGGCACTGCTGGCCGACGAGCTGGCGCGCGAGGCGTCGCTCCGGGCCGTGCCCAACGCGGACACGCTGCGGGCCCAGATGATCGCGCTGAGCACCGTGCCGCACGAGGCGGGGACCGAGCGGTCGCACCGGGTGGCGGAGGCGATCCTAGCGCGGTTCCGCGCCTTCGGCCTCGACGCCTCGATCGAGCAGTTCGAGGCCCTGATGCCGCGGCCGACCAGCCGGTCGCTCGAGCTGATCGCGCCGGAGCACTACGTGGCCGAGCTCAAGGAGCCGGCGCTGGCGGAGGACCCGACCTCGGGCCAGCCCGATCAACTCCCGACCTTCAACGCCTACTCGCCCGACGGCGACGTGACCGGCGATCTGGTCTACGTCAACTACGGCGTGCCGGACGACTACCGGATCCTGGACAGCCTGGGCATCAGCGTGCGCGGGAAGATCGTGATCGCCCGCTACGGGGAGTCGTGGCGCGGCATCAAGCCGAAGGTGGCGGCGGAGCACGGCGCCGTCGGGTGCCTCATCTACTCCGACCCGCGCGACGACGGCTATTGGGAGGACGACGTGTATCCCAAGGGCCCGATGCGGCCGTGGCAGGGCGTTCAGCGTGGCAGCGTCATGGACATGCCGCTCTATCCTGGCGACCCGCTTTCCCCGGGCTGGGGTTCGCGCCCCGGCGCGCGGCGGCTGACGATCGCCGAGGCGGGGACGATCGAGAAGATCCCGGTGCTGCCCATCTCCTACGGCGACGCGCTGCCGCTGCTCCGCAGCCTGGCGGGACCGGTGGCGCCCGAGGCGTGGCGCGGGGCCCTGCCGATCACCTACCACGTCGGCCCCGGTCCCGGGCGCTCGCGCCTCGCCGTGACCTTCGACTGGAAGACCCGTCCCCTCTACGACGTCATCGCGCGGATCCCCGGCAGCGTCTACCCGGACCAGTGGGTGATCTACGGCAACCACCACGACGCGTGGGTGAACGGCGCGCAGGATCCGATCTCCGGGCAGGTCGCGCTCGACGAGACCGCGCGCGCCCTCGGCACGCTCCTCAAGACCGGCTGGCGGCCCGCGCGCACCATCATCCTCGCCGCCTGGGACGGCGAGGAGTGGGGCCTGCTCGGCTCGACCGAGTGGGCGGAGCAGCACACCGATGAGCTCCGCACCAAGGGCGTGGTGTACGTCAACGGCGATGCGCTGTCCCGCGGCTGGTTCGGCGCGAGCGGCTCGCACGCGCTGCAGGAGTTCATGCGCGAGGTGGCCCGCGACGTGCCCGACCAGTCCGGCAAGGGGAGCGCGCTTGACGTGGCCCAGGAGCACCGGCGCGAACAGGCCCGGTCGCGCCCGGCGGGCCGGCGCGGCGCGGGGTCCGAGGGCGCCGACACCGCGTTCTCCATCGCGGCGCTGGGCTCCGGATCGGACTACACCGCGTTCATCGACCACGTGACGATGCCGTCCCTCGACGTGGTGTACGGCGGCGCCGTGCACGGCGGCATCTATCACTCGATCTACGACGACTACACCTTCTTCCTCCGCTTCAACGACAGCACGATGTCCTCCGGAGTCGCCCAGGCGCAGACGGTCGGCACGGCCCTGCTGCGGATGGCCAACGCCACGGTCCTGCCGTTCGAGTTCCGGACTGCCGCGCGGACCTACGGGCGTTACGTGGACGAGATCTCGAAGCTGGCGTCCGGGAACGACACGACGAAGGGCCTCGACCTCACGGCACTCAAGGCGGCCATCGCGCGCCTCGACAGTGCGGGGCAGCGCTTCGACACGGCGCTGGCGGCGCTCGACGCGACACCCCCGCAGCGCCTGGCGCAGCGGCGCGCCGAGCTCGGCCGCGCCAACCAGCTCATCTACGGCACCGAGCAGGCCCTCGCGGATACCGCGGGACTCCCGCGGCGTCCGTGGTTCCGGCACACGATCTACGCGCCGGGCTTCTATACGGGCTACGGCGTGAAGACCATGCCCGGCATCCGCGAGGCGGTCGAGGAGCGGCGTCCCGCGGAGGCCCAGGCCCAGGCGGGCAGCGTGACTGCGGCGGTCCTGCGGCTGGCGGATGCCGTGGACCGCGCGGCGGCGGCGCTGGCCGCCGCGCTGAGGTAGGCGGCCCCCGGCCGATGGCGGTCGGACGCGCCCTGCTGCTGCGCGCCTCGCGCAGCGCGTTCCTGGCCGCGCAGCTCAAGCGGCGCGCGTTCGTCGGCCGCGCGGTGCGCCGGTTCATGCCCGGCGAGGAGCTGGCCGCCGCCCTCGACGCGGCGCAGCGACTGAGGGCCGCCGGCCTCGGCACCGTGCTCACCCAGCTCGGCGAGAACCTCACCAGCCGCGCCGACGCGGAGGCGGTGCGGG
>Ga0335070_10007159_pt1 | contig 13093 bp, 9 predicted proteins | sample Lox_Sample_13_FD_206722 | JGI IMG/M metagenome (GOLD analysis project Ga0335070, IMG submission 206722) | Soil microbial communities from Loxahatchee National Wildlife Refuge, Florida, United States - Lox_Sample_1.3 | ecosystem: Environmental > Terrestrial > Soil > Wetlands | place: USA: Florida...
ACGAAGTTGCGATCGGACGCAGACCCGCCCATTCGTCCAAGCAGGGGAGCGGCGAACGACAGGAATACGGAATGCTGAATCAGCGGCTTGTCGCCTCCGGCCAGGATATCCTTAAAGGCGGTCAAAGGAATGGGAGCAATATCGGCCCGTACCATTTCTTCATGTCCATCGGAGAAGAGTTTGTACACAGCCGTTCCGCCACTTGTATCGGGACCGCCCATGCTGGTCGCTAACCGCATCAGACCGCTCAGATTAGCCGCGCCCAGGTGGCGAACGACGATGCCATAGTCGTAGCCCCGTTCTTTGGCAACACGAAGCAGTTCGGCTCGCAATTGGGCAGTGGTCTCAGCTTTCTTGGTCGACAGGAAAAAATTGCTGGGGGCTGCACTAATGCCGCGAACGCTGCCGGTACTAGCCTTTGTCTGTGGGGTTGGGGTACGGCCTGCGAGCAAAGCCTTGAGTATGCCGCCCTCTACGATTTTGGTTTCCTGGCTGTGGCTCCCCTCGTCGTCGAGATCATGCGATCCCATGAGCGGCATATCCCCAACGTGACTGATATGCGGGTTGTCCGTGAGATCGAAGGAATCGGGCATCACCCGGCCTCCTACCCGGTCGGTCAGGGTCCCGCCAAATTGCCGCAGCACCTGCTGGAACTGTCCTTCAAACCGAGGTTCGTCACTGATTGGCGTACGTAATGCGACTACCGCAGGCGCGAACACCTGCGCGACAACTTCCGCCGACGCCTCGCCCTCGAAAAGGACAGGTCCGTTGTAGCTTGGCAGAGAGCTAGCCGTGCGCAAGGCCTTGATACGGGCGATCAGTTCCCGGGTACGGACCAGCACTCCATCTTTGTCGAGTGCACGCAAATCACGACTGTAGACTCTGAATCCATCCCACAGCGGTTGGCCATCCACGGTTTGCGTGGAGGCGCGGACGTCCAAGACCAGCATGGGTTCGGGCCGTGCAAAGCGCGTACCCTCGGTGTTGACGAAGCGCACATAGTTGTTGATGGCCCACATGTCCACGCCGGAGCTGAGGATCTCAGGGGAGTCTCGAAACGCAGCCGAGAGTTCCCGCGCCAAGCTCTCAAGTGAGGCAACGTCCACTTTTACGTTGAGGGGCGCCTCGGATAGGGTCGCGGGCGGTTGTGAAGTGAAATCCGCCAACTCCTGCCCGCGCTGCCGATGTTCAAGAACGGAGCGCTTAGCGCCTAGCTGGCTCGCCGATTGCTTGTAAGCTGCGTCGGTGGCCAACCAAATCTCACGCCGGATCTGAACGTAGTCATCGTCCAAGGGCAATGTGGAATGACAGCCGCAGTCACCGTCGAAACTGGCGGTGTGCAGGCCTAGGAAATCGGTGTTATCCAAGGCGAAGTCTCCCACACGGACCTGCACACCGAGAGACCGGCCGCGGTACAAATTCCTGTCCGTCAATTGGCCTAGAGTGGCAGAGATCTTGGCGGTGCTGTTATCGGTGACGCGATAGGCGATGAAGTAGGGCTTGTCGAGTTCGGGAAGCCGAAGTTGCGTAATCGATCGGGACAGTTCATCATTCATCGCCTTCATGACCACATCGTCGGCGCCCAAGGCGAAGGTGGACGGCAACCACAACACCAACAACACACGGCACAGTATGAATTTCATGACTTCTCCTGGATATCCTTGCACGACTATTTGTCCGCCGCAGGCGCCGGCAGGATTGGTTTGCGGTCTTGCGATTTTTCTTTTCGTTGCACCTCGATTTGCTCAAGCAGCATGCCGGGTGCGACTGCAGATACCGGAACCCAGCCCGATTCCGCACCACACACGCCGTTGAACACGCCAATTTCATTGTCGGCCGCGAGGATCTTGCTGAACGCGATCAGAGGTGTTCCGATCAGATCGAGACCACGCACCAACTCTTCCCGTCCATCCGGATAAATGCGGTACACAATGGTCGGCTTCACGCTGAAGGAGTTCGGCACGCTCCGCGACGTGAAAGTAAATCCGCCTTCGATGTCGTCCAAAAACAGGCCGTATGGTTTCTTGGCCGCCTTGATGCGGTCAAGCAGCATCTTCTTCAACTGTGCCCGGGGTACAGTTTGTGAGGCTTCCACAATTAAATTCGATTGCCGGGCAGCGACCTGATAACCTTCCTGCCCCCGGCCATGGCCATTTGATCCAACAAACCCGTCAACGGGAGACCGCGACATCAAAAAGTTCTTGAGTTTGCCTTTTTCCACGACCGTCACCCGACTCGCTTTGACCCCCTCATCGTCGTAAGGGTAGTAACCGACCAAGTCGGAACCAGCCATATGGCGGGCCGTTGGGTCGGAATATACCGAGACAAAAGCCGGCAAAACCTGTTGATTGATCTTCTTCTTGAAAGTCTGCGCGTCGTTTTCGTCCTTCAACCGCGCTCCTTCAATACGGTGGCCGAAAATCTCATGAAAGAAGACAGCGCTGGCGCGGCTGGACAAGATTGCCGGTCCGGTGTAGGCATCGGCCACCGGAGCCTTCTGCAACGCAAGCAGTGTGTCGATCATCCTGGAGACAGCGCTCATCACGATCTCATCGTCCGGCAGGCCCTGGGAACTGAAAGACATGTAAGTCTGATCTAGTGGCAGGACCTCTCCGTCTTCAGCTCTGATTGACGCGGAAATCGTAAGCTTGTAGAAGGGCGTGGATGTCCGAGTTTCCGTGCCTTCAGTGTTTACGTAACGTCGCGTGAGCACTTGTGCGGTGGCGGAAACGTCTGCATCGACGAGGTCCGGCACTTTGGAGAACGGCCGGCTGTACTTGCGAACTTTCTCCTCCCAAATTCCACGATCGAATACCAAAACTGCCAGATCGGCCGAGTATTTCTCCGCCGGAGCCGAAGAGAAATCCGGGGACTTGTCTTCGTCTTCCGCCTTGATCTCCCGGTTTGTCTTGATGGCTTCAAAGCGTTGCACCGCATCTTTGTATTCTCGATCGGTCTCCAGCCACAGTGCGACTTTTAAGGCCTCGGGGTTATCCTCGATCGGTACCTGTCCCCTCAGCTGCCCGAAGCGACCGGATGGATATTCAGGCACCTCGCCGTGGTGGGTGCTGTCAAATTGATAGTTCCCAACACGCAGGTCGATGTCTAACCCGCGGGTTAGTACGTCGTTACTGGAAGTCAGAGCGCCGAACGTGGAATTGACGGTAATACTTCGTCGGTCTGTCAACTGATAGGAGATGAAGTACGGTGGCGTCGATTCTTTCTTCAGTGTGCTAAAGGAACGACCTAACTCCTGTTTTAAGGACAACATCACGGGGTCGTCTGGCTGGTTCGTTTGGCAGTAACTAAAGAGTGGGATGAGCAGTACAACTAAGACAGTCAGTAAGCGTAATCGCACGCGTATACCCCTGCGTTATTGAGTAATAAAACTATCCATTTAACACAGCCATGAGCCTTGCGTGCTAGTTACGTTGGATACGGCCTAATCGTGCTTTCTCAATCCACGCGCCGGCACAGGAGAAGTCGGCGGATTTCCTTGCCTTTCGCTCCGAGAATCCACTTGTGGTAGCTTCCTAAGGGGACGAACCCCACCATCGCACCATGAGCGTCACACAGGAAGACTTTCGCAAAGCGCTGGGCTGCTTTGCCACTGGGATCACCGTGATTACCGTCGGCTACGAAGGCGAAGTTCATGGCATGACGGCGAATGCCTTTACTTCCGTGTCGCTCGATCCGCTGCTGGTCTTGGTCTGCGTAGATCAAAAAGCCAGAACGCATGCCCACCTGCACGCCAAGAAGCGATTCGGCATCAATGTGCTGGCGGAAGGCCAGAAAGCCATATCGGAATACTATGCGCGCGCCGACCGCACCCATGAGGACGCAGAAAAGGAGGCAGGGGCCCGCTTTGACCGGACGGCCCACGGCACTCCGGTGCTCCATGAGGCCCTGGCCTACCTGGAGTGCCGTCTGCATTCGGCTCAGGATGCGGGCGACCACACGATATTTATCGCGGAAGTTGAAGATGTGGTCGTGCGCGAAGGCGAGCCGCTCTTGTATTTTCGCGGGAAATACCGGCGGATCGGCGCACCATCGGAATAATGCGGCGTTGCGTATTCCCAGAAAGACAGGCCCGGTCAGGATCGAGGATAGGTGTTACTTTTTGAGCGTCCCTACATCCAATCGGTGAGGATGGAACTGTCTATGGCCGCAAAAGTGGTGAAGAGCGAAGAGGAGTGGAAAGAGCAGTTATCGCCGGAACAGTACTACGTGACTCGCAATGCTGGCACAGAACCGGCATTCACCGGAAAATATTGGAAAACCAAGGACGCCGGCACCTACACCTGCGTGTGCTGTGGCGAGCCGTTGTTCAGCTCCGAAACCAAATTCGACTCGGGCACGGGCTGGCCGAGTTTCTGGAAACCTGCATCCGAAGAAGCCGTGGTTGAACACAGCGACCGCGCCTACGGCATGGTGCGCACCGAGGTGCGTTGCGCCAAGTGCGACGCCCATCTGGGACATGTGTTCCCCGACGGTCCCGCACCTACGGGTCAGCGGTACTGCATGAATTCGGCGGCATTGGATCTGAAGAAGAATGAAACAGACAAAAAGTAAGGCACGCCGGAGTAGCGTGCCCTTTTGTTGGGTCAGGCTGAAAGTTTACTGGCCGGACGAGGCGTTGAGCGCCTTGGGTGGCTCAGCCGGCTTCGACAATTGCTGACTCTGGGCAATCTGGTCGGCGTGACGAACCTGCACGCTGCCTTTCATCATGGCTCCGTCTTCCACGCTGATGCGCTGGGTCACGACATCACCTGTCAGCGAGCCTTCACTGCGAATATCCAGGCGATCGAGACACTGAATGTTGCCCCGGACCTTGCCCATGATGACGACTTCCCGAGCGCTGATGTTGGCGTCGACCGTGCCATTGCGTCCAACGGTGACGCGGTGGCCGTTTACGTTGACCGAACCTTCAATGCGGCCATCAATAAACAGAGATTCGGCAGCGGTGACCTCTCCCTTGATGACCATGGAACGGCCGATGGTCGCCTGCTCCACGGGAGCGCTAACAGTGGTGGGAGCAACACCTGGCGGATTTGGACTGGAAAAGAACTGAGACTTCTGTGGGCTGGAATTCTGTGGTGACTGCAGCATTGATCCCGACCTCTCCTCCCCGGGGCATGCAACGGGCCTTCACGGCATGCGGCGGATCATTTGTGCTTGTAAGGCTTGGCTGAATGGCCGTATTGACTATCGCACGGCCGTCACTAACAGAGCAGGTTACCGAAGAACCTGTACCGGTGAGGATAGCACCAAACATCGCGGTCCGGCAGGACAGGGCCGTGCCTGCCGGGCTTCCCCTGATTCCCCGTCTTCATTACCATGTCAGGTTGCGTTTCCGGTCTGAACGCGCGGAGGCCCAAAGTGAGCAAGAAGATCGCTGCATTGTTTCTTTTTCTTTTTCTGTCTGCCGCATTTGCCCAGGACCGAAGCAAGCCGAGTTCTTTGGTGGAAAGAGTTGGCGACACTGGCTTTGTACGGCTCGACGCTGAAAGCTTCAAGGCGCTGACACCGAGAGAGCAGCAGTTGGCGTACTGGCTGACGCAGGCATCCATCGCTATTGACCCAATTGCCTACGACCAGTTCTCCCGCTTTGGGTTACGCCAGAAACGGCTGTTGGAAGAGCTGGTGGCGCACTCTGACGGGATCGACCCTGCAGTCAAGACCAAGATCGCCGATTTTGCCAAACTGTTTTGGGCAAACCGCGGCAACCACAACGACCTTACCTCGCAAAAGTTTCTTCCGACTTTCACCTTCGACGAACTGAAGCAGGCCGCGCTTGCCGCACAGAAGAATGGCGCCTTCAAGACGCGTTGCGCCGACCTTCTACCGATAACTACAGCAACGCAGTTGAACAGCGAGTTGGACGATTTGCGCGCGTCGTTGTTCGATTCCAACTTCGAGCCCATGGTTACGGCCAAAAGCCCCGAAGGCGGACAGGACATCATCCAGGCGAGTTCCAACACTTTTTATGAGGGTGTGACCCTGGCTGACCTGAAGGACTTTCATCCGGCGAACCCGCTGAACTCGCGGGTGGTGAAAGGCAACGACGGCAAGCTCCATGAAGAGGTCTATCGCGCAGGCACGCCCGACGGCAAAGTGCCACCGGGGTTGTATGCCACCTATTTGAAACGGGCAAACATGTACTTGGCGAAAGCGACGAGACTCGCCGACCCGGCACAAGCCAAGGTCATCGCCGACCTCATTCGCTACTACCAGACGGGCGACCCCAAGGACTGGCTGCAGTTTGGCAGCGATTGGGTGCAAAACAACGAGACCGTGGACTTTGCCAACGGATTCATTGAAGTCTATCGCGACGCCAACGGGGCCAAGGGCAGCTCGCAGAGTTTTGTCAGCATCACCGACAAGCCGGTGACCGACACCATGGTCAAGCTGGCGGAAAACGCGAATTATTTCGAAGAGAAGGCTCCCTGGGATGTGAAGTACAAGAAGCAAGCTTTCAAGCCGCCCATAGTCAAGGCAGTCGAAACCGTGGTCGAAACCGGCGACTTCGGTGTCACCACCATCGGCGACAACCTGCCGAACGAAAATGAAATCCACGAGAAGTACGGCACCAAAAACTTCCTCTTTACGGGCAGCACGCGAGCGCTGAACAACGCCGGAGGGCACAAGGCAATCTATGAGTTCGCGGCTACCCCGGAGATCGCCGCCCGCGCCGCAAAATATGGCGATGAAGCCGAGGACTTGTTCACGGCCATGCATGAAGTCATCGGGCACGGATCCGGCAAGTTGAGTGATCGGCTGCAAAGCGGGGCAGAGAAGTATCTGAAGGAGTATTTCTCCACGCTGGAAGAAGCGCGCGCCGATTTGATGGGACTTTGGAACGCATGGGACCCAAAACTGAAGGAGTTGGGACTAGTTTCGGAACAGGATGAAATTGCCAAAGCGATGTATGACTCCTCGGCCCTAGTGGCTTTGACGCAGTTGCGACGTATTCCCCAGGGCGACACGATCGAAGAAGATCACGAGCGAAATCGGCAGCTGATTGTCAATTACATCCGCGACAAGGTGCCGGGAGCAATCGAGCAGTTCGACCGCGACGGCAAGACCTGCATCCAGGTGCAGGACTACCAGAAGATGCACGACGGAGTCGGCATGCTTCTGGCGGAATTGATGCGCATCAAGGCCGAAGGCGACTACGACGCCATCAAGGCACTGGTCGACAAATACGCAGTTCACTTCGATACCGGCCTGCGCGACCAGGTGGTTGCGCGATATAAGAAGTTGGACATTCCGACGTACTGGGCCGGTATCAACGCGAAGCTGACGCCACAGATCGGACGGGATGGACAAATCAAGAGCGTCGATCTCAGCTATCCGCCCGATGCCATTCAACATTATCTGGCGTATGGGGCGATGTACGATGCGGGGCTGGCGTCACCACCGAAATGGAAGGACGCGCCGATGACAAGGAAGTGACGTAGCAGCAGTCGTCCAGTTTTCCGCACATTCGCAAACGCGCGAATGTGTGGGGCACCCCTATGTTTCGAGTGCCTGGCCCAGTTCTTCCCACTCAGTCAGCAGGCTGCGCAGCTCGGCCTTATGGTCGTCGAGTTCCCGGGTCAGACGCTGAGACTGTTCGGCATTGACGAAGGTTAGGAGAGACGTTTCGCAGCCAGCGATGGCCGCTTCCACGCGGGCGATCGCGCCTTCGATTTCCTTGAACCGGTCTTCCATTTGTTTGCGCTTGATCGGATTTATCCGCTTTGACTTCGGCTCGATTGCAGATACTTCCGGCGCGTGATGGTTCCCATTCGTTGGTTGCGGAACGATTGGCGCGGTGACAGCCTCCTGTAACTGCTGCGCTCCGCCTTCCTTGCGCCAGCGATAGTCCTCATAATTGCCGGGATAGACTTCTACTCGGCCATCGCCGATTTCGAAAATCCGCGTCGCCAGCTTGTCGATGAAATAGCGGTCGTGGGAGACAAAGACGACGGTGCCCGTATAGCCGGCAAGAGCCTCGAGCAAAACATCTTTGGCACGCATATCCAGGTGGTTGGTCGGCTCGTCGAGCAGCAGGAAGTTGGCGGGGTGCAGCAGCATGCGCAGCAGGGCATATCGATTGCGTTCGCCGCCGGAAAGCACGCCGATGCGCTTGAACACGTCGTCGCCGGAAAACAGGAAACATCCCAGCAGACTACGCAGCTCGGTTTCGGTGGAGCGCGGGGAAAACAGTCCGAGGTCTTCCAGGATGCGCGTATCGGCATCGAGTTCCTTGTACTGGTCCTGCGCAAAGTAGTCGTATTGGACGTTGTGCCCAAGGCGATATTCGCCTTTGGTCAACGGCTCCTCCCGGGCGAGCAGCTTGATCAGAGTGGATTTGCCGGCGCCGTTCACGCCCACCAGGGCAATGCGGTCGCCTTTCTCGATGATGAAGCTGACGCCGGAGAAAACCTGCTTGTCTCCGTAGGATTTGGCCACTCCCTGAAATTCAGCAACGATGCGACCGCTGGCTTTGGGCTGCGGGAACGAAAAATGGATAGTGTGCTCCTCCTGCGGCAGTTCAATGCGCTCCATTTTTTCCAGTTCTTTGATCCGGCTCTGCACCTGCTTGGCCTTGCTTGCCTTGTAGCGGAAACGATTGATGAATATCTCCAGTTGCTCGATGCGCTCACGCTGCGTACGATAGGCGGCTTCCAGTTGCTCCAGGCGCTGGGTCTTCTGGGCGAGGTATTTGTCGTAGTTGCCGTGATAGAAGTGAATGCGTTTGTTCCAGATCTCGGCGATCTTGCCCACGGTGACGTCCAGAAAATAGCGGTCGTGCGAAATGAGGATGTAAGCGCAGGGATACTTGTCCAGATATTCTTCCAGCCAGTTGCGTGCCTCCAAATCGAGGTGGTTGGTGGGCTCGTCGAGCAGAAGAAGATTCGGCTGTTGCAGCAGCAGTTTGGCGAGAGCGATCCGCATCTGCCAGCCGCCGGAAAACTCTTCCGTCTTGCGGGTCCAGTCGGCCTTGCCGAACCCCAGACCCATAAGGACGGTGCCCACCTGCGCTTCAATGGCGTAGCCGTCTCGGGTGACGAATTCATGTTCCAGCCGGTGATAGCGGTCGGCCACTTGCGCATATTCACCGGAGACGTGATCCAGTTCGGCCATCTTGCGGGTCAGGTCTTCTAATTCCTGCTCCATGGCGCGTAGCTCGGCGAAGACGGTCATGCATTCGGCAAAAATCGTCCGCCCGGAAAGGGTGAGACCGTCCTGGGGAAGATAGCCGGCGCTGATGCCCTTCGCCGTCGTGATCGAGCCGTAGTCGAGGGTTTCGAGACCGGCAAGGATTTTCATCAGCGTGGACTTACCGGTGCCATTGGCACCCACCAGTCCAATGCGATCCTGGGGCGTGATCAGCCAGTTCGCGTCCTCAAAGAGGAGCTTGTGGCCATAGCGTTTTCCGGCGCTGGAGAGCTGAATCATGGGCAGGTTTCATCGTCTCACGAGAGAAGGAAAAAGCAGAAACCACAAAGGAGACAGATTCAGCGAGCGACAGCGGCGGTTGCCGTGGGAATGTGCTCAAGCGCGCGGTCAATTACGTTTTGCAACTCGCGTGCATACTTCACCTCGCGGCCTTTGCAGAGAATCTTCCTGGCTTCTTCGGGAGTGAACCAAGTGGGGTTGCGCGTCGGCTCGGGACTGCGTCCGTTCTTCTCGACTTCCATCAGGAAGGCTTTGACCACGAATTCCTGCACCCCCGGCGGCTTCCAGAACACGCCCTTGGAGTGGATGTACACGTGGAAATGGCGTGGCTCAATCGCGCCGCGTGCGCCGGCCTCCTCCCAGGCTTCCCGTTCGGCGGCCCGGCTGTGCGACATTTGCGGCTCGGGATCGCCCTTGGGAAAGGTCCACTTGTTGCCGCCGTTGGTGTTGACCAGCAGGAATTCCACGGACGCGCCTCGCCTGCGATAGCACACCGCTGCCACCTGGAGTGGCAAGGCGAATCTTGAAAACCGCCCCGTACGCATCCCTGAAAATCCCCTAAAAATGGTAGTTCGAAGATATTTCACGAATGTTAAATTGCAGCAAAATTTGTGCAGTCGGGAGGTTACCGATGGGTGGGAATCCCAAGCTGGGAAACGTATTCGGGAGCTGGCTTTACGGGTGGATTTCCTCTTCATCGCTAGCCCTCACTGTACCTGAGGTCCCCGGTCACTTATAGGTCAGCCGTTTTTCCAACGTCTGCATGGTGGTGAGAATGGTGGAAACCACGTTCTCGTTGCCGACAGCGGTATTCAGCATCATGTGATACAGGCAGCGGGTGGGCCAATCAGCATTGAAGTAGTGCTTGATGAACGTCATGCGGTCGGAATCCACCGTATTCAGCAACTCCTCAGCTTCTTCTCTGGTTTTTCCAGTTTGCAGCACACGGCGCAGTTTCTCCGGGCGTGATGCATACAGAAAGACGTGGAAAGCGTCGCCGCGCTCTCGCAGGAAATAGGGCGCGCCGCGGCCTACGACCACGCAGTGTCCTTCACTGACGACTTTCTCGAGTACCTGCTGCATCAGCGCCATCATGCGGTCGGCATCAAACGTATCCATAACTGCCAACGGGGTAGAGCGCTCAAAACTCCCGCGCCAGAAGACGCGCGCCAAACGATGGAATTTGCTGTCTACGCGCTCGTCGCAACGCCGCACCACTGACGGATCCACTTGGGCCAGCTTGGCGATCTCCTCAGTTAGTTGCTGATCCCACAGCTTCCACCCCAGGTGACGGGCCAACTCGGCGGCAATGTCGGCGGCGCCGCAGCCGTACTCGCGTTCGATGGTGATGATCCGATACATGACTCTCGCTGCTAACGAATCCAGACCTTGGGTTCGACCGACATGCCGGGCCGCAATACGTGCTCCCTGGTTTCTCCGGCGTCAAACGTGATCTTCACTGGGATGCGCTGCACCACCTTTACGTAGTTGCCAGTTGCGTTTTCCGGAGGCAGCAAACTCAAGCGCGCCCCACTGGCACCGGCAATGCTTTGCACGTGGCCTTTGTAGTCCTTGCCATTGGCATCGACGGAGATAATCACTGGCTGTCCCACGCGCATCTCCTTGAGCTGGTTTTCCTTGAAATTCGCCGTGACCCAGATGTCATCCAGGGGCACGATCTTCATGAGCTCCTGGCCAGTCTGGACATTCTGGCCGACTTCGACGGTGCGGTTGGTCACCACGCCGGCAACCGGCGCAACGACGGTGGTGTAGGCAAGGTTAAGCTTGGCCTGATCGAGTTCCGCTTTCTTTAGCTCCGCCAGAGCCAGCGCCGATTGGGCACGGGAACGGGTCATAGCGACTTGTTGGGGCGCGGTTGCAGCAGCACGGAGATTGGCTTCGGCTTGAGCCAACTTGGCCTGAGATTGGGTCACATACTGCTGAGCCGCAGCTACAGCCGCGCCAGCTGCTTCCACCGCTGCGGCGCTGGCCTTCGCAGCCGCAACGGCCTGGTCGTACTGTTGCTGCGAGATTTCCTGTTTTGCGATCAACTGCTTGTAGCGGGTAAGGTCGTTCTGCGCTTTCACGTCGTTGGCTTCGGCTTGGTCTTGCTGCGCGCGTGCCGCATCCAGTTGTTTCTTGGCCCACGATATTCCGGCGCGTGCATTTTCCACGTCGGCCTGTGCCGCCGTCATCTGGCTGCCGGTGCTCACGGACGTGATGGGGACGTCAACGCCCGCGGCCTTGGCCGCTGCTACGGCGTTGTCGTAATCGGCTTGAGCGCGTTCGACCGCAATCTGGTAATCGGCAGGATCGATCTGCAGGAGCGGCGCTCCTGCCGCCACATGCTGGTTGTCTTCGACCAACAGCTTGAGCACGTGTCCCGAGACGCGGGCGCTGATGGAATTCAGGTGCCCATCGATCTGAGCGTCGTCCGTGCTCTCGTAGCTCGTCAAATAACGCCACAGGAACGCGACCACCACCAGCGCTACAACCCCGCCCAGGATGAGGAGGAGGCGAAACCGGGGATTCCCAGTCTGCAGGCGCTTCCAGCGCAGATCGCGGTCGGATGCAGGCAAAGGCGCCTGCACGGTTTCGGGGCGAGTTTCAGGAACGCTGGCTGCTGTCGTCTGGTTCATGGTTGCTTGCTCTGCAAGTACTGTTTGACCCCTTCTTCGGCGAATCCGATGGCCCTTGCCAGCTCTACCTTCGCCAGGTTGTGGGCGTAAAGACTGGAAATGTAACTCTCGTTGGCGGCGGCAACGGCTTCTTGGGCTTGGACCACCTCGAGGTTGTCAGCTACTCCTGCGCTGAACCGGTCTTTGGCCTGTTCCAGTGTCTGGTTGGCAAGATCCACGGAGCTACGCGCCACCTCAACCTGATCGGCGGCCGCCGTCAGGTCCAGCCGCGCCGCACGGACATCGTAGTCGATCTGGCCCCGCAAATTCTCCAGCTGCGCCCGGGCCTGGCGCAGAGCTGCTTCGGCCTGCAGAACGTCAGCGTGTGTTTTTCCCCCGGCAAAAATCGGAATGCGAAGCGTGGCCGCTGCCTGGTAGACCACATCGGGATTACCAGGAGTAATGGAACTGTCACCGTAATTCCCGGAGATGTCAATGCTGGGATAGTGTTCGGCGGACGCCGCCCGTCGATAGTTCTCTGCTGCTCGCACTTGTTGGGCGGCCGCCAGGTAGTCAGCCCGGGAACTGTAGGCTCGTTGCAGGTCTTCCTCCAACCCCATCGTAGCAAGAGGCTCGTAGGGAGCCTTGTCGCTGAGAATGAATTCCTGTCCCGGGGGAAGGCCAATCACCCGGGCCAGAGCTAGCTTCTGTTTGGCGTATTCATTCCGGACGGCAATCAATTGCTGTTGGCGTGTTTGCAACTCCACCTTGGCTCGAAGCGCGTCAATGGCGGGACTCACGCCGGCCTTCTGCTGATCACTCGTCTTATCGTAAAGAGCCTTCGCGGTAGCCACTTGGGCTTCTGCGGTTTCCACCCGGGCCGCTTCCGCGAGTGCTTGCAGGTAAGCATTCCCCACCGCGAGCACCACGAGATCGCGGGCGTCCTTGTAGCTATACTGCGCCGCCTTTTCGTTGGCGGCGGCGGCGCGTTCCCGGCGAAACGCGCTCAGGTCGAAAACCGATTGCGA
>Ga0335070_10007160_pt1 | contig 13091 bp, 12 predicted proteins | sample Lox_Sample_13_FD_206722 | JGI IMG/M metagenome (GOLD analysis project Ga0335070, IMG submission 206722) | Soil microbial communities from Loxahatchee National Wildlife Refuge, Florida, United States - Lox_Sample_1.3 | ecosystem: Environmental > Terrestrial > Soil > Wetlands | place: USA...
GCTCGCGGGGACGCAGATCGACTGGTAGCCGATATCGTTCACCCGCCCGCGGAGGATGAAGCCGTAGCCGTCGCGCGCCTCGGATTCGATGAGGTCGGCCCACATGTCGGGGCGGACGCCGAGCGGGGCAGGCGCGTGGAAATCGATATATCCGTGGAAACCGGAGGCGGGCATGGCGATGCCGCAGCTCCCGAAGCCGGCGATGCCGCACATGAGCGGGTCGACCACCCCCTGCACCAGCGCGCATGCCATGGCGGCGTCGACCGCGTTGCCGCCCGCCTTCAGGATGTCCGCGCCGGCCTCGGTCGCTTCCGGCTGCGCGGCCACGATCATCGCCCTCTTCCGGTATCGCATGCGGCCTCCTCTGGGAATTGGTGCTCAAGGGTAGCAGAGGCAGGCCCCGCTCGTCAGGGGACGTCTTGACGCGGGCCGGTCGAGCAGGCCATGCTACGCGTCCATGACCCAGGCCCTCTCGGGCATCCGTGTCGTCGACCTCACGAACAATCAGGCGGGCCCCTCTTGCGGCCAGATGCTGGCATGGCTGGGGGCGGATGTCATCAAGGTCGAAGAGCCGGGCCGGGGCGACATCGCGCGCCAGACGCATCGGGACCGGCCGGACTCCGACAGCCTGTTCTTTCTCTCGTTCAACGCCAACAAGCGGAGCCTTCCGCTGAACCTGAAGCATCCGCGCGCCAAGGACGTCTTCAGGGACCTCTTGAAGACCGCCGACGTGCTCCTCGAGAATTTCGGCCCCGGCGTCCTCGATCGCCTGGGCTTCGGCTATGCGGCGGCACGGGCGCTCAACCCGCGTCTCGTCTACGCGAGCATCAAGGGCTTCGGTTCCTATGGCCCCTACAGCGAATACAAGAGCTACGAGCCCATCGCCCAGGCGATGGGCGGGGGCATGAGCGTCACGGGATTTCCCGACGGCCCGCCCACCTTCGTGTGGCCGTCCATCGGTGACTCGGGCACGGGAATGCATTGCGTGATCGGGATTCTCGCCGCGCTCATGCAGCGCCATGCCACGGGCCAGGGTCAGCAGGTCGAGGTCTCCATGCAGGACGTCGTCGTGAATCTCATCCGCGTGAGCCTCCGGGACCATCAGCGGCGCGGCAACGTCGCGCCGCGGACCGGAAACCAGCTCGGAGTAACGGCGCCGGGCACGACGTACCGCTGCCATCCCGGCGGACCCAACGACTACGTCTTCATCTTCGCCCAGCAGCAGATGTGGCATCCGCTCCTGCGCGCCATCGGCCGCGGCGACCTCATCGGCGACGCGCGCTACGAGACGGCGGAGGCCCGCTGGCAGCGCAGGGATGAAGTGGACGCGCTCGTGGAGGGCTGGACGGCGGAGCGCTCGAAGCACGACGTCATGAAGATCCTGGCCGGCGCCGGGGTACCGTGCGGAGCGTGTCTCGACACCGGCGAGGTGCTGAGCGATCCGCATCTCCGGGCCCGCGACATGATCGTCGAGGTCGAGCACCCCGTGCGCGGGCACTACGTCACCGCGGGAAATCCGGTCAAGCTCTCCGCGTCGCCGACCACCATCACCATGGCGCCGCTCCTCGGCCAGCACCGTTACGAGATCCTGAAGGAGCTGGGATACGACGAGGCCGCGATCGAGGCCCTCGTGACGGACGGCGCGACCTAGCCCCCGAGAGCGCGCGCGGATCTTGACAGGCCGTGAGGGGTGCAGTTTCATGACCATCACCCGGAGGTGCTTATGCGATCCGATCGCGTGATCGGAACCATCGACTTCCATACGGCTGGGATCGGGATGCGGCTCCTGACGAGCGGCCTCGGCCGGCTGCCCGGGATCACGATCGCCGAGAAGCGGCGGTGGTTCCAGGAGCATCTCGACGATCTCAGGACGGGCCTCTGTCTCGAGCCGCGCGGGCACCGCGGCCTCCTGATCGCCGTCATGACCGAGCCGGTCACGCCCGCCGCGCACTTCGGCCTCTTCTTCATCTATCCGGGCGGCTACTACGTCTCGTGCGGCGAGGGCACGATCGGCGCGGCGACCGTGGCCGTCGAGACCGGACTGGTACCACGGACGGGGAACGAGACCCCGGTCGTCATCGACACGGAAGCGGGGGTCGTGGAGACCATCGCGCGCTCGGATGGCGACCGCGTGCGCGACGTCACGCTCCGGTGGACGCCTTCCTTCGTGGCGCTGCCCGGGCAGGCCATCGAGGTCGAGGGCGTGGGCGAAGTGCCGGTCGACATCGCGGTCGGCGCGGGCAATGTCTTCGCCATCGTCGAGGCGGCTCACGTCGGCGTATCGGTGCGACGAGAGCTCGCGAAGCGGATCGCCCACCGGGGGATGGCCGTCCGCCACGCGGTCAACGCCCAGCTCCAGGTCGAGATTCCGGGTCTCGGCAAGACCAGCGTGGACAACGTGCTCGTCCACGAGCTGCCGGATGCCGCGGGCGTTTCGCGCAATGCCCTCGTCTGGGGCCCTGGCCAGGTCGACGCCGCCCCGTGTGGGTCGGGCACGTGCGCGCGGCTGGCCCTTTTCCATCATCGGGGTCTCATGGGCGTCGGCTCCACCTTCGCCAGCGAGGGGCTGCTCGGGCTCAGCTTCACGGCCCGGATCGGCGGCGTGACCGAGACGGAGGGACGGCCGGCCATCCTGCCCGAGATCACCGGCACCGCATACCTGACCGGCTTCAGCCAGCTCCTCTTCGATCCCGACGATCCGATGCGGGCCGGCTACCTGCTCGACCTATGAAAACTCTCGTGCTCGGAGGCGGTGTCGTCGGCGTGACGACGGCCTATTTCCTCGCCAAGGCCGGCCACGAGGTGACGATTCTCGAGGAGAAGGACGGGCTCGGCCTCGAGGCCAGCGCCGGCAACGCGGGGATTATCGCGCCCGGGCACTCCTTCGCCTGGGCCTCCCCGCGTGCGCCGGCCATGCTCCTCCGCTCGCTGCGCGGCGACGAAACCGCCATCCGCGTGCGGCTCGCCCCCGATCCGCACCTCTACACGTGGGGACTCCGCTTCCTGCGCGAGTGCACGGCGTCGCGGGCGCGGCGGAACACGCTGATCAAGCTCCGCCTCTGCCAGTACAGCCAGCGAGTGCTGAACGAGCTGGCACGCGCGGAAGGCATCGAGTACGACGCCATCGCGCAGGGGGCGCTCTACCTCTATCGCGATCCGGCCGAGCTCGAGGCGGGGGTGAAGAAGATGGCTCTCCTCGCCGAGCACGGCCAGAAGCAGGAGATTCTCGACGCGAGTCAGGTGGCGAAGCTCGACCCGGTCTTCGAGCCGGTCAAGGCCAGGATAGCCGGGGCCATCCGCGATCTCGGCGATTCGAGTGGCGACTCGCGCATCTTCACGGAGAAGCTGGGCGCTCTCTGCCGGGACCGGCTCGGCGTCGCCGTGAAGCTCGGCTCCCGCGTCACCGCGCTCCGGAGCGGTGGAGACAGGATAGATGCCGTCATCACCAGCGACGGCGTCCTCACCGCGGACAACTACGTGCTGGCGCTCGGGGTAGGAAGTCCGATCGTAGCGCGCACGGCGGGAGTGAGCCTGCCCATCTATCCGGCCAAGGGCTACTCCTCGACGTTTCCCCTCCGCCGGGGCGGCCTCGCGCCCACCATCCCCGGGGTCGACGAGCGCTGGCTGGTGGGGTGGTCGCGCCTCGGCGACCGGCTCCGTCTCACGTCGACGGCGGAGTTCGCCGGCTACGACTGGAGCTGGACGCCGCGCGACTTCAACAATATCCTTCACTTCTCCCGCGACGTCTTCCCCGACGCCGTCGACTACGATCGCGGAGAGTACCGCGCGTGTCTCCGGCCCATGACGCCGGACGGCCCGCCCATCCTGGGCCTCGGCCGTCACCGCAATCTCTTCTTCAACAGCGGCCACGGTCACATGGGCTGGACCATGGCCTGCGGCACCGCCCGCATCGTGGCCGACCTCATGTGCGGCCGCATGCCGGAGCTGGATCTGGAGGGCCTGACGCCGCGGCGGTGAGTCGCGCTACTTCTCTCCCAAGTAGGCCTTGCGCACCACGTCGGAGCGGAGCAGCGCGGAGGCCGCATCCTGGAGCACGATGCGGCCGGTCTGGATGACGTAGCCCCGATGCGCCACCCGGAGGGCCATCCGCGCATTCTGCTCGACGAGCAGGATGGTCGTGCCGAGCTGGTTGATGTTGCGGATGATGTCGAAGATGGTCTCGACCAGAATGGGCGAGAGCCCCATCGACGGCTCGTCCAGCAGCAGCATCTCGGGCTTGGCCATCAGCGCGCGTCCCATGGCCAGCATCTGCTGCTCGCCCCCGGAGAGCGTGCCGCCCTTCTGGGCGAGACGATCGCGCAGCCGCGGGAACAGGGTGAGCACCCGCTCGAGATCCTGCGGGATGGCCTCGCGGTCGGTGCGCGAGAAGGCGCCCAGCTCCAGGTTCTCCAGCACGGTCATGGGCGCGAAGATGCGCCGCCCCTCCGGCGACTGGGCGATGCCGAGGCGGGCGATGCGGTGGGTGGGCACACGGTCGATGCGCCGGCCGCCGAAAGTCACGGTGCCGCGAAGCGCCCGCACCAGGCCGATCACGGTGCGGAGCGTGGTGGTCTTCCCTGCTCCGTTGCCCCCGATCAGCGTCACGATCTCGCCGCGGCCCACGGTGAGCGAGACGCCCTTGAGCGCGCGAATATTGCCGTAGTAGGCGTGAACGTCCTCGAGAGCGAGCAGCTCGGTCGCGCTCACGTGCTGATCAGCTCCTGCTCGTAGCCTTTGCCCAGGTACGCCTCGATGACCTTGGCATTCTGCCGGATCTCGGCCGGCGTGCCTTCCGCGATCCGCGTCCCGTAGTCGAGCACCGTGATGCGGTCGGAGATCCCCATCACCACCTCCATGTGGTGCTCGATGAGCAGCACGGCCAGGCCGAGCTCGCGCCGGAGCAGGCCGATCAGCTCGGTGAGCGTGTCGGTCTCCCGTGGATTCATGCCCGCGGTGGGCTCGTCGAGCAGGAGGAGCCGGGGCTCGGTGGCCAGCGCCCGTGCGATCTCGAGCCGCCGCTGATCGCCGTAGGCGAGATTCTTGGCCATCTCCAGAGCCTTGTCACCCAGGCCCACGAAGTCGAGGAGCTCGCGGGCCCGGCCGCGCGCCCGCACTTCCTCGACCACCACGGCGGGCGGCCGGAAGACCGCGCCGGCCACCGAGGCATGAAGCCGGCAGTGCTCGCCCACCAGCACGTTGTCGAGCACGCTCATGTTCTGGAAGAGCCGGATCGACTGGAACGTGCGCGCTATCCCCCGCCTGACGATGGCATGGGGCGGTAGGCCGACCAGACTCCGGCCGTCGAGTTGGATGTCGCCCTCGTCGGGCCGGAGCAGCCCGGTGACGAGGTTGAAGAAGGTGGTCTTGCCGGCCCCGTTCGGTCCGATGAGGCCGACGATGCCGCCCACCGGGATCACCAGCTCCACGTCGCTCACCGCGACCAGGCCGCCGAAGCGCCGCGTGAGGCCGCGCACTTCGAGAACGGGTGGGCCGCCCGTGCGTCCGCGGGCCGCGGCCTCCCGCAGCCAGGCCGGCAGCGACTCCATGCGCGGGCGGGGCGGAGCGGCCACCAGCGCCTGCATTTCCTCTTCCTCGTCAACGTCCGCCGCGGGCGGGCGCACGCGGCGGCCCATCAGACCCTCAGGGCGGATCAGCATGATGACCACCAGGCCCAGGCCGAAGAAGAACCAGCGCCACAGCGTCAGATCGACGTTGGCGAGCGCTGCGATGCCGAGCGAGCGGCCGATCCAGCGCACGAGGAAGGTCATCTGGGCGAGCAGGATCCGGTCGAAGAGGGTGATCAGCATGCCGCCCAGGATCACTCCCTTGAGGCTGCCCATGCCGCCGAGCACGACCATGCACAAGAGCATGATCGAGACATTGAACTCGAAGGCGCCGGGCGTGATGGCCTGCAGCTTCGCCGCATAGAACGATCCGGCGAAGCCGGAAAAAGAGGCGCCGAGCGCAAAAGCGAGCAGCTTGGTCTTGACGGGGTTCACCCCGGTGCAGTTGGCGGCCGTCTCGTCCTCGCGAATCGCCATCCAGGCCCGCCCGAGCCTCGAGTCGCGCATCCGGTTCATGGCCCAGAGCGAGAATGCGCCGATGATCAGGATGAGGAAATACCAGGGGATGAAGTCGGTGTCGAAGTTGACGAAGGGCAGGTGCGGGCGACCGACCGGGTTCACCCCGTTCTCGCCGCCGGTCAGGTTGAGCCGCTCGACCGGCTTCCAGCCGCCGATGTCGATGGTGATGTCGCCCATGTTGCGGATGGCGACCGGGATGATCTCGCCGAAGGCGAGGGTGATGATGGCCAGGTAGTCGCCGCGCACCCGCAGGGTCGGCGCCCCGATCACCACTCCGAGCCCCGCGGAGACGGCCGCGGCGATCCAGATGACGACCCAGAAGCTCCACGCGTGTCCGTAGAGCGGCGAGCCGAGCACCGGCGAGTTCAGCAGGCCCATGGTGTAGGCGCCAATCGCGAAGAACGCGGCGTAACCCAGGTCGAGCATTCCCGCGTAGCCCACCACGATGTTCAGCCCGAGCGCGAGCAGGACGTAGATCATCGCGTCGGTGACCGCGTGCACCGTCTGTGCCTGCAGCCAGCGGTCGAGGAATGGATAGCCGAGCAGCGCGGTGACCAGGAGGGCCGCGGGAATCACGCGGACGGAGCGGGAGTCGCTCACGCCTTGTCCGGTACCTTCTCGCCGAGCAACCCCTGTGGCCGGAAGATCAGGACCAGGATGAGGATCGAGAAGACGATGGCGTTCGTCCAGCGCGCCGAGATGTATTGGTCGCTCCACGCGGAGAGGAAGCCGATCACGAGGCCCCCCAGCGCGGCCCCCGGCATGCTCCCGATGCCGCCCAGCACCGCGGCGGTGAAGGCGCGGAGGCCGGCCTGGTAGCCCATCCACCACATCCCGATGTTGTAGTAGAGCCCCTGGATGAGGCCGGCCGCGCCGGCCAGGGCGCCGCCGATGAAGAAGGTGAGCACGATGGTCTTCTCGACGTCGATCCCCATCGAGAGCGCGGTGTCCTTGTCCTGCGCGGTGGCCCGCATCGCCTTGCCCCAGCGCGTGCGGGTCACGAAGTACTGGAGTCCGACCATCAGGGGAATGGTGGCGCCGAGGACCACCAGGTCCTTGGTGGTGATGAAGAGGAGCGAGTCCATCCCGAACCACTCGCGCAGGATGTCCACCGACGGGAACACGTCGGGGTACGCGATGGGTGCGGGACCCTTCCAGATCAGGGTGAGATTCTCCAGCATGAACGACACGCCGATGGCAGTGATCAGCGGAGCGAGCCGGAAGGCGTGCCGGAGGGGGCGATACGCCACGCGGTCGATGACCACGTTGATCGTCCCCGTGGTCAGCATGGTCGCCAGGAAGACGAGCGGCAGCACGGTGACGAGCTGCCAGCCGTGGAGCGTGGTGGCCATGCCGAGCAGGGTGAGGTAGCTGAGCGAGATGAAGAGGCCCAGCATGAACACGTCGCCGTGGGCGAAGTTGATGAGGCCGATGATCCCGTAGACCATCGTGTAGCCCAGGGCGATCAGCGCGAAGACGGCGCCGCGGGTCACCCCGTTGACGGTCTGCTGGATCAGGACCTCGTGCCAGTTCACGGGAGTTGGGGGACGAGCGGCGACGCTGCTCCTCCCCCAGATCTCTTGGCTTCGGCCTGGGGGGGAGCGGCGCCGCTCCTCCCCCAGCCCTCCCCACCCGTCTGCCGTGCGCCGAAGTTCACCTGGCTCGAAGATCTACTCGAGAATGGCTTCGAACTGGAACTTGCAGCCGATCGGCCCCTCCGCCTTCACCACCTTGAAGCCCGACATGGTGTCGTAGTCGACATCGCCGTTGGCGTCGAAGCTCCACTTACCGTTGATGCCCTCGAAGTTCTTGGTGAGGGAGATCGCCTTGCGGAGGGCCTCCCGCTTCTCCGTGATGTCCTTGGCGCGGTCGATCTCGGGCGCCGCGCGCTTGAACGCGTCGATGGCCACCCGGCCGCCTTCCACCGCGTAGAGGGCGTATGCGGTGGGCTCCTTGCCGAACTTCTTCTTGTAGTCCTCGTAGGTCTTGGCGCCCACTCCCTTCATCTTCTCGAAGGGCAGGCCGGCAAAGGTCACCCGCATCTCGGTAGCCATGGCCACCTCGCAGGTCGCCCCCTTCAGCAGCTCCTCCTCGAGGAGGCCGTCCGGTCCCATGAAGCGGACCCGCGGAGCCACCAGCCCCACTTCCTTCATCTGACGGATGATCACCTGCGCGCCGGTCTCGATGACGCCCCCCATGTAGACGAGATCGGCGCCGGAGGCGCGCACCTTGGTGAGGATGGGCTTCTGGTCGGGCTGCTTCCAGTCGATGCCCTCATTGGCCACCACCGCGAGCCCGATCTTCTTGGCGGTGGCCTCGAAGACGTCGGCGATGCCCTTGCCGTAGAGCTCCTGGTCATTGAGGATGAACACCTTCTTCACGCCCATCCGCTTTGCCCACTTGGCCGCCACCGCGCCCTGGATGTCGTCGGCCGGGATGGGCCGGAAGTAGTTCACGAAGCCGAGCGGCCGGTAGATCTCCGGCTCGCCCGGCGCCGCGCCCTGCTTCTTGGTGAGGCCGGGGTAGGTGTTGGCCGGGGTGATCTGGGCCATGTGAGCCCGGTTGTTGATCGGGATCGAGACCTTGGCCGCCCCCGAGTTGTACGTGCCGAAGTACACGATCGCAAGCGGATCCGCAACCGCCTTGTTGGCATTCTCGGCCTCGACCGCGCCGTCCCACTTGCCGGTCTGCGGGGACGCATCGTCGAGGTTGACGATCTCCAGGCAATACCCGGCGACCACGCCACCGGTCTCCGCGATGGCCATGTCCAATCCGTTCTTCATGCCGGTGCCCTCGGGGATCATCGCACCCTGCATCGGCCACGACGTGTAGATACGAAGCTTACCCTTGGGACACGACTGAGCGGCCCCGTCCATCGGAATGGTGGCCACCATGATGAGCGCCATGGCCCCGAATGCTCCCAGCCATCCCCACCTGCGCATAGCGTCCTCCTCCCGTATGACTACGACGTGAGCAGCGAGTGCCGATCCCCTCCGAGCTTGGCCGGATGCTGGAGACTCGGGCGCCGGCTGTCAAGGGGTTTCTTGCCTCCCGTCATGGGTTATCCTGTGCGCCTCCGAACGGAGGAGCAGACATGGCGCAACCACGGGTCATCTACGAAGCGAAGCCGGGCTCGCCGATCGCGGTGGATCACGCCTTCTACGACCGGCTCGCGCAACAGACCGCTTCCCGCACGCTGGTCGAGCGCTTCATCGTGCCGATGCGCTCCGGACGCGCCTGGCCGGTTCAGGCCGGCCAGCTCTTCCGCATCGTGGCCGTGGAGGGGCCCCAGGTCGCGGATTTCAACGCGTGGAATCTCGTCAACCCTCGCGAGCGCTTCTGGGCCTCTCGGACCAAGCAGCTCCACCGCGCGCACGTCACCACCTACGACCGGCTCTGGTCCTCCCTGCCCTACCTCCGGCCCATGCTCACCATCACCAACGACACCATCCGCTACGGCCTCGACGCGGACGGCGCGGGCTGCCACGATCTGCTCGGCACGCGCTGCGATCCGTACGTGCACAAGATGCTCAACGGCGAGGACTTCGACCTCTGCTGCCACTCCAACCTGGTGCGCGCGGTGGCGCCCTACCGCCTGACCGAGCTCGACATCCACGACGTGCTCAACATCTTCCAGGTCACCGGGCTGACCAAGGACGACCGCTATTTCGTCAAAGGAAGCCCGGCCACGAAGGGAGACTTCATCGAGCTCTTCGCCGAGATCGACGTGCTCTGCGCGATCTCGACCTGCCCCCACGGTGATCTCTCCGTGCAAATGTGGGGCGACGACGCGGGCGATCCTCTCAGCACCTGCCGGCCCCTCGCGGTGGAGATCTGGCAGCCGGATCCGGCGCTGCTCGCCGGCTGGCGCTCTCCCGCGGTCTCCGACTATCGCGGAGACCACGGCCTCCGCCGCGGGTAGCCGCGAGCACTCAAGGAGCCAGGACCCATGGCGACCATGCAGATCCTCACCATTCCTGCCCGGCGCGGGGCGGCAGCGCGGGTGGCCGCCGGTCAGCGCGTCAAGGTCATCAATACCCACGGCACGCAGGTCGTCGACACGTGGGCCTTCAACGCGGGCGACGTCACGGAGTGGATGTCGATGGAGGCCAGCCGCGCGTGGTTTCTGAAGCTGCGCGCCGCCGTGGGCGACACGTTTCGCACGAACCAGCGGCGGCCGATCCTGACACTGGTCGAGGACACATCGGGGGGCGCCCACGACACGCTCATGGCGGCCTGCGACCTTCCGCGTTACCGCCTGCTCGGGGTCGAAGGCCATCACGACAACTGCCGCGACAATCTGCACGCGGCGCTGGCCGGCCTCGGCATCACGGTCCCCGCGACGCCGTCGCCGCTCAACCTGTTCATGAACATTCCCTGGACGCCCGACGGAACGCTCACCTGGGCGGAGCCCATCTCCCCGCCCGGGAGCTACGTGGTCTTTCGCGCGGAGATGGACCTGGTCATGGCGTTCTCCGCCTGCCCGCAGGACATCCTGCCCATCAACGGCCGCACTGGGCAGACCACTGAGGCTCACTTCAGCATCGAGTAGGCGACGCGGAAGCGCCCCTTATGTGGCGGCGCGCTGACCGCCATAGGCCTCGCTCGGCGCGAAGCGGCTGTCCGCGAAGAGGCGCTTGGCCCGCGACTCGACCACGCGCTTCCAGTTCTCCAGCGCCGTCTCGGTGAACTCCCCGTCCGGGCGCGGCTCGTCGTCGAACCGGTCCAGCGTGTCCACGCCGCGCAGGAGCATGGCCGACTCGCGGCCGCGCGGCTGCGTCGCCCATGTCGGCACCATCTCCACGAGGAGAAGGAAGCGCCGGTCGGGGCCGACATTGATCGAGGAGCCGTGCACGAGTGAGTTGTGGAACATCACCATCTCGCCGGGCTCGAGAGCGAAGTCCACCGCCTTCGACTCGTCGAACGGATCAGTGATGTACTGGCCGCGGGCGAGAATGCTCCGGGGATCGTCGCTCTCCTCGTGCTTGAGGTGCCCCCACTTGTGCGACCCCGGAATGCCCCGCAGGCACCCCTGCCGGGCACCGCAGGCCGACAGCGCCAGGGCACCCAGCACCACCGGGACAGGCGAGCCGTAGACGGAGTCCTGGTGCCAGCCCGCCATCGTCTGCTTGTCCGCCTTCTTCACCCGCCAGGCCATGCTCCAGCAGCGGATATCGGGGCCGATCAGATCCTCGAAGATGTCCAGCATGTAGGGATCCTCGGCGATCTCGAGCACCCACGGGCACAGCAGATGCGACTTCGTTTTCATCTTCTTCATGTCGTCGGGAAAGCGCGCCTCGAGCGCCTCGAACTTCCTGCGGTATCCGACGGCGCGCTCGGTGCTCATGGCGCGAATGGGCGAGAGGTATCCCTGGTCCTCGAAGGCCTGCACCTGCGCTTCCGTCAGCACTTTGGGCATCTGCGATCCTCCTCAGGGTCTGGGCGGCCACATGGCCGGCGCGAACGAGTGTACCTCGTCACCGGGGACCATGGACGGTGTAAGGACAGATTTCGATTCCCCTTCGCCCTCACGGGCGGCTACAGTTGGCTACGTTTCCGCCGGCACTTTCGCGCGAGCCTTCCGCGCCCGCTTCGGCATGAGCGCCACCGAGTGGCGGCGGGGCGGAGCCGAGCGCTGGCGCGCGCAACAGCTCCGCAAGCGCGGCAAACAACCTCGCAAGGAGGGCAAAGCACGGGCCCGGCGCCGGGCCTATACTCCTCCCACTCGCAACCGGGAGGGCACGATGAGCGTCATCGTCAGGGAGCTGCCCATGCACCATGTGGCCTACATGCGGTACGTAGGGCCCTACGGGCGCCGAGGAATTCCGGAGCCGTGGATGCGGCTCCGCCGCTGGATGGGAACTCGCGGCCTCGAGCTCGCCTCCACGGTCAGGCCCGGCATTGCCCACGATGATGCGGGCATCACCGAGCGCGCGAAGTGCTCCTATGACGCCTGCGTCGTGGTGCCGAGAGACGTCGCCGCCGACCGGTGGGTGAATCTCACGGACGTCCCGGCGGGCCGGTACGCCGTGGCCGCATTCCACGGCACCGCCAGCGGCATCGAGGGCGCGTGGCAGTACGTGTTCGAGCGATGGCTGCCTGACAGCGGGTATCAGCCCGACGATCGCGCCTGCTTCGAGATCTATCGCGGCCCGCCGGAGACAGGGTCGACGGTGGGCGCCTTCCGTTGCGAGCTTTGCCTGCCGGTGAGGGCGCTGTGAGCCGGCCTGCCGGCATGGCGGCGTGGAAGGAATTTGCCGCCTCTGCGCCCGAGCTCGCCGAGACCGGTCGCGCCCTGCTGCAGCAATTCGGGCCGGGGCTGGCCTTTCTCGCCACCGTGCGACCCGACGGGGCGCCGCGCCTGCATCCGGTGTGCCCGGTGCTCTCGGACGGACGCCTCTCCGTCCTGATCACGGCCGAATCGCCAAAGCGCCGGGATCTCTTGCGCGATGGCCGCTATGCGCTCCAGACATTCCCCCAGCCCAAACCCGGCAGTGACGAGTTCTACATCGCGGGAGCCGCCGTCCTCATCGAGGACGAGACAACCCGCGCCGCGATCTTCGCGGGCGCCAGGCACATGCCGGAGCCCTCCGAGATCGCCTTCGAGCTCTGGATCGAGCGGGTCATGCACACACGCTGGGAGCACCCGCTCACACCCGAGATGCGGCCCGTACATCGGAAGTGGCGCGCGCCCCGGTCCGGCTGAGCGTCAAACGGAGCATGGCCCACTGCCCGCCGGAGCGCTAGCAACTGCTCTCGAAGAGGCGGGGCCGCGTATTCATCGGCCAGTCGGGAGCCGGAGGATCGCCCTCGCGTCGCGGCCGCAGGAGCGCGAAGGTCCAGATGAGGCAGACATACGGCGCCGAGAGGGCGTGCACGCCGACGGCGCCGGCCAGCCGCAGCGCCGCCGCCTCGAGGAAAGGGATCGTGACGACGGTGATCGTGACGGCGATCCAGCCGAGACCGGCGAAGCGGCGCAGCGCCGCCGCCGCGATGAGCGCCGCCGTG
>Ga0335070_10007161_pt1 | contig 13091 bp, 12 predicted proteins | sample Lox_Sample_13_FD_206722 | JGI IMG/M metagenome (GOLD analysis project Ga0335070, IMG submission 206722) | Soil microbial communities from Loxahatchee National Wildlife Refuge, Florida, United States - Lox_Sample_1.3 | ecosystem: Environmental > Terrestrial > Soil > Wetlands | place: USA...
TCGGTCCGCTTCATCTGCGGGACCCAGGAGGTCCACCGCACGCTGGAGGCACGCCTGGCCCGCTTCCTGGGGATGGAGGACGCCATCCTCTTCTCCTCCTGCTTCGACGCCAATGGCGGGGTGTTCGAGGCGCTCCTCGGCGAGGAGGACGCGGTCGTCTCCGACGCCCTCAACCACGCCTCGCTGATCGACGGGATACGGCTCTGCAAGGCCCAGCGGTTCCGCTATGCCAACGGCGACATGGCCGACCTGGCCCGCCAGCTCGAGGCCGCCGAGGCCGCCGGCGCCCGCTTCAAGCTCATCGCCACCGACGGCGTGTTCTCCATGGACGGCTACCTCGCCAGGCTTCCCGAGATCTGCGATCTGGCCGATCGCCACGGCGCCCTGGTCCTCGTCGACGACAGCCACGCGGTCGGCTGCGTGGGCGAGAGGGGGCGGGGCACGCCCGAGCACCACCGGGTGGAGGGGCGGGTGGACCTCCTCACCGGCACGCTCGGCAAGGCGCTGGGCGGGGCCGCCGGCGGCTACCTGGCCGGCCCGCGCGAGGTCGTGGCCTGGCTCAGGCAGAGGGCGCGCCCCTACCTCTTCTCCAACGCGCTCCCGCCGGTGGTGGCCGGGGTGACCCTCTCGGTCCTCGACCTTCTGGAGTCGGGCGACGCGCTGCGGGCCCGGCTCCGGGACAACGCCCGCTTCTTCCGCGAGGAGCTCACCCGGCTGGGGTTCCGGCTCCTCCCCGGCGAGCACCCCATCATCCCGGTGATGCTGGGGGAGGCCCCGCTCGCCCAGCAGTTCGCGCGCGCGCTCCTCGAGGAGAGCGTCTACGCGGTGGGCTTCTTCTACCCGGTGGTGCCGCGCGGACAGGCGCGCATCCGCACGCAGATGAGCGCCGCCCACTCGCGCGAGGACCTGGAGCTGGCGGTCCTGGCGTTCGAGAAGGTGGGGCGCCGGCTGGGCGTGATCTAGCGCACCGTGCGCGGTGGTGCGGGAGGCGGCCGATGAAGGGTCTCGTGAAGGCGGAGCGGGGCGAGGGGATCTGGATGGCGGACGACCTGCCCGAGCCCGAGGTGGGCGTCCACGACGTCATGATCCGCATCGCCCGGACCGCCATCTGCGGGACCGACGTGCACATCTACAACTGGGACGCCTGGAGCCAGCGGACCATCCCGGTGCCCATGGTGGTGGGGCACGAGTACGTGGGGCGGGTGGAGCGGGTGGGCGCCGAGGTGGAGGCGTTCCGCCCCGGCGAGCGGGTGAGCGGGGAGGGCCACGTCACCTGCGGCTTCTGCCGGAACTGCCGTGCCGGCCGCCGCCACCTCTGCCGCCACGCCGTGGGGGTGGGCGTGAACCGGCCCGGCGCCTTCGCCGAGCTCCTGGTCATCCCCGCCGACAACGTCTACCGCATCCCCGACGACGTTCCCGACGACGTGGCCGCCGTCCTCGACCCCTTCGGCAACGCCGCCCACACCGCCCTCTCGTTCGACCTGGTGGGCGAGGACGTCCTGGTCACCGGCGCAGGCCCCATCGGCGTCATGGCCGCCGGGATCGCCCGCCACGTGGGGGCCCGCCACGTGGTGGTCACCGACGTGAACGACTACCGGCTGGAGCTGGCCCGGAAGCTCGGCGCCTCGCGGGTGGTGAACGTGGCCCGCGAGGACCTGCGCGGGGTGATGCGCGAGCTGCGGATGAAGGAGGGGTTCGACGTGGGGCTGGAGATGAGCGGGAACGGCCAGGCCTTCCGCCAGCTCCTCGAGGTGATGAACCACGGCGGCCGCATCGCCCTCCTCGGGATCATGCCCGGCGAGGAGGCGATCGACTGGGGCCAGGTCGTCTTCAAGGGGCTTCTCCTGAAGGGCATCTACGGCCGGGAGATGTACGAGACCTGGTACAAGATGATCGCCATGCTGCAGACCGGCCTGGACATCGGCCCGGTCATCACCCATCGCTTCCCCATCGCCGAGTACCAGCGCGCCTTCGACGTCATGCGGAGCGGGCGGTCGGGGAAGGTGATCCTGGACTGGGCGGCCTAGGCGTGGCCTGGGCGGGGGCGGCTTGGCCCGAGGCGACGTCCCGGTCCCCGGCCGGTCCACCCGGGCACCCCGTCCCCGGCGGACCGGTAAGGCCACCGCCGTCCGCCGCAGCCACCGCGGGCGAACCAGCCGACGTGCGCTCCCCTCCGGCATGTCCTCGTTGCGGCCCCATTCCGCGCTTGGTACGCTCCGGCCATCAGGAAGGCGGTGGAGTCCGCCGAAAACCGCCACCGTTCCGGTGGCCAATGACTCCTGGCGACGCGACGCGCTCGCGGGAGGCATCCCGGACACCAAGGACCTCCTCCGGCGCGGAGCGAGAACTGGAGTGGTCCAGCCCTGGGCCGCAGGAGCGGCCCAGGAGCCGATCCCTACAAGGAGGTCCACGTGACCGCGATCGCGAAGGTCAAGGCGCGGGAGATCCTCGACTCACGGGGCAACCCCACCGTCGAGGTCGATGTGCAGCTGGAGGATGGTTCGACCGGTCGGGCCGGAGTGCCCTCGGGAGCATCGACCGGGACTCGCGAGGCGCTCGAGCTCCGAGACGGTGACAAGAAGCGTTTCGGGGGAAAGGGGGTCTCCCGGGCGGTCGGAAACGTGAACCAGGCGATCGCCCCCGCGCTCGTCGGCACGGACGCGCTCGACCAGGGCGCGGTGGACGCCAGGCTGCTCGCCCTCGACGGCACCGCCAACAAGGACAAGCTGGGGGCGAACGCCATCCTGGGGGTCTCGATGGCGGTGGCCCGCGCCGCGGCCGACTCGCGTGACCTGCCGCTCTACCGCTACCTCGGCGGCGTCGACGCACGGCTCCTGCCGGTCCCCATGCTGAACGTCCTGAATGGTGGCGCGCACGCCGACAACAGCGTCGACTTCCAGGAGTTCATGATCGCGCCGGTGGGCGCCCCGAGCTTCCAGGAGGCCATGCGGTGGGCGGCGGAGTGCTACCAGGCGCTCAAGAGCACGCTGAAGTCCAAGGGCCTGGGCACCGGGGTCGGCGACGAGGGTGGCTTCGCGCCGAACCTCCGGGCGAACGTCGAGGCAGTGGACGTGATCCTGGCCGCCATCCAGAAGGCCGGCCTTGCCCCGGGCAAGGACGTGGTCCTGGCGCTCGACCCCGCCGCCAGCGAGTTCTTCGAGGACGGGGCCTACCTGTTCGCGAAGTCCGACAAGAGCAGGAAGACCTCGGAGCAGATGGTGGAGTTCTGGGCGGACTGGATCCGCCAGTACCCCATCTGGTCGCTGGAGGACGGGCTCGCCGAGCAGGACTGGGATGGCTGGCGGCTCCTCACCGAGAGGCTCGGTGGCAAGGCGAAGCTGGTGGGCGACGACATCTTCGTCACCAATCCAGCCATCGTGGCCCAGGCGATCGAGAAGAAGGTGGCCAACTCGGTCCTCATCAAGCTGAACCAGATCGGCTCGGTGACCGAGACCCTCGATTGCATGCGCATCGCGCGCGCAGCGGGGTACGGGACGGTCGTCTCCCATCGCTCCGGCGAGACCGCAGACGACTTCATCGCCGACTTCACGGTCGCGACCGGCGCGGGCCAGCTGAAGACCGGTGCGCCCTGCCGTGGCGAGCGGGTCGCGAAGTACAACCAGCTGCTGCGGATCGAGGAGGAGCTCGGGTCCCAGGCGCGGTACGCGGGGCCACGCCCGTTTGGGCGCTGACCCTGTCGATTCGCGCACCCTGCCCGGAACCTCGGCGGCCGGGCCGCCCCCCTCCCGCCCTTGGTCGAGGGTGGCGCGCGGCCGGAGGCGTGCAACCGGCTCTGCCCGAGCCTCCGGGGCACGGGCACGGCGGGCGGCACGGGAACGCCGGCGCCCGGCTGGCGCACACCCCGTGGACCCCGGGGAGGCCCCTGCCCCCCGGCCGGTCAGCGAGGCCAGGAGACCCCGGTCCGCCCTTGGGCCTGATCCGAACCGGGATCGGCAACGGGGGCGAGACGAGCCCGGACTGCCTCCTCGGCCCATTCGTTCCCCACCCTCACGTACGGCGGGAGCGCGGCCACGAGCCGCTCCCAGCGCTCGAGGGCCCGGCTCGCCTCCTCCGCCCGGCCCTCGGCGGCGAGCACGGCCGCGTGGGCGAGGCTCGAGTACTCCGGGAGCGAGGGGTGTCCTCCCACGACCTCGAGGCGCTGCCGGGCCCGGGCCGGCTCTCCCTCCAGCGCCTCGAGCATGGCCGCCTGGAGACCGAACTCGACCTGGGTGGACGGATCGCGGATCGCGCCCCCGCGCTCGACGAGCTCCCGCGCCAGCGCGCGGTCCCCCTGGTCGTTGGCCAGGCCCAGCGCAAAGAGGAGCAGCTCGTCGCGCGCCCGCGCGTCGGTCTCGGAGAGCCCGGCCAGCTCCCGCGCGGAGAGGCTCCACTCCCGCGGCCGAAGCGCCCGGGCCTGTCTCATGCTGGCCCGGAGGAGCGCGATCCCGGCCGGGCTCCGCGCCGCCCGGAGCGCGTGGACGATCCGCGCGCCGTCGGAGAGCTGGCCCCTGAGCCGCATGGGGAAGAGATCCACCAGCCCGAAGACGGAGAGGGCGCCCAGGCCCTCGAGGATGCCGAGGGCCGCGGCGCCGGCCGGGCCCGATGGCTGCCCCGCCGCGGCGACCGCTCCCCAGGCGAGCACGGCGGTGAGGAGGTTCAGGGCCGGCCCGCCGGCGCCGTGCACCGCCAGGCGAGCTGGCAGCGCCCGGTCGTCCTCCGGGGCGCTGGATTGCTGCCCCAGCACCTGGCCCGGGACGCGCTGGTGCCAGCGCAGGCGGAGGCCCTCCGGCCCCCGCAAGAGGGCCACCGGCCCGACCTGGACCAGCTGGAAGCGGAACCCCACCAGCGCGCCGGCCAGCGCGTGCCCGAGCTCGTGGACCAGCACCACCAGCGGCGCCAGCGCGGCGCAGAGGAGCAGGTGCCAGGTCCACACGGCCAGCATCGGCGCGCAGCATGGCACGCCCGAGGGACGCGGGCGAACGGCTCGCCGAGCCGCCACCCGGCGGGCCGCTCAGGGGCGGGGAGCCTGGTGCCTGGCGTCGCGCTCCCTGAGGTTGGCCACGGCGCTGACCGCCGCGCCCACCGCACCCGAGGCGCAGCCGAGCCCCCAGGCGGCGCCGGCCAGGACGTCGGTCGGCCAGTGGACACCGAGGTAGATCCGGGAGAGCGCCACCAGCGCCGCCACCCCCGCCGCGGTCCACCCGGCTCTCCGGTTCGCGGCCCAGGTCACCCCGGCCATGGCGAAGAAGTTCGAGGCATGGAGGCTGGGGAGCGATCCCACGTCGCTCGCCGCCCCGAGCCAGCGGACCCCGCCGGGCGGCAGGGCGTAGCAGGGGCGCATCCTCTGGAAGAGCGGCCGGAGCACCTGGGCGCCCAGGAAATCTGAGAAGAGGAGCGCCAGGGCCAGCCCGACGAGCAGCGCCACCCGCCGGCGGCCGCCGCGGAACCAGAGAAACGCAGCCAGCGCCACCCCGAAGAGGATCCCGAACCAGCGGGCGGACAGGGTCAGGAAGGCGAGGTCGAGGACGCGCCCGCCGTCCGCGTTCACCAGCCGGAAGACCGTGTACTCGGCGGCGCTGTGGTAGTCGATGGTCACGGGCGCCTGGGCCTCGTCCGGCCACGCTAGAGGAGGGCCGGTGGCGGGTCAACCTCGGGCCCGGCGCGGGTCTGGCGGCTGCGGCCCGGGCCGCCGGGCGCTCTCCCGTCATCCAGCGCCGGCCGGCCAGGATGCCCACCGGCCCCACCATGGTGGAGAGGCCGATCATCGCCCAGAGCAGCGCCGGGTGGCGCGGCCCCTGTGCCGGGCAGAAGGCCTCCAGCAGGTAGCCGGAGGCCGGCCCCACCAGGAACTTGGCCAGGAAGTAGGGGAGCATGGCCAGGCTGACGTAGGTCGCCTCACGCCCTCGCGGGGCGATGGCCACGTTGTACTCGTAGAGGCGCGGAGACCAGAGCGCTTCACCCAGGGTGAGCACGAGGATCATCGCCACCTGGAAGGGCAGGGACGAGCCCAGGCAGAGCACGAACGGGCTCAGCGCCGACACGAAGGCCCCGAGGAGCAGCACCTCGAAGGGCCGACGGTGACGGGTCCAGGCGGTGGTGATGGGCGCCAGGAACAGGATGAGCAGGCTGTTCAGGGACCATACCGTCCCCACCGGGAAGGCCTCGCCCTGCTCGCGCAGGACGTACTTCGGCCAGGTGAAGTGCATGTGCTGGAACATCATCCGCACCAGCGACAGGAAGACCATGAGCAGGATGAACCGCCAGAAGAACCGGTCGCGGGCCGCCTCGACCAGGGCCGAGAAGAAGGCCCTCTTCCGAGCCGGCGCGCCGGCGTCCTCGGGGTCGGTCCGCTCCTCGAACCCCCGGCGGAGCAGCAGGGTCGCGAGGAGGCCTCCCACCGCGAAGGCGAACCCCAGCCCCAGGATGGCGGCGTAGGCGCTCATGGGCCGCGCGCCGAGCAGCGGCAGCGGCACCTCCCGCCGGATCAGCTTCCCGGTGGCGGGATCGAGGAAGGCGCGGCGGATCGGATCGATGACCAGCGGCCCGGCCAGGGCTCCGCCCAGGTTGAAGCTCACGTACCAGAGGGAGAAGGCGAAGGCTCGGGTCCGGGAGCTCGAGGCCCGCTGGATGGCGGTCTGCACCACCGGGGAGATGCTGGCGTAGGCGAAGGCGAAGAGCATGAGCCAGGCGATGGCCGAGCCCGGGCTCCCGGCCAGCGCCATCCCCAGCCGCGTCACCGCCGCCAGCGCGAAGGAGAGAATGAGGGTGTTCCGGACCCCGAAGGCGTCTGCCACCGAGCCGACCACCACCACCAGGCCCACCATGGCCGTGGCGAAGATGGCCGCCCACCAGCCTGCCGTCCGGTCGTCCATCCCGAAGTCGCCGGTCAGCCACAAGGTCAAGGTGGGGAGGAAGGAGAAGATCCCCAGCCACTCGAGGAAGGTGGCGAGGTAGAGCAGCCACAGCTCGCGTGGGGAGCGGAGCAGCGACCGCAGGTCCTCTGCCAGCGTGGTCTTCGAGGGGGTGGCGCCCATGGGGGCGGCGATGCTGGCAGAGGCCACGCGCCACGGCAACCGGCCGAGGAGCGGACCGCTCGCGGGAGCTGGACTCCAGGACGTCGGCCGCGCCGCCTGTTCCTCCGCCCTCGCCGGGGCCGCCCTCACCGGGCGTGTGGACCGATCTGGGGAAACGTCCGACGGCTTCCGACCCCTCGACCGGCAGGGTGGTTAGCGGGGACCCATTCCCGCCCGGGCCCCTCCTCCTGTAGATTCTGGCCATGGCCGAGTTCATCGAGAACCCGCGCAGGTCACCTCGAGCCCCGGTGCGGTGCGAGGCGCGCGTGGCCCTGCGCGAGGGCGGCTTCTGGGCAGGGCCCACCAGCGACTACGGGCCCCAGGGGTGCCAGGTCGCGGCGCCGCTTCGGCTCGAGCCGGGCTCCCGCCTCTTCCTGGAGCTGGTGAACGAGAGGGTACCCGGGCCGTTCCAGCTCTCGGGCCGGGTGGCCTGGTCCAGCACCCGGCCGCCCTGGCGGAGCGGCATCGCCTTCGACGAGGGCAGCGTGGTGGTCGCCGGCCGCTTCTTCGAGAGGCTCGCCGCCGCCTACCCCGGCCTCGACACCTACGGCCGGGCGCCCGATCGCATCCCCCTCGACGGCACGCTCTCCCCCTTGCCGCCGCCGGCGGTGGAGCCCCTGCTCACCTCCGCGGAGCGCGATCTGCTCCGGCTGCTGGGCGCGGGGCGGCAGGTCCAGGGCCTCATGCAGGAGCTGGGCGAGCGCTGGCCCGCGGCACAGAACGCGACCTTCTCGCTCCTGGGCCGCCGCTACCTGACCCTCGGCCCCGCCGACCCGGCCTCGGCCCGGGCCTGGCTGCCGCTGCTCGAGCGGCCCACCTACGACTGATCACCTGAGGAGCAGGTAGTAGAGCCGCCCGCCCTGGCGCATTCGCCCGGCGGCGCCCTCGGCGTAGGCGCCGGCCCCGAAGAACAGGTCCACCCGGGCCGCGGTGCGGATGGCGCCGCCCGCGTCCTGGTCGAGGACGAAGCGGGAGAAGGGGCGCAGAGCCGACCCGGTGGCGTCGACCGGCCGCTCGCTCTCCAGGAAGGCCAGCGCGCCCTTGGGAAAGACGCGGGCGTCGGCGGCCACCGTCCGGTCGGCGGTCACCGGGACCCCCAGGGAGCCGGTGGCGGCGTCGGCGAAGCGGAAGAAGACGTAGGAGGGGTTCCTGGCCAGCAGCTCCGCCTGCTCGGCGGGGTGCTGGGCCAGCCAGGCCCGGACCGACTGCATCGAGACCTCGTCCGGCTTCAGGGCCCCGCGCCGCACCAGCTCGGTGCCCAACGCGGCGTAGCGGTGGCCGTTCTTCCCGGCGAAGGTGACCACCCGCGCCGTGCCGTCCGGCAGCCGTACCACCCCGCTCCCCTGGATCTCCAGGTAGAAGGCGTCCACCGCCGAGTCGACCCAGCACAGCTCCGCGCCCTGCCCGTCGAGGGCGCCGGCGGCGATCTCGGCGCGGGTGGGGTAGGGCACCAGCCTGCCCGAGACCACCCTGCCCACCAGGTCCTCGGAGAGCTGCGGGAAGTCCTTGGCCCGCACCTCCACCAGGTCGTCCGGGGCCCGGTGGAGCGGAACCTCGAACGGCCCCTGCTTCACGAGCGAGCCGCGGAGCTCGGGCAGGTAGTAGCCGGTGACCAGCACCTGGCCCTGGCCATCGCCGGTGGAGCGGAAGACGCGGTAGTCGCGGCGCAGCGCCTCGGCGAGCGCCGAAGGCGACGGCCGGTCGCGGACCAGCTCCTGGAAGCGGGCCAGCGTCTCCCACACCTTCTGCACCGGGACGCGCTCCTTGCCGAAGGCGAAGGTGCGGCCGGGGTCGGCTGCGGCCGTACGGGAGAGCCAGCCCATGGAGCGATCCAGCGCCTCGTCCAGGCCGGCGTAGGCGAGATCGTCGGCGAAGGCGGGGAAGTCGGCCGGGGAGAGCTCGAGAAGGGCCCGCTCCGGGGTACGGGCCGGCTCGGGGGGCGGGCGCACCGTCCGGCAGGCCGCCAGGAGGAGGAGGAGCGCCGCGGTGCAGGCCAGGGCGGTGCGCGCAGGCATGCCCACGGAACCGCCGCCGGTCCGGGGAATTCCGTCCGCCCCCCTCATGCCAGCGGCGCCTCCACCCGGCCGCGGCCGCCGGCCCGCGCCTCCAGCGCGCCTCCCAGCTCCCCGGCCAGGACCCCCGCCACCACCAGCCCGCCGCCCAGCCAGTCCGCGGGGGAGAGGACCTCCCCGCCGTAGAAGTGGCTGAACAGCGCCGCCACCACCGGCTCCAGCGTGTAGATGAGCGCCGCCCGCACCGCGGTGGTGTGGCGCTGCCCCCAGTTCTGGACGAAGAAGGCGAGCGCGGTCATCCACACGCCGGTGAAGGCGACCACCCCGGCGAAGGTACCGAGGCGAGCGGCGTCGAGGCGGGCCTGCTCGAAGGGCAGGATCAGGAGCGCGCCGGCCAGGGTGACCCCGATCTGCAGGAGGGTGAAGGCGACCAGCGGGTGTCGCGGCGACCACTCCGACATGAGGGCGATCTGGAATGCGCAGGCCACCGCGCAGCCGGCGGTGAGCGCGTCTCCCACCCGGACCGAGGCCTTCAGGTCCCCGCCGAAGGGACGGGTGAGCACGAAGAGCCCCACCACCGCCAGCGCCACCCCGGTCCAGGCCGCCGCCCGCACCCGACGCCCCAGCAAGAAGCGGCTCACGAACGGCACCAGGAGCACCGCCAGGCCGGTGAGGAAGCCGGAGCGGGAGGGGGTGGTGTAGCGGAGGCCGATCGTCTGGAGCACGAAGGTGGCGAGCAGGCAGAGCCCGAGGATCCCGCCGTGGAGGAGGAAGCGCTGCCCCACCCGGTCGCGCCGCCACAGGGCGATGGCCCCCAGGACCAGCGCCGCCACGCCGAAGCGCGCCGACAGGAACACGCCCGGGGAGGCCACCTCCAGGACCTGCTTCACGAAGGTGAAGGTCGTCCCCCAGAACAGCGTCAGGACGAGCAGGGCGAGGTCGGCCACGGGGAGGTCCTACCACGGGCTCGGGGCCAGAGGGCAGAGCGCAGGCGCCGGTGATGCCCCGGCGTCACGGAGGGTCGCAGCAGGCAGGCGGCGGGCCTGGCCCGGGCGAGCCCGGGCCGCTCCCCTTCCTCGATCCGATCGGGGTGATGGACCGGACCCGGGGCGCGGTGCGCAGCCCACCGCGAATGCCTCGATCGCCGTGTGGCGTCCAGGCCCTCCACCCCGGCGCCGACCCCCGACTGCGGCCGCGCCCGGCCGGGCCCTGGTGCTGGTGGAGCCCTCGAGGCAGCGGCTGCAGGCTCGGGCCGCCAGCGGCGGGGCTCGCGACGGCGCCGGCGCTACCTCGCCGGATGGTAGCGGCGGACGCCGTCCCGCTCCTCGCGCGCCACCACCCCGCGCTCCTCCATGAGCTCCAGGTTCGCCGCGACCTCGGAGATGGCCAGGAAGACGTCGCCGGGCCTGGGCTCGCGGAAGAGGGCCCGGACCAGCTCCCAGGGCGTGCGCGGGCCACGGCGGAGCTGTCCCAGGAGCCGCTCCTGGCGACGGGCGTAGAACGAGTGCAGGCTGTCCGCCACCGCCCGGTGGCCGGTGAAGGGTGGCCCGTGTCCGGGCAGGACCAGCTCCACCTCCAGCGCCCGGGTCCGCTCCATGCTCTGGAGGTACTCGACCAGTGGACGGAAGTAGCCGTCGCGGCCGTCCGGCCCCAGCTCGATGAGCGGGTTCGGGGAGACGCGCTCCAGCAGGTGATCGCTGGAGAAGAGGAGGCGGTGGGCCCGGTCGTAGAGACAGAGGAGGCCGGGCGTGTGCCCGGGCATGTGCAGCACCTCCAGATCCAGGTGGCGCGTCCTGAGGCGCTCCCCGGGGAGGGTGGGCCGCACCTCGCGGATCCGGCGGGCCAGCGAGAAGCCTCGCTCCGCCTCCCGCCCCGCCACCGCCAGGGCCGCCTCCGGAACGCCCAGCCGGGCGAGGTGGGCGCCGTAGTGCGCTGCCAGCGCCGTCCAGCGCGGACCGGTCTCGGCCACCTTGGGGAGGTCGGCGGCGTGCACCAACGCCGGGACGGCGTGGCCGGCCAGCTCCTCCAGCCCACGGGCACCGCCGTAGTGATCGACGTGACCGTGGGTGACGAGGATGCGGCGGACCTCCTCCGGGCTCCGGCCGGCCCGGCCCAGGCCGTCCAGGAGGACGGCCTCGGCCTCGGGCGAGCCCAGGCCGGAATCGACGAGGACGATCCCCCCGCCCTCGTCCTCCACCAGGTAGACGTTGACCGGACCCCCTGCCTGCGGGAACGGGAGGGGGACGGGGACCCGGTGGATCCCCAGCGCCAAGAGGTCGGCCTCGGTCACCGCCCGGCCTTCACCCGCGCGACCAGCGCCGGCAGCACCTGGAACAGGTCGGCCACCAGCCCGTAGTCCGCGACCTGGAAGATGGGCGCCTCGGGGTCCTTGTTGATGGCCACGATCACCCGCGAGCCCTTCATGCCCGCCAGGTGCTGGATGGCGCCGGAGATGCCGGCGGCCACGTAGAGGTCCGGCGCCACCACCTTGCCGGTCTGCCCCACCTGCCAGTCGTTGGGCACCCAGCCCGCGTCCACCGCGGCGCGGGTGGCGCCCACCGCCCCGCCCAGCGCGTCGGCCAGCTCCTCCACCGCCCGGAAGTCACCCTTGGTCCCGCGCCCGCCGGCCACCACCACCCGCGCGTCGCCGAGCTGCGGCCGGGTGGTCCTCACCTCGGCGAAGCCCACCACCCGGGCCCGGACCGCCGGCGCCGGCCCAGGGTCGGCCCGGACCACCGGCCCGGGGGCCCCGACCGGACCGGCCAGCGGGAACTCGGTGGGACGGACGGTGAGTACCTTGACCGGCGTGGCGATCTCCACCTCGGCCAGCACGTTCCCCGCCCACATGGGGCGGCGGAAGGTCACCGCCGGGCCGTCGCCACCGAAGCCGAGCACCTCGGAGGCCATCCCCGCCCCGAGCCGCGCCGCCACCCGGGGCAGGAGGTCCTTGCTCCAGGCCGTGGCCGCCGCCAGGAGGTAGGTCGTCCCGAGCTCGCGCGCCAGCCGCTCCAGCGCCGGCGCCAGGGACTCGGCCACGGGCTGCGGGAGCGCCGGGGACTCGAGCAGGTGGACCGGGGCGCCGTATCCGGCCAGCTCCCCGGCCAGCGCCGAGAGCCCCTCGCCCAGGAGCGCGCAGTGGAGCTCGCTGCCGGTCCGGGTTGCGAGCTCCCGGGCCGCGGCCAGGGCGTGGAGGCTCGGCTTCTTCACGGCGCCGCCGGCGTGCTCCGCCAGGATGAGGACGTTTCCCATGACTCGCCGGTCCGGCGGCTCGCCGCTAGAGGACCTTGGCCTCCTCGCGCAGCTTGTGGAAGAGCTCGTCGACGTCGGCGACCTTGACCCCGCCCTTTCGCACCGGGGGCTCGGCCAGGCGGCGCACCACCACCCGGGGCGCGAGGTCCACCCCCAGCGACGAGGCGGGGATCTCCTGGAGCGGCTTCTTCTTGGCCTTCATGATGCCGGGCAGGGAGGCGAACCGCGGCTTGTTGAGCCGGAGCTCGGTGGTGACCACCGCTGGCAGCGTCACGGCCAGGGTCTGCACGCCGCCGTCCACCTCGCGCACCACGATGAGCTCGCTCCCCTGGAGCACGAGGCCGGGCTCGCGCCGCTGCTCGGCCTCGCCCTCCAGCGACTCGACCTTGGAGGCGAAGGTGGCCTGGGGCCAGCCCAGCCGCTCGGCCAGGTAGGGGCCGGTCTGGGCCTGGTCGTCGTCGATGGATTGCTTGCCCATGAGCACCAGGTCCGGCTTCTCGGAGGCCACCACCCGGGAGAGCAGGTCGGACACCAGGGAGGGGTCGAGCAAGCCGTCGTGGCGCACCAGGATGGCGCGGTCGGCCCCCATGGCCATGGCCGCGCGGAGCTCGACCTGGGAGCGCTCCCCGCCCACCGAGACCACCAGGACCTCGCCGCCGTGGCGCTCCCTGAGCCGGAGCGCCTCCTCGACGGCGATCTCGTCGAAGGGGTTCAGCTTGTAGTTGACCCCGTCGGTGACGATGCCGGCTGCATCGGG
>Ga0335070_10007162_pt1 | contig 13091 bp, 8 predicted proteins | sample Lox_Sample_13_FD_206722 | JGI IMG/M metagenome (GOLD analysis project Ga0335070, IMG submission 206722) | Soil microbial communities from Loxahatchee National Wildlife Refuge, Florida, United States - Lox_Sample_1.3 | ecosystem: Environmental > Terrestrial > Soil > Wetlands | place: USA: Florida...
GAGGCAGGAGTGCGGTTCACGAAAGACTTTTACGAAAAGAACAAGGACTTCGTTGCTTCTCTGGCCAAAGTCTTCGACAAACCTGTTCTCGTCGAGATGTGGAATGAACGCTTCTTCTATTTCGTGCTCAAATGGGATTTTAACTTCGTAGATAATCAGGACAAGGCTGCTGCGCTTTCAACAGACCAGATTGACGTTGAGAACGCCGAAAGATACGATATAACCTACACCGACGAAAAAGGCCAGAAAAGGCACCCCCTGATTCTGCACTGCTCCCCGAGCGGAGCGATCGAAAGAGATGTGTACGCACTGCTTGAAAAAGCGTACAAGGAACAGCAACGCGGCAAGTCACCTATGCTTCCGTTGTGGCTCTCGCCAACGCAAGTCCGCATGATTCCAATAACGGACGGTTTCTTGAAGGACGTTGAAAAGATGACCGAAGAAATGGAAGCGCACTGCATACGGGTGGACATTGATGACCGTGCATTGACTCTGCAGAAAAAAGTACGAGAGGCCGAGATGGAGTGGATCCCCTACATAATCGTGGTGGGGAAAAGAGAAATCGACTCCGGCATGGTCCCGGTAAGGGACAGGGCAACTGGAAAAGTGCGGAGCATGAAACTCGAGCAGTTGATGAGCGAAATCGAAAAAACAAACCTTAACAGACCCTTCAAAGCACTTCCATTGCCGAAGTACATATCAAAAAGACCACAATTCCACGGTTAGCAATGGCCAAAAACCAGTTTTTATCCAAAAAACATATCAAACCTTGCATTGATAGAAAGTTTCTGCGTGCAGGGGGAATAATGTTGGAGAGAGAACTGGAGGTTTACATCGATGAGGCATATTATCCGAAGTCACAAGCAAAGGTTTCAGTTTTCGATCATGGACTGCTTTACGGGGACGGAGTGTTCGAGGGAATCCGGGCATACAATGGTTCGGTCTTCAAACTGAAAGAACACGTTGACAGACTCTACCGCTCAGCTCATATGATAATGCTCGAGATTCCAATTGCAAGAGAGCAGATGGTGCAGACAGTGGTGGATACATTGAGAAGGAACAATCTAAGGGATTCTTACATCCGCCTTGTCGTTACAAGAGGAATAGGGGATTTGGGGCTAAACCCAAGAAAGTGTCTAAAGCCCACGATAATCGTAATAACCGACACAATTTTGCTGCATAAAGGTGAAGCGAAAGAGAAAGGTGTTACAGCCATGCTCTCATGGGTTAAGAGGGATCCTGTTGACGCGACGTCGCATGAGATAAAGTCCCTCAACTACCTTAATAGCATACTCGCAAAAATCGAGGCGAACATAAGCGGCGTAGATGAGGCAATTTGTCTCGACAAGAACGGTTACGTGTGTGAAGGAGTAGCAGAAAACATATTCATCGTGAAAGAAGGAAAGTTGTTTACGCCTCCAAGCTACACGGGCGCTCTTCCCGGAATAACCGCCCAAGAGACAATGAAACTCGCCAAGAGACTAGGCTTTGAAGTTGAGGAAAAGAACATTACGCCTTACGAACTCTTCAACGCAGAGGAAGTTTTCTTCACAGGAACAGCCGCTGAAATAGTTCCAATTATTGAAATAAATAAACGGAAAATAAACAGCGGAAAACCAGGTCCCATAGCCAGGAAGCTGATTGAAGAATTCTCGAAACTGGTTTCGGACCCCAAGCAGGGAATACCGATTTAATTCACACATAAGCGGCGTGCGCGTCGGGTCGATGGACTCAATCCTGCCCTTCGTTCTTCATGAACCCTTCAACTTTGTCGAGAGCTTCCTCAAGCGTCTCAAGCGGCGGAAGAACGACTCCCCTTACGTGGCCAGCACCGTAGTCTGGGTCAAACCCTGAGCCGTGCACGAAAAGAACGCCTGTCTCTTTTAGAAGGTCTAGCACGAACTCCAAGTCTGTTTTCCACTTTGATCCTATAACGTCTATCTTGGGGAAGACGTAGAACGCGGCTTCTGGTCTTGCGCAGCTCATTCCTTGGATTTCATTCAGCCTTTTCCAAGCGTATTTACTTCTTTGTCGGAGCTTTTCAACAGTCACTTTAATGTGGCTTTGCGTGCCGTTCAAAGCAGCTACTCCCGCCTTCTGAACTGGTGTGTTCGCACAGAGCCTTATCCTCGCTTCTTTTTCGACACACTGTTTAAACTGTTGCAACCGTCCATCGGGGCTATGGAAGTACAGATACCCGAGTCTCCAGCCGGTCATGAGGTATGCCTTGGAGAAACCGTTCAGTCCTATCACTGGAACGTCACTTGCAATGTGCGCTGTACTGACAGACCTCTTTTCGAACGTTAGCTGATCATAGATTTCGTCTGACAAGACCGGAACGTCGTACTCTCCTGCTAGGTTCAGAATCTGTCTAATGACTTTTTCCTCATAAAGTGCGCCGCAAGGGTTGTTGGGATTGATAATCACTATTCCGCGCGTTTTGTTTGATATTTTGTTTCTGAGATCGTCGATGTTGGGTTGCCAGCCGTTTTCTTCCACAGTCTCGTAGGTTACCGGTTTTCCGTTGAAGAACTTGGCGTAGGAAATGTAGGGCGGATAGGTCGGTCCTGGAAGAAGGATTTCATCTCCTGGATCGATGAGGGCGGCCATTGTCATTTGGATGCCCTCTGAAATTCCCTCAGTGACAATTACGTCTTCGGCTGAGATTTCAACGCCGTTGACCCTTTTTTCTTTGTTGCTGATTGCTTCTCTGAGTTCGGGCAGTCCTTCGGAAGGGGAGTAAGCGTTGGCTCCCTCTTCGACCGCCTTCACCAGGGCCTGCTTGATGTGTTGAGGAGTGTCAAAATCAAAAGCGTTAGGGTCTCCTATGTTCAAATAGTAAATCTTTTTCCCAGTTTTTGCAACTTGCTTCGCATGGATTACGACATCGCGTATGGCGTACTCTATGGTTCGCACCCTTTCAGTGGTCTTCACGTTAGCCAAGGTTATCCTCCTCTTTGGCAAGGGTTTGTCTTAAAATAAAGTAAAGATTAAAGGATATAAAAGCGCACTTTGTGGAATTTGATTTTAACATTCCGGGCGCGTAGGTCCTGCATGAGCTTATCCACCTCTTAAGTATAAAAAAGAAGAGTTTACGCTTTGCGGATAGTTACGCTACCGTCCAGGTTCTTGTAATTGTGAACTTTTCGCCCTTGTGCCAACTTACCGTTTGCAGCAGTTGCTTTCGCACGCCTATGAACCCGTAGTCGTTTATTCTGATGTCAGCGGGTTCCAGACTGCCTGATTTAAAAGCATTCAGCGAGAAATGCTTGAAAAGTCAGAAAACAAAGATTGTGAAAAGTTTGTTAGGCTTTCACCGTTATTGATACTTGGAACCCGTCCGCGGTTTGAACGATGACTGTTACGTCCTGGCCCGAATATGGGCTCCAGTTCCATGGACAGGTAATCGTCTGTTGGGTTCCTTTAGCAAGTAGGTATTGTGGATTTATCTGCGGGTACGATATTGTTCCATCAATTGTCTGCGTCCCGTTTTCGGTTTGTATGAATATCTGTGTGATGTTTGCACTTGTTTTAGAGAATTGGCTGTTACTGACTGTGACGTTCATGTATGGGTTTCCTAGCGAGAAGTCTGAGAATGAAACGTTAGATATTTCGAAGTATGTCACGTTCGTCTGGAAAGGCAGAAGGAGAGAATTGTTGCCGTAGGTTACGTGGGCCGTTATCTTCGCTTGTTGTCCAACGAAACTGGACCAGTTGAATTCGCAGACAAAGGCAGCCTGCCCACCGATAGCCAGCAATGGTGAGCTTATGTTGATTGCATTATTGTTGAAATCGATTTCTGTCATGTTGATTTGCTGCAGTGAATAGGGCAGGTTTGTCACGTTCACCGTGAAGTGCCCGGTCTCGCCTAAATCAAATTCTGTTTGGTCCACTCTCGCCGCGACCTCGCCGGGAGTTGTGAACGTTGCTGTTTGCGAAATGAAACCCTGACTGGTGAAGGCGGTTATGCGAATGGTCATATTTCGGTAGCTATCGTTGGCCCAGCTCCAAGCGCAGTTGAGTGTGACATTGGCATTCACGTCGAGAAGATAAGGGAGAGCCGGGTTCGAAAGTGTTCCGTTTATCACGTCAGTGATGTTGCCGTGTGCGATCGTGACGTTTGCTATGTTGACGGGCGTAGTCGATCCTGGAGCGTTGAGAAGCGTGACATTGATTCGACCTGAATCTGTTTCGTTAAACTGAACATTGTCAACCAGCAAAAGTGAAGAAGCATTGACTTGTTCTGTGACCTCGGCGTTGTAACCTTCTTGTGTTTCAGCCACTACTTGCGGGTTGGCGTGCCCCTGCCAATCGAAGAAGCACGTGAAAGCGGAACTGTTGCCTGTGTAGATGACTTTCGGAAGAGTTATGCTAAAATCTGAAACAGCGGTGCCGTCAATTGAAACGCCGGCTAACGTCAAGTTTATGGCCGAATTCGCGTCGTTTTGAACGATCATAACGAAGGATTCCACGGTGTCCGTACCATTGAAGTATGCGTTCGCCGTGAAGCCAACGAATGAGGGGTGCACTATGTACGTAGCCCCAGTACCGCTCTGAGGTGACACGCTTACGGTGATATTCTTTCCAGCATAAGCCCCCCAATTGAAGTTACACTGAATGGTCACAGATGCCCCGATATCAACAAAAACGGGAAGTATCGGATTCGTGTTTGTCACGTTTAACACGTTGGTTTCATTAGCAACTGTGACATAGATGCTGGTAATGTTCGTCCCAGATGATGAATAGGACGGGTTCAGAACTGTCACGACGAAGTAGTCTGCGTGATACAAAGGAAAATTGGCACTCGTAATGTTTAGACTCACATTGCTCGGAGTTGCGTAGAAAGGTGCTATGGCCCACATGTAAGAAATGAGCCCGCCTAATATCGCTGCGGCAAGAATTAACAACACGGCAAGAATGGTCGAAACCGCCCTGAAATCCTTTTGTATCCGCAAATTATATCCTCCGATTTCCAGCGATGCTGTAAATCATATTTCTCGGAAGTAGATAAGCGTTCTCTTGTAATGTGAGGTTCAATCAGTCTAGAGAGCTAAGTTTAAATCTCCTCTGATTTCATAATTGCCTTTCAAGTTTGGGGATGCGCCATGGCTGAATACGATGTAGTCACAGTGGGCGCAGGAATCATAGGTCTGGCAACAGCGTATCACCTGAAAAGCCGCAACCCCCACCTGAAAATCCTAGTCATCGACAAGAGAGGTGCTGCCGGCCAAGGCAGCACAGGGAAGAGCGCAGCCGCATTTCGATGTCTTTTTGCCTCTCGCACAAACTTTGCCCTAGCAGACTCATCTGCAGAATTCTATAGACACGTCCAGAATGATATGCATGTGGATTTGAAGCTGCGGTGGGCTGGCTACTTGTGGTTCTTTGACGAGGATGGATACCGCAGAATGCTCCCCGTCTTGAAGGAACTTGGGGCCAAAGGCTTCCAGTACAAAGAATACGACGAGGCTGAATTGGCCAGAAGACTCGAGATGAATACAAGCTTTAGTGATGACGAAGAAGCAAAAATGATGGGTTTGGGAAATGTCCACAAGGGAATACTGATTCCCAAGGCAGGACTAATCGACGTTGAAAACCTCGTGAAGTTTTACGAATCAGAGTTTCTGAAGCTTGGGGGAAAGATTCAATACAACATCGACGTGAAAGAAGTTGTTGTTGAACCCCGCCAGCCTCTCGGGATGCCTGGTGAACCTTATTTCTGGCAGGACGCAACTGTAACGGGAGTTAAGACCAGCAGAGGCCCAATTAAGGCCGAGAAGACGATAATCGCGGCAGGGGCTTGGGCTTCACAGCTCCTGGATCCGGTCGGAATTGAATGCTTCATCAAGGCCAAGAAACGGCAGGTCTTCTCGATTAAGGCAAGAACCGAGGAATTGAAAAAACTGTTGCTGTCAAAGGAGTTCACGAACGCTGGATGCTTACCGTTCACGATTCTTCCTAAACCCACAGCCTACATTCGACCAGCTCCCGAAGAGGATGCCTTATGGCTGGCGTACGCTGACGAGTTTCCAAGAGCGTTCAAGATTGAAGAGGAACCTGAGCCTGAGGAGAACTACTACAGATACGGCCTGTACCAAGTCATGGTAAAATACTTCCCACAGTTCACGGACTGCCAACCCTTCTCAGCCTTCGCCGGATTGTACGAAATAAACAGCATCGACGGCCAACCGATAATCTTCGAAGAAAACGGTGTGATGCTCGTTGGAGGCGCGAGCGGGAGCGGCATACTGAAGGCCGATTCAATCGGAAGAATAGCAGCAGCACTCTACGAAGACGAAGAATACGCCGTGCTGTACGGAGACAGAAAATTCCGAGTAAGCGACTTAGGTCTGAAGAAAAGAAGTGTCGAACCGGAAAGACTGGTAATATAGGCTTCAAGCATTAGATTTATCTACTTTCGGATAGAAGTAACTACACACTCATTTTAGGCCTGGTTATCGACATGGTCGGATGGACTGGCAAGTTCTTACGCGTAAATCTAAGTAAAGGCAAAGCGGAGGCAGAAGCTTACGGCGCAAGCGTGGCCCGCGACTTCCTCGGCGGCCGAGGGTTCGCAGCCAAAATCCTCTGGGAAGAACTCAGACCCGGAGTCGACCCACTCTCGCCTGAAAACAAGCTTATCTTCGCCGCCGGCCCATTAACGGGTTTTTCACTGCCAAGCAGTGGCAAACTCGTCGTGGCGTCCAAGAGCCCGCTAACCGGTGGATACGGAGACGGAAACATCGGCACGAACGCCGCTGTCCAGATGCGCAAGGCAGGCTATGACGCGGTAATCGTCGAGAGCAGAACGAAGAAGCCGCTGGTCCTGGTTGTTCGAGACGAATCGGCGGAATTTCTTGAAGCAGAAGATCTGTGGGAGTTGAACACGTTTGAAACCGAGAAGAGACTGACGAACATCTACGGACGCACTGCGGGCATTCTCTGCATCGGCCAAGCAGGAGAGAATCTTGTGAAATACGCAAATATCGTCTCTCAGGAAGGCCGTGCAGGCGGCCGACCGGGAATGGGTGCTGTAATGGGTTCTAAAGTATTGAAAGCGGTTGTCTTCATAGGCTCGCATGATTTGCAGGCTGCTTACCCTAAAGAAATGCAGGAGCTGGGCGCCGAGGCCTACCGAGAAGTGTTGACCAAGCCCAACTATGCTTTCTGGAAGAGACAGGGTACAATGAGCACTATAGAATGGAGCCAGGAAAACGCTGTTCTCCCAACTTGCAACTATAGTGAAAGCGTTTTCGACAAGGCACAGACCATAGGAGGCTTTGCCATGGAAAAAATCAAGGTTTCAAACCGTGGTTGCCCACAGTGCAATATGACCTGCGGCAACATTGTGAAGGATTCCGACAGGAAGGAATCAGAGCTTGACTACGAAAACGTTGCGATGCTGGGTTCAAACATCGGTCTAGGCGACCTGAAACAGGTTGCGGCCCTCAACCGGGTTGCCGACGAGTATGGCCTGGACACAATTTCCCTGGGAAATGTTCTTGGCTTCGCTATGGAGGCCTCCGAAAAAGGACTGATTGACCAGAACATTCCGTGGGGCGGGTTCAAGACAACCAAGGCGTTGATAAAAGACATCGCCTACAGGAGCGGTCCGCTGGGAGAAACGCTCGCAGAGGGTGTCCGGTTCGCATCGGAAGCGGTAGGCGGAGGCTCAGACCGCTGGGCAATGCACGTAAAAGGACTGGAGGTTTCAGCCTATGACTGTCACACTACGCCAGCTATGGCCTTAGCGTACGGGACCTCTTCCATCGGCGCCCATCACAAAGACGCGTGGGCGATATCCTGGGAAGTCAAAGCCGGTCGAGAAGGCTATAACGCTCAGAAGGTTGACAAAGTCATCGAACTGCAACGTGTCCGCGGCGGAGTCTTCGAATGTCTTACTGTCTGCCGGCTTCCATGGATTGAAGTGGGCCTGGAGCTCGAATGGTACTCGAGGTTTCTGCACGCGGCAACAGGTCTGGAGATGCCCTGGGATAAGCTGAACATTATTGCAGACAGAGTGTTCAACCTGACGCGGGCCTTTTGGGTAAGGGAGTACGGCAAAAAGTGGGGCAGTCAAATGGACGTTCCGCCTCCAAGGTGGTTTGAAGATCCAATAACCAAGGGTGCCTTCAAAGGCAGAACACTCGACAGAGACAAATATAACAACATGTTGCAAATGTACTATAGAAAGAGAGGTTGGGACGAAAGAGGAATACCTAGAAAATCCACCCTGAAAAAACTCGGACTTGAGTATGCTGCAAGCCAGCTTGGAGGACGAGTAAAACTGGCGGAGTAAGCACGTTACAAACACACTAGAAAGTAGATTTTTCTCAGTATGCTCTTGCGAAATAGACGACTTCACTCGCCTTTTCACCGCAGTGCACGCATTTTGAAGAAGGAGCCTTCTGGTCTGTGGATATCACTCTGATTGTCGCGCCCGTCTCCTCCTTTATTTTCTCTTCGCATTTTGAATCGCCGCACCAAGAGGCCCTGATGAACCCGCCTTTCCCCCTCATAACTTCTTTGAAGTCGTCGTAGGTTTTCACTGTGGTGATGCTCCGCTCCAGAAGGTCTTTGGCTTTTCTCAGCAGGGCTTTCTGAATTTCTTCAAGCATCTCTGTCACCACGGTCACCGTCTCATCTTCTTTCACGGCGACTTTCTCATGGGTGTCCCTTCTGGCGAGCGTCACTTGCTTCTGTTTCAGGTCTCGAGGGCCAATCTCTATTCTTACTGGCACTCCTTTCAGTTCCCACGCGTTGAATTTCCAGCCGGGCGTGTATTCTTGGCGGTCGTCTAACACCACTTCTATCCCTTTCTTCAGCAGATCCTCAAAGACTTCTCTGGCTTTCGTCAGTACCTGTTCGGCATCAGAGTCTCTGTAAGGGATTGGAACTATTACAACCTGCACTGGCGCTATCCTTGGAGGAAGTACGAGTCCTTTGTCGTCACCGTGGACCATGACCACGGCACCTATCATCCGCGTGGATATTCCCCAGGACGTTTGCCAAACATAGCGTTCTTTCTCCTGTTCGTCCAGAAATTTGATGTCGAAGACCATTGAGAAATGCTGTCCGAGGTTGTGCGAAGTTCCCATTTGCAGAGCTTTTCCGTCGGGCATCATGGCTTCAAGCGCCAGAGTATAGAGGGCTCCGGCGAATTTCTCTTTTTCAGATTTCTTTCCAACAAGCACAGGGATAGCGAGGTAATTCTCCATTATGTCCTTGTATTCCTCCAAAATCTGCGTGGCTTCCCGGTCTGCTTCTTCTTTGGTCGCGTGGGCTGTGTGTCCTTCTTGCCAGAGAAACTCTCTCGTACGCAGGAACAGTCTTGTGGCTTCGGTTTCCCACCTGACGACGCTGCACCACTGGTTCAGTTTGATCGGTAGGTCTCTCCAGCTTCTGACCCATTTTCCGAACGTTGCGTAGACGATTGTTTCAGAAGTCGGTCTTACGGCAAGCCTCTCATCCAGCGGAGTGTTGCCGCCCATCGTGACCCACGCAACTTCCGGCACGAATCCCTCGAAGTGTTCAGCCTCTTTCTTCAGGAAACTTTCAGGTATGAAGAGTGGAAAGTACACGTTCTTGTGTCCTGTTGCTTTTATCTTCTTGTTGAAAGCTTCTTGGATTTTCTCCCAGATGGCGTAAGAATGTTCACGGAAAATCATGCAGCCCTTGACAGGAGCATAGTCGGCTAACCCAGATTTTAGAACGAGTTGAACGTACCACTCTGAGAAGTCTTCGGTTTTCTTGACAGTAATTCCCATATCTGACATTTCTATCTCTTCCTTCGTTCTTTGCTTGTTGAAACAGTTTTTGTAAAACAAATCCTAATGTGGGCTAAATGTTGCAAGAATCTAGCGTTGTGGAAGGCAATCGCCCATTTTCAACCACTTTCTAGCAAGTTAGGAAAAGAACCTATTAAACATTTTCTTTGCCTCTCTTCTCTTAAATTTTCGAGGCATCAGATGCGCAAGTGTTTTAACCGAAGCAATCCAAGATCTAGCGCGTTCCAACTTTAGAAAAGGTGGATATCAGGTTTGAAGGCTATTTTGGTTATCGCAGATGGAGTGGCTGACAGGCCGATTAAGGAGTTGGGGTGGAAAACTCCTTTGGAAGCAGCCCGTAGGCCCACGTTGAATCGGCTGGCTGATAGCGGCGTCAGCGGCATACTGGATCCCATAGCCCCTGGCATACCGCCGGGAACGGATACTGCCACTCTGGCTTTGCTCGGATACGACTCGTTGAAAGTTTATTCCGGCAGAGGTGCCTTGGAAGCTGTAGGTTCTGGTGTAGAGGTTCTGCCAGGGGATGTTGCGTTCAGATGCAATTTTGTAACGGTGGACAAGAACCTTGTTGTCCTGGACAGAAGGGCGGGTAGAATAGCGAATGAGGATGCGGCCAAGTTGGCTGAGAGCTTGCAGAAGGTCAAGCTTAAGAGTTCTCTGAATGTTGAATTCTTTTTCAAAAACACTGTTCAGCACCGTGCGGCCTTGGTCATTCGCGGGCACAGTCTGTCAACGGCTATCAGTGATTCAGACCCAGAGGCAGCCGGGAAGCCTGTTTTGGAAGTGAAGCCTCTGAGCGACCTTCAAGAAGCCAGGCGCACGGCCAAGATCGTCAATGAGCTCACGCGAGAGTATCACAAGGTTTTGAAGAAACATCCGGTCAACAAAAAACGTGCCGAGCACGCGTTGCCCGTGGCAAACATGATTCTGTGCAGAGGGGCGGGCACGATTCCGAAGATAAGTCCTCTCTCCGAAGTCTTTGGAATCAAGGCTGCATGCGTTGCCGCCGTCCCCTTGATACGAGGGATCTGTAAGGTTGCTGGTATGAAGTTGATCAACGTCAAAGGTGCCACTGGCACAGTTCAAACGGATTATATGGCCAAAGCTGGGGCGACGGTTGAGGCGCTGAAAACCAACGATTTTGTGCTGGTACACGTGAAAGCCACTGATGTTGCTAGCCATGATGGAAATTTCAAGTTGAAGATTGAGGTCGTGCAGAAGGTTGATGAGATGCTTCGCTTCATGCTTGATCACGTGGATTTGGATTCGACCTTCCTGGTTGTGACTGCTGATCACACGACTTCATGCGTGACCGGGAACCATGTTGGAGATCCTGTTCCCGTGGTGATTAGTGGACCGTACGTTCGCAGGGACGGTGTCATCGAGTTTGGAGAAAGATCCTGCGCTGGAGGGGGCTTGAACAGGATAAGGGGCGCGGATTTAATGCATATCCTGATGGACTTGCTTGGTAAAACCGGGAAGTTTGGAGCCTGAACCTACTGGACAGGCATGAGCCGCCATTCTCTGTAATCTGTCACGACTCTTATGTACCCCTTCAGCATGTTATCGACCTCAGCGTCGCCAGTGTCAACCCTCAAGATGTTTCCCTCGATGTTTTGAAGCTTACTCTTGGTTGCCAACACTGCTGTCCGTTGCTTTCCGACTCGTTTTATGATTTCTGGGCTTATCTGCTGGTTTCCCCTTCCAAAGATTATTCCCTGATGTCCTATAGGCGAGACAACAATCCACGTGCTCTGCCAGCTATTCACCTCTTTCAAGATTCCTTCTTCATTCACGTCAAGAATCACCCTGCCATCTCTGTAGATATCCACCCCAAGAAGTGTTTTTTCAACACCGAGCAGTTCAGCCACTCGTTTTACGGTCGTTCCTGGGCCAAGAATCCACGTTGCCCCTGGTTGCTTTTGCTCTATTACGAACTTTGCAATTGCTGTTTGATTGTCTTTTTCGTCCGTTGTCTCTGGGGTTATCTGCTTGCTGCCTTGTATGCGAGCAGGAAGAGAAGGTCCCTTCATGTAACCGTGAAGCTTGACGGCGAAGGAGTCATTTCGTATAGCCTTTTCATCGGCGTCCATGATTTCAAATTCTGCTATTTCCGCTTCTTTTTGGGCGAAGGCTAAGACGACGTCCACAGCGTCTGGAGGGCTCACTGCGAAGATGCCGCTGTACATCTTCACCCCTGAGGGAACGCCTAAAACTGGCGGCTCTCCGCAGCCCTGCTGTGCATCAAAAATGTCTTTGGCTGTACCGTCCCCTCCGACAAAAACTATCAAATCCACGCTTACACCTATCAAAAGCTGCACTGCCAGCTTCGTGTCTTCAGTAGACGTTTTCCTGCCAATCTTCATGGGCAAAATCTCAACTGGAAAATCTGCTGCTTCCGCTTCTTTTTGCCCCATGATTCCGGGGCAAGTGAGAATCTCAATCTTGGCTTCCGCCAAGTTTTCCTTCAGCTTCTTGAGAAATTCTTTCGCTCTTGTTGGCGCCACTTGCTGGGCTCCTCTATTCAGAGCTTCTTGTAGAACGTTGTCCGTTCCTTTAAGACCAACTTTGCCACCCATCCCTGCAATGGGGTTCACGATCAAGCCCAGCCTCATCGTCCATCGACAATGAAATTTGCTGCGTGGGGTATAAACCATTTTCACAAACCCAGCGAACTCTGAAACGATAGTGGAACGTCTAAAAAGATTTGGAACAATGGTACGAATGCGTAAGTGGAGTGATGCGAAAAAACGTTTTAGCTTGAAAATTCTTATATGCCAAAATTCCAAACGCTTGATGACGAGAGAAGAGGTTGTGGGATGTCGACGAAAAGGATGAAGAGAATTCTGGTTACCGGCGCTACTGGCCAGATTGGTTCAGAGTTAACATTGGAGTTGCGGAAAAAGTACGGCAGTGACAACGTTATTGCGGTGGGACACCTTAAGAGGCCTAGCGATAAGCTGTTCAAGTCTGGTCCGCTTGAAATCGTGAACTTGAATGAAAAGGCTGACATTGAAAAGGCTGTTAAGAGGTATGACAGTGACACGATCTACCATCTGGCGGCAATCCTTTCAGCTACTGGCGAGCAGAACCCACAGCTTGCATGGAACGTGAACATGGGAAGTCTTTCTAATGTGCTGGAAGTTGCCAGAGAGCAAGGGTTGGCTAGGGTTTTTTGGCCAAGTTCCATCGCGGTTTTCAGTCCGCCAGCCCCTCGGGTTAACACTCCTCAGGAAACCATCTTGATTCCTGGAACAATGTACGGGGTCACCAAGGTTGCGGGTGAGCTTCTGTGCAATTACT
>Ga0335070_10007163_pt1 | contig 13090 bp, 12 predicted proteins | sample Lox_Sample_13_FD_206722 | JGI IMG/M metagenome (GOLD analysis project Ga0335070, IMG submission 206722) | Soil microbial communities from Loxahatchee National Wildlife Refuge, Florida, United States - Lox_Sample_1.3 | ecosystem: Environmental > Terrestrial > Soil > Wetlands | place: USA...
AAAAACTTTGCGATCGGCGCTTCGGCATCGGCGCCGATCAGCTTTTGACTGTACACCCTTCGAAAGTCGCCGACTTCAGGATGGAAATTTACAATGCGGATGGCAGCCAAGTGGAGATGTGCGGCAACGGCATTCGCTGTTTCGCAAAATATGTCTACGATCACGGCATTACACAGAAGCGGGAGCTCGAAGTCGAGACTCTCGCGGGCATCATTCGCCCCAAGATTGTCGGCGATCTGGTCGAAGTCGACATGGGCGAGCCAATTCTCGATGGACGAAAGATTCCCGTGGATGCCGACGGTGAAATCAAAAATCGTCCGTTGACCGTCGATGGCAAGACCTACGAAGTCACCTGCGTCTCCATGGGCAATCCCCATTGCGTGCTTTATCTGGACGACATTCAATCCCTCGATCTCGAAAAGATCGGTCCGCTTTTCGAGCATCATCCATTTTTTCCCAAGCGGGTGAACACCGAGTTCATCAAGATTGTGAGTCCACGTGAAGTCAACATGCGGGTGTGGGAACGCGGCGCGGGCGAAACCTGGGCGTGCGGCACCGGCGCCAGCGCGGTGGGCGTGGCCGGCGTGATCACGGGACGGACCGAACGCAAAGTGGCGATCCATCTTAAAGGCGGCGATCTCGTGATCGAATGGCGCGACAACCATCGCGTCTATATGACGGGCGGGGCGGAAGAAGTATTTCACGGCACCGTCAAAATTTCCTAGGAGATAGTTTTATGTTCAGAGGATCCATGGTCGCGCTGGTGACGCCGTTCAAGAACGGTCAGGTCGATTGGCCGAGTCTCGAAGGCTTGGTGGAGTTTCATTTGCAAAGCGGCACCCACGGTATCGTGCCTTGCGGCACGACCGGTGAGTCGGCGACCTTGAGCCATCAGGAACACGACGAAGTGATCAAAGCCGTGATCAAAACCGTCCGCAAGCGCGTGCCGGTGATCGCCGGCACGGGTTCGAATTCCACCGACGAAGCAGTGCGCCTGACGCGGGAAGCGGAAAAATCCGGTGCCGACGGCGCATTGATGATTTCGCCGTATTACAACCGGCCGACCCAGGAAGGGATTTACCAGCACTACAAGAAAGTCGCCTCGGAAGTCGGTATTCCGATCATCGTTTACAACATTCCCGGCCGCACCGGATCGAAGATTGAGCCGGAGACGCTAGCACGCATGGCCGAGATTTCGAATATCGCCGGCGTCAAAGAAGCCACCGGTTCCGTCGATCAAGCGATCGAAGTTATTCGTTTGTGCGGCGACCGGTTGGCGGTTTTTTCCGGCGAAGATTCGCTGATTTTTTCGCTCATGGTTTTGGGTGGCAAAGGCGTGATCTCAACGGTCGCTAACGTGGCGCCGGAGGCAACTGCGAAGCTCGCCGCTGCATGTTTAAATGGCGACTGGGACCGAGGGCGCGAGCTTCAATTCAAGCTCATTCCACTGATTCGCAGTCTGTTCATCGAAACCAATCCGATCCCGGTCAAGACTGCGCTGTCGCTGATGGGCAAGTGCGGCGCCGAGTTGCGCTTGCCGCTGACGCCGATGGCTGAAGGAAACCTGAAAAAGCTCAGAGCGGCGATGAACGATTTCGGTTTGCTGCGCAATTAAATGGCGCTGGGAATCATTGTTTGCGGCGTCGGCGGCCGCATGGGCGGCGCGGTGGTGCGCGCCCTTCAACAGTCGGCGGATTTCAAATTGGCCGGCGCCATCGACAAAGCCGGCAGCTCACGTTTGGGCAAAGATGCCGGCGAGATTGCCGCTGGCGGGCATCTGGGAATCCGAATCACCGATAAAATCGACGCCGCTCTGGTATCCAATTCGGTAATTATCGATTTTACCAATCCGCAAGTGTCGTTGGGTTTTTTGCGTAGCGCGGCAAAAAAGCGCACGCCGATCGTTATCGCAACAACCGGTTTCAACGCCAAGCAGCAAGCTGAAATCAAACGGCTGGCGCGGCGCACGCCGACTCTGCTGGCGGCAAACACAAGCTTGGGTGTCAACGTTCTGGTTTCGCTACTCGGGAGAGCTGCAAAGATGCTCGGCGACGATTATGACGTCGAAATCATCGAGGCGCATCACCGGTTCAAAAAAGACGCGCCCAGCGGTACCGCCTTGGCGTTGGGTCGCTCCGTCGCCGATGCGCTCGGTCGCGATCTCGAAAAAGTCGGCATCAACGGGCGCAAAGGGATCGTCGGTGAGCGCAGCAAGAAAGAAATCGCGCTGCTTTCGGTCCGCGCAGGGGATATCGTCGGCGAGCACACCGTCATCTTCGGCGGCATCGGCGAGCGCCTTGAATTCATCCACCGCGCCCACAGTCGCGACACGTTCGCCCGGGGCGCGTTGCGCGCCGCCCGGTGGCTCGCCAAGCGCAAGTCCGGCTTATATAGCATGCAGGACATGCTGGGGTTGGATTAAATCTGTTGCCCGAAGTTTGTAAGCTACGGCTCGGGTACTTTCATCGTACCGTTGCGTTTTGACTCTGTGCCCCCCATCCATTACATTGTTAGAATTCGCCTGCAGATAGGACTTCCCAATGGTAGACATGGACAAAATCGTGTCGCTGTGTAAGCGGCGCGGCTTTATTTTTCAGTCCAGCGAGATCTATGGCGGGCTCGGCTCGGCGTGGGACTATGGACCTCTTGGCGTTGAATTCAAGAACCATGTTAAGCGTCTTTGGTGGCGTGACAATGTTCACCTCAGGGACGATATGGTGGGAGTCGATGCGGCCATTACGATGCATCCCAAAGTCTGGGAAGCAAGCGGTCATCTAGCAAGTTTCTCTGACCCATTTACCGGTTGTACCGTGTGTGGACGACATTACCGGGGGGATCATCTCGCGGAAGCGATCTGGAGTAGCAAGTGGTTCGAAAGTCTCAAGCGCCGCTTGGCAAACGAAGACGACGCAATGGTGGCGCTGCAGAAATGGGCTGCGGGAGACGGTAAAAAGTTGGCGCCAAATTTGGCGCTGGTGCAGCGGCCGGAGGTTATCCTGGCGCTTTGGAAAGCCAAGCGATCGGGCTACCGCTTCGTCCAGTCAGAGTTTGGTGAACTACTCGACGCTATCGCCTGTGCGCCCGACGGTACTCCCCATAATCCATGCCCTAACTGTGGCGGTCAAATGTCCGAGCCGCGTCCAGCGAGTTTAATGTTGGAAACATTTTTGGGACCGGTGCAAGAAACGGCAACAAAAACCTATCTTCGCCCTGAGACCGCCCAGGGGATATTCGTCAATTTCGACAACGTGCTGCAGGCTTCCCGAAAGAAGCTGCCATTCGGCATTGCCCAGATCGGAAAAAGTTTCCGAAACGAGATCACACCGGGAAACTTCACGTTTCGCACTCGCGAGTTCGAGCAAATGGAGATTGAGTTTTTTTGTACCCCTGGCACCGACGAAGAATGGCATCAGCGCTGGATCGATGATCGGTTTGCCTGGTATCAGAAATACGGTATTCGGAAGGAAAACATTCAGCTAAGAGAGCATGAGAAGGATGAGCTCGCCTTCTACGCAAAGCGGTGTGTCGATGTGGAATATCTCTTCCCGATGGGATGGAGTGAGCTCGAAGGAATCGCCAATCGAACGGACTACGATCTCAAACAACATTCCAACTTTAGCGGGAAAGTGCTGGAATATTTCGACGAGGAAACCAAACAGAAATTAATTCCTTATGTGATTGAACCGTCTGCGGGCGCAGACCGCGGCGCCCTAGCGTTTCTCGTCGATGCCTACAACGAAGAAGAAGTCAGAGGCGAGAGGCGCGTGGTGCTAAAATTTCACCCCGAGCTGGCGCCGATCAAGATCGCCGTACTGCCGCTGCTCAAGAAAAATGGCCGCATCGTCGAGACCGCGCACAAGCTGTGCGCTGATCTGCGCAAATGCTGGTATTCGGTTTACGACGACACGGCCTCGATCGGTCGTTTGTATCGGCGTCAGGACGAAGTGGGCACGCCGTTCTGCGTCACCGTCGACGTCCAGACTGTCGGCGACGACAAGTCGAAAGCGGATGAAAAAGTTACCATCCGCGACCGCGACACCATGGCGCAGGTGCGGGTGGCGATGAGTATGCTGCCCGCCGTGATGGAAAGGCTGATGGCCGGAGAGTGGGCCGCAATCCATCGCGAGCACGGTGTTACGAAGGAATAAGGATTGCGCTTGGCGAATCGGCGGGCGCAGGCCAAAAGGATACGGCGATTTTCCGCTATTACCAACGCGTCAAATTTCTCATCGACCGCTACCGCCGATTTTTGCTTCTCGGCGTCCTCTCGCTCATCGCTACGGACCTCTCCGGCATTGCGCTGCCGTGGTTGATTAAGGGCGGTATCGACAGTGCTCTGCGCGCCGCCGGCGGCTCGCATTCACTGATTCACTATCCCCTGCTGATTCTCGGGGCGGCTTCGCTGCAAGGTTTTTTTCGTTACTGCTGGCGCATCAACATTCACGGCTTCTCGCGGCGCTGCGAAGCGGATTTGCGCGATCGCGTTTTCACCCATTTACAGAAACTGCCGCTGAGTTACTTTCAGTACAATAAAACCGGCGACCTGATGTCGCGCTTGACCAACGACATCCATGCCGTGCGCGAGCTGATGGGCTTCGGTTCCCTGGCGATTGTCGATGCCGTGGTGGTGATCCTTTTTAGTTTGACCTTGATGATCACGATTAATCCCTGGTTGACCCTGTGGTCGATGATGGCGATGCCGCTGATCCCGATCGTCGTGCGCTACTTCGGCCGGCAAATTTTCCGCGTCTCGCACGATACCCAAGAACAATTGAGCGCCATGAGTGCGTACGTTCTGGAAAATCTTTCAGGCATTCGGGTGGTGCAGGCTTACGCTCAGGAGCGCAATCAGATTGGCGGCTTCAGCGCGATCAGCTCCGAATACCGGCACAAGACCATGTGGTTGGCGACACTCTGGGGAATTTTTTGGCCGCTGATGCAAGTGATGGCCGGCCTCGCCGCGACAGTCGTGCTCTGGCTCGGCGGCCGCCAAGTGTTGCAAGGAACCATGACCTTGGGCGAGTTCGTCGCGTTCAATGGTTATCTCGCGATGCTGACCTGGCCGCTGATGGCCGTCGGCTACACCGCCAATCAATATCAGCGCGGCACCGCTGCGTTGTCCAGATTGGCCGAAGTGCTCGACGCGCCGCCATCGCCGCGCTACGCGCGGACGAACGGCGCAGGCGTCCAGCTGGCGCAGGTGCGCGGCGATCTCGAATTTCGCGATCTGACGTTTGGGTATGGCGCGATTCAAGCGCCGGTTTTGCAGCACATTAATCTCGAAATCCCGGCCGGAAAGACTTGCGGCATTGTCGGCGCTACAGGGTCGGGAAAGAGCACGCTCGTGAGCCTGTTGCTGCGGCTTCACGAAGCGCCGGATCGCGCGGTGTTTATCGACGGCGTCGACATTAAGCAATTGCCGCTGCACGCTGTGCAAGCGGCGATCGGCTACGTGGCGCAAGATATATTTCTATTTTCCGGATCGGTGCGGGAAAATCTGCTGCTCGGCGACGAGAGCGGCGCGGCCGATGGTGTCGAAGAAGCGGCGCGCATTGCCCAACTGCTGCCGGCGATTCAATCCTTCGGTGCCGGCTTCGAGACCGTGATCGGCGAGCGCGGCGTGCGTTTGTCCGGCGGCCAGAAACAGCGCACAGCGCTGGCGCGGGCGATTATCAAAAACCCGCCGATCCTGATCCTCGACGACGCGTTTTCAAGCGTCGACGTCGAGACCGAGGAAGAAATCCTGCGCGAGTTGCGCCAGTTCATGCGTGGCCGCACGACCTTGCTGATCTCCCATCGCATCTCGACGGTGCGCGACGCCGACAAAATTGTCTACCTCAGCGGCGGCACAATTATTGAGCAGGGGAGCCACGAGGAATTGCTGGCCAAGCGCGGCGCCTACTACGAGCTCTACCGGCGCCAGAGTCTAGAGCGGGAAGTCGAAAAGCTGGCTGAGCGAGTAACGCCAACATGATCGGCGTGGAGCACCAGGAGGAGGAAATCCTCGGCAAAGCCTACGACGCGCGTTTGATGATGCGCATCCTGCGCTATCTCAAGCCGTACCGGAAGCTCTTGGCGCTGTCGTTTTTGTTTCTCCTGCTGCAGACCGGCGCGCAGCTTCTCGGACCCTACATCACCAAGATCGCTATCGACCGCTACATCGCGCAAAAAAATATCGCCGGCCTCGATCTGATGGCGCTTGCCTATCTTGGCGTCGTACTGTTCGGCTTCGTGGTCGTGTTCGTCCAGACCTACACGACGGAATACACCGGACAGCGCGCTATGCACGATTTGCGCATGGAGATTTTTTCCCATTTGCAGAAGCAAGACCTGGCCTACTTCGACCGCAATCCTATCGGCCGGCTGATGACGCGCGCGATCAACGACGTCGAAACGCTCAACGAGCTGTTCAGCACCGGCGTGGTGGGACTGCTCGGCGACGTGTCAATCGTTTTTGGCATCGCCGCGATGATGTTTTGGCTCGACTGGCGCCTGGCCATTGTCTGCCTGGCGGCGTTTCCGATTATTCTTTGGGCGAGCAGGTTTTACCGGCGCCGGGCGCGCGAAGTCTATCGCGAGAGCCGGTTGATTCTCGGCCGGCTCAATGCCGGTTTGCAGGAAAACATCGCCGGGGTGGCGACCATCCAGGCCTTTGGCCAAGAAGCGAAAATGTACCGGCGCTTTCAAGAGATTAACTTAAGCTATCGAAACGTGCTCTTGCGCAGTATCCGCTACAACGCGCTGTTTTTTCCGGTGATCGAAGTGTTCAGTGCGCTGACCATCGGGCTGCTTTTGTGGTACGGCGGCCACCAAGTTCTTGCCGGCGCGGTCCAGGCGGGTGTCATCGTCGCGTTCATCCAATACATCCAGCGCATGTATCAGCCCATCCGCGATCTGGCTGAGAAATACAACATTATGCAAGCCGCTATGGCCTCCTCAGAGCGAATTTTCGCGCTGCTCGACACTTCGGAAACCATCAAGAATCCCCTGCAGCCGAAAATCGTTCAAAACGTCGCGGGCGACGTGGAGTTCAGGGACGTCTGGCTTTCTTACTCGCCGGGCGCGCCGGTGCTCAAGGGTGTTTCCTTCCATGTGCGTCCAGGTGAAAAAGTCGCGCTGGTAGGCGCCACCGGTGGCGGCAAGACATCGATGATCTCAGCGCTGTGCCGCTTCTACGACATCGAACGTGGCGCGATTTTGGTCGACGGCGTCGATATTCGCGAGTGGGACAAACAAGAGCTGAGACGCCGTCTCGGCTTAGTACTGCAGGACGTGTTTCTTTTTTCCGGCGACATCGCGACGAATATTACCTTGGGCGATCCGCGCATCAGCGAGACCGAAATGCTGGCGGCGGCGCGGCGCGCGCATATCGCGCCGTTTATCGAAAATCTCCCGAACGGTTACCGCGAAGAAGTGCAGGAGCGCGGCTCGACGCTCTCGCAAGGACAACGCCAATTATTGTCCTTCGCCCGCGCCTTGGCTTTCGACCCGAGAATTCTGATTCTCGACGAGGCAACCAGCTCGGTCGACACCCATACAGAATTATTGATTCAGGAAGCGCTCGATGAATTGCTCAAAAATCGCACTGCGCTGATTATTGCGCATCGTCTGTCGACGATTCGCCATGCCGACCGTATTCTCGTCATTCACAAAGGTGAAATCTGGGAGGATGGCAGGCACGACGAGCTGTTGGCACGCGGCGGTTTGTATGCCCGTTTGTACGATCTTCAATATCGTTTTCAGGATCGCGACGGTCGGATGATCAATGCGCCGGCGCTTGTGTGATTATGGGCACGGCGCACGTGCCCCTACGCAATAATGCCAACGTCAGCGCTTGGTCGGAACCCGGGGAAAATTTTCAGCAGCTCGCGCTGGCCGAAATGGCGTCCGAGCACCTCACCGCACACCGTGCGGTAATCGGTGGTCAGCGCGAGGTCTCGTCCTTCGTATAAGACTTCGGGCGCGAGCCCGGGCCAGCGGCCGTAGACCTTGCCGCCACGTACCGCGCCGCCGAGCGCGAACATGACGTTGGCATGACCATGATCCGTGCCGCGGTTGCCGTTCTCGCGCGCGGTGCGGCCAAATTCCGACATCGTTAAAACCACGACGTCTTCCATGCGGTCGCCGAGATCCTGATAAAAGGCCGCGAGTCCTTCGCCCAGTTCCTTGAGCCGGTTGGCCAGTATGCCAGTGGCGCCGCCCTCGGCGACATGGGTGTCCCAACCTTCGATCTCCGTGAACGCGATCTCCATCCCCACATTGGCTTTGATCAAGCGCGCAATCTGTTTGAGGCCGATCCCGAAGCGTCCGTTGGGATAGCTCCCGGTGCTTGGCGGAATTTTTGCTTCGACGCTGCGCAAGCGGGCCATGGCCTCGAACAAACTGTCGCCGCCCTGGCGAAATAACGGATCGGCGGCGTTGGCGTAAAGTCGTTGCAATGCCGATGCAGCAGTCTGATTACGTAAACGAAATTCTTCGATCGACGACAACGTCAAGGTCGCCGCAGCGCCGGCCAACATGCGCGGAGTTTGCGGCGTCAAGGCAACGCCGCGAAAAGGCGAATCGCTGCCGCGCTTCGCACTGAGGTAACGATTAAGCCAACCGTCGGGCGTGCTCTTGATGCCGGGCGTGCCGATTTCCATATAGTCCTGGGCGTCGAAATGCGAGCGAGTATTGTCCGGTGAGCCCGCCGCATGCACGACGGCGAGCTGTCCCTTGTCGTAAATTGCTTTTAACGGGGCCAAGGCCGGATGCAGTGCGAAATAGCCGTCAAGGTCCAGCGCGCGCTCTTCACCTTTCGCCGGCTCTTTAACCGCAATACTCGGGCGGAGTTCGTAGTAGGCGCGGTCTTTGAACGGAATCACCACATTCAATCCGTCCATGGCCCCGCGCTGAAAGACTACCACGAGAACTTTGTTGCGTCCGGTAACTTCAGCGCCGGCAGCGCGCACGAGAAATGAAGGCGGCAAGCCGAGAGCGACGAAGCCCAGTCCAGCGGATTTGAGAAACGAGCGGCGCGATGAGTTCATGCTTATCTCCTCTGAAATTCCGGCGCGGCAAACAGCAGTGCGAGCCTATCGTTATTGTCAGCTTCCGCCAACACCGCTTTTGTTGGCGAGGACAGACCCTCCGGCGCGACCAAGCGAGCAACGGTCGTGTTGTCGCGCAAACGGCTCGATTCGATCCGAGTACCTTCAAGCCGGTTGGCCACCAAATCAGCGGCGAAATTCATGCGCGTGAGCAACATGTCAGGGCTGATCCAGGACGAACCGACGTCGGGATAGCCGGTCGGCGGCTGTGCCAAAAAAAGCGGTTCGCCCATACGCGCGAGATAACGGAGGAGTTGGGGCGTGATTCTGGTTTCCGCCCGGGTCGCCCGCAGCGCGCTGGCGACGAATTCGAGAGGCTTTTTAACTTTGGCTTGATAAGCCTCGCTGGAATAGAACTCGGGTGAATCGATGATCGACTGCAAGACGGTTCGGATATCGCCATCGCTTTGGCGAAAAGCATCGGCGGCGCGATGGACCAGCGCCGCTGGCGGTTGGTCGCTGACGAAACGGCGCACCAACTTGCCGGCGATGAATTTGGCGGTGGCGGGATGGCGCGCTAACAGATCGATGACCTTAATGCCGTCTTCTTCACCGCCGGCCGCGATGCGGGTGCCAAGGACTGTTTTTGCGCTGGCGTCGTGCAAACGCGGCTCAAAGTGGTACTCTGCGTCGCCGCGCGGACGAAGCAGTGTCCAACCGGTGAAGCAGCGCGCCACTTCGCGCACGTCTTGCTGAGTGTAACCGCCGTCGACCCCGAGCGTGTGCAATTCCATGAGCTCGCGGGCGTAGTTTTCGTTGAGACCGCGGCGGCGCGCATTGACCGGCAGGCGCATGCCGGCATTCGGGCTGACACTCAACCAATTGTCCAGATAGAAAAGCATCGCTGGGCTATGCGCGGTGGCGAGCAGTAAGTTGCGGAACTTGCCCAGCGCATGGGGCCGGATGGTGTCGCGGTCGTAGGAGGTCATCAACCAGCGGTCGGCACCCTTGGCGGCGAAAATGTTGAAGTGGTTGCTCCAAAAGTCGACCATCAGCTCGGAGAGCTGGCGTTGGCTATAGACCGCGCGCAGCACACGTGCCTGCTGGAGCTCATAGATAATGAAGCGCGGCGCGTTCATGGCGCCCGGCATCGTCATGCCGCGCTCTTTGGCGACTTTGGGCGGTGGGTACAGGTCAAAAAGCTCGCGGCTGTTGAGCCGCATGGTTTTGAGCCCGGCAATTTTTTCTTCGACGGCTTGGTCCGAGATTCGTTCCGGCACGAGCTGCTCGTCGAGATAAGCATCCAGGCCGATGCGCGCCGCGCGCTCAGCCTCCTCGAACGTTGGGCCAAAACTGGTTCGATTCAAAAAATGAATCACTCTTTGTTCTTGGCTTAGAGGCGTGCTCATGTGCTAATCCTTTTCTCGTCCATGCTGCAGCTTCTCGCGCAGACGTTCGCGGAATTTTTGCCGTTCTGCGGGAGTGGCGTTTTGTCTCAAATCATGAAGTTTCTCTCGCGCTTCGCGTTTCTCTTCCGGCGACAGTCGTTCGAAGTGCTCGCGTGCTTTCTCCCGCAGCTGCTGTTTTTCCTCCGGGGACAAGCGTTCGCGCCGTTCTTGGAATTTTTGCCGGAGCTCCTCGCGCTTCTCCGGCGGCAAGTCTCTAAAGGTCTGTAAGCGGCGTTGCAATTCCTCGCGTCGTTCGGGGGGAAGCTTGCGCCATTGCTGCCAGCGCTCCTGTAAACGCTGACGCTGGTCGGGCGTGAGTTTCTGCCAGCGCTCGAAGTTGCGCCGCGCCGTCGCTTTTTCCTCGGGCGGCATACGGCGCCAATTGTCGAAGTTTTTCTGCAACTGTTCCTTTTCCACTGGCGGCAAGTTTTTCCAGCGTTCAAAGCGTTCACGCAGTTCCTGTTTCTCTTGCGGGGTCATACGCTGCCAGCGCTCGAGAGCCTCGCGATCGTTCTGCGCTAGGACTGTGCCCTCGGATGCCCATTGGGCCCACCCGAGGGTCGGCGATACAACCGCCAGGCACAGAAAGATTCCGAATGAGCTGACCCACGGTTTCACTTAACCTTCTCCTTTGGCGTGTCCGATTCAGGTTTGCGCGGATTCGCTCGCGCTTGATCGCTGGCGGCTTCGACTCGATGCATGTCCTGCAGCATGTCGATTTGCTTGATCATGTCCATTTCGCGCAACAACTCCATCATCTTGAGCATCTCGGGATCGGGTTTTTCGCCATCCTTGGTTGCGCCCGAGGCGCCGGTTGCCGCCAGGATGGCCAACAGGGCCACAGCCCTTCCCAATGGGCCGATACCGCTAAACGTTGCCATTGTTCTGGCTGCTGAGGTATTCCAATAAGTCGAGATTGTCGAGAACATCCATCGACTTGAAGAATTCCAAATTCTCAGCCACGGGCAGCGCCTCCAACAATGCTTCGTCTTCCGTAGAATTATTGTTGCTCGGCCACAATCCTTTTCCCAACGTGAACGTCAGCGCTAAGGCAACAACCACGGCGGTGGCGAAGACCGGCATCCAGCGGACTCGCAAGAAGTCAGCGATCTTCGCGGCCCAAGAACCCTTTGCGGCATGGTCAATTTTGCTGCGCAGCTCGCGATTATAATCCAACCAAAAACTCTCCGTCGGCTCGTCGGCCTTGACGGTCAACGGCAGTAAATGAGCGAGCTCCCTGAGATAGGTGGAGCACCCCGGACAGCTCGGCACATGAGCTTGCAGAGTATCCCGCTCGGCGCCACCTAAATCGCCGTAGTGCAGCAAAACTAAATCTTCCTCGAACGCGCGGCAGGGACTTGAAATTGGATGGTTCAGTTCCGCCATAACGCCCTCCTAGGCAAATTCCGCCAGGCTCTGCCTGAGCGAGGTGACGGCGCGATGAAGATGGACTTTCACCGTCCCTTCCGCGGTCTCCATCAAGGTGGCGATTTCCCTGATCGAAAGACCCTGATGGTTTTTCAAGATGAACGCCGTGCGCTGCCTGGGCGGCAGCGCGGCCAATGCCGCGTCGACTTTTCTTGAAAGCTGACCGGCCCAGACGTGTTGTTCGGGCGCGACCGGTTTGGCGGGTTGATGCGACGGCTCAGCTTCATTCAGCACCGTTTCGTCAAATTCATCAGAGGGCGCGCGTTTTTGCCGACGTTTGTAATCCAGACAGACGTTGACCAGGATGCGGTAAAACCAGGTGTAAAAGCCGGACCGTCCATCGAAGTTCTTGAGGTTCATAAATGCCTTCAGAAACGCTTCCTGGGATAGATCTTTGGCCTCTTCGCGGTCACGCGCAAAGTCGAAGGCGATGTGATACGCTTTCTGTTTGTGCCGATCTACAAGTTCCTCGAACGCGCGGCGATCGCCCTGTTGGGCTGACGCCACCAACACCTCATCCGCAGATTTCACCGATGGACTCCTATCCGTTGTCAACTCAGTCGCGCTGGAGAAGCCGTTCGGGCGAAAGGTACCTTCCGCCCGAACTATAGGAGTCACAGTGATCCCTGCTCAGTCCTTCAGCGCGTTTTTCGCGTCGCTGCGAAACTCCCGGCGGTCCTCCCTGCGTTCTACGCGGTCGCTCTTTAGCTCTTTGACGTCTTTGCTAAGGTCGCGTTTATCACCGACGATTTCTTTACGATCTTGGTGGATCTCTTTGACGTCGTGGTGGATCTCGGCCTTGTCGGCGCCGCTCTTGATATCCCGCCGCAGCTCTTGACGGTCTTGGACCAGCTCTTTGCGGTCGCCGCGAAGCTCCTTGCGATCGCCATGAATTTCGCGCCGGTCGCCTTTGGTCTCTCGGCGGTCGTGGCGAATCTCGCGCCGGTCGTGGTGCAACTCATGTCTTTCCCCGGGTGTGATTTTGCCTTCCGCCGCCAGCGCCAGCGATGGCGCGAGCAGAAAGGCTGCCGCCAGCAATCCCGCGCCCACCACCAGTTTGTTATCCATACCTAAGACCTCCTAATTATATAGATTTTCTACGATCTAACCAGCTTAGACGCGCGCCCGTGCCGGAGGTTTACTTGGCTTTGGTTCTGGCGCGGCAGGCAAGATCCTGGATTTATG
>Ga0335070_10007165_pt1 | contig 13084 bp, 11 predicted proteins | sample Lox_Sample_13_FD_206722 | JGI IMG/M metagenome (GOLD analysis project Ga0335070, IMG submission 206722) | Soil microbial communities from Loxahatchee National Wildlife Refuge, Florida, United States - Lox_Sample_1.3 | ecosystem: Environmental > Terrestrial > Soil > Wetlands | place: USA...
GTGCTGAGTCCAGGAAGTGAAAATGACCTCGGCCTTGCCGTCGTTGTTCAGGTCGGCCACCAGAGGCTCGGAGGCAAAGCGATAAAAGCCCTCGGCCGGCTTGTAAACCGAATAGGGCCAGGAGCCATGCTCGGTCTTGTCCAGCCAGAAGGCGTGCAGCCGCCCGTCGTAAGAAGCGTACAGGATCTCTTTTTTGCCGTCGCCGTCCAGGTCCGCCACCACCGGGTTGGCCTCGGCGGTCTCGATCACCGAATAATCTTCGCTGAGCGGCTTGCCGGTGTCGACCGGATTCATGTGCCAGTCGTAGCCGCCGGTGTTGAAGCGGGTGCGGTCGGGATTGAAAATAAAGGCCCCGATGTACTGGCTGGGCGGATAGCCCAGGTAGCAGTCGTACATGTTGCCGGTCGCCACGATCTCACGCTGCCCGTCGCTGTTGAGGTCAGCGATTACCGCCGGGCCGTCGGCAAAATTGGCGCGGTAGCTTTCGACCCGCGTGCCGTCGCAGGCGCCCCAACCGCGCTGCTCGGGCACCAGGCTTTCCCAGATGCCCACCTGGCCCCACCAGCTTTTGCCGGGGTAAACGGTCGAATTGACCGCCACCGGCGAGCCGTCCGGCTTGTAAGCGTTGATGTAGTGCACGTCGGAGGGCACCACCAGCTCCAGCTTGCCGTCGTTGTTGATGTCGCCCGCGGCCGCGTTGGCGTTGTATACGCCCCAGGCGTAGCCGTTGGCGTTGTTGTTGTCCGCCGGGAGCTGCGGCCAGCCGGCGCGAATATTGCCGGCCGAATCCAGCACCCACGTGTTCTTGGCGCTGCCGTAGGCGCGCGTCACCACCACCTCGAGGGTGCTGTTGTTGCCATCCAGGTCGGCCACCAGCAGCCCGCGGAATTCGCCCTTGCCGCCGTCGATCGTCTTCTGCCATTTCAGGGTGCCGTTCAAGCGGTAGACCGAGACGAGGCCGCCGCTCTGGGCAATCACGATCTCCTGAGCGCCGTCCTTGTCGATGTCCGCCACCACGACTCCCGGCCAGGTGCGCTGGGCGGTGGTGCCGGCCCGCCAGATCAGGCTGCCGGTATCGCCATTGAGGGCCCACAGCGAGTAAGCCGAGGCGATCACCTCATTCTTGCCGTCGCCGTTAACGTCCGCCACGGCCGGCGACGAGTACCAGCCGGTCTCGCACCAGGAAGAGTAGCAGCCGCCATAAGCCCATTTGAGGATCGGCGCCTGTACGGGAGGAGCAGATGGTGGCCCCGAGGAGCGGACGAGGGGCGTGTAGACCTTGTATCCCCCATCCCCGCTGGCCAGCCCGGCCTGGACCAGGGCTGCCAGGCAGGCCGTGCAAATTAAAAGAATGATCCCCTTGCGTTTCATTTTTTTATTTTACAGTTTCAGGCCTGGCTTCGAATCTACAGTTATGCAAGCGGGGCGTAGGGTTTTTTTGACTGCGGCTGCGCCATGGCCAAAAATAACCGGAAAACACCCGTACCTCGAAATACTATATAATGGTCCCAATGGAAAAATCAAAGCAAGATGTGTACAACTTCGCGCTGACCGTGCTGGCAATGGCCAACGCGGCCGGGGACGATGTAACTTCTCACGCCATCGAAGGCGCCCTGGCGCGCCCCCCAAAAGAGTTTCTGCCGGCGCTCAAGCAGGTTTACGACGACCTGCTGCTGCGCCTGCGCCAGCGGGAATTCGAATACCCGGCCGATCTTGCCAAACAGGTCGAGACTGCCATACGGCAGATCGCAGCGGCCCAGCGCGGCCGGCGGTTTTGGTTTTTCTAAAACAAGCTTTGCTCAAATTAAATCCCGGAGAAACACCATGCGCCTGCCCCAACCCTGGCACTTCATCGGTACCGACGGCACATTCCGGCTCGAAAACCCGCAAGCCACCAGCTACCTGTACTTCCCGCTGGTCAACGAGGCCGGCATGATGTCGACCGTGACCCCCAGCCTACACGGTGACGCCAAGATTGGCCAGCACGCCTTCCTGCTAGCGCCCGTCTCGGTGGAGGATCTGCACGCCAGCCGGTCGGGGCGCAATTTCTGGGTCAACGTCGAGGGGGCAGGCCCCTGGTCGGCCGCCGGCAGCTCGGCCGCGCAAATGGCCCAGGCAGGCCTGCCGGACGAGGACCAGGTCTCGCTGGAGGCAGGCTTTCTATGGCAGCGCCTGACCCGCCTGAACCCGACCACCGGGTTGAAGGCCGAGGTCGCCAGCTTCGTGCCGCAGACGCCCGACCCGGTCGAACTGATGCAGGTGACCCTTTCCAACACGTCGGACCGGACGCTGCGCTTCACGCCGACGGCTGCCATCCCGCTCTACGCCCGCTCAGCGGATAACGTGCGCGACCACCGCCATGTCACCTCGCTCCTGCACCGCACGCGCTGCGGCCGTTATGGGGTGTTAGTGCGGCCGGTGTTATCGTTCGACGAGCGCGGCCACCAGCCCAACACCATCACCTACGCCGTGTTGGGCGCCGAGGGCGACGGGACCGCCCCGGAAGGATTTTTCCCGGTCCTGGAAGATTTCACGGGCGAGGGCGGCTCGCTGGATTGGCCAGCGGCGGTCACCGACCCGGCGGCGGAATGCCTGCCCCCCGGCGCCGTCATCGACGGCTACGAGGCCATGGGCGGGCTGCGCTTCCGCAAGCTGGCCCTGGCGCCCGGCGCGTCACAAACCTATTTGATCGTACTGGCAGTCATGCCGCCCCAGCCGGAGCCGGCCGCAGCGGATTGGGGCGAAAGCCGGCTGGTTGAGGCTTACGCCAGCGCAGACCGCTTCGACGACCTGTTTAAAAAAAACCAGGCGTTTTGGCAGCACAAGATATCCTCCCTGGGCGTGGCGAGCGGCGACGAGCGCTTCGACGGATGGCTTAAATGGGTGACCGTCCAGCCCATCCTGCGGCGGCTGTTCGGCAATTCCTTCCTGCCGTACCACGATTACGGGCGCGGCGGCCGCGGCTGGCGCGATCTGTGGCAGGATAACCTGGCGTTGCTGATGTTGGAACCCGGGACCACCGGGCGCGAGATCGGCCTGCTGCTGGAAGGCAATTTCGGCGGGGTGCGCATGGACGGATCCAATGCCACCATCATCGGAAGCCGGCCGGGCGAATTTAAGGCCGACCGCAACAACATCCCGCGAGTCTGGATGGATCACGGCGCCTGGCCGCTGCTTACCACCCGCATGTACATCGACCAGACCGGCGACCTGGCTTTTCTGCTGCGCAAACAGGCCTATTTCAAGGACAGCCACATCCGGCGCTGCCGGGCGATCGATCCCGCCTGGGATGAGACACAGGGCACGCTCCAGCGCACCGCCTGCGGGGATACCTACCAGGGCACCATCCTGGAACACCTGCTGGCGCAGCACCTGACGGCTTTTTTCAACGTGGGCGAGCACAACAACATCCTGCTGGAAGGAGCGGATTGGAACGACGGGATGGACATGGCCCGGAACCGCGGCGAGAGCGTGGCTTTCAGCGCCTTCTATGCCAGCAACCTGCGCCAGCTCGCCGGACTGGTGCGATCGCTGGAGGGTCTGGGCGAAAGCCAGATCGAGCTGGCGGCCGAGCTGGTGCCCCTGCTGGATAAATTCGCCGGCCCGGTCGATTATGCCTCCCCGGCCGCCAAGCAGACCCGGCTGCGAGATTACTTTGATTCCGTAAGCCATTCCCTGGCAGGAATAAAGGCGCGTATCCCGGCGGGAGACCTGGCAGCAGACCTGGCAGCCAAAGCCGATTGGATGGCCGCCCACCTGAGGGCAGACGAATGGATCGAAAGCAGCCTGGGCTACGGCTGGTTTAACGGCTATTACGACGACGACGGCCGCCGCCTGGAAGGCGACGCCGCGGGCGACCCGCGCATGACCCTGACCGGGCAGGTGTTTGCCCTGATGGGCGGAATTGCCACCGACGAGCAGGCCCGCCAGGTGGTGCGTTCGGCGCGCCATTTCCTGTTCGACCCGGCCGTGGGCGGTTACCGCCTGAACACCGATTTCGGGGGCATTCTGCTCAAGATGGGCCGAAGCTTTGGCTTCGCCTACGGCCACAAGGAAAACGGAGCCATGTTCAGCCACATGGCCGTCATGTACGCTTACGCCCTGTACGAGCGCGGCTTCGTGCGTGAGGGCTTCGAGGCCCTGGACAGCATCTACCGCCAGGCGGCCGATTTTCCCTCCAGCCGGATGTACCCCGGCATCCCTGAGTATTTCAGCCCGCGCCGGCGCGGCATGTACCCCTACCTGACCGGTTCGGCATCCTGGTACCTGCTCACACTGGTGACCCAGGCCTTCGGCGTGCGCGGCCAGGGCGGCGACCTGGAGCTGGCGCCTAAATTGGTGCGGGAGCAGTTCGACGCCGGCGGGACGGCCGCCCTGACCACCTCTTTCGCCGGCAAGCCGCTGGAGGTGGTCTTCCACAACCCGTCCCGCCTGGATTGGGACGCCTACCGCATCCGCAACGTTCGATTAAATGGAAAATTTATTGCAGACGCAGAGGGCACAAGTGCCCTGCTGCCGCGGGTCGCAATCACCGGTCTGTCAGTTGGGAAGCTCAATAGGATTGAAGTTGAATTGGGATAAGAGCTGAATGAATTAGATGGAATAGCAGGTCAAACTTAAGTTTGACCTGCAGAACCCCTTTTCCCCAGGCGCCCAACGGGGGTCGCACACCCCTTACAAACTATTTCAGTTCGATAATCCCCTTTTGCATGGCCAGGGTGACGGCCTGGGTGCGGTCGTTGACTCCCAGCTTGGAGAAGATGTGCAGAAGGTGCGATTTGACCGTGGCCTCGCTTAGGTGGAGGGCCCTGGCAATTTCCTTGTTGCTGGCTCCTTTAGCCACCCAGGTCAGCACATCCAGCTCGCGCTGGCTAAGTGAGCTCTCGGCCGGCGCCCTCAACTGGACCATCAGGCGGGTGGCGACGGAAGGCGACAGGTAGCTCTGCCCGGCGGCGGTAGCGCGGATGGCGCGGTAAAGCTCCTCGCGCGGGGCATCCTTTAAGATATAGCCGGTCGCCCCAGCTTCGATGGCGCGCAGGATTTCGGCGTCCGTGTCGTAAGTGGTCAGCACCAGCACGTGAATTCCCGCCAGGGCTGCCCGGATGCGGGTGGTCGCCTCGACGCCATCCATCACCGGCATACGCAGGTCCATCAGCACCACGTTCGGCGCCAGCCGCCCGGCCCGTTCCACCGCTTGCTGGCCATCCTGCGCCTCGCCCGCCACCTCAAATTCGGGCTGGCCGGAGAGCATGCCTCGCAGGCCGTCCCGAACCACCGGGTGGTCGTCCACGATCAAGATCCGGATTTTTTCAGTCATTGTGATCTTTTCCTGCATCCTCCCCATTGAGAGAAGTCGTGGGGAGCGCCACCACTACGGTCGTGCCCTCGCCGGGGGCGCTCTCGATTTGCAGGTTGCCGCCGAGCTGAGCCGCCCGTTCCTGCAAGGCAACCAGCCCGTAGCCGTGCTCCGGGCCGGCCTGGAGGGGCGCCCTGGCTGGTTCGAAGCCCACCCCATCGTCCTGCACGTCCAGGATGACCTCATCATCCATGTAGGTCAGGGTCAGGTTCACCTGGCGGGCCTGGGCGTGCTTACGCACGTTAGTAAGCACCTCCTGGGCCGCCCGGATGAGGGTAGCCTCCAATGGAGCAGGCAGCGGGGTGGCCTGACCGGTCACTTCCAGGTCCGCCAGCAGGCCGGTCTCGTCGGACCAATGCCGGGCCACCCGCTGCAGGGCCTGGGCCAGCGGTTCGTGTGCCGCCACGTCTGGTCGCAGGGCCCACAGAGCCTGGCGAGCCTCGCCCAGGCTGTCGCGGGCGGTCTGGCGAGCCTGGTCGATGTGCTGGCGCGCCGCCGGTAGGTCGATTTCCAGCAGGGCCTCGGCCGCCTCCAGGTGCATCACCACACTGGTGAAGCCCTGCGCCAGGGTATCGTGGATCTCGCCTGCCAGGCGCTGGCGTTCCGCCAGCATCCCGGCCTGGCGCTCGGCCTGGGCCAGCTCGCTGCGAGTGGCTTCCAGCTCCTCAATGTTACGCTGTTTCTCGCGGTTCTGGCGGAAAATGCCGTCGATATACAGGCCCAGCAGGATGGTAAAGAAAGCCGAGATCGTGAAGCTTATGAAAATAGGCAGGGTATTCAGGCTGATCCCACCGCTAAACCCGGCGATCCGCCATGCCAGGGCAAAGGAAAGCATCACCACCAGCGGAATGGCCCAACCGACCGTGAGCGAGGCAAAGGTCAGCCCGTAGAAGCTGAACACGATCAGCAGGAAGGCAGGCTCGATCCAGGACAGGGCAATGCTGGCGCCGATCGCCAGCACGAACGCCAGGCCTTTGATCCGGCTGCCCCGCTCAAAACGATGATACTGGACGACGAACAGCCAGTACCAGGTCCCCCAGGCTGCCGCCAGCGCCAGAGCCAACAGCTTCGTGGGCGTCTCGAGCGCAGCGTCGAACAGAGTGAAGCCCACCCCTATCGCCAGCATCAGGTATGCCAGGATGCTCCAGATGAGGCTGTAATTTCTGAAAAACCGGGATTCCGAGCCCTTGGAAGGCTCCGGGGATTGTGTCATAAGATCATTTTAATCCCATTTGAAAAAGCGCACCGAGAGCAGGACGCCCAGGGCCATGAATCCCAGCAGCGCCAGGATAGCGGTGGCGTCCCAGCCCTGGCCGAACCACAGGCTGTGGAGCAGGTTTACGCTGTAGGTCATTGGCAGGGCTTTGGCGACCTGGTTGACCGCCTCCGGCAGGAACTGGCTGGGGAAGGTGCCGCCAGACAGGAACATCATCGGGTAAAAGACGATGAAGCTGACGGCCCGCACGCCGTTGGCCGTGCGCACCAGGCTGGCGAGGGCAAACCCGAGGGAGTACATGCTCAGGCTGCATAAAAGGATGCCCAGCAGCAGGGCTGGCCAGTTGACCGGCAGGACGATCTGGAAGGCCAGCACGCCCGTTAGAACGAGCAGGCCCATGCCCGCCGCGGCGACCACCAGGTTGGTGATCAGCTTGGAGGCCAGGATCCTGCCGGACCCCAGCGGCGTGGCCCGCAGCCGGCGCAGCACGCCGAGCTGGCGCTGGACGGAGAGGTCCATCGGCAGGCTCATAAAGGCCGTGGTGCCGATCACGAGGGCCGCAATGTAGCCGGGCACGCTGAAATCCATCGAGCCGTAGCCGCCAAACACGGCGACCGGCTTGTTGCCATAGATGACGCCGAACAGAAGCAGCATCAGCACCGGAAATACAAGCGTGAAAAAGCTCGCAATGTAGTTGCGCAGGTAAAGCTTCAAATCGATTACGGTCAGTTTAAAAAGCGATTTCATTTTGATCCTATCCATTTTTAAGAGATGTCTATTCTTTTGAAAAGTTATAGATTCATATCCGCCAGGTTATTCAATCTCGGAGGTGTTTCCCAGTGAGGGCCAGGAAGACGTCTTCCAGCGAGGCTTGCTCGGAGCGGAGGTCGCTGGGGACCAGGCCGCGGTCGGCTAGGGCTGATGCCACTCGCGCCAGCACCGGCCCGCGCCCGGAAACAACCACGCTCCCGTTCTGGCGCTCGACCTGCGCGACACCGGGCACGTCCTTCAGCCACTGGTAGTCGGCCAGGCCGCCGGCGTCGAAGATAACCCTGGTCTCCGCCTGAAGGCCCTCGATCAGTCGCCGGGGGGTATCCAGGGCGATCAGATCGCCGTGATCGATGATCGCCACCCGGTCGCACAGCCGCTCGGCCTCTTCCATGAAATGCGTCACCAGCACCACGGTCTTGCCGTGCTGTCGCAGCTTTTCGACCAGCTCCCAGGTATTGCGGCGGGCCTGAGGATCCAGACCAGTCGTAATTTCGTCAAGGAAGACCAACTCGGGATCGTTGACCAGCGCCAGCGCAATGAACAGGCGCTGCTTCTGCCCGCTCGAAAGGCTGCCGAAGCGCGCATTGCGCTTTTCGGCCAGGCCCCAGGCCACGAGCAGGTCCTCCCAATCGACCGGGTGAGTGTAGAGGGCGGCGAAAAGGTCCAGAGCCTCCCAGACTTTAATGTCCTCCGGCAGGGCGGCCTGCTGAAGCTGCACCCCAATGCGCTGGCGAAGCTGGCCTTCCTGGCGCGCCGGGTCCAGGCCGGACACGCTCAGGCTGCCGCCGTCCGGGCGGCGCAGGCCGGCCAGGCACTCCACTGTGGTGGTCTTTCCAGCCCCGTTCGGGCCCACAATGCCAAAAATCTCGCCGGCCTTAACATCAAAGCTGAGATCGTTAACGGCAGTGGCGGCGCCGTAAGTTTTGCGCAGGTGTTCAATCCGAATAACTGTCTCTCGTTCGTTCACAGAACTTCTCCTTTCGTTCATTTTGCATGGCTGCCAAAGGCCAGCCAGCTTATCAACCCGGATCATTATTTACGATCCCAGTGTAACCACTATCGAATTGGTTCAAAACAGCCGGGCGAATACAATCGGCGCGGAAAAAGACGGACGCAGGCATCCACCAAACGGTGGATGCCTGCGTCCAATTGATGCACGTTTTTTACAACGATATTACAAAAGTGTAAATAACAAATTACAAATTAAGAGTATATTAAATGCATCCTTATCAAAAGGCATTTCAAAATGAAAAACATTACCAGGATAACCATTTGCATTCTTCTTGCATTATCAACGCTGCCGCTGATGGCGTTCACCAGCCTGCCATCACCCCAGGCGGCAAGCCTGGCTGCGCCGACCCGCACACCCCGCGCCGGGCAGCAAATTGACCAGGAAATTGTTTTTGCCTTCCAGCGCGAGCAAAACTGGCTGGAGCTCGAGCAGATCCACATCACCCAGGCCGGTCAGGTGATTTCGAAGGGCCAGGCTTTGCTTGACAAAGCCCAATCCAAAGGCGTGGACGTGGCCGACTTGAGCGCCGCCCTGGCCGCGTTCACCACCGAGGCCGCCAACGCCAGGACCACCCACGACCAGGCTGCCGCCATCCTGAACGCCCGTAATGGCTTCGATGCCAACGGAAACGTGGTCGACCGCCAGGCCGCTCACCAGACCGTGCTGGACGCCCTCACGCCGCTGCGGCAGACGCACCTCACGCTCGCCAAGGCCGTGCTCGACCTGCGGACAGCCCTGCAGACCTGGCGCCTCAGCCATAACCAGAAATAAAGGAGAAATACGATGAAATCAAAACCCTGGTTCTGGATCATCCTTGGCGCCCTGGCGCTCTTCGTGCTGGCGGCCTGCGCTCGCCCGATCTCCCAGGGCGGCTCAGCGCCTGATACAAACAACCCCAGCCCGGTGACCTCCCGGCCCGCCGCAATCCAGCCCGCGCCAGGCCTGCCTGTCCCAACCCAGGTCCCTCCTACCCAGGTTGTTGCCGCCCAGGCCCAGCCTGCTACCCTGCAGCCCACCGCCGCAGCCGATCTTTCCAAAGAAGCCGACGACCTGTCCAATTTACTGAATGGATTGTCCAAGGATCTCGACTCGACCGACACTTTGAATGACGTAAAATAACCGACTTCCCGTTCCAGAAAAAGAATTTGGGGCGCCTGCCGGGCCGCTGTGCGGCCCGGCAGGCGCCCCAAATTCTTTTTATAGAATGGGAAATAAATCAGCCGTTTACCAGGTAAATAATCGCCACGATCACCCCGATAGTCACAACTACCCAGCGCAGGGTTGATGGCTTGATCCGGCCGGCCAGCCGCCCACCGATGGTACCGCCCGCCAGGGCGCACGCCGCCATTACCAGGGCCACCGGCCAGACGACCTTCCCGGAAAAAACGAAGAAAATGGCAGCCGCCACGTTGACGCTGAAGGAAATGGCCTGCTTCAAGGCGTTCAAACGGGTCAGCGTATCGTTCACGAACAATCCCAGCACCGCTAAAACGATGACGCTCAGGCCGGCCCCAAAATAACCGCCGTAAACTGCCGCCAGGCCGACCGGCAGCACACCCAGGCTCTCCAGGCTGGCGGCCGAGCCGCGCTTGCCGACTCGCCGCATCAGCCAGGCTCGCAAGGGGTCCGAGACCGCCAGCAGCATCGAGGCCATCAGGATCAGGAACGGCACCAGCGAGCGGAAGACCTTCTCGCCGGAATTCAAGAGCAGCAGCCCGCCGATTACGCCGCCGACCACCCCAGCCGGGATGAACATCAGCAGGCGCTTCCGCTGGCCCTTTAGATCTTTGAGCTGGGCAAAAGTTGCTCCCAGATAGCCGGGCACGAGTGCCACCGTGTTTGTCACGTTGGCCACCACCGCCGGCAGTCCCACCGCCGTCAGTACCGGGAAGGTGATCAAGGTGCCGCCCCCGGCCAGGGCATTGACTGCCCCGGCCGCCATGGCGGCCAATCCTACCAAAATATAATCATACCAGTTCAAGATCACGATAATATTTTCCCTTTTATAGTTGCGGGCAGTCGGATTCGCAAGGCCGCCACGAAGTTGGCCGCGGCAATGGCCACTCCCATCAGAAACACGTACTGGTAGCCAAATCTATTCCAGATCACCCCGCCGAGCAGGGCGATCCCAATCGAAAAGAGGTGGTCGAGCGTTATCGAGGCCGTCAGGGCCGGTTGGACATCCTCGGGTCGCAGGGCGATTTTCTTGATGTAAGTGGAGCGAGCCATGTTGACCGAGAGCAGCATCTGATCGACCAGGTAAAAACCGCAAATCATCAAGAAGGCCGTCCCCTCCGGGAAAAGCGAGCGGGCAAAACCGTATCCAAAGCAAACCAGCACCAGCATGACCGCCTCGGCTGCCAGCACCACTCGCTCGCCCAAGCGGTCGATGGCCCAGCCCAGCAGGGGTTGGAACAGGATTCCGATGATCCCGCCGATGGTCACGAGCGTTGCCATGGTCTGGGTCGGCTGGTTGAAGATCGTGACGATCACCCATGGCCCGAAGGTGATGAAAAGCTGCTTGCGGCTGCCATACAGGACGGAGAGCAGGTAGTACAGCCGGTATTCCTTGTGCAGGGTCAAAAAGGTCTTGCGCCTGGATGATTTTTCGGGCTGCATACCATACATCAAGGCGGCCGCCAGCAGAAAAGCCAGCGCTGCCAGGGCAAACGTGTGATCGAAGGTAAAACCCAGGAATTTGAAACCCAGGAAAACGATGAAGCTGCCCAGGATCGTTGCCAGGTTGCGGACCGCATTCAACTGCCCCAGGCGCTGGCCGGTTTTGCCCTCATGGGCCAGTTCCATCCCAATGGACGAGGACACCGGCATGAACAGGTGCTGGCCCAGGCTGTACACGAACATGCATCCAACCAGGATGGCGTAGGTGGACGAAGCGAAGCCGATCAGGAGCGCCCCGGCCACTCCCAGCAGCATCGCCAGCACCCCCAGCCGCCGGCTGCACAGGAATCCCAGCAGGGCGGTCACGAACACGCACAAAAAGCCCGGCAGCTCGCGCGGAAATTCAAGGAAGGACCGCTGCAGCCCATCCAGGGCGAAGCGCGCGTTGAGGAAGTTGTTCATGACGGCATCGACCATACTGTATGCGATGCCGAGCACGAACGAGGCAATGATGAACAGTTTAAGCTCGCGCGAAGCGCTCGCAATGCGTGCAGTCAGTGTCGTCATTGAAATTCGGCGTATGAATTTAAAATTACAGACTGGTGAGGATATTTTAACACGATTTTATAAAATCATGACATATGTCATAATTGACATATAATTATTAGAATAGTATACTGTTTACATGATCAAATTTATTCTCCTGGGTTTCCTCAATTACCAGCCGATGACCGGCTACGACCTCAAGCAGACCATCGATGAGTCGACTGCCCATTTCTGGCACGCCCACCACAGCCAGATTTATACCACCTTGCGCCAGATGGACCAGGAGGGGTTGGTGACCTCTGTCCAGGTCCCTGGCGAAGGACTGCCCGACCGGCGCATTTATACCATTACCCCGGCCGGCAAGCAGGCCTTGCAAACCTGGCTGAACCAGACTCAAACCGAGGTGTCGCCGATCAAAGAAGAGCTGCTGGTGCGCCTGTTTTTTTCGGCCCAGCGCGACCCGCAGCAGGTTCTGACCGAGCTGCGCCTGCAGTGCGAGCTGCACCGGGAAAAACTGGCAGCCTACCGCCGGATAGCCGAGGAAATGGTCAACCATCACGCCCAGGCCATCCCATCCTTACAGCGCGACAAGCACTTCTGGCGGCTAACCCTGGAAATGGGCATGCGTTATGAAGAGGCTTACATTGCCTGGCTGGAAGATTCAATACGAAAGATCGAGGTTCTATGAAAATCACCGTTCTCAACGGCAGTCCCAAGGGTGAGCTGAGCGTGACTATGCAGTACGTGGGTTACCTGGCCAGGCTTTACCCCCAGCACGAGTTCAATATCATTCACATTGCCCAGCGCATCAAGCGCATCGAGAGCGACCGCGCCACATTCGACGAGATCGTTGACCAGGTCCGCAGCTCGGATGGGGTCTTGTGGGGTTTCCCGCTCTACGTGCTCCTGGTCCACGCCCATTACAAGCGCTTTATCGAGCTGATTTTTGAGCGCGGGGCGCAGGATGCCTTCGCCGGGAAATACGCGGCAGCCCTCTCCACGTCCATTCATTTCTTCGACCACACGGCTCACAATTACATCCACGCCATCTGCGACGACCTTGGGATGCGCTTCGTCGAATCATTTTCGGCGGATATGACCGACCTGCTCGAGGAAAGGGGCCGGACCCAGCTTGTCCAATTTGGCCGGCATTTCTTGGAGGCCATCCAGGCGCAGGTGTATACCCAGCGCGCCTTTCCGCCCCTGGTCTACCGCCAATTCAGCTACCAACCCGGGCAGTTGCCTGTCCAGCAGGCTGCGGCCGGCAAAAAAGTGGTCATCCTGCACGATGAAAACGATCCGGACAGCAACCTGGCCCGGATGATCGAGCGGGTCAGGGCCTCCATTGCTGGGGACGTGCGCCTGGTCAATCTCAACCAGGTCGAGATCAAAGCAAGCTGCCAGGGCTGCCTGCAGTGCAGCAGCGCTTACCACTGCGCCTTCGAGGGTAAAGATGAATTCATCGAGTTCTACCGCTCAACCGTGATGTCGGCAGACGTATTGATTTATGCCGGGCGGATGGTCGACCGCTACCTGTCCTCGCGCTGGAAGACCCTGTTCGACC
>Ga0335070_10007166_pt1 | contig 13084 bp, 7 predicted proteins | sample Lox_Sample_13_FD_206722 | JGI IMG/M metagenome (GOLD analysis project Ga0335070, IMG submission 206722) | Soil microbial communities from Loxahatchee National Wildlife Refuge, Florida, United States - Lox_Sample_1.3 | ecosystem: Environmental > Terrestrial > Soil > Wetlands | place: USA: Florida...
AAAAGGTACCGTCGGCAAAAGTCGTGAAGGCTTTCAACACGGTCTTCGCCCAGAATGCAAGCACAGGAAAAGTGAAGGGGAAGACCGTTTCCTGCTTCGTCGCCGGCAACGACCCGGCCGCGAAAGCCCAGGTGCTGGAGATGGCCGGCGCCATAGGGTTCGATCCTGTTGACGCGGGACCCCTGACAAATGCGCGGTGGCTGGAGGCCATGGGCTATCTCAACATCCAGCTCGGCTACGTGGTCAACAAGGGACTGGGAGCTTCCATCGGGCTGACGCTCGTGAAATGACAGCGCGGCCGGGCGTTGACTGCGTATCACGCCCGGGTACACTGTGACGCACGGGGCCACCCATTGAGCCGGGGAAGGGAGATTCTCGATCTCATAGCGGACGCTGTTCTCGTTACCGATGATCAGACAGTCCGCGTGCTGGAAGCGAACGCCGCGGCCATGCGGCTCTTCGGTTTCGAGCGCCAGGAGTTGATCGGCAAATCCCTGCCCGAGCTGTCGGCTGAGCCCGACGCTCCTCGCAGGCCCCCCGAGCAGAGCATCGCACCCGATACGCTGCGATTCTACCGCAGAAAACCGCACCGCAGTTCGACGCCTCCGGCGCTTTCACCGGCGCGCTGGGGCTCCTGGAGGACATCACGGAGCTGGCCCGGCTCGCGCTGCAAGCCAGGCCGGGGATACGCGTACTGTACATGAGCAGGTACGCAGAGGAGGCAACCCTGCCGCCGAAGGCGAAGGGAAAGAGTGTGGACCCGATTCGAAAGCCTTTCGACGCAGAGGCGTTCCTGCGGCTCCTGCGCCAAGTGCTGGACAGGCCCTGGACAGGGATGTCGGAGGGCGGCCGAGGCCAGGGGCTCCCGGCGCAAGCGCGCCTGCCGCCCTAGGGATGGCCGAAAGGCCGCCCGTAGCTGCGATCGCGTTCCACGTCAGTTTCCTGGCTGCTTCAGCAGTTTGTCGTCCCGTGAAGACGGTGCATTCCCAGTGCGCCCCGCGCCAGGCACTGGCTGCAGACGAGGAGTTGGCTGCTTCTGGACCTGCGCGCGCTCTTGTGCCGGGGCAGCCGCTTGTCGAGGCTGAGCTTGCAACGTGGACCCGACGTGCCCCGCGGGAAGCACAGGCTGCTGTCGAACCATGGAGCTCGAAGGACGGCCTCCGTTCGCCTGAGTTTGCGGTGAAACGACGGGCTGCCGGACAGGCCTCGCGGGGGTCACGACTGTGACTGGCGGACGGGCAATCGGGGCTGATCGACTGAGGCTGGACAGTGCTCCCGAATCAAGGGGCTGGCCAGGATGAGCCGAAAGGGCCTGCTGACGAGCCGCGAAGGGGACCGCCTGAGGCGGCGGAGTCAACCTGGCTACCACCGGCCGAGATACGACGGAAACGGGAGGCTGGGCAACCCTACCGCGAGTGGCGGGACCGACGCCGATGATACTCTCTTTCTGCGGCACGAGCGGAGAGACAGCCCCGCGGACAGGCGCCTTCCCGAGCTCGTCGTTGGACAGCAGCAGCGCGGCCTTCGCCGCGGGCTGACCCCGCACGAAGGCGTCGTTCGGCACAACGGTCAGAGCACCGGGAACATTTCGGTTCGCGTAGGTGAAGTGCTCGACGTCAATATTGTGCAGGCGGGTGCGGTCGCTGCGGTAGGGTGCAACGTAAGGCTCGTGCGGACCAAGAGGAAACCATCCGACGCTGCCGCCGGGAGCCTGGGTGGGGCGCCAGCCCGCGCCTCCAACGAATGTCACGAGGGCGGGCGCATAGACCGCGCGGCTCACGTGAGCTCCAGGCACCCACACCCAGACAGTGTTGCGAAAGGCCCATCGCCCGTAGTGGAATGGAGCAAATCCCCAAGGAGCATCGTCGACCCATGTCCAGCCCCACGGATCGACCCAGGCCCAGTGCCCGAAATGGTACGGTGCCCACCCGACAACAACCACAATCGGCGTCCAGACCGGCCCCAGGCTCGGGTCGACGCTCCAGGTCCCGTTGTGATCCAGGTCTTCGACTCCAACCAGGTCACGAGGGACATACTGGGCCGAGGCCACGTGGTCTTCCCTCTGATCTCTTGCCTGACACCACGCGTCCCAACCATCAAGCGGCGGAGCGGCAGTGATCTGATACGTGGGAGAGTCGAGACCCGTGACAACAACCTGCTGGCGCACCGATACCGGGAACACCGAGGTGCCTGCCGTCACCTCGACCTCGCCCGAGCGCACCGTGACCGCAGTGTCTCCGCTCTGCTGCACGTCGATTCGGTAGGTGCCGGCGCGAAGAAGCGAAAGGCTCGAGTTGGGAGTGTCTATCTCGATCTGCTCATCGGGGTCCAATTGCCGGAGTCGAAGATTCAACGACCCCGTTGAGAGGCGAATCTGAATCGTCTGGTCGTTCAGGTTGAGGAAGGAGAGCTCCGTGTCCGATGCAAGTCGGATCGCCGTCGAGCCGACGTGGACTTCGGCCTGCCCATCCTGGTCCGTCCACAGGCTGTCTCCGATGGTCAACGGATAATTGAGCGTCGCGGGGGCCCACTCATCGACGCTCTCCGGGTGAAACGAGACTGTGCCGCTGATAAAGTTCAAGCGACCCACTCGGTTGGGGGGATCGCCCCAGAGAGTGGAGACACCTGCGAGCGACAACAGGCACAACGTCGCAAGGAAAAACTTCATGGAAACTGACTTCATGCCATCCCTCCTGGAACCTGAACGATATCCAATTTCCAGGTTAGAGCCCCTGGTCACGATTATCCATAGATGCACGATGAATAGGGGATAAATATCGGTTATTCGAACTCGAAAGCTTCGATCAGGGGTGGCCCGCTGCCGCGTCGAGTGCCGCGACATCGCTCTCTGACAGGCGCCACCCAAGTACCCCGGCGTTCTCCTGCAGGTGCTCGACGCTCGTGGCTCCCGGAATTGGCAGCGCCCCTTTGCAGATGACCCAGTTGAGCGCGACCTGGGAAGCGCTTCTGCCTTCATGAGCGCGGCCGATCTCCTGGAGTGTATCCGCGAGGGAGACCGCAGACCCCATGCTGGATGCCATGAGCTTGCGCCACCCGTGTGCGGGTTTCGATGAGACGCCCGTGAGACGGCCCAGAGCGAGCGGCCGATACGCAATCACGGTTACTCCAAGCTCGCGACACGCGGCCAGGGTGCCGTTTTTCTCCGCCCCGCGGCGCGCGAGGCTGAGCTCCACCTCATTGCAGGCCAGGGGCATGCTCCGGGACGCCAGTACCGCGTGCGCTCGCCGAACCTGGTCACCGGTGTAGTTCGAGACTCCAACGGCCCGGACGAGCCCCGCCGAGGCCGCGTCAGCCAGCGCATCCACCCACGTCTCGATTGCGACAGGACCCCAGGGGAAATGAATGAGATACACATCGAGGGAAGGCAGTCGAAGCCTGTCCAGGCTGCGCTTGAGCGCGTCAATCAGCGCGCCTTTCCGCAGGCGCCAGGGCATCGGGAAAAACTTTGACAGAACGACCGGGCGCTCGCCTCCCGCGCGGCTTCCCGCGAGGAACGCCCCCAGCGTGCGCTCCGAGCCGCCGCCGCCGTAGACCTCGGCCGTATCGAAGAAATTGATGCCGCGAGACAGCGCCGCTTCGAACACCTGGCGCAGCTCGGGCCTCGGCCTGCCTGCCCTGCCCCACGCGTTCGTGCCGATGCCCAAAGGACTCACAAGGATACTCGTCTTCCCGAGCGGGAAGTTGCCGACTGGCACGGGCATCTACGCCGCCTTTCCGTCGATCATCGACAAAAAATACCGGTGAACGCGCCGGTCATCGGTGAGCTCGGGATGGAACGCCGTGGCAAGCAGCCGGCCCTGCCGAGCCGCGACCACCCTGCCGTCGGCCAGCTTCGCGAGCACGCGCACGTCAGGGCCGGTCTTCTCGATCAGGGGCGCCCGGATGAACACGCCGCGAAACGGAGCCGCGCCCAGGGACGGCATGCTCAGGCTCTCCTCGAAGCTGTCAAGCTGTCGCCCGAATGCGTTCCTCTTCACCGAGATGTCCATGACCCCGATCAACGGCTGGTCCAGGCCGCCGATGTCGCGCGCCAGCAGGATCATGCCGGCGCACGTCCCGTACACCGGCATGCCCCGATTGACCGCTGCGCGCAGCGGCTCCAGCAGTCCCGAATTGACCAGGAGCTTCCCGATCGTCGTGCTTTCGCCGCCGGGAATGATCAGCCCCGCAATACCGTCCAGGTGCACGGGCAGCCGCACCAAGACCGGCGTGGCGCCGACCCCGCGGAGAGCTTCCGAGTGCTCCGCAAATGAGCCCTGGAGGGCAAGGACCCCTACCTTCATCGCCCTTTACCAGCCCCTCACTGCAAGGCGCTGGCCGTCAGTCATGCCAGCGACCTCGAGGCCGCGCATGGGCATTCCCAGTCCTTTCGAGACGCGCGCAATCACCGCGGGGTCCTGGTAGTGAGTGGTTGCCTCCACGATCGCCTTTGCCATTCTCTCAGGGTCCTCGGACTTGAAGATGCCGCTTCCGACAAAGTTCCCCTCAGCGCCAAGCTGCATCATGAGCGCAGCATCCGCCGGAGTGGCAATTCCTCCTGCCGAAAAATTGACGACGGGGAGCCTGCCCGTGTCGGCGATCTCGACGACCAGCTCGTAAGGAGCGCCCAGGTTCTTCGCCTCCGCCATCAGCTCGGTCTTGTCCATGGAACGCAGCTTGCGGATCTCGTCCATCATGGTGCGCATGTGACGAACCGCCTCCACGACGTTGCCCGTGCCGGCCTCGCCCTTGGTGCGGATCATCGCCGCCCCTTCCCCGATCCTGCGCAAGGCCTCGCCAAGGTCGCGGGCGCCGCATACGAACGGGATGTTGAAAGCGTGCTTGTCGATATGGTGAGCCTCATCGGCAGGGGTCAGAACCTCGCTCTCATCGACATAATCCACTCCCATGGCCTCCAAGATCTGCGCCTCCACGAAATGCCCGATGCGCGCCTTTGCCATCACCGGAATCGTCACGGCCGCCATGATCTGCTCGATGAGCGCTGGATCGCTCATGCGGGCCACGCCGCCCGCTGCCCTGATGTCCGCGGGAACGCGCTCCAGCGCCATCACTGCAACAGCCCCTGCCTGCTCGGCTATCTTCGCCTGGTCCGGGGTCACGACATCCATGATCACCCCGCCCTTGAGCATCTGCGCCAGGCCCTTCTTTGTCGCAAACGTCGACTTCTCCATCAATGTCCTCCTCGTGTTTCCTTCAGCGTATCGCCGAGAATCTGTATCCCTTTTTCGATTTTCCCTTCGTCAATTCCGGCAAACCCGAGCCGCAGTCCGGCTCTCTCCCATTCCTCGACGGAAAAAATCCGATCGGGGGCAAAGAGCACTCCCTGGCTCCTCGTCTTCAACAACAGCGAAAGCGCGTCCGTGCCCCGGGGAAGATCGATCCACTGAAAAAGCCCGCCCCGTGGCTTCCTCCACGTCGCCTCCGCGGGGAAGTGCTCCTTCATCGCGTCCATCATTATGTCGCGCCTCTTGCGGTAGACGGCCTGCTTGCGCTTGAGGTGGCGCTCCAGGAGTCCCTTCTGGGAGAACTCCAGGAGCGCGCCCTGCAGAATCCTGTTGGAGTAGAGGTCGGTGAACTGCTTGATCAGGAGAAGCCTGTCGATGATCGCCGCCGGGGCCACGATCCAGCTCAGCCGGATCCCCGGACACAGGATCTCCGAGAAGCTGCCGAGATAGATGACCCCTTCGCGCGTGTCCCGTGCCTTCAGCGGGAGGACCTCGCGCCCGTCGAAGCACAGGTCGTGCACGTAGTCGTCTTCGACGATGACGACCTGGCGCTCCCGGGCCAGCTCGAGCAGTCGCTCGCGCCTCTCGGGAGAGAGCACGGCGCCAGTCGGATTCTGGTAGGTCGGGATCGTATAGAGGAGCTTTGCGCTGCGCCGGGCAAGCACTCCCTCCACGAGGTCCACCCTGATGCCGTCATCGTCCAGGGGAACGCCCACGCAGCTTGCCTGGAGGGAGCGGAAAACTCCGAGCGCAGCCGGGTAGCTCAGGTTTTCCATGATCACCGTGTCCCCGGGATCGAGAAAGAGCCTCCCCACGATAGAGAGCGCCTGCTGGATCCCGTTGACGATCATGATCTCCCGATCCGTGCACTGGATCCCGCGCCTGGCCAGGAAACCGGGCATGTACTCGATCAGCGGAGCAAACCCGCGGGAAGGACCGGCTGCCAGGAGGTCACCGCCGTATTTCCTCATTGCAGACTGAAGGCAGCCGGCAAACTCGCCCACGGGAAAGAGCGAAAGGTCCGGTTCGTGAGAGGCGAAAGAGATGGTGCCCTCGACCTCGGGTGCTTCCAGGAGCTGTTCTGACCCTGCGGGCAACTGGGGATAGGTGCTTCGCCACGTCGCCGACAGCAGCGCCTCCACCCGCATGCGCTCTGCCTGCTCGCGCCGGGCGCCCCCGGCGGATGCCGGCAGATGCTCGCGTACCGCTGTGCCCCGGCCAACATGCGATGAGACGAGACCTTCCACTTGCAGCTGCTCATACGCGCTGATGACCGTGTTCCTGTTCACGCCCATGGAACCCGCCAGCTCCCGGGTGGAGGGAAGGCGGGCGCCCGGCCCAAGCAGGCCAGCCTGGATCAGCTCGGCCAACCGATCCTTGATCTGGATGTAAAGAGGTGTCGGGTTGTTTCTGTCGAGATCTACGATCATCGCCCTGCCTCCAAGATTTCCACATTTTCCTCGCCTGTGAAAGGTCCATTTCCAAAGAATAATATACCATCCATACCACTTTTATGCATATCTTTGATGAGATTGGTCTAGTCAAGGTTCGAGGTGGCCATCGCACCCCTTGAACAAGCTGCGCCAGGGGGAAATACTCTTCGCCTTGCAGATGAGCACGAAAACCGGCCGCGCCTCTCGGAAATCGAATGAGTTCATCCTCATCGAGGGAGCGAGGCAGAACAACCTCAAGAACCTCTCGCTGAAAATCCCCCTTCGCAAGCTGATCGTGGTCACCGGCGTGAGCGGCTCAGGGAAATCCTCTCTCGCGTTCGATACGATCTACTCCGAAGGTCAGCGCCGGTACGTGGAGACTTTCTCTTCCTATACCCGGCAGTTTCTCGACAGGATGGACAAGCCCCGGGTTGACCGCATCGAGGGCATCCCGCCCGCGATCGCCATCGACCAGACGAACCCGGTGCGAACGTCGCGTTCGACGGTCGGAACGATGACAGAGCTGAACGATCACCTGAAGCTCCTGTTTGCCCGGGCATCTCGCCTTTTCTGCGGCAACTGCGGGAGGGAGGTGCGGCGGGATACTCCTGAGACAATCGCCGATCAGCTCCCGTCCGGCCGAAGGCTGATGATCACGTTCCCCGTGCGGATTCCCGAGAACTTCTCCGAGGACGAAGTGCGCGATCTCCTGGGCAAGCAGGGCTACACGCGCATCCGGGGAAAGGAAGGAAACGTGCTGGAGGTGATCCAGGACCGGATCACGTTCAGCATGGAGAACACACCAAGGCTGATCGAGGACCTCGAGGCCGCGCTGAAATACGGGCAGGGCCGCGTCAGCGCATATCCCATGGAGAATGACGAGGCCGGGGAGGCAATGCGCTTCTCCTCCGATCTTCACTGCGCGCACTGCGACATCCACTACCGGGATCCCGCGCCCAACCTGTTCTCCTTCAACTCGCCCATCGGCGCGTGCGACACCTGCCGGGGCTTTGGCCGAACCATCGGCATCGATTGGACCCTCGTGGTGCCTGACGACACGAAGAGCCTGGCACGCGGCGCGGTGAAGCCGTGGGAGACCGCGAGCTTTCGGGAGGTGAAAAGCGATCTTCTGAAGTTCGCCCGCAAGCGCGGCGTGCCTGTCGACGTGCCGTGGCGCGAGCTCACCGAGAGCCAGCGCTCGTGGGTCATCGACGGCGAAGGCGACTGGGACGATGGAGTCTGGTACGGGGGGAAGCGTTTCTTCGGATGGCTGGAATCCAAGAGCTATCGCATGCACATCCGGGTGCTTCTCTCCCGCTATCGCGCCTACCGGCCCTGCCCGGCATGCGGCGGCGCACGCCTCAAGCCCGAAGCGCTCTTGTGGAAGATCGGAGAGGAGAAGCTTTCCGTTCACGATGTGATGCTGCTGCCCATCGACCGATGCCTGGCCTTTTTCGACAGGCTCACGCTCCCGGCGCCGCTCGACGAGGCAACCGAAATCCTTCTGCGCGAGATCAGGGTCCGCATCCGCTACCTCGTGGACGTTGGCCTGGGGTATCTCACGCTGGACCGCCAGTCCCGGACGCTGAGCGGCGGAGAGGTCCAGAGGATCAACCTGACCACCGCGCTGGGAACGTCGCTGGTCAACGCACTTTTTGTCCTGGACGAGCCGAGCATCGGCCTGCATCCCCGGGACATCGGCCGGCTGATAGGTGTCCTGCAGCGCCTGCGTGACGCCGGCAATACGATCATCGTCGTGGAGCACGACCCGGAGGTGATCCGCGCAGCGGACCTCGTGATCGACATGGGCCCGGGCGCGGGAGAGCACGGCGGCAAGGTGGTGTTCTTCGGCGGGCTTGCCGAGCTCCTGCGCGACCAGCGCTCTCTGACGGCCCAGTACCTCACGGGAAAAAAGAAGGTGGTGCCGCGCGGCGCGAAGGCGGGCAACGGCGGCCAGCAGGCGGCGAAGCCCGATCGACGCATCCGGGTCCTTGGCGCTTCTGAGCACAACCTCAAGAACATCGACGTGGACATTCCGCTGGACCGGCTGGTCTGCCTCACCGGCGTGAGCGGTTCGGGGAAATCCACGCTCGTCCAGGAGGTGCTGTACAACGCCCTGCGCGCCCTGAAGCATGCGCCCGTCGACCAGCCGGGAAAGCATCGAGCCATTGCGGGCCACGACCTGGTGGACTCGGTGGTGATGGTGGACCAGTCGCCGATCGGAAGGACGGCCCGTTCGAATCCGGTCAGCCACGTGGGTGCGTTCGACGGGATCAGGAAGCTGTTCGCCGCCGAGCCTCTGTCACGCGAGCGCGGATACACGGCCGGCACCTTCAGCTTCAACGCGGGAAACGGCCGCTGCCCCACGTGCACCGGCAGCGGGTTCGAGCACATCGAGATGCAGTTCCTGAGCGACGTCTACCTGCGTTGCCCGGACTGTGACGGCCGCAGGTATCGCAGGGAAATCCTCGACGTGCGCCTTCTGCCGCCAGGCTGGCGGGGGGCGGACGCCGATCGAGCCGGCAAGTCGATTGCGGACGTGCTGGACATGACAGTCAGCGAGGCCTGCAAGTTCTTCGCGGAAATCCCCGAAATCGTCTCCGCCCTCGCGCCTCTTGCGGCCGTGGGGCTCGGCTACATGGCCCTCGGGCAGCCGGTTCCCACGCTCAGCGGCGGGGAGGCGCAGAGGCTGAAGCTCGCCGGCTACCTCGCCGTCCCGGCAAACGGCGGTGGGAAAAAAGGGGGAACCCTCTTCCTGTTCGACGAGCCAACCACGGGCCTGCATTTCGATGACATCGCTGTTCTCCTCGGCGCGTTCCGGCAGCTCATTGCCGCGGGCCACTCGGTCCTCGTCATCGAGCACAACGTCGACGTGATCCGTGCATCAGACTGGATCATCGATCTCGGCCCCGAGGGAGGCGATGCGGGGGGAAGCGTCGTGTGCGAGGGTACGCCCCGGCAGGTCGCCGACTGTCGGGAGAGCCATACCGGCGCCGCGCTGCGGGCAGCGGTTCGAAAGCCGGCGGGGCAGGCACGCCGGGCAAGGCAAGCCGGGCGGAATGCTCACCCCGCGGCCGTTGACGGTGACAACGCTATTGTCATCCGACACGCGCGCGAGCACAATTTGAAGAACATCGACCTGAAGATCCCTCGGGACGCCCTCAGCGTGATCACGGGAGTGAGCGGGAGCGGCAAGAGCACCGTCGCCTTCGATATCCTTTTCGCTGAAGGGCAGCGCCGATACCTGGAATCTCTCAACGCCTACGCGCGGCAGTTCGTTCAGCCCGCGAAGCGTCCCGACGTCGACGGGGTGTACGGAGTGCCTCCGACCGTCGCCATCGAGCAGCGCACCAGCCGCGGGGGACGAAAGAGCACGGTGGCAACGCTGACCGAGATCTACCCGTTCCTTCGCCTTCTCTTCGTGAAGCTGGGAATCCAGTACTGTCCCGACTGCAACGTTTCCATTCAACCCCAGAGCCCCGAGGCCATCCTGGCCCGGATCCTGCGCGATTACCGGGGCAGGAAGGTGGGGGTCTTTGCTCCCGTCATCACGGCGCGCAAGGGGTACTACACCGACCTCGCCGCATGGGCAGCGGCAAAAGGGTTCCGGCACCTGCGCGTTGATGGCGAGCTTTTGCCCACTGTTCCGTGGCCGCGCCTTGACAGGTTCATCGAGCACACGATCGAGCTTCCCATTGGAGTGGAGACCGCGCGAGCAGACCGTGAGACACCGCTTCGAGCAGCGCTGGCTCGCGGCCTGGATTTTGGAAAGGGAGTCGTTCGCATCAACGACACGGTTTTCTCCACCCGCCGGGCCTGCCCCAACTGCGGCAGGAGCTTCGAGGAGCTGGACCCGCGCCTTTTCTCCTACAACTCGAAGCACGGCTGGTGCACCAGCTGCTTCGGCACTGGCCTGCAACTTTCGGGATTCGATGCCGAGCAGACCGGAGAAGAGATCTGGTGGAATGACTGGTGGGGCGGTCCGGAAAAGTCGTGCCCCGCGTGCAAAGGAAAGCGCCTGAAGCCCGAGGCTCTGGCTGTCAGGTTCCGTGACAGGAGCATTGCGGACTACGCCACGCTCTCCGTCCAGGAGATGGCACGGGAGATGAAGGGCCTGCGGCTTGTCGGCCGGGAAAAGGACATTGCACGCGACATCGCGGCAGAGATGCTCTCCCGACTGGAGTTTCTCCAGAGCGTCGGCCTGTCGTATCTCTCCCTGGACCGCTCGGCCCCCACCCTGAGCGGTGGGGAAGCCCAGCGAATCCGCCTGGCGTCCCAGCTCGGGTCGAACCTCCGGGGCGTCTGCTACATCCTCGATGAGCCGACAATCGGGCTTCACGCCCGCGACAACGCAGTTCTCCTGGAGACCCTGTACGCGCTGCGCGCAAAAGGCAACACGGTGGTTGTCGTGGAGCACGACGAGGAGACGATCCGGCGGGCCGAGCACGTGGTGGACCTCGGCCCCGGCGGCGGGACGGAGGGCGGTCATCTGGTGGCGCAAGGGAACCTGGCAAGCATCCTCAGAAGCAGGAAGTCCCTCACCGGAAGGTACCTGAGCGCACCCGTGCCGCACCCGTGGGCGGGCAAGGTCAGGCCTGCGGCGCGCGGCAGCGCGGTTATCGAAATCGAGGGCGCGAGCCTTCACAACCTGAAAAACCTCGATGTCGCGATTCCCCTCCAGCGGCTGGTCTGCGTCACGGGCGTCAGCGGGAGCGGCAAGAGCACACTCGTTCGCGAAGTTCTCTACGAGAACCTGCGCCACCTTCTCCAGACTGCCAGGACCCGCCGCGCGGCCGCGGCAAAAGGGGCGGAGCCTCTGCACGGCTGCTCGGCCATGCAGGGGTGGGAGGGCATCGGGAGAGTCCTCGAGGTGGACCAGACCCCTATCGGCAAGACGCCGCGCTCATGCCCCGCGACCTATGTCGGGATCTGGGACGACATCCGCAGGCTCTTCGCTGCATCGAGCGAGGCGCGCATGCGCGGCTACACCGCCAGCAGGTTCTCGTTCAACGTTGCCGGAGGCCGATGCGAAGAGTGTGAAGGCCAGGGCATGAAGAAGATCGAGATGAGCTTCCTGCCCGACGTCACCGTTCCCTGCGATGCGTGCTCGGGCGCGAGGTTCAATCCCGAGACCCTGGCCGTGCGTTTCCGCGACAAGAGCATTGGAGACGTGCTCGCCATGAGCGTGGATGAGGCGGCGCCCTTCTTCAGCTTCCACGTCGGCATCCGCCACGCGTTGGGGCTGCTCCAGCAGGTCGGCCTGGGCTACCTTTCCCTCGGCCAGCAGAGTCCATCACTGAGCGGCGGGGAAGCGCAGCGGATCAAGCTCGTCACGGAGCTCGCCAAAGCGCGCATCAACGGCGCCGGCGACGCGGCGAAAGGGGATGCACCGAGACGGAGCGCTTCCTCGGCGGCGTTCCGCACGCTGTACGTCCTAGACGAGCCGACAATCGGGCTTCACATGGCGGACGTGGAGAAGCTGGTGCGCGTTCTGCACCGGCTCGTGGATGCCGGCAATACCGTGGTCATCATCGAGCATAACCTCGATGTCATCGCCGAGGCGGATTGGCTGATTGACCTGGGGCCGGACGGCGGAGACGGCGGAGGAGAAATTGTTGCCCTGGGGACGCCCGTGGAGGTGATCCGCGTGCGGTCGGGGTCCCACACGGCGAGGTTCCTTGCCCGGTTCCTGAGCACGCGCAGCGCCGGAGTGTCCCCCCGCATCAAGGGCGCCCGCAGCGCGTGACCCTGGGTTACTCTGGCAGGAAGGAGTGACACATGACCGTCAAGATAAACTGGCTGAGCGAGCCGGAAGAAGCCAACTACCCGGCTTCTCTCTCGTACCTGCAGCTCCTGTTCCCCGGGGACACAGCAGCTTCGCTCGTCGAGAAGCTGCGGACAGCGAAGGTAATGATGTTCAAGGCAAAGGACATCTTCCGGGCCTCCGGCCTTTCCCTCCTGGGGGTGAGCAACTGGCACGTCGAGAAGGACCGGCAGAAAATCGCAAACGGCAAGAGCCTTTCCCCGATTCTCCTGGTGAGGGGGCAGGGACAGGTCATCATTGCGGACGGGTACCACAGGCTGTGTGCTGTCTACTCCGTCGACGAGGACGCTCTGATCCCCTGCAAGATCGTCTAGACGGCCATCCCGAAAGGGTGTTCCTCAAAATAGCAGTACACGAGTGCCGAACGCCGTGGTATATTCTTCGCACCCGTCTACATCACTATTCAGAGGGACCGGCCATGGGTAGCTCCTTTGTTCCGGGGTCTGCCTGCCACAGGGACGCCAAAGAGTACGCCCAGTTCTGCAGGCTCCGCGGGCTTTTTTTCGTGGACGGGCTCGACGTCTGGCGCGTGACGCTGAAAACACGCGGGCTCGCCGAAGAGGAGATCGGCAGAAAGATCG
>Ga0335070_10007167_pt1 | contig 13084 bp, 15 predicted proteins | sample Lox_Sample_13_FD_206722 | JGI IMG/M metagenome (GOLD analysis project Ga0335070, IMG submission 206722) | Soil microbial communities from Loxahatchee National Wildlife Refuge, Florida, United States - Lox_Sample_1.3 | ecosystem: Environmental > Terrestrial > Soil > Wetlands | place: USA...
CCATGAGCGGTTTCAGGACCCTCGCGGAAGGTGACCGGGTGAGCTTCGAAGTGGAGCAGGGTCAGAAGGGGCCCGCGGCTAAGAACGTCAAGAAGCTGTAAATCAGAGGGCGAGCCGATTTGGGGCATCTCGTTGAGGATTAACGGGATGCCCTTTCTGTTTTTCTCATCCCGGGTGGATTCCGGGGACAGGGCGAGGCGGCTACATCCCGGCCAATCAGCGAAAGTCGAGCACAATCTCTTCCAGGACGACAAGGGGGTGACCTTCGAGCTTGTCGTAGAAATCGATGAGCGGCCCTACCGCGCCGGCGATCCTGCCTTTTGCCTTAATCTGGTAATGGTGGAGTGGCGCGTAGGCTTCGATCCCTTTCCCCTCCGGCTCCACCTTCTCCTCTGGCTCGTAGTCGGCGACGGCAACGCCTTCGGGGAGATTGACAAAGAGCGCCTTCAATTCGTCGCCCATCTCTTTGGCATAGGCCTCGTAACTGAAGCCGGCGTGGGCGGCGGAAATCTCTCTGGTCGAGACGAGCCTAAGTGGGAGGGCCTCCCGAACGTTCGCGAGGGATTCCCTCAGGGACTGGCACACGCCTTCGTCGACGAGGAGACGAGCCTGGTCTTCTTTCCCTGCTAGCACTCGCAGGACGTGTTTGAGGTCCCTATCGCCCTTGATGTGATGCTCGCGGGCAAACATCACCGATTGGCCTATTCCCTTACCCTCGAGGAAGCCGAGAACGAATCCCTTGATGAGATCGAAGTGACCCTCCACAACGAGTTCAAAATACTTCCTGTGCATATGTCGTTCCTCGAATTGCTTCTGGCGTAAGCCGACGGTTAGTCGCATCGAGCCGGAAGGGATTATATCTGGAAGGGTCTACCGGTGCGAGGGATTTCTCACCTCGTCTCGTCACTCGTCGTCCAAGACGCCGCCATGGTTTGTTGTCGAGGGCCCTCGCCGCTGACCTCAACGGCAGAGCAGGAGGAGCTGATGCTGGCCTAGCCCGCATTATGCACGAACCACCTGCTGCGACCGCGGATATGGCCGTCCTTCCGGGCGTCCTCGGGTCCCTGACCTTGCGACGTACTGACAAGTACGCCTCAGGTCCGAGCCCCTGTGGTTGCCCGGTGGCACGACCATCTCCACGATCTCGCGACGGCGCCTCGTGCATAATGCGGGCTAGGCGCGTCGGCGAGGTTGGGTAAAGCGGGGAGAAGGGTGACCCGGCGCGGCGATTTTTGGCCGGTGGGATCCCAGAAATGTCAGTTCTTTGCTCGGGTTGCCACATCCAGAGGGCGACTCGTCATCACTCGCTCCGGTTCTCCTTTACTGCAGTGGTTCGGGCGGACCGGGCCGACCGGATGGCCCCGAGCGCCGCTGATTTTCCATCAAAAAGGCCGATTCTTTCCCGCGACCATACGGTTCATAGTGCTACCTACATCGGCAAGAAATCCAGATACAAACACCGTTGGAACTTCTTGCAGGACGGCCACCCTCTGCGTCAGTTGGCTTGGCACGCTTTGTGCTCCACGTCCAGATGTGCAGACTTGTTCGGGGATGAAGCCGAAATTTTCGTTGAGGCAACAGAAGTGACATTTAACCGAAATTAGGTTATTGTCTCCTTATTTTCATCATCCCTTCCCGACCTGCAAGTCGACGCGAGCTGCCCCAAGGGGGTGAGACTGGATGGACTTTTCAACCCGCGAACTGCCCGGGCTGTTTTTCCGCAAGGTTATCCGGGACGACATGGGGCCTGTGTCACTTGAGCCTCAGATGGTGCGCCTGCTCGTCGCGATCGACGAGCGTAAACCCCTAGGAACGACGGCTCGTGAGCTGGGGATAAACCTTGCCTCCTTGAGGGAGACGCTCCAGAAGCTCCTCAAACTCGGTCTGGTGGAGCAGGTTGAGAATGTCGGTGCGGTGCTGAACGGAAGTTTCATCGCTGATCTCCGCGAGCAGATGGCGCGCGCCGTCGGTCCGGTGGCGGAGGTGTTGATCGAAGAGACCCTCGACGAGATGCGCCTCTCCATCTCTCGCATTCCCGCCCACCTCGGCGCGGAGCTCGTTGGCAACCTCGCCCGTCAGATTCCCCGGGAGGAGAAGCGAATCGAGTTTCAGAAGGCGATGATCCGGAAAGTTCCTCGATAAGGAGTGTCCAGTATGATGGTGGTTCGCTGTGAGAACTGCGGTCAGAAGTACCGGATCGACGAAAGCCTGATTCCTGGAGGGACGATCCGGTCCCGCTGCAAACAGTGCCAGAGTGTAATCGTCGTGGCTAAACCGAAAACAAGTCCGACGGCGGCCCTCAACAGCCGGGTAGAACTCGAGGCCACACTCGCGGCCGAAGACCTGCGAGCACGCTCCTCGCCCACCCCCGGAGTTCCTCCACCACCCGCCCAGGATGTACCCGCCGAGAGCAGACTTGAAGGCAAGTCGGTCGAATCGACGGAGCCCCCCAAGACTGAAGGGAAACCGAGGGGGCGCGGTCCTGGGCTCACGGCAAAGGTGGTCGCCTTGATGCTGGTCATCTCCCTGGTACCCCTTGCCTTGTTCTGGGCCGTTCAATTTAAACAGATGAACGACAGACTGAGGGCGGACATAGAAAATCTCATGGCTGCGACCGGCAAGGGAATGGCGGGCCAGGTTGACGAGTGGATCGACAAGAACGTACGAGTCTTGCAGGCTGCGGCCCAGCTCCCCGATGTTGTTTCGATGGACCAGAGGAGGCAGGAGCCCATATTGAAGGCGATCCAGCAGGCCTATCCCTGGATGTATCTGGTCTTCACCATCAACGGCAGCGGCATGAATGTGGCGAGAAGTGACCGCGAGGCGCTCAAGGATTATTCAGACCGGCAGTACTACAAAGACGTCGTCTCGGGCAAAGATGTGAGCTGGGAAACGCTGATCGGTAAAACATCGAACCTTCCCGCCCTCATCTTGGCGGTCCCCATAAAATCAGATGGAAAAGTCATAGGTGTTCTGGCGAACGCCATGACCGTCCAGGACATCTCCCAGAAGGTCGCAACGTGGCGTCAAGGCACCTCGGGGTTCGCCTTCTTGGTGGATGAGAAGGGTAAGGTCATAGCCCATCACGTCGAGGAATACTATCTCAAGCAGAGGAATCTCGGCGAGCATCCGCTTGTCGCGGCATTCATGGGAGGCCGGAACGGCTCCCTCGCCTTCGTCGGCGACAACGGAACGCCGTGTGTTGGGTATGTATGCGGGACGAAGTACCGTTGGGCCCTTGCCGTGCAGCAGGATGAAGGCGAGGCTCTGAACACCCTGTGGCGTATGCAGAAATTCGCGTACTCGCTCCTCGTGGTGACCGTGGCCATCGTTCTCGTGCTCGCGTGGATTCTGGCGAGGTCCCTTGTACGTCCCATCAAGGAGTTGACCAACGCCGCGGACCGGATGAGTCTTGGCGATCTCAACGTGGAGATCAAGACCTCAGCCCGCGACGAGATAGGACAACTGGCCGAAGCCATAGGCCGGATGCAGGACAGTCTCCGCTTGTCCATCGAAAGGCTACGTCGCCGAAAATAGCGGCCTGTCGCCGTTCAGGCCGTCAGTCGGCTTGCGGAGTCGCCCCGTGGCTGCGCTCGGTGTTTGGCTACAGGTGGAGGCGGAAGCACCAGAGCGAGTCTTGTCTTCCGGCTCCCTCCGGCCAAGGGTACTGTCACCGCCCCACGCCTGACCGAAAGACCAAGCCGAAGGGAAGCGGGCCGCACCGGAGAGGCGATCCACGATGATGCCACGAGTGTTGATAGTGGATCCTGATCAATCTCTCCTTAAGACCGTCCGAACTTCCTTCGCGCGGTACGGGAGATTCTGTCAACTCTGGGAAGCGACCACCGCAGAGGCCGGAACTCTGGCCCTGAACACTGAGACCTTCTCCCTCTTGGTTATTGATGCGGACATGGCGCTGGCGAACGGCCCTCCCTTACTTCAGTATGTCTCGCGTCGATATCCTCTACTCCCCGTCATCGTTACCGGCCGGCCTGAAGCTCTGAATCCCTACGCACAAGAGGTGGGAAAACGCTACCTGGCGTGCCTGAGGAAGCCTTTCGAGGTCAGCCGACTCGCAGAAAGGATCCTTGTCGGCATCGAGTGGGAGGCCGACGGGGGTACGCTTCATGAGGTGTCCACCTTTATTGTCCCCCAGATGATCGAAGTCGAAAAGAAGACCTGCGCGGTCAAGGTGACCCGGCTCTCCTCCTTCAGGAACGGCATCCTTTTCTTCTCCGATGGCGCTCTCGTTGAAGCCCTCTGCGAGGGTCAGACAGGAGAAGCCGCCGCTTACACAATTCTTTCGTGGGACAAGGTGAAGATCGCCATCAATAACTCCTGTTCGCTGCGGGAGCGGAGGATTCACAGTCCGTCAAATGCGATTCTTCTCGAAGCCATGCGACTTCGGGATGAATCCAAGGAGGAGGCCTCGGCGAGCGCTCCGCCGGATCGCCTTGGAGAACGACGGCAGGACGATGAGCCGGAAGGGGTCGACAACGAAACCGCAACGTCCGACGAGCAACGGTCGGAGCGGGGGAAACCCGCACCCGGCGCGACCGGGTTCTTGAAGACTCTTGCGAGCACCCCGGGGGTGGAGGATGTGTACGAAGACGATACGTGGGATGCGCTCATAGCAGCGTCGGATCGGGTTGGGAGAGCCATCAACGTTGGCGCTACGCGACTGGTTTTTGTTTCGGGCGAGCAACTCGATTCTGACGTGGTACTGCTTCCGGCCGACCGCACCGTGGTCGTCACCGTTGACAAACTGGCGCGGCGAGACGACATGATTGAGACAGTTCTAAAAGCTATTCCGGAGTGACACATGCTGATTCCTGAGACTCAACCGGTCTTTAGAGGGCTCAACAGTTACTACGTCGATATCACGAAACTCTTGGAGTATTTTCGGTCAAGTAATGCATCAGGCTGCGTTAAAGTTTCATCAATCGATACAAATGGCATAGTATTCTATTCTAAGAACAAAATTATCAATCCGCTTTGCAATGCAGGAGGCAAAACATATTACAAAAATGAAGCGATTTCTGCTATAAAAAAAATAGCAGGAACGAGAGAATGCAGGATAGACGTCTATACAATCGCCGAAAATCAGATATTTTTTTGGGCAAACCTATCAAAAGCTCGGACTCTCTACGATAATCTCACTACGGATTTGACAGATCTCGGTAAGGTGATAAGAAAAGTCGAGACAGAAAAAATAACAGGAATCATAGAAGTATCGATTAAGAATGCCACTAAACCCGCGCTTATGCTCTTCTATCAGGGCTTACTCGTCGGTGTACACCGCCCGTGGGTGGACGAGTCGCTCACGAACGACGACTCGGTCGTTGAGCATCTGCGGCAAGAGACCAGCCGGCACGGAGGAAGCTTCTGTGTCAAGACTATTCCGGCGGACGAAGTTACTGCCGAGCCCCAGTCGGATGCTCTCGCCGACATCAAGAATAATTTTACTGCGGCAGAGGTGCTGGCTATGGTCGGAGAAATGATCTATGCGCTGGAAGCTCTCGTTTCCAAGAGAGTAAAGGGCCACGATCCCTTTTCCGTCACCCTGAAGAAGAAGTTCCTCGAGAAGGCGGACCTGTACCCGTTTCTCGATCCCTTTGCCGATGAGTTTGCCTACGGTGAGAGGAAAGTAAGGTTCGACGGCGATGCCACTCCGGCGGAGCTGTCTCAAGCGGTCGGGGGCTGTTTGTTGGAGATTGCTGACGATTACCGTCTTAAGGGAGACCTGGAGAACGAGTTCTCGAAATTGCGTGAGCGTTATCCCGCCGCCATGCAGGATCTCTTTCCCAAGGTCTGAGACCATCCAGGCGTTGCCGTACCTCAGCCTGAACCCGGGTTCGACCAAAGCAGCGGGAGCAACACCCCAGTGTGATCGCAGTGGGGAGCGAGTGGCAGTGCCCTATGAGAGATCTGTTCGAAAGGATACTGAACGAGGACGATATCAAAGGCGTCGTACTGCTTTCCCGGGATGGCACGGTGGTATTTCATGAGTTCGTGGGCGACGCCGGGCATAACCTGCCGGAGGTGGCGCTTCTGGCGAAGACGCCAGTTCTCGGTGAGGCGAAAGAGGTCGAGGTTCTCTACGAAAATGACCGGATCTACATGCGCATGTTCCCTGAGGGACTGATCGTGGTGTGGATGGGGGCCTTTGCGCGGGTTGCGATGATCCGGCTTTCCTGTGAAGTCTTGGTTCCTTCCCTCGGCAAGGCACTTTCCGCGAAAGGTTGGCGGCGTCTGTTCAAGGGAATTTAGCCCGCATTAGGCACGAGCCAGCTGCGGCGACCGCGGATATGCCAGCCCTCGACGGTACCTTCCCCATCAGGTATGGTCAAGAAGAGGCAGGCGGTTGACCTGAGCGCGTAATGTCTGGAGGTCCTCCGGGAACCGGCAGAGACAGGAGCACGCCCATCCACGAGCGCCGGCCCTCTTTCTTCTTTCCCTGGCGGTCTGGTAGGGGGACTCTCCGCCCGGGGAAGCGGCCTTCCTCGACTGAACGATCCAGCTCTCACGGGCGGTCCGCCTCCGTCGCCTCAGGGGGGGCAGGTGTTTTTGCGGCCGGAGTGGAAGATTTAGTCTTCCCGGTCTGTCTGGCGGAGACCTCGGCGGTGCGGATGCTGCTTGCCGTCTTTCCATCCATAAGGGTCTCGTGGGAAGCGGTGACCTTCGAGGCGGCGGCAACGTAAACCCTCTTGATCGTGTCTTCGAGAAGCTGAGCGTGCTTGTCATCGAAGAATCGTATCTGGACCTCGAGCACCTGGTATCGGCCAGCCGTGTTAGAGATATCGACCCTCCAGGAAACCCTCGCCCTGCCGTTCGGCAAGGACGTGACCTCGTAACTTGGCTGTCCCGTCTGGATGTAGCTGCGAGATGCCCCCGGAGTAAGCTGCGCAAGTGTATCGGGTTGGTGCGGCGCGGAAACGGAAACGGGTGCAAACGTCACGACCAGCGAGGCCACCAGAGACAGAGCTGTGACTCTCATCGCGGAACTCCTCTTCCTGCCATGGGATGACAACAAATGCTTCCTCCTCGGACCACACCCGGGACGGGGAAGGATTATCTCATGAACGGACCCCAGACCACAAAGAGACAGAGAGAATTGTCTTCAGGCCCCCTCCGTCTCGCCGCGGGGGCTCTCCCAGCCGCCCTCCAGCGTCAACATCGCCTGTGACGCCTGAGAAGGCAGCTCCTCCACGTCCTTGAGCCTCCGCCCTATGGCTCTCGTCCGCGTCTGAGCCTTTTCGATCGTCGAGGACGCCTCCTGCAGTTTCTTCTGCACCTTGTCGAGAATCTCTCCGTATCTGGCCCATTCCGTCTTCACCGCCGCCAACAAGTTCCAGACCTCGCTGGAACGCTTCTGGATCGCCAACGTCCTGAATCCCATCTGGAGGCTGTTGAGGAGAGACCAGAGCGTGGTCGGTCCGGCGATCATGACGCGGCATTGCCGTTGGACGGACTCGCCGAGGCCGGCGCGGCGCATGACCTCGGCGAAGAGGCCCTCGGTGGGCAGGAAGAGGATGCCGAAGTCGGTTGTCTTGGGCGGGTCCAGGTACTTCCTGCAGATCTCCCCCGCGCACTGCCTGATCCGGTTTTCGAGCTGCCGGGCTGCATCTTCCGCCCTTTCGGCATCGCCCTGCTCCTGGGCCTCCACAAGCCGCTGATAGTCTTCCAGCGGGAACTTGGCGTCGATAGGGAGCCACACTACCTCGAGCTCATCCTCGCTCCGTCCCGGAAGTTTGACGGCAAACTCGACCCGCTCGCCGCCTTCCTTCATCGCCACGTTCACCGCGTACTGGTCCAGCGTGAGCACCTGCTCGAGCATGACCCCGAGTTGCACTTCTCCCCACGTGCCGCGAATCTTCACATTGGTAAGCACCTTCTTGAGGTCACCCACCCCGGCGGCGAGAGCCTGCATCTCGCCGAGCCCCCTATAGACCTGCTCCAAGCGGTCGCTCACCTGCTTGAACGACTCGCCAAGGCGTTTCTCCAGCGTGCCCTGGAGCTTCTCATCCACTGTCGCCCGCATCTGGTCCAACTGCCGGGCGTTGTCCCGGTGCATGATGTTGAGTCTCTCTTCGACCGCGGTCCGGAGACCTTCAAGCCTCTGCTCGTTCGACTCCGTGAGTCTGGCCAGCTGGCCGGAGAAGTGCTCCATCTGCTTGTGCTGGGACTCGGCCATACCGGTCATGCTTTTGATCAGGGAATCGTTGAAGCCTCGCAGCGAGCCGATGAGTTCCTCGCGGGTCTTTTGCGCAGCACTTGCCCATTCGTGCCGCATCTGGTCGAGCCTTTGCATGCTCTCATCGTGCATATGCCGCAGCCGATGTTCCAGCGTCTGCCACAGCCGCTCGAGTCTCTGATCGGTAATCTGGGTGAGAGCATGGAGCTGCCGGTCCAAGGAGTCGCCGACGGCCTTGAGCGTATGGGCGAGTTCCTCCCGAGACTGTCGAGAGGCATTGGCCGTCTCTTCCCGATTCTTGGCGACCTCCTCCCCCATCGATCGCTCGACGCGTTCTAGCGATTGCTCCAGTGACTGGAGGGCCTGCTTGGCCTGAGCAGGGTCGATGCGGACCCTGCGGAGCAGACTGATGACCTGGAAAATGACCACCACCGCCAACAGGACGAGCACGGCAATCATTAGATCCGAATTCATAGCGTTACCCGCTCCGTGGACTTCTGTGCCTTTCGCAGATTGCTAAAAAGTCTTTTTCATGGTGTCCAATGAGACGGACCCGTGAGCCGGGCCGGTCGGCCCCCGAAGGGTTCGGCACAGGAAAGCAACGTGCATCTGGAGCCTCCCCTCGACTCGCCGGACTGGCGGCAGGCCGGCGAAACCTTGTACCGCCTGCCCAGCTTCCGCCTCCCGGGCATACCTCGAGACCTTCAGCCCCGGTTGAGGAGTTTTGCCGCAGTATGCTAGGCCAACGAGTCCTTCGTCGAGTGGGGCTGGCAACGGGTGCACCGAGTCTCGGCCAGGGCTGGAGTCGGGGCCGCTCCTATCTCTGCCGCTCTCGCCGACTCCCGGCTCGCCGCCCTTTTCCGGCAGCTTCCACCGAAATAGCCCAGGTCAGAGCGGAGGGCGCGGCGGACTCCGATGGGATTCTACACCAAGAGGCACAGCTTTGGCTGCGGAATCGACCGTCCTCGTCGATCTAGCCGGCGTTATGCGGGAACCACTTGCTGCGACCGCCGATACGGCCGTCCTTCCGCGAGCGGATGGCGCAAGGCGGGGTGATCTGCTCCACAAAGGCGCCACGCCGAGGCGTGGTCGCGTCTCTACATAGGGGAGAGGGGGGTCGGGGCTCTTGGCCGGGTCGTGGAGGACAGCCCGCGGGCCCTCCTTCGCCTTTCACTCAGCCAAAAGCCTAACTTCCTTGCTCAGTGCTTGCGTAGGAGATGAATTCCATCAATGAGCCGTCGGGGTCTCGAAAGTAAACGCTCGTCCCTTGGCCTCGCGAGCCGAACCTCGATACAGGCCCGAGCTCCACTTGAACGCCGTGATTCTGTAGATGGGCAAGGGCGGTTCGAATCGGGCCAGGCCACACAAAGCATAAGTCGCTGCCCCCCGGCATGACCGGGATTTTCGCCACCGGCTTACCATCCACGGCCGGGCCGTGACAGTTGAGCTGTGTATCCCCGAAGCGATACGACCAACCGGCCCCGATCTTTACGAGCTCTGCCCCCATCACCTCGCGGTAGAATGCATTCGAGCGTTCCCAATTCGAGACATGAATCACACAATGATCGAGTTTGATATTTCTCATCTTAAGGTCCTTCGAGCTGCAACGTGCCTGTTCACAAGACTCGGATAGACTACTCTCCCCTGCTGCTCGGTAGAACAGCAAATGACGCGGTTGACCTGCGGGCGCTCCCAGCGTTCCCTCTCGCGGCCGAAACCCGCTCTTGCATGGCGAACCTGGAGAAAGTCTAACTCGGCTCAGGGACGGAGATGACCCACGGGGCGCGGCGTGGCGTTGGGGGCTTTGCCGCGAGGAGCGGTCCGTCCTAATTGAACGCTCCCGTTTCGGATGCGTCGGCGGTGATGCGGATCTGGGTGATCACGTCGTGGCCGGCGTAGAAGAGGGCGGAGAGTTCGTGGGTCCTTTTGCCGAGCTCCTGCTCCCCGGCTTCGGCGGTGAGGGTGCCGGAGAAGGTGAGCACGTAGAACCGGACCCGGTCCACGTCGGGAAGAGGGAAGGACTCCGCAGGCGCCAGCTTGCCCCGGTGGTGCTCCGCGGCAGCGATGAAAGCGGCACTCGCCTCTCGGACCGCACCGTATTTTTCGGCTCCGATGACGCCGCCTCCCGACCCGAAGCAAAGGCTCGTAGTGCCGTCGGCCAGGGCGACGAGGGTCACCACAGCCGGAGAATAGCCCGTTTCCATGAGCACACCCCAGACATTCGGCAGCGCTTCTGAAGGAAAGACCCCGAGCCGGGCGGGAGACATGCCGAGGAGGGTGTCACGCAGGTTCTTGAAGATGGTTACCGGTTCCGGAACGGGTCTGGTCATCGAGGAAAATATCCCCCTTCGTCCCCTAGCCAAAGGAGGCCCCTTATTGCATCGAGCCTGTAGGTCTACACGGTCACCCCGGATCCCGCAACGCTCGATCGAGGGCCCTCAGTTCATATAACTCAGAAACCGGGATCTTTGCTCCTCATGGCCACACTATATGGATTCTCGCCGCCTCGATCAAGAATCCGCCTGCCCCCCCACCCCGCCAACTCCTTGTCTCGAGGGAATCCGGTTATATTTATGCGTGAAACAATGCATCCGGTATTTCAAACTCAACTTCCTGGAGGGCGAATCATGGAACAGTACTCCTTTGAGTGCGCTCAGGGCTATCAGCTCGTCTGCATAGAAGGGCCGACCTACGCGAGGTGCGTCTGCGAGGAGATAGTCGGGGTCGATGCGACGATGCCGGTGCGCGACAGGTCAATGAACTGGCTGGAGCGGCTCTGATGGCTGCGGCGACGACACGCGGTGGGATGAGACCGGTTCATGGAATGGAAGCCAGGTTCTTGGAAACTGGGGTCGTGGCCACCTGGAGGACGTTCGAGCCGTCCTCATGGTCGCGTCTCCGCTAAGGAAGTTACCACAATAGCGAGGGAGGGGAGGTGAGGAAGATGCGCGAGTGCGAAATCCCGAGGGAGGGGGTGCTTCCCGTCCCCGTTCACCTCACGCTGGAAGATCCTGATCCGGCATTCGACCGCGCCCGGGAGGCCGCGAGGGAGCTGGCGAGATCGTACGGGACTGAGGCCGAGCTCCTCGCCTGGTTCGATGGGAAGGCCGGCCGCTATTTCCCCGAGGCTGCCGAGTGTCTGGAGGGCGCGGCTCCGAGCTGGGTGCAGATCGCCGAGGCCAAGGGCGGGAACCTCACGGTGGATGTGAACCAGGGGACATACGTCTTCGTGTTCAGAGGGAAGCAGAGTCTTTCCTGATCTGCTGGTCCTGGGGGCAGGTGGGCCTGAAATCGCATGCATCAAGCTGGCCCGAGCCTTTGCCCGCCTGCGGAGGCTTCCTGGTCAACCAGGCCCGCCCCAGCTCCGTGCAGGTGGGATGAGCCGGGAGGCGAGAGCTTCGCTTCCAGCTCGGTGAAACGTTTCTTGAGCTCCCTCTCTTTCTCCCAGCGGGCGGTCACGTCGCGAATGAAGGCGGCGGTGCCGATCAAGTCTCCCCCGTCCTGGCGAAGAAGAAGGATGGTGAACTCGATGGAGATCCGCCTGCCGTCGCGGCGGAGGGCAGGCACCGCGAGGACCTCGTCGCCGTACCTGGTGACGCCCGTCGCCATGACCTTGCGGTAGCCCTCCCAGTGGCGCTCCCGCAAACGTTCCGGGATGATGGGATCCAGGCTCCAGCCGAGGGCCTCATCCCGGCTGTAGCCGAAGGTCCTCTCGCCTCCCTCGTTCCAGAAGCTGACGCGGCCCTCGCGATCGGCGACAATGACGGCGTCTCTCGCCTTCTCCAGCACCTCGTGGCAGAGCCACTCGGGTGAGTATTCCTTCACGTGCGCTACTCCCTTCAGGCCCAGCCCGCATCATCCGCGAACCACCTCGTGCGACCGCGGTTATGACCATCCTGCCAGGCGTCCTCCGGTCTTCCTTCGACAGGCTCAGGACAAGCTCACCTGGCGACGTACCCACGGACACGCCTCAGGTCCGAGCCCCTGCAGTCGCCCGGTAGCACGACCATCTCCACGATCTTGCCACGGCGTCTCGCGCATAATGCGAGCTACGACGCCCTAGTCCGGCATCTTCCGACGGCCCGCCCATTTACGGAACCGCTCGATCTCGCGGTCGAGCTCCTTCACCAGCGGTGAATCGTGAAAGGAGGCGATCACCTTGTAGATCTCGATCATCCCCTGAGCGAGCCTGTCCTGAGCCCGGAGGATGAAGACAGGCTCATCCTCGCCGACCTTCGGTATCGCTATTCTGCCATATTTTCCCGACGCCGCCATAGTCCGCTCTCCTTTCTCGCTGACGCTCCCGCAGGGTTGCCGCTCAAGCAGGGAGGTCTACTGAAAAGCCCGACAACGAAGCCCCGGGGCAAGGCCTCCAGTCGCCGTGGCCCCGACCGGGCATCACGTCAGGCCTCTTTGATTAGATACTAACGCAAACCCTGGTAAGATTGTACCGGTAGCCCTTGTCGTTGCCTTCTGATGGCGTTATGAAATTACTATGGGATGAATAGGGTTTCGCCGAGAGACGGGAGTGAGCGAATCTCCCCCTTCGCGGATATGAGCCCATGGTCGCCCCGGGCGGGGATACTCCGGCAACATCACCCATGCGTCTCCGATCCTGATCTTGTTGCCTCCCTTTGTCGACTCCGGTTGCCAGTATCGGGCCCAACCCTGAAGATCTGTCGGTAAGAGCGTGACGCCGACGCTTTCGCGGGCGGCCATCCCTCGCGGCTATATTAGGAGCATAACGAATGACACGAGCCGAAGAACTGGCTCAGTACGTGGTGCGAGCCCGTTACGACGATATGAACGATCAGATCCGGCGGGAGCTCAAGATCCGCATCCTCGACTCCCTCGGCTGCGCCCTCGGGGCGCTCGGAGGTGAGCCGATCC
>Ga0335070_10007169_pt1 | contig 13081 bp, 14 predicted proteins | sample Lox_Sample_13_FD_206722 | JGI IMG/M metagenome (GOLD analysis project Ga0335070, IMG submission 206722) | Soil microbial communities from Loxahatchee National Wildlife Refuge, Florida, United States - Lox_Sample_1.3 | ecosystem: Environmental > Terrestrial > Soil > Wetlands | place: USA...
CCGGGGCGACGCTCTACTTCATGGCGTTCGTCTTCGCCGGCGCCGGCGTGAAGGAGTTGCAGGAAGGCGCGTACGTCCCGACGACACTGGTCCCCGGCGCGCCGCGGTGGGAGTTCTTCGGCGTCTATCCCACGGTCGAGTCGCTGGCGCTGCAGGGACTCATCATCCTGGGGCTGGTGATCGCGGTGATCTGGTGGCTGCGCGGCCGGAGCCGGCGCCGCCACGAGAACGCGGCGGCGACGCAGGCCCTGGAAACACGATAGCCTGCCGATTGGCAGGCTATCCTGTCCCGGGCGATGCCCCCCTCAGGAACTCAATCTCCCGGGCGGTAACTCGTTCCATATGTAGAGCAATCACCGTGCCTTTCTCACGGAAATCACGTATGTCATTGCTGCTTAATGTCTTAACGACCACGCTGGTCCTGACACGAGCCCCAGCTGTCAGGTTCTAGCCGTCAAATTATTAGACAAATGTATGAAAATTGGACGATTTCTGGTGCAGGTCAGGCCGCTGCGACGCCCGAGGCGGGACTCGACGTGCGCCGCATGAGGTAGGCGCCCAGCGCGATCAGGACGACGCTGAGGACCTGGGCGACGGTGATCGCGCCGAAGATGCGGTCGTCCTTGGCGCGGAAGATCTCGGCGATGATGCGTTCCACGCTCGAGAGGATGAGGTAGACGCCGAACAGCCAGCCCGCCGCGTGGCGATGCTCGCGCCACCGCCACAGCAGCCCGAAGACCACGAAGGTCATCGCGATCTCGTAGAGCTGCGTCGGGTGCACGGTCATCAGCTGCACCGGTGACGTACCGGCGGGCAGGACGACGTGGAACTGTTCGTGGAGGTTGCCCGCGGTCGAGGGCGGCGCGCCCTGCGGGAACGCCATCGCCCACGGGAGGCGCGACGGCAGGCCGTAGTCGTCATTGACCATGAAACAGCCGACGCGGCCGAGCAGGTAGCCGACCGCGAGGGAGGGCGACACCGCGTCCAGCATCACGGGAAGCGGAAGCTTCTTGAGCCACAGGTAGGCGAGCACGGCGGCGACGCCGCCGGCCAGGCCGCCGTACCACACGAGGCCGCCGCGGGAGAAGAGCGCGGAGAGGTGCCCGACGGAGATGGCGAAGTACAGCTTCGATCCCGCGAGCCCGCCCACGACGCCGAGCACGACGGTGTCCCAGGCGATGGCCGAGTCGAAGCCGCGGCGCCGGAGCTCGCGGGCGTAGATCCAACCGGCGACGAGGAAGCCGAGCATCATCATGATGCCGTAGCCGGTGAGCGTGAACTTCCCGGCGCGGATGAGGAACGGGTAGATGGTCACGTGCGCACCAGGCCGGGGAAGGGGAGTCGCGCCGCGGCGTCGAGGGTGCGGCCGGCCTCGGCGGCGCGGAACAGGCCGGTGCGGGCGATCATCGCCGCGTTGTCCGTCGAGAGGCGCGGGGAGGGCGCGTGGAGCGTGGCGCCGCGCGCGGCGAGCGCCGTGCCGAGCGCGCCCCGCAGCGCGCGGTTGCATGCCACGCCGCCGCCCAGGACGACGCGCGGCCGGCCGCACGCCGCCACCGCGCGCACCGTCTTGGTCACGAGCACCTCGATCACGGCGTCCTGGAAGCCGCGGGCGAGATGGGTGGTCTCGGCGGCCGGGTCCGCGGCGCCGCGCACCGCGTGGATCACCGCCGTCTTGAGGCCGCTCATCGAGAGGTCGAAGTAATCGGGATCGCCCAGCCGCTGCTTCGCGTGCAGCATCGGGCGGGGAAAGCGGTAGCGCGCCGGATCGCCTTCGCGCGCGGCGCGCTCCACCGCGGGGCCGCCCGGATACCCGAGACCCAGCAGCGAGCCGACCTTGTCGAACGCCTCGCCCACCGCATCGTCGCGTGTCTCGCCCAGCAGCCGGTAGCTGCCCCAGGCCGGTGCGTCCAGCAGCAGCGAGTGCCCGCCGGAAACGATCAACCCGATGAAAGGAGGAACGGCGGCGGGGTCGTCGAGCGCGGTGCCGAAGAGGTGGGCCTCGAGGTGATGCACGCCGACCAGCGGGTGGCCGGTCGCCAGGGCGAGCCCCTTCGCGTAGCTGACGCCGACCAGCAGCGCGCCGATCAGGCCCGGTCCCTCGGTCACGGCGATGAGGTCGAGGTCCGCGAGCGCGAGGCGCGCGTCGTCGAGCGCGCGGTCCACCACCGGGCCGAGCGCGGTGAGGTGCGCGCGCGAGGCCAGCTCCGGAACGACGCCGCGGTAGACCTGGTGTACGTCCTGCGAGAGGATGACGCAGGAGGCCACGCGCGCGTCGTCTCCCGCTCCTACGACGACGGCGGCGGAGGTCTCGTCGCAGGACGTCTCGATGCCGAGCGCGTTCACGTCTTCTTGATCCGGCCCGATAGGACGACGCTGAGCGGGGTCATCTTCAGGACGGCGTGGCCGGCGGTGTCGAGGGGCACGCGCCGCTCGAACGAGCCGGCGACCCCGCGCAGGTCCAGCGGCTCGGTCGCGACGGAATCCAGGGCGCCGACCAGCGACCGCGGCCCGCTCACGCGCACGAGCGGCGGCGCGACGACCAGTGCGCCGTCGAGCGCGTAGCCCGAGTCGGCCTGGACGACGGGCCGCACCGCGACCGTCTTCTGGGCGCGGCGGTCGAGCAGCAGGTCGAACTCCCGCGGCTCCACCTCCTGCACCGCCAGCTTCGCGTCGCCCGGCACCTGGACGTCCGAGGGCGCGATGGCGAGGTGATGGCGCGTCCCCGCGCCGACGCCCGTCTCGTTGATGACGGCCCGGATCACCAGCGGCGCGGTGAGGCGGAACAGCTCGCGCTGCGGGCCGGAGACGAGCGCCTTGATCGGCGGCGGTGCCTGGGCGACGGCGACGTCCGGCCCGAGCACGAGGTCGAGCTGGATGCCGACCAGCTGGGTGGTCGGCTTCTCCAGCGCGACCGCGACCCAGAGGATGAGGGACAGGGCGAGCGCGGCGAGCTTCAGCGGCCAGTGGCGGAGCACGACGCCGCGCAGCGACACGGGTCAGCCCTGCTGCGCCAGGAGGCGGCGCATCAGGTCCCGGTTCACGGTGGCATCCCAGTCGGCGGCGCCGATCACCTTCTTGACGATCTTCCCCTGCCGGTTGATCACGAAGCTCTCGGGGACGCCGGTGGTCTGGTAGATGCGCTGGATCTTCCCGCTCTGGTCGTGGAGGATCTGGAAGGTGAGACCGTAGTCGCGCGCGAACTGGCGCACCACGTCGTCCCCGCCCTCGTCGATGCTGACCGCGACGATCTTGAGGCCCTGCGGCCCCACTTCCTTCTCCAGCTGCTCCAGCGACGGCATCTCCACCTTGCACGGCTCGCACCAGGTCGCCCAGACATTGAGCAGCACCACCTGGCCCTTGAAGTCGGCGAGCGTCAGGCGCTGGCCGGTCTTGAGGTCCGTCGCCTGGAAGGTGGGCGCCGACGAGCCGACCTCCACCGGGAAGATCTCGGGCGCGAGCTTGACCACCAGCACCAGGACGGCGGCCAGCACGGCCACGATCACGCCGACGGCGATCCACTGCTTGTTCATGTCACGCCTTTCGTCCCAGGCCGCCGGCGGCGCCGGCCTGCGCGAGGCGGCGCAGCTCGCGCACCTCGGCGGCCGCGTCCTGGGCGGAGAAGATCGCGACCCCGGCGACGAAGGTGTCGGCTCCCGCCGCCGCGAGCTGGCCGATGGTCTCGCGCGCGACGCCGCCGTCCACCTCGAGCCGGGCGCGGCTGTGCCGCGCGTCGAGCAGCGTGCGGGCGCGCCGGACCTTGTCGATCGCCGGGTCCCAGAACGGCTGTCCGCCGAAGCCCGGATTGACGGACATCACCAGGAGCAGGTCCAGCTCCTCGGCGATCTCCTCGACCGCCGCGAGCGGCGTCGCGGGATTCAGCGCCACGCCCGCGTGCATCCCCAGGCGTCGGATCTCGCTCAGGTGCCGCTCGAGATGGTCGGTCGCCTCCGCGTGGATCGTGAGCCCCGTCGCCCCGGCCTCCGCGAACGGCTCCAGGTACGTCTCCGGGTGCTCGACCATCAGGTGGCAGTCGAGCGGGATCTCGGTGAAGCGCCGCAGCGCCTTCACCACCGGCGCGCCGAAGGTGAGGTTCGGCACGAAGTGCCCATCCATCACGTCGAGGTGGATCTGGTCGGCGCCCCCCGCCAGCACGCGCTCGACCTCGTCCATCAGGTGCGCGAGATCGCTGTTCAGGACGCTCGGCGCGATGCGTACGGTCACTGGGGCCCCTTCGATAGATGCAGCAGCACCGCCGTGCCCACCGCCACGCTGTCCCGCGCCGCGGGCACGCTGCCGGTCGCGAGGCCGGCGGGCAGCGGGCTCGCCACCGTGTCCACGCTCCCCGTCACGATCCCCGCCGCGGCGAGGAGCCGTTGCGCGAGCTCGGCGTCGAGGCCGCGCACGTCGGGGACGGCGACGCGCGGCGGACCCTCGCTCACCGTGAGCGACACCGTGCTGCCGCGCGGCACGGCGACGCCGGGCGCCGGGTCCTGCCAGGTCACGGTCCCGGCCGGCAGCGTCAGATGGCGCTCGTGGTCGGCGATCTCGCTGCGCAGGCCGCCCGCCGTCAGCGTCTGCTGCGCCGCCACCGCCGTCAGGCCGATCAGACGCGGGACCTCCCGCTCGCTCGGCAGCAGCGGCGCCGGGAACAGGAGCAGCGCGGCGAGAAGATAGCCGACCAGCACGGTCGCGGCGACACCGCCGACCAGGTACAGCGCCCGGTGCGCCGGGCCAAGCGGCGGGCGCGGGGGCGGAGGCGGGGCGGGAGGCGGCGCAGCGGCTGCCGGAGCTGCCGGAGGCAGGGCCGCGCCCCCCGTCGCAGGCGCGGGCTCGGCCCCGGCGGGATCCGGTGTGCCCGCGCCTCCGGGCGGCGTGCCCGCCGCCCCCGCCGACCGGCCGAAGAACCGCCTTACGAGAGCATCCCCGTGGTCGGGCTCGACGGCACCGCCACCTCGCGGCGCGGCATCCGGCCGGCGAGATAGGCGGCGCGCCCCGCCTCGGTGGCCAGCCGCATCGCGTGCGCCATCGCGACCGGGTCCCTCGCCTCCGCGAGCGCCGTGTTCATCAGGATGCCGTCCACGCCCTGTTCCATCGTCACGCAGGCGTCCGACGCGGTGCCCACGCCGGCGTCCACGATCACCGGGACGCCGAGCCGCGCCTTGATCGTCCGGATGGTGAAGGGGTTCAGCAGCCCGAGCCCCGAGCCGATGGGCGAGGCGAGCGGCATCACCGCGGCGCATCCCGCGTCCTCGAGCCGCAGCGCGGTGATGAGGTCGTCGTTGGTGTACGCCATCACCTTGAAGCCGTCCTTCGCCAGCACCTTCGCGGCCTCCAGCAGGCCCGCCACGTCCGGCAGCAGCGTCTGCTGGTCCCCGAGGACCTCCAGCTTGATGAAGTCGTTGAACCCGGCCTCGCGCGCCAGCCGCGCGTAGCGCATGGCGTCCTCGGCCGTGTAGCACCCGGCCGTGTTCGCCAGGAGGAAGATGCGCGCGGGATCGAGGTGATAGAGGATCCCTTCCTGCTTGGTCCGGTCCAGACTGATCCGTCGCACCGCGACGGTCACGATCTCGGCCCCCGAGGCCTCGATCGCACGCACCATCGTGGCGTTGTCCTTGTACTTGCCCGTGCCGATCAGGAGCCGGGAGTGGAACGTCCGGCCGCCGATCTCCAGCGGCGTGTCCTGAATCGTGGGTGCCGTCACCGTCGTCGCCATTGCCTTCCTTCTCCGTGCGTCTGTCCGCCCGTGCGTCTGCCGTCAGCCCCCGCCCACGAAGTGAATGAGCTCGATCGCGTCGCCGTCGGCGAGCCGGGTCGCGTCGAGCGCGTCCCGGCGCACGATGCGGCGATTGTGCTCGACCACGACCGCGCGGGGATCGAGCCCGAGCTGCGCGAGGAGGCCGGCGAGCGTGGTACCCTCCGGCGCGGCGCGTGATTCCCCGTTCACGACCAGCGCCACGGTCGGCGTGGCCGGCAGCGCGGCCACGAAAGCGCGCGCGGCCTCCGCCGGATCGGGCGCGTCCCACAGCGCCCGGATGGCGGCCACGCCCCAGGCGCCCGCCTCCACGATCCCGCGGGTATTGCCGGGCGTCACCCCGCCGATGGCGACCACCTGTCGCCCGCCCGAGGCCGCGTCGCGGATGAGGCCCGCCCCGCCGGCGGGGACCCCGGGATGGCTGGGCGTCTCGAAGGCCGCGCCCGCCACGAGGAAATCTGCACCCTCGGCCTCGGCCGCGCGCGCGGCGGGCGCGTCGTGCACGGAGCGCGCGACCGGGATGCCCGGCGCGACGTGCCCGATGTCCCTGACGGCGAGGCCCGAGCGGCCGGCGACGATCGCCCGGGCGCCGGCGGCCCGCGCCACATCGGCGCGGTCGTTCACCACCAGCCACGAGCCGTGCGGCGCGACGGCATCCTTCACCCGGCACGCGAGGTCGAGCAGCGCGGCGCCGTCCAGCGCGCGGGTCCTGACGTGCACCGCCAGCGCGCGGCCGGCCGCCTCCGCCATCCGGCCGGCGCGCTCGACCACCCGGCCGGCGCCCACCACCCGGTCGTCGGTGACGGCGTGGAGCCGGGGGAGTTGCGCGATCACGCGAGCCGGTCCCCCGCGGCGATGCCGCGGCCGTTCACGAAGGCGCGCACGCTCATCCGCGCGCGCCCCGCGGGCTGAACCTCCGCCACCGTCACGGCGCCGCTGCCGCAGGCTACCAGCAACTCGTCGTCCGCGCCAAGCACCACGCCCGCCTCACCCGAACGATCGGCCGCGCGCGCCCCGAACAGCTTCAGCTCCGTGCCGCGGCCCGACGTCCACGCGCCGGGCCTGGGGTCGAAGGCGCGCACCTTCCGCGCGACGGCCTCGGCGGGGCAGGTCCAGTCGAGCCGCTCCTCCTCGCGCTTGATCTTCGGGGCGAAGGTGGCCTTGGCGTTGTCCTGCGGCCGCGGCTCGAGGCCGGACTCGTCCATCAGCGTCAGCGCCTCGATCAGCGCCTCCGCGCCCAGCTCGGCCAGGCGTTCCGTCAACTCGCCGCCGGTCTCGTCCGGTGCGATCGGCGTGGCGACCTGATGCAGGATCGGGCCGGTGTCCATCCCGGCGTCCATCTGCATGATCGTGATGCCCGTCTCGGTCAGGCCCTCGAGGATCGCGCGCTGGATCGGGGCCGCACCCCTGAGGGCCGGGAGCAGCGAGGCGTGGACGTTCACGGAGCCGCGGGCCGGCACGTCGAGCAGCGCTTGCGGGAGGATGTGCCCGTACGCCGCGACGATGGAGAGATCGGGCGCGAGGGCGCGTATCGTGGCGAGGAAGTCGGGCTCGGACGGGCGCTCCGGCTGGAGCACGGACAGGTCGTCGGCGAGCGCGGCGACCTTGACGGCGGACGGCGTGGCCTTGGAGCGGTGGCGGCCGGTCGGCTTGTCGGGGCGCGTGACGACGCCCACCACGTCGAACCCCTCGCCCACGAGGGCCCGGAGCGACGGCACCGCGAAGTCGGGCGTTCCGAAGTAGACGACGCGCACGGCTGCTAGTAGGCCTTGGCCGCCCCCTCCGGCACGATGATGTCCTTGAGGTACCCGGTGTCGTCCTTGTGGGCCTTCTTGTAGTCGGCCACGAGGCGCCGGCGCTTGATGGGGCCGATCCGGTCGAGGAACAGAATCCCGTCGAGGTGGTCGATCTCGTGCTGGATGGCCCGGGCGAGCAGCCCGCTGCCCTCCACGCGCACGCGCTTGCCCTCGGCGTCGGTGGTCTCCACCACCACGTGCTCCGCCCGCCCCACGTCGGCGAAGATCTCCGGGATCGAGAGGCAGCCCTCCTCGGCGACCTCCTGGCCGTCCATCTCGACGATGACCGGATTCACCAGCACCACTTCCTTGTCGTCCGCGGCCGCCACGGCCACCCGGCGCGCGACGCCGATCTGGTTGGCGGCGAGCCCCACGCCCTTGGCCGCGCGCATGGTGTCGTACAGGTCGGCGACGAGCGCCTTGACCCCGTCGTCGTACCGCGCGACCTCGTGGGCGCGCTGCCGCAGCACCGGCGAGCCGAGCAGGTGGAGCTGGCGGACGCTCACGTGGCGGCCGGCTCCTCTTTCCGCGTGATCACCTTCGCGATCCGCTCCCGCTCGATCACCAGCCGCGACTCCCCGGACTTGATTGTGACCCGGTCGTCCTTCACGTGCACGACCTCGCCGACGATCCCGCCCGCGGTGACGATCTCGTCGCCCCGCTTCACCTGCTTCAGCAGCTCCTCGTGCTTCTTCTGCTGCTGGCGCTGGGGGCGGATCAGGATGAAGTAGAAGATCGCGATGAAGGCGGCGATCTGGAGGACGAAGACCGTGATGGCGCCGCTGCCCTGCTGGCCAGACGGGGCCATCATCGCCAGAACCGGGTGTCCGATCACGCCTGCTCCCTGCTCCTGTAGCGGGCGAGCCACGCGCGGCTCCACCCGTCGAATGTCCCCTGCATGATCGCTTCCCGGGCGCGCGCCGCCAGCCGGATCAGGTACCGCACGTTGTGCAGCGACAGCAGCTTCAGCCCCAGCAGCTCCTCGGCGGCGAACAGATGCCGCAGGTAGCCGCGCGAGAAGGTCGTGCAGGTCTCGCAGTCGCACGCCGCATCCAGCGGCGCCTCGTCCTGCCGGTACCCGGCGTTCCGGATGTTGATCGTGCCGTCGTCCGTGAACGCGGAGCCGTTTCGCCCCATCCGCGTCGGCGCCACGCAGTCGGCCAGGTCCATCCCGCGGCCCACCGACGCGACGAAATCCTCGGGAAAACCGACGCCCATAAGATAACGGGGGAGATGGGGCGGCAGCATGCCGGCGAGGTCGGCCAGCACCGCCTCCATCTCGGGCTTGGGCTCGCCGACCGAGAGCCCGCCCACGGCGAGGGCGCGCCAGCCCGCCGTCTCCCCGCCGCCCGCCGCACCCGCTTCCAGGGCGCCGGCCAGGGCGGCTTTCCGGAGGTCGGGGAACACGCCGCCCTGGAGGATCGGGACCAGCGTCTGCCGCTCCGGCGCCTCGCGCGCCAGCTCCCGGAACCGGTCCCGCGAGCGCGCCAGCCAACGCAGCGTGCGCGCAGCCGCGTCCTCCGCGGCCGCGTGCCCCGTCCGCCCCGGGACCACGTGGTCGAAGGCCATCGCGACGTCGGCTCCCAGCGTCCACTGGATCTCGACCGCCCGCTCCGGCGTCAGGTGCCGCCGCATCCCGTCCACGTGGGACTGGAACTCGACGCCCTCCTCCGAGACCTTCCGCGCCCCCGCGAGGGAGAAGACCTGGAAGCCGCCGGAGTCGGTGAGCAGCGGCTTCGACCACGCCATGAAGCGGTGCAGGCCACCGAGCTTCGCGACCACCGCTTCGCCCGGGCGCACGTGCAGATGGTAGGTGTTCGCCAGCACCATCGACGCGCCGACGCCCTCGAGGTCGCTGGGCGAGAGCGCGCGGACGGTGGCCTGGGTGCCGACGGGCATGAAACAGGGCGTCTGCACGAGGCCGTGCGGGAGCCGCCAAGTGCCCGCACGGGCCGCCCCGTCAGTCGCTTCCAGCGTGAACTCGAACAGATACCCTCTCGGCGCTCAGTGATGAGACACGAGACCTCAGATCAGTTGCCAGACGCCAAGTTGCCAGTGGTTACCAGACGCAAGCTGTGAGAGGACAGACCAGACCGCCCGTACTGGCAACTGGTCTGCAATCCGCCGGCTGGCAACCTGGAACCACTGGCAACTTGGCGTCTGGGAACTACTCTGCCATCTCATTCCTGCCCTCTCGCGTGCCTCACAGAATCAGCATCGCATCGCCATAGCTGTAGAACCGGTACCGCAGCCGGATCGCTTCCTCATACGCTCTCATCACGACTTCCCGCCCCGCAAAGGCGCTCACGAGCATGAGCAGCGTGCTCCTCGGCAGATGGAAATTGGTCAGCAGCCGGTCCACCGCCCGAAAGGTGTGGCCCGGACGGATGAACAGCGAGGTCCAGCCGGCGCCCGCGCGCACGGCGCCGTCGTTCGCGGCCGCCGTCTCGAGCGTGCGGGTGACGGTCGTCCCGACCGCCCACACGCGGCCGCCGTGCCCGCGCGCGGCGGCGATGGCGCGGGCGGCCTCCTCCGGCACGACGTACGCCTCCGGATCGAGGCGGTGCTGTGCCGTGTCGTCTGCGGTGACGGGCCGGAAGGTCCCCGGCCCGACATGGAGCGTCAGGCGCGCGATGGCGATGCCGCGCTCGGCGAGCTTCGCGAGGGTCGCGGGGGTAAAGTGCAGGCCGGCGGTGGGCGCCGCGACCGAGCCGGGCGCGGCGGCGTAGACGGTCTGGTAGCGCTCCCGATCCGCGGACTCGGGCGCCCGGGCGATGTACGGCGGGAGCGGGACCTGCCCCCGCCGCGCGATGACCGCGTCCTCGCCGCCCGGCCCCTCGAGCCGCACGCGCCGCTGGCCGCCTTCGAGCGTGGCGAGGATCTCGGCGCGATCGCCGTCGCCGAGGTCGAGCCTCGCACCCGGCCGGATCCGGGCACCGGGCCGCACCAGCGCGCGCCACGTTCCCTGCGCCTCGCGCGTCACCAGCAGCACCTCCGCGGCTCCGCCCCCGCGGCGCCGGGCCGGGAGCCGTGCGGGTATGACCTTTGAGTCGTTGATCACGAGCACGTCACCCGGCGCGGGGAAGGCGGGGAAGTCGGCGAAGGCGCCGTGCGAGATCGCGCCGGCCGTGCGGTCCAGCACGAGCAGGCGGCTGGCGTCCCGCTCGGGGAGCGGCGCCTGAGCGATCAGCTCGGGTGGCAGCTCGTAGGCGAAGTCGGCGGTGCGCATCGGACCATCCGGGGGCCGACCGCTAGCGGCCCGCCGCCGGGAAGACGACCACGGACTCGTCGCCGTCCCGGCTCACGCTGGCCACGCCGAAGAACCAGTTGTCCACGACGCGGCCGGCGAACACGTAGCGCGTCGCCAGCCCCACGTCCTCCCAGTGGTCCCAGGTGGGCGCGTCGGTGCGCCGCCAGTAGACGCGGTATCCGGCCACGTTCGCGGAATCCTCGGGCGGCTGCCACGCGAGGACGGCCGCGGGCTGGACCGCGCCGCCGAGCCGCGCGGCGCGCGGAGGTGCCGGCGCCCAGGAGAGCGCCGCCAGCGTTGCCGCGTCCGCAGCGGTGATCTTCCTCGCGTACTCGAAGTTGACGCCCTCCAGGACGTCGCCGTAGGCGACGCCGTTCTCCACCCGCACGTTCTGGTGCTGCCGGTCGTAGTTCTCGTGCATCTCCATGAACCGCACCGCCGGCCAGCCGAGGTCGGCGAACGGCTTGTGGTGCCCGCCGCGCCCGAAGCGGTCGAGACGGTAGATCAGCCAGACGTCGAGGTTCGGCACGTAGCGCTCGGCCGTGACCTTGATGTAGCGCGCCAGCTGCCGCGACACGCCGTCCACCTCGCCGCCCGTGAAGCGCCGACGGGTCCGCTCCTGTTCCGTCTCGGTCGGCGGCGTGCCGTCGGAGAAGACGCGCGCCGTCGAGTTGTCGGTGACGCCGTCGATCCCCTGCACGTTGCCGATCATGTCGTTGTTGATCACGCCCACCAGGCGCCAGCCGCGCTGCTGGATCCACCTGGCGAGGATCTGGCCGCCGTCCAGTCCCTGCTCCTCGGCCGAGAGTCCGGCGTAGACGATCGAGCCGGCGAACCGGTAGTGCGAGAGCACCCGCGCGGCCTCGAGCGTGCCCGCCAGCCCGCTGGCGTTGTCGTTGGCGCCGGGCTCCGAGTCGTTGGCGTCCATGATGTCGGTGACGCGGCTGTCGATGTCGCCGCTCAGCAGGACGTAGCGGCCCGAGTCCGACGTGCCGCGCTGCACCGCCACCACGTCCACGACGTTGGTCGGCTGGGGAATGCGCGGCGTCGGGCCGACCATGCCGCTGACGTAGAACACCTCGAGGCAGCCGCCGCAGGCCGCGGAGATGCGGTCGAACTCCGCCTTCACCCAGCGGCGGGCGGCGCCGATGCCGCGCGTCGCCGAGAGCGTGTCGGACAGCGTGTGCCGCGTGCCGAAGCCCACCAGGCGCGTCACGTCGGCCCGGAGGCTGTCCGCCGAGACGGCGGCCACGATCGCCGTGATCCGCGGGTCCGACGCGGCGGGCGTCTGGGCCGCGAGCGGCGCCGCGACGGCGGCGCAGACGACGATGAGGGGGGCGAGGAGTCGCACGGAGCCTCCGTTCAACGCGAGCGGTGTCTAGAGCAGGGACGCCTGGCCGTCTCCCGCCTCGCGGGGCCGGGCGGGCGGCTCGAAACCGAAGTGGCGGTACGCGGTCGGCGTGGCGGTGCGGCCGCGCGGCGTGCGCTGCAGGAAACCCTGCTGGATGAGGTACGGCTCGTACACCTCTTCCAGCGTCCCGGCGTCCTCCCCCACGGCGACCGCGAGCGTGCCGAGGCCGACGGGGCCGCCGTCGAACTTCTCGATGATCGTCTTCAGCAGCCGCGCGTCCATGTCGTCGAGGCCGAACTCGTCCACGTCGAGCCGGGCGAGCGCCTGCTTCGCGGTCTCGCGGTCCACGCGCCCCTGGGCGCGCACGGCGGCATAGTCGCGCACCCGCCGGAGCAGGCGATTGGCCACGCGGGGCGTGCCGCGGCTGCGCCGCGCGATCTCGTCGGCGCCGCCGTCGTCGGCGTCCACCTCGAGGATCCGCGCCGACCGCACGACGATCTGCTTCAGATCCTCGGGCGGATAGAAGTTGAGGCGCTCGACCATCCCGAACCGGGCGCGCATCGGCGGCGTCAGCAGGCCGTAGCGGGTGGTTGCGCCGATCAGCGTGAAGGGCTCGAGCGCCATCGGGATCGTCTCGGCGTGCGGCCCCTCGGCGACCCGCACGTCCACGCGCCAGTCCTCCATCGCGGGATAGAGGAACTCCTCCAGCACCGGCCGCATCCGGTGGATCTCGTCGATGAACAGGATGTCGCCCCGCTTGAGGCCGGTGAGCAGCCCGACCAGGTCGCCCGGCCGCTCCAGCACCGGCCCCGACGAGGTACGGATGCTCACCCCCATCTCCCGGGCCAGCAGGATCGCGAGCGTCGTCTTGCCGGTGCCGGGCGGGCCGAAGAACAGCGCGTGATCGAGCGGCTCGCCGCGCTGGCGGGCGG
>Ga0335070_10007170_pt1 | contig 13080 bp, 10 predicted proteins | sample Lox_Sample_13_FD_206722 | JGI IMG/M metagenome (GOLD analysis project Ga0335070, IMG submission 206722) | Soil microbial communities from Loxahatchee National Wildlife Refuge, Florida, United States - Lox_Sample_1.3 | ecosystem: Environmental > Terrestrial > Soil > Wetlands | place: USA...
CCCGGAGAGCCCGGCGTCGAGCGACGGCGTGTCGCTCCCGACCTCGCGCTGGTTGACGGTCGCGGTCGCGTGCCTGTGCAGGAACTCGATCGGATCCTCCACCGTCACGACGTGGCACGACCTGGTGGCGTTGATCTCGCCGAGGATCGCCGCGAGCGACGTCGTGCGGCCGGACCCCGCCGGACCGTTGACGAGGATGATCCCGTTGCGCTCCCTGCACGCCTCGCGCATCGCCTCGGGGAGCGCGAGGTCGGCGAGCATCGGGACGCGTTCGGGGATCGTCCGCAGCGAGATCGCGAACGTCCCGCGCTGGGTGAACACGGCGACCCGGAAGCGGCTCACGCCCGGGCTGGAGTACGCGAAGTGCGCCGCTCCCTCCTGGCGGACCCGCGCGGCCGCAGACGCGGGCGCCTGCGAGAGCAGGTGCAGCACGACCGCTTCGGTCTGGAACGGCGTCAGCCGCTCGAGCCCCGCGACCCGGAGCCGCACGAGCTCACCCTCGATCTGGACCTGCGGCGGCAGGCCGACGGCGAGGAGGACGTCGCCCGCCTTCGGTGCGGCCGAGACGATCGCCGCGAGGAACTTTGTGAGGTCGAAGCCGAGCACGTCTCAAGTATACCGTCGGCGCCCGCCGGCGGCCGTCACTGCTTCGGGTAGCCGACCGACTGCGCCAGGACGATGCGCTGCTCCGGCCGCAGCCCGAGCGCCTTCGCGAGCGCCGGCCGGTCCACCATCCCCCGGACGCCGGTCGCGAGCCCGGCCGCGGCGCAGTACAGGTACACGTTCTGGCTGATGAACGCGGCGTCGGTCGCCGAGTAGATGTCGCGGTCCTCCGGCGACGCGTCCTTCATCCGCGCGAGGTCGGCGACGAACACCAGGGTGGCCGGGGCGTCCTTCACGAACCCCTGCTTCCCGGTCGCTGCCCGCAGGTCGCCCGCCACGACGCCCGTCAGCGCGTGGGCCTTGCCGTCGAACACGTACACGCCTTGCGGGAGCGCGACGTAGATATCGATCTCCTGCCAGTTGTGCGCCGACGGGGCGGTGCGGCGGCCGTCGTCGCGGTTCACGCCGAACGCGGCCCACAGCAGGTCGGAGAGCGTCTGAATCGGGAGCGGCGCGGTCGAGAACTCCCGCCCGGTCCTGCGTGCCTTGAGCGCTTGCACGAGCGTGGTGGAGTTGTCCAGCTTGGGCTTGGGCAGCTCGATGGGCGGCGGGAGTTGGGCGGCCTGGACTGCGGTCGCGACGACGACGGCGATGACCACTACGGCGTGTCGCGTGTAGGCTCGCAGCACGGCTCACCTCCGCGCGGGGGCGAACTCTCGCGGCTCGGCCCCGCATGCCGGCAGTCTACGCCGCCCCGAGGATCGCGCCGGGTCGCGAATACCCGCGCTGGGTGTACGGTTGGCTGATCGGGGACACCGTGCGCCGCCGCGTCGTGCTCGCCGCTCTCCTGCTGGTCGCAACCCGCGCCTCCGCCGGGGATCTGCTCCCTTCGGTCGCGGCTCAAGCCAGGCGCGACGCGACCGCCCTCGTCACGATCGACAACCCGCCCACGCCCGCCGAGACGGCGGTCGGGATCGCGCTGTTGGCGGCCCTCTCCGCCGGCGACCGCCACCTCTCCGCCGAGGGGCAACAGCACCTGCCGGGGTGGCTCGACCACTTCACCTCCGGCGGCAACACGGGCACGCCCAACCTCTTCGCCGGCGCCCTCGTCGCCGAAGGGCTGGTGTTCCGCGACCGGCGCGGCATCGTGGGCGGACTCACGCTCGTCGAGGGCAACATCCTGCTCGACCTGGCGCTGAAGGCGACGAAGAGCGCCTTCGGCCGGTCGCGCCCGAACCGCCCCGACGCCGGCGACTGGCGGACCGGGGGCGACTCGTTCCCCTCGAGCCACGCGGCGCACGCGTTCATGATCGCCGCCGTGCTCGACGCAACTGTGGACCGTCCGGCGTGGCGCTGGGTGCTCTACCCGCTCGCCTCGGGCGTCGCGCTGGCGCGCGTCCACGAGGGAGTGCACTTCCCAACCGACGTTGCGGCCGGCGGCCTGCTGGGGTGGTGGATCGGGCACCGCCTCTCCGTCGCGCACGACCTCACGGGCGTGAAGAAGAAGGTCGACGTCTCCATTGTCCCCACCCGGGGCGGAGCGCTGGTCGTCGCGCGAATCTCGCGGTGACAGCGGATCAGGCAAGGGGAAGAAGGTAGGCGGAAGAGGAAAGACGGAAGGCGAGCGTCGCGGTGCGTCTGTCTCTTCCCTCTACCTTCTGCCTTCTTCCCTCTGCTCTCTTCCGTCACATCACGCGAAGGAGGAACGCGCCGCGCAGCTCGCGGACGACCTCGAACCCCGGGACCGCGGGGTCCACCCTCGGCGGCGCCTCCAGCACGACCTCGGAGCCGGGGGCGAGCACGCCCCCCTCGCGCGCCTGGACGAGCGCCGCGGGGCCGTCCCGCCACGAGGCGAACGGCGGGTCGCACCAGGCGATCTCGAACGACCGCCCGCGCGCGGCGAGCGCGGCGAGCGCCGGGCGCACGTCGCGGGCCGCGAGCTCCCACGCCCCGTCGCGCACGGCGAGCGCCGCGAAGTTGCGCCGGATCAGCGCCGCCGCGGACGGCGACCGCTCGACGAGCACGGCGAGCGCCGCGCCGCGCGAGAGCGCCTCGAGCGAGTTGACGCCCGTCCCGGCGAACAGGTCGAGGAAGCCCGCGCCGGCGAGGCGGAGGCCGAGCACCGCGAACGCCTGCTCGCGCAGCGCGTCCGGGGTCGGCCGAACCGGCGCGCTCTTCGGCGGCCCGGCGATCCGGCGCGAGGCCCAAACCCCGCCCGTGATCCTCACTTCGTCACCCGCCGCACCGCCATCCGGCGCAGGTCGTCGGCGCTCACGAAGATCGAGGCGGGCCCGTCCCCGACCTGCGCCTGGACCACCACCTTGTCGCCCGCGCTCATGACGTCGACGATCTCCACGACGCGGCCGTCCTCGAGCTCGACGCGCTCCCCCACCTTCGGCTCCCACCCGCGGAGGTCTTCGCGCGTAACGGCGGTCTTCGCGAGCCTCCGTTCGAGGGCGTCGAGCGCCTGCGTCAGCCGCGAGGCGGCGAACCCGGGCGCCGCGCTTACCGGGAACCTCACGACGAGCGCCTCCCTGTCGGCGGGCGCCAGACGCAACTCGACGCATCCCGCGACCGGAGCCTCGCCCATCCCCGCGAAGCGCGCCAGGTCCGGGTAGCACTCCGCGACGACCTGCTCGATCACCCGGAGCTCGACGTCGGTCAGCGGCTGGCGGACCACCGACGGGGTCGTGCCGGGGCCGCCGCGCGCCAGCACCGCGACGCCGTTGCGGAACACCGACACCCGCGTCGACGACTGGCCCTGGGTGACCACGCGCTCCACCACGTACGTCGGCGGCGCGGGCGTCGCGGCGGCGAGCGCGAGCACGATCGCCGCGATCACGCCCCGCCCTCCAGGCCGCGCGCGACCGCCAGTGCGTGGTCGAGCGCGACCGCGCGCTCCACCTTGCCGTCGAGCACCGCGGCGCGCGTCTGCCGTACCGCGAGCCCTATCGCGGGACCCGGCTGGATCCCCGCGGCCCTGAGCTGCGCTCCGGTCACGGGTGCGGGGGCTCGCATCCACACGGTGAGCGCCTGACGGAGCAGCCGGCGCTCCTGGGCCCCCGCGGCCGCCATCGTGACCACCGCGATCGTCGGGTCGGCACGCTCCACCGCCGCCACGATTTCGCTCGGCGCCGCGCCCTTCGTGCACACGACCGCGAGGAGCTGCTCCGTGCGGTTCCTGGCGCCGGCGACCGCCGTCGCGATCTTCCCCGAGAGGGCGAGCCGCCGCGAGAGCTCTCTCGAGCCGCCCTCCCCGGCCCGGGTCGCGAGCGCGACGACGAACACCTGCCAGCGCGGGCCGCCGTACACCTCCTCGAGCACCGACCACGAGAGCACCGACTCGACCTCGTGCAGGAAGCGCCGCAGGCCAACGCTCCAGGCGACGCCGGGGAACACGGCCGGGAAGACGCCGAGGCCTGCGAGCTCGCCGAGCGCCTCGACCGGCCGCCCCTCGCCCAGAAGGTCGGCGACCTCGTCGCGCAGCCGCTCGCCGGAGAGCCGCGCGAACACGCCCTCGAGCACGGCGACGCGGACGAGCTGGCGGGTCTCGGCGGCGATCTCGAACCCCAGGCGCGTCGCGAACCGGACGGCCCTGATCGCGCGCGTGGGGTCGTCGAGGAACGAGAGCGAGTGCAGGACGCGGATCTGCCGGCGCTCGAGGTCGCGCTGCCCGCCGAAGAAGTCGAACAGCTCTCCGAACCGGCCGGGCGTCAGGTTGATCGCCATCGCGTTGATCGTGAAGTCGCGCCGGTACAGGTCCTGCCGCATCGCCGACGTCTCCACCTCCGGCAGCGCGGCCGGCGAGCGGTAGAACTCCGTCCGGGCCGAGGCCACGTCGAGGCGGATCTCTCCCGGGAGGTGGACCGCAGCGGTCATGAACGGCTCGTGCGGGTGCGCGTGCCCGCCGAATCTCTCCGCGAGCTTCCCGGCGAGCGCCACGCCGTCCCCCTCCACCACGACGTCGACGTCCTCGAGCGGCCGCCCGAGCAACGCGTCCCGAACCGCGCCGCCGACCAGGAACGCGCGGCCGCCGCCGTCGCCGGCGAGCTCGCCGCACGCGACCAGCACCTCGAGCAGGCCTGGCGGCAGCGCGTGACGCACCCTCCGGCCGACGTCGTGGACGACCGGCCGCGCGCCCGACAGACGGCGGTCCATGCGTGCGCCCTCGGCGAGCTGGCGCTCGTAGAGGCGGCGGAACAGGTCCATCCGCGTCACGATCCCCCACCCCGTGGGCATCTGCACGACCACGAAGCGCGCCTGCCCTTCCATGAAGATCCGCTGCACCTCCTCGACCGGCGCGTCCGGCCGCACCTCGGGGACGCCCGGGCGCATCACGGTCGTGACCGGCCGGTCGCCGAGCCCGCCCGCCACGGCGCTGTCGAGGATCTGCCGGGTGACCGCGCCGACGAGCTTCCCGTCGTCCTCGACCGGCATCGCGTTGATCCGGAGCCGGACGATCCGCTCCTTCGCCTCGGCCGCGCTGATCGACGCGGGGCACGTGTGCAGGTGCGGCGTCGCCAGCGTGGCCGCAGTCCAGCGCGCCCCCACCGCGGCCGTGATCTCCCCCAGGATCTGCTCGGCCACCTCGACGGCGCTCCTCCCGCGCAGCCGCGCGGCCGCCGCCGTCGCGTGCCCGCCGCCCCCGAGCGGCGCGAGCAGCTTGCCCGCGTCCACGCCGTGGACCGCCGAGCGCGCGATCACGATGATCTGCGGCGGCACCTCCAGCAGCGCGACCACCACCGGGAGGTCGAAGATCTCGGCGTAGCGGTGGATCACGTACGCCGCCTCCTCGACCTGTTCCGACGGCCGGACGATCGTGACCACGACGCGCAGCCCGCCGATCTGGTGCTCGACCGCGCCCTCGACGAACTGGTTCAGCAGCTCGAGCTGCTCGGGCTCGAGCGGCCTCAGCACGTAGCGCCGCACCCAGTCGAGCCGGGCGCCGGCCTCGAGCAGCCACGCCGCGGCCGCGACGTCGGCGGGGGTGGTGTCCAGGTACGTCAACCCCCCGGTGTCCTCGTAGATCCCGAGCAGGAGCAGCGACGCGGTCACGGCGTCCGGCCGGATCTCCCGCCGCCTCAGCTCGCCCGCGACCACGGTGCAGGTGGCCGCCGCCGGCGCGGTCACGACCTCGGCCGCGGGGATCGCGTCGCCGGCCTCGGGGTGGTGGTCGATCACGCGCACCGGGCACCCGGACGCCGCGATCAGCTCGCCGACCTCCCCGAGGCGCCGCCACGACGAGCAGTCCACGACGGTGGCGTCGGTGATCTTGGCGCGCCGGAGCTCGCGGACCCGCACCTCGGGGAGATCGACGTGCTCGGAGGCCAGGAAGCGCCGGACGGCGACCTCCTGCGATCCCGGGAACACGATCCGCGCTCCGGGGACCAGCAGGAGCGCCCCCGCAGCCGCCCCGAGGGCGTCGAAATCCGCTCCTAGGTGCGTTGTGATGACCTTCACACCGCCAGTTTAATGCCCGCGGATACCCGTGCGGCGAAGCCGGGGTTGGAATATCCTCGCGCCAGCGTCCGATTCCGTGGAGAGACGGAGGGAGCCGGGAGGGTTCATGAGTCGCACGGAGACGATCTCGTTGGTGGCGGCGCTGGCGGTGGTCACGGCCCTGGCGGTACGGGCGGACGCGCCACTCTCGTACGTGAAGGACGTGGAGCCGATCTTCGCCAAGCACTGCGCGGAGTGCCACGGCGGCGACAACCCGAAGAAGGGGCTCGACCTCTCGGTCGGCAAGGGGTACGCCAACCTCCTCCAGCACAAGAGCCAGGAGGAGCCGCTGATGCAGCTCGTCAAGGCCGGCGAGCCCGCGGCGTCGTACCTCTGGCTCAAGGTCTCCCACACCGCCACCGAGGGGCGCGGGATGCCGCGCACGATCTTCGGCGCGAAGAAGCTCCCCCAGGAGCAGCTCGACCTGGTGCGGAACTGGATTATCCAGGGCGCCAACCCGTAGAACCACGGGCGTGGATCGTGGTTCGTGGGTCGTGGGTGGTGGTTACGACGGGGTACGGCGACACACGATCCACGATCCACGGACCACGGCCGCTCACACGAACGGGCGGCCGAGGAGGCCGGCGGTGATCGTGGTGAGGCGCTGCCATCGAGGGAGCTCGACGCGGCGGCTGAACGCCGCCACCGGGTTCGCCGCGACGCGGTCGAGCACCCGCCGGTACACGCCGCCCATAACCCGGACCGCCGGCCTCGCGTCGGCCCGGATCATCGCGGGGAGGGCGTTCGCGGCCTCGAAGTGCCCGCGGGCCCGCGCGCACTGGAACGCCATCAGGTTGGCGTACTCGGCGCCCGCGACGCGCCCGGCGCGCAGGTCGTCCTCGCTCACGCCGAAGCGCTGCAGCTCGTCCTGCGGGAGGTAGATGCGGTCGCGCCCGAGGTCCTCCCCGACGTCGCGGCAGATGTTGGTGAGCTGGAGCGCCATCGCGAGGCTGCGCCCGGTGTCCTTGGCCTCGGGGCGGCGCACGCCGAAGATCGCGAGCGAGATCTCCGAGATCGTCACCGCCACCAGCTCGCAGTACCGCTCCAGCTCGGCAAAGGTGGCGTACCGCCGCCGATCCAGGTCCATCCGGCACCCCTCGACGAGCCCGAGCAGCGCCTGCTTCGGGATCGGGTACCTTCGCAGGACCTCGGCGAGCGCCCGCGTGGCCGGACGGCCGGGGCGGCCAGCGTAGGTGCGGTCGAGCTCGCCGACCCAGTCGTCGAGGCGCCGCGCCAGCACGTCGGCGGCGACGCCCGCCTCCGCCTCGTCCACGATGTCGTCCGGGATCCGGCACGCGGCGTACGCGGCGTACACCGCGCGCCGCTTCCACGGCGGAAGCAGCCTGAACCCCAGCGAGAAGTTCGCCCCGCGGGTGTGGGCGAGACGCCGCACGTGCGCGCGGTTGCCGCTCACCGCTCGCGCTCCCGGCACCACGAGCACACTGGCGCATGCCGGCACCCGTGCCGCTCGCGCCACGCGCCCATCACGACGCGCGCGACGGCGTCCTTCGCCGCGCCTGGACGCTGCAGCCGGATCAGGAAGCGCCGGAAGTCGCCGCGGCTCGCCCGGCGGCAGAACGACGAGAACGCGCGCCGTCCCATCCTCTCATAGGCGAAGCGCAGCGCGACCGTCGTGCGCATCGGACGCACGACGCCGGTGCGGAACGCATCGCCGTCCCACCGTCCGGCGATCCCCGCGGCCGCGAGGCCGGCGCTCCGCAGCGCGAGCCGGTTGCCGAGCCCGAACAGGAAGTCCTGCACGCCCGCGGCCTCCCCGACGTGCCACCTCCCGTCCTCCGCGCGCAGGTGTCGGGGGATGCAGAAGTTCATGAACTGCCCGTGCTCGCGCGCGTCGCGCACCTCGAACTGGCCGAACACCTCCCGGAACCGGCGCCACGCCGTCTCCTGCGCCCGCGGCAGCGAGCGCACCCCGCGCACCTGCGCGACGCCGAACGTCCCGTGCCCACCGAGGCAGAACAGGTAGGCGTAGCCGGTCGGCGTGACGGTGGGGTCGAACAGCACCGCAACGGTGTCGGCGAGGGTCGAGGAGAACACCACCTCGCGCGCGACGCCGTCGGCCTGGCGCGGCCCCGAGGCGACGACGTCCGCGTCCGGCGGTGCGCCCTCGCCGTCCCGGAGCGCCACCCCCGCGTCGAGCGCGAGCCGCCGCAGCCAGGCGTCGAGCGAGCCGTCGCCGCCGCCGCGCCGCACGAAGTACGAGTACGGCGCGGCGCTCGCCACCTCGAACGTCGTGCCGAACCCGTCGAGGAAGATCGCGTTTCTGATCGGCACCGACGCGAAGTCGGGGTCGAGCCCGAGCGCGCGGATCTCCTCGAGGGCGTCGCCCTCGCGGCTCCCGTTCTCGAGCACCTGCCATCCGCCGGTGAAGCGGCCACCCCCGCCGCGGTGCCGGTCCCACACCTCGACCGCGAGGCCCCGCCTCGCCAAGAGCACGGCGGTGGCGAGGCCGGACATCCCGCCGCCCGCGATCCGAATGGGACGCGGCACGGCGCGATTGTAGCCCGCGGCGCAGCGGGCAAGTCGGCGTGGTCCGGGTGTCGTGGCGTCGGATCGCGGCGGGATCCGTCCGGAGCCGAGATCGGACTATGGCTGACGGACATCGGAGCGCGAGGACTCGGGCCGGGCTCGCAACGACGGCGGCGCGGCCGCGGTCCGCACCCAGCCGTGTGCCGCGCCGGAGGGGTTCCTCGCGAGGTGACGGCGCAGCGTTCGGGGCGTCGAGCAGCCGGTACGCAGGATCGTCCCCGCGTCGCCGACCGCCACCGCGCATCCGGCGGTCGCCGCGACGGCCGTCAGGTTCAGACCGGTGACCGGGCGGTCGGCTTCCCAGTCGATCCCGTTGCGGCTGCGGATCGTCGTCCCGCCCGCCCCCACCGCGATGAATCTCCCGCCGTCCCAGGCGACGGACGCGAGGTCCGACGTCACCCCCGACTTCACGGTCGTCCAGGAGATCCCGTCCGGGCTGCTGGCAACGAGCCCCGCGGCCCCGACGGCGACGAACGTCCCTCCGCCCCAGGCAACCGACGCGAGCCCGGACCCCTCTCCGAACCACACGATGCTCTCCCACGCTCCGGGAGAGGCGCTGCGGAAGATGATCCCGTCGCGGGTCGTCGCGACTGTCGCGAGGCCGTCGGATGCGGCGGCCGAGAAGACACGGTTGGTCGAGAACTCGAACGTCCACGTGCGCCCGTCAGGGCTGGTGTAGATCGAACCGAGCCCGCCGGAGACGTCGTAGGCGAACCCGAGGTACGACCTCCCCGTCCAGCACAACGACGTGAGCGGAGGCACCGCTCCGACCAGGTGCAGCATCCACCAGATCCCGTCCGCGCTGGTCAGCACCGCGTCCGGCCCGCAGAGCGCGAGGAACTCGGCGCCGTCCGACGCCACCGGCCCGAAGGCCGGGCAGCCCGCGAACCCGGCGTCTGCCGAGGCCTCCCACGTCCTGCCGTCCGCGCTCGAGGCCACGATCGGCCGCGGGTTCGTGCGATACGACGTCGTGCCGCTGACCAGCCACCGTGAACGCGTCCGGACGACTTGCGCGAACCCGGCGAAAGGCGCGACATCGGACCTGACCGCGGCCCACGTCCGTGCGTCAATGCTTCTCGCGACCTGGCCGCGTTGGCCCACCGCCACCGCGAACGCGCCGCTCGCGGCAACGCCGAAGAGGGCGTTGTCCGCCGAGCTCCCCTGATCGCTCCAGGCGGCGCCGTCCGGGCTCGTCGCCACGAGCCCGTTCGGGCCGACGGCGATGAACTCGCTGCCGGACCAGACCACCTTCATGAAAGACCGGACGCCGTCGTACTTCCGCACGGACCACGATTCCCCGTCAGCGGAGGTTGCCACTAGACGGCCGTCGCCGCACCCCTCGAACGGGGTCGGACCGCAGAACGAACCGACCGCGACGGACAGCGCGCCGTTGGAGGCGACGCCCGACAGGCCGATCGCCTCGCTCAGCGCGCCCACCGACCAGCTCCGGCCGTCCGCGCTGCTGAGGACGAGATTCCCCGGCTCGAACCCGCGGTACGTGGCCCTACTCCCGGTCACGGCGAGGTACCGCTCCCCCGTCCAGGTGACGTCGGCGAGAGGGAGCGTCGTCCCCGAGCTCCGTGTCGCCCACGACACCCCGTCGGCGCTCGTGACGATCGCTCCGTTGTCTCCGACCGCGACGACCTGCCCTCCGCCCGAAGTGACCGCGAGGAGGTCATCCGTGCCGGCAGGGCCGGTCGGAACCCAGGCGGCGAGGTCCGTCCCGACGAGCACCGTGCCCGCCGCGCCGACGGCGACGTAGCGCGAGCCGTCCCACGTCACGGCGTGGAGCGCCGCGGTGGTGCCGGCATCGACGCACGTCCACGCGGTCCCGTCGCGGCTCGCGAGGATCTTCCCCGCGGCTCCGACCGCCACGAACTCGCCCGGCCCGCGCGTGACGCCGAAGAGGTCGTCGCCCTGCGGGAGGGGGTTGACCCATTGCCAGGGGCCACACGGCACGGCGGTGCCCGCCGCAGCGCAGCACGAAGCGAAGGCGAGGGTCGCCGAGACCACGCTCGCACGCATCGCCGCTTGCTCCTCCGATGGCATCGTACACCTCGACCGGTTGCGCTGCCGCGTGAGGCGCCGCTCCGAGGGGCTCCGAGACGGCCGCGGCTGTGACGGTCCTCACCGGAGCGCGTGCCTGCCGCCGAGAGGTCGGAGCTCAGAGGACGCGGCACCGTGTGACCGGGCCCTAACCTGGTGTCTCCCCATCGCGCGTGTGGCTGTGCCGCCTCCCTCGCCCGACCCCTCCGAAACGTCCGGGCGCTACCGGACCCCGCCTCGCAGTTCCTTGACCTCGGGGACGGTGAAGCCAGAACCGGGCCGGAGCGGCCGCGCCAGGCGGAGCGACTCGAGACCGAACCGGGTGCACTTCGGCTCGCCGTCGTACCCCGCCCACACCTTCCGGGGATCTTCCGTGTCGTGCGCGTCGAGCCCCATCAGGTGGTCGGTCTCGCACCGGAAGAGCATCGCGTGCGCGCCACGAGCGACCGCTGGGTCGGCGGGAGCGGTGTGACGGCTCTCACCGCCGGGTCGGAGCGCCGGGGCTAGCGTGGGTGCAACGGGACAACCGATGCGAGCCAACACCCCCCGCCTGCTCGTCACCGTGCTGCTCGCCGGCCTCCTCGCGCTAGCCTCGGCGCCGCCGGCGCAGGCCCCCGGCGACACCCAGGTGTACGCCGACGCGCTGGGGTCCGGATGGAGCGACTGGTCGTGGAGCACGGCGGCCGACTTCGCGAGCCACGCCCAGGCGCACGACGGGACGTCGTCGCTCGCGGTGACGTACCAGTCGGCGTGGGCGGGGCACTACCTCCACGCGGACCCCACGCTCGACGGCTCCGGGTTCGTGGCCGTGCGGTTCTGGATCCACGGCGGCACCGCGGGCGGCCAGCGCCTCCGTCTCTTCGTCTACCGGACGCCGAGCGACGCCAGCGACGGGTACGACGTGACCGCGACCGCGGGGGTGTGGCAGCAGGTCCAGGTCCCGCTCGCGGCGCTCGGCGGCGCCGCCACGATCAGCGGGCTCGTGTGGCAGGACACCACCGGCGGCGCGCAGCCGACGTTCTACCTCGACGACATCGCGCTCGTGGCCGGCACCGCCACACCGACGCCGACGCCGCCGACAGGCTCCGGGCCGTTGCTCGCGATCGACGCCGGCGCCGGCCTCCATCGGATCAGCCCCGACATCTACGGGATGAACTACGCCGACGAGGCGCTCGCGGCCGAGCTGCGCCTCCCGGTGCGGCGGTGGGGCGGCAACTCGACCTCGCGCTACAACTGGCAGGCCGACGTCCACAACACGGGCAGCGACTGGTACTTCGAGAACGTCCCGGAGGACAACCCGAACCCGTCGCTCCTCCCGAACGGCTCGGCCGCCGACCGCTTCGTCGAGCAGGACCGACGCACCGGCACGCGCACGCTGCTCACCGTGCCGCTCATCGGTTGGACCCCGAAGCGCCGCCTCGCGGACCACCCGTTCGACTGCGGGTTCAAGGTCTCGAAGTACGGCGCGCAGCAGTCCACCGACCCGTGGGACTCCGACTGCGGCAACGGCGTGTACCCGAACGGCGCCGACGTCACCGGCAACGACCCGTCCGACACCTCGGCGGCGATCGACCCCTCGTTCGTCTCCGCGTGGGTGCAGCACCTCGCGGGCCGGTACGGGACCGCCGCCGCGGGAGGCGTGCGCTACTACGACCTCGACAACGAGCCGATGCTCTGGAACAGCACGCACCGCGACGTCCACCCGCAGCCCACGAGCTACGACGAGCTGCGCGACCGCACGTTCGCGTACGCGGCCGCGGTCAAGGCCGCCGACCCCGGGGCGGCGACGCTCGGCCCGGTGCTGTGGGGGTGGACGGCGTACTTCTGGTCCGCGCTCGACGCGGCCCCGGGCGGCTCGTGGTGGAACCACCCCGCCGACCGGCTGGCGCACGGCGACGTGCCATTCGTCGAGTGGTACCTCCAGCAGATGCGCGCCTACCAGCAGCAGCACGGCACGCGCATCCTCGACTACTGCGACGTGCACTTCTACCCTCCGACCGTCGCGCTCGAGCCGGCCGGCGGCGCCGCGACGCAGGCGCTCCGCCTGCGCTCGACCCGCCTGCTGTGGGACCGCAACTACACCGAGGAGAGCTGGATCGCGCAGCCCGTCTACCTCGTGCCGCGCATGCACGAGTGGGTGAGCGCCGACTACCCCGGCACCAAGCTTGCGCTCACCGAGTACAACTGGGGCGCGCTCGACTCGATCAACGGCGCGCTCGCGCAGGCCGACGTGCTCGGGATCTTCGGCCGCGAGGGGCTCGACCTCGCGACGCTGTGGGGCCCGCCCGCGAGCTCCGACCCGGGCGCGTTCGCGTTCCGCATGTACCGGAACGCCGACGGCGCGGGGAACGGGTTCGGCGAGGGCGGCGTGCAGGCCACCAGCTC